>Ga0073928_10006440_pt1 | contig 15820 bp, 16 predicted proteins | sample PaiPotPPA55metaG_FD_76969 | JGI IMG/M metagenome (GOLD analysis project Ga0073928, IMG submission 76969) | Iron sulfur acid spring bacterial and archeal communities from Banff, Canada, to study Microbial Dark Matter (Phase II) - Paint Pots PPA... ... | reverse complement strand
GCCGCGACGACACAAGCGACATTGCCCGCATGTGCGACGCGGCGGAACACGCGCTGGGTCCGCTGGATATTGTGATCAACGCGATGGAACCGGTACAGGAATGGGCCGATGTCGCCGATCTCTCCCTCGAAACTTATGACGCCATTACGCAGCAGGCGGCGAAGATGCCGTTCTTCGTCCTGCAGCAAGCGGCATTGCGCGTATGCACGGACGGCCGTCTGCTTTTGGTGATGCCCGACGCCACGTTACCGGCCGGATTCACCGGCGCGGCGCATGCGGGCGCGGCCGCGGCCGCCGCGGCCTACCTGCGGGTGCTCGCACGCGAAGTAGGTTCGCGCGGCATCACCGTCAATGCGATATCACGCAAGCCGCACGAGTACACAACCGGTCATGCGTCACAACCATCGACCAGCGCGGATACTCGTGTGGACCGCGATCGAGATCACGGCATGAGCGGGGACATCGCCGCGTTGACTGCTTTTCTCGCCGGCCCCGACGCGCGCTGGATCAACGGCCAGATTCTTCATGTAGATAGCGTACGGCCGGCCTAGCGCAATTCCGGCGTCCAGCGCCGACGCACAACAAAAACCGCACAGGCAAACACGCAATCCGTGAGCCGTGCATCAGGAGACACAGGATGGCTGCCGAGGACGATGCCTTCATGTCAGGCAACTTCGCTTCCCGCACTACGCAGACAGCGGCGCTGGCCGGCCGCTGCGCGCTCGTGACGGGTGCGAGCCGCGGCATTGGCGCCGAGATCGCGCGTCGACTCGCGCAGAGTGGCGCGACGGTGGTCGTCAACTATCCGGACGAAACCGAAAGCGCGCACGCAAAGCAAACCGTCGCATCGATCGAAGAATCCGGAGGTCGCGCGTTCGCATTCACAGCCGACGTTAGCGATCCACAACAGATCGACGCACTATTTCAGCAAAGTATCGCTGTCTGCGGGGGCATCGACATCCTCGTGCTGAACGCCGGCGGCGATGCGGTGATCCGCCCGGTGCTTGAAACCACCGAAGCCGAATTCGATCGGGTGATGGCGCTGAATGCGCGTGGCCAGTTCGTCGCGCTCCAACTTGCCGCGCGGCATCTGCGCGATGGCGGGCGCATCATTTTCATTTCATCGAGCACCGCATCGCAGCCGTATCCGGGCACCGCCTCATACGCGGGTGCAAAGATCGCCAGCGAAGCTTATGTGCGCACTCTCGCCCGGCAGGTCGCGAAACGCGGCATCACGGCCAATGTGGTGTCGCCCGGCATGACGGCGACCGAAAAGATGCTGTCGCAGACCACCGAGGCGCGCCGCGCGACGGTGATCGCCGCGACGCCGCTCGGCCGGCTCGCGACGACGGCGGATATCGCGGACGTGGTGCATTTTGTCGCGACCGATGCCGCGCGGCTTTTGAATGGCCAGGTCGTGCACGTCAACGGCGGCTTGTTATGAAGACCATCGGAGTTCGTCCATGCTGACGATGCGCGGTGTGGCGCTTCCAACGGAACCGTTCGCCGTTGTCATCGTCGGCGCAGGGTCAGCGGGCTGCGTGCTCGCGAATCGCCTGTCAGCCAACCCTGCCACGCGGGTGCTGCTGATCGAGGCCGGACAGGATTTCGCGCCCGGCAGCGAACCCGCGACGATCCTCGACAGCTATCCGCGCTCATACGGACAGCGCCGCTGGTTCTGGGACGGATTGACGGCGCAGGTGCGCGCAGGTGCGCGCCGGCAAGTCGCCACGTTCGCAAGAGGCCTCAACCCTAATCCTGCATACGGAGAAACCTGTGCCCAGTGATGTTTATTCCTGTTCCGATCACACCCTCACCGGCGGCGACGTGCCGCTCGCGGTGCGCCACTACGCGCCGGCTGTCAGCGGCGCGGCCCCCGCGGTCATCCTTGCGCCCGGAGGCATTGCGACCGGCATGCTCGACAGCATCGACTGGGCGGCGTCGCGCTTCACCGCGGCAGGCTTTCATGCATTGTCGATGACCTATCGTTCGGGCTCGCCGCTGCATGACCCCGACGATATCGGCCTCGGGCTCCACTGGCTGCGCGATCGTTCCGACGTGCTAAAAGACAATATCGCTGTGTTCGGTATGTCGCGCGGCGGCATGAGCGCATTGCGCGCAGCGGCGCTCATGCCCACGCTAAAAGCGGTCATCACGTTCGGCTCGCCGACGGATCTGCTGCAGCATGTGCGCGGTGTCGCACCTTACGCGCCAGGCCGGTACGCCCTGCTGTGCCAGTGGCTCGGCGGTCAGCCTGACGAACATCGCGAGTTTTACGAAACAGTCCAGGCATTCAGCTACGCGGATCGCATCCGGCAACCCGTGCTCGGTATCCACGGACAGTTTGACATGCACGTTCCACCGGAACAGACCTTGTGGATGAACGAAGCGCTGCGGCGTCATGGCAACAGCCGCGCTGAAGTTCACTTGATTCCATTCATGAACCACTACGCGGACGTTACGCCCACGTACCAGTTCGGCTTTGACCTGGTCATGCAGCCCGCCAACGAGTTCCTCAAGGGCGTGTTCGCAGCCTGACCATTGCGGGCGTCTTTGGCGCTTCGGACAAGTCGCACGTCAAATTGCATTCAAATTGCATTCACTCAGGAGGTAATTCATGTCGAGACGGGTAGGCATCATCGGAGCGGGACTCATGGGACTGCCGATGAGCAGCAACTGGATCTCGCAGGGTTGGGAAGTGATGGGTTTCGACGTCGATCCGGCACGCCGCGCATTGCTAGCCGCAGCCGGTGCAAAGGTGGCGAGCGACATTGCGCAGGTGACAGACTTCGCCGCGTTCATCGTCGTATCCTTGCCGTCAAGCGCAGCGCTCGACACGGTGGTTGAAGAACTGGTTCGGATAACTCATCGGGAGCATGTGATCGCTGAAACCAGCACTCTGGCGATCTCTGACAAGGAACGCGCGGCGCAACAGTTCGCCAACGGCAGTGGCGCGACATTGCTTGACTGTCCGCTGATCGGCGGCGCGGTGCAGGCCAGAAGCGCCACGCTCACGGTCCTGGCGAGCGGCGACGAGGCCGCGTGCCGTGCCATCGAACCGTTGTTCGCGGTCACCTCGCGGCAGTATCGATACGTCGGCGCATTCGGCACGGCGTCGCGGCTCAAGTTCGTCATCAATCATCTGGTCGCCACGAGCACCGTGCTGATCGCGGAAACCATGCAGTTTGCCAAGCGCGCGGGTCTCGACCTGGCACTCGTCGACGACATTGTCCGCAACAGCCCCGCGTCATCGGGCATCTGGCAGGCACGCGTGCCGCTGATGCTCAGCGGCATCTATGACGACCCGGCGACCAAGGCCGCCGATCTCGCGATCCCGTTCAAGGACACCCGCATCATCGCGGACTTTATCGCGCAGCACGGCGCGGTGACGCCGCTCTTTGACGCGGCACTCGACATCTACCGCGTCGCGCAGGAACAAGATCGGGCTCATCAGGACGCAGCAGCGCTTTTCGAAGTATTCGAGACGCTGAATGCTCAGCACGGAGGACTGCCGCAATGATCATCGAACAACGCTTTTATCAATTGCGCCCCGAATGCATGAAGCCTTGGCTTGCGTTGTGGGAACGCGCCGCGTTACCGCTCCAGCTCGAATACATCCGGTCGTTCGGCGGTAGGTTTCTTGGCATGTACCTGAGCGAGGTCGGCCAGGTCAACGAGGTCACGCATTTGTGGCAACACCTCGACATCGAACGCCGCATGGCGATGCGCGCAGTGCTCGAACGCGACCCACGCTGGGAGCTATACCGCGATGAAGTGGACGCGCTCGCGCCGATGCTCTCGATGCGCAACACGATCCTCAGGCCGACACCCTTTTCCCCCACTGCGCTTGAACCGGTGATGTCCGCAGAACCGCTTCAGGCAGACCTTCAGGCAAACCGGTAAATATCTGCAAGGAGCAACCGATGATTGATGACATCTTCATCTTCGACAATGTGATCCACCTGTACGACATGTCCACGCCGAACCTGCGCGAGGACCGCCCGGAAGCGGAGGACACGCGCGACCGTATCCTGAAGTATGTGAAGGCGCTGCGCTGGCCCGGCAACGCGACGCTGGACGATCCGGCATTCAACTGGGCGCGCCGCTGGGAAGCCGAGGATATGTACGACCTCGTGTTCAAGCAGTCGCCGACCGACATGGCAATGACCCAGGTCGTGCCGATGTTCGACTGGTTCAAGGACTGGGAGTCCCCGATTGCGACCCAGCACGCGATGGCGGCGGCCTACCCGGATCGCGTGATGTTCTGCGGCGGCGTCGACCCGATGTATCGCGGGCTCAATCATGCGCTTGACCAGATCGACTTCCAGATCAAGGAACTCGGCGCGCGTTCCTTCAAGTTCTATAACGGCCACGATCGAATTCCCGAATGTTGGCGCTGCGACGACGAGCGCTTCGCCTATCCCATGTATGAACGTGCGCTCGCGGGCGGTGTCAACGTGTTGCAGTTCCACAAGGGCAACCCGTGGGGCCAGCAGAATATGGAGTACCTGAATCCGACCGACATCCAAGGCCCGGCGCGCGATTTTCCGGAGATCAGCTTTATCGTGCATCACCTCGCGCTGCCTTATTTCGAAGAGATGGTGTCGATTGCGGCGCGCTTTCCGAATGTCTATCTGTCCCTCGCCGGCTACGTCAGCTTCTACCGGATCGCGCCGCGCCGCGTGCAGGAACATATCGGACGCTTGCTGCAAATGGCCGGCCCGGAAAAACTGCTGTGGGGTTCGGAAGCAGCGCTCGCGGGCGGTCCGACGCCCACGCTCAACGCGTTCATGGACATGGAGATTCCCGCCGATCTGCGCAGTGGCTACGGCTATCCGCAGATCACCCGCGAAGACAAGAAGAAGATTCTCGGCGAAAACTTCGCACATCTGATGGGCGTAGACATCGAGCAGAAGAAGTCGGAATTTGCCTGCAAGGCGACCCCGGCATCGGCATCGGCGGAGGTCTCGTGAAGATCGATCGTGAACAACTCGCCGAGACCATCGACTCGCTGTCCCGGCTGATCCGCGCGCATGCCGGAGGTATCGAACTCGTCGAGGTCGACGATCAACACGGCGTGGTGACGGTCCGCTACACCGGCATGTGCGTCGGTTGCGAATTCCGGCCGATCACGACCGAGGGTTCGGTACGCCCCGCGTTGCTCGCGGTCACCGGCGTAAGCGACGTACGCGTCACCGGCATGCGCATCTCCGCCGAGGCTCAGGCGCGTCTCTCGGAAGCGCTCGCGCCCTACCATCTGCAAGAGCGTGCCACCCGCCTCGTCAACGCTTCCCGGAGAGTGCCGCAATGAAACTGGTCTCCTATTCCTGCGCAGCGGACTCGGGCAACCGCGCGGGTGCGCTGCTGAGCCATCTCGACGAGACCGGCATGCATCGCGACACGGTTGTCGATTTGCGCCGCGCGTATGCGTTGTACCTGTCGGACGTCTCGGGCGATCCGTTTGCGGACGGCATCGCTGCGGTTCGCATCCCAGCTGACTTGACGCAGTTCATTATCGGTGGCATGCGGTCACGTGAAGCGGCGAAACAAGCGCTGGGCTACGTCGAAGACGCGCTCGCGCGCCACCGCCACGCGCCGCTTGTCGAAAGCCGCGTGCTGTTGCCGCTTGAGAGCGTGCGGCTGCTTGCGCCGATTGCCCGCCCCGGCAAGATCGTCGCGATCGGCGCGAACTACGCCGGCCATATCAAGGAAGGACGCTCGACCGGTGTGCTCGGGGAGTTGCCCGCCTACCCCGTCGCGTTTCTGAAGATGTCCTCGGCCGTCGTCGGTCCCGACGAAGCGATCGTCCGCTCGCGCCACACCCAGGAGCTTGATTACGAAATCGAATTGTCGATGGTGATCGGCAAGCGCTGCCGCGACGTCGCGGCCGAAAACTGGCGCGACGTGGTGGCCGGTTTCACGATCGTCAACGACGTCAGCATGCGCGATCTGATCGTCGAGGAGAAACCGACTGGCGTGGTCTTTCAGGGCAAGAACCTCGATGCGACTTGCCCGCTCGGACCGTGCATTGTTACAGAGGACGAGATCGCGGATCCGGGCGCACTGGATATCCGACTGCGGGTCAACGGGGAGACGCGTCAGAGCGACAACACGTGCAACATGATTTTCAGTTGCGGGCAGATCATCGCCTACTGGTCATCGCGTCTGACGCTGGAGCCGGGCGATATCGTCACCACCGGTACGACGAGTGGCGTCGCCGGATTCAACCGCCGTTTTCCCGAGCGGCTGCTCAAGCATGGCGATGTCGTCGAGGCCGAAATCGATGGCATTGGCGTATTACGTAATCCCGTCGCCGACGAAGCCGCGGCGCACACCGAAGCGTTGCCGCGCAGCGCCTGATCAAACTGGAGTTCACCATGCAATCCCCACAAAACCGCTGGCCTCTCGACGATGTATTCGTCATCGACTCGACCGTCCACGGCTACAACACGTTGCCCGAGAACCACGTTGACGGGAAGTACAAAGAGCGCGTCGCGGTCCAGCTATCCAATACTCTTTTTGCCGGCCATAGCAAGCTCATTCCCGATGGCGATCCGAAATGGGCGCTGCCGCACGAACGCTTCCTGCATGCGTCCGATCCGGATTTGATGGGTCATGCCCTATTCGCTGAAAGCCAGACCGACGTATGCATCTATCACGGCACGCCGCTCTACGGCATCTATCGCGACGGCGGCTCGCCGCTGGCGGTCGGGCGGGCGATGCGGGAACGCTGGCCGGACCGGGTCGCGCTGTACGGCCCGGTCAGTCCGTGGCAAGCCGATGCGCTCGACCGGATCGAGCGGTTGGTCGAAGATGACAAAGTGGCTGGACTCAAGTTCTATCCGATGGACCTCGTCGACGGCGAAATCAAGAGTTACCGCCTCGACGATCCCGAGATCGCCTTTCCGCTGCTTGAGCGCGCACAAAAGCTCGGCGTGAAAATGATCGCGACGCACAAGGCGATTCCGCAGGGCCAGGTGCCGAGCGAGCCGTTTGCGCCGTTCGATGTCGCGGGCGCAGCCAGCGCGTTTCCCGACATGACGTTCGAAGTCGTGCATGGCGGCATCGCCTTTCTCGAAGAGACGGCATGGCAGATGCAGCGCTTTCCCAACGTCACCGTTAATCTTGAAGGCAGTAGCGCCTATCTTTTGCAGCGCTCGCCGCGCCGCTTCGCCGAGCTGCTCGGTTCGCTTCTGATGTGGGGCGGCGAAGATCGGATCTTCTGGTCGACCGGCTGCATCGCGCATCATCCGCGGCCGTTCATCGAACTGTTCTGGGACTTCCAGATTCCCGAGGACATGTGCCGTGACTATGGCTATCCGGCGCTGACCGAACAGATAAAACGCAAGATCCTCGGTCTGAACCACGCGCGTTTTCTCGGCTGGGACGTCGATGCGTTGCGCCGCAGGCTGGCCGGCGACGAATTCGGCCAGCGCACGACGCTGGCGGCGCCGTGGAGCGGCACGATTCAGCGGGAGCGTGCCGCATGATCGCGGAAACCGATATCCGGCGCGCGCTGAATCAAGTGATCGATCCTTGCAGCGTGGCCGCGGGGTGTGCTGCCGGACTCGACGACATGGGGCTCGTGCGCAGCGTCTCGTTGCACGACGAGTCCGCCGGCACGCATGTCGAAGTCATCATCGCGGTCACCGAATATGGTTGCCTGATGGGCGCGCCTTTCGCAACCGAAGCCTACAAGGCGCTTTGCGCCTTGCCCGGCGTCGCGCATGTGGAAGTCCTTCTCGACGACCGCTTCGACTGGGTGCCTGAAGACATGACCCACGCTTATCAATCGCGGCTGCAAGAACACCGTTCGCGGCGCCATGGCGTGATTCCGCTGCGCGTCATCGGCGACAGGGAAGAGGCCGCACGTAACCGGAAGCGCGGACCGTGACCGCGGTGTTCGACTATCTGATCATAGGCGCCGGCGCAGCGGGATCGGTGCTCGCAAACCGGTTGTCGGCGGATCCGCGGGTCAACGTCGCGCTGCTCGAAGCGGGGGACGACGTGGTGGCGCACGGCGTGCCCCCCGACGTTCAAAGCGTGTTCCCGTTATCGGCCTTCAATCCGCGCTACATGTGGCCCGACACGCGGGTGCACTGGCGCACTGTGCAGGACTCGCCGGCGGTCCCGTTGCAACAAGGTCGCAATGTCGGCGGCAGCTCGTCGATCATGGGCATGTGGGCATTGCGCGGCATGCCCGGCGACTACGACGAATGGCGCGACAGGGGTGCAGAAGGATGGGGTTGGGACGACGTGCTGAGCTGGTTTCGCAAGCTCGAACACGACATCGATTTCGGCGGTCCGATGCACGGCAATGATGGTCCGGTGCCGATCCGCCGCGAAAGCGCCGCGGACTGGCAGCCGCTCGCGCGGGCGGTCGCGGCGGCGGCGGGTGCGGCAGGCTTCGCGCAGATCGACGACATGAACGCGGTGTTCGGTGACGGACACTGTTCGTTGCCAATCAGCCGCTTTGAAACATCGCGCGCCTCTGCGGGGCTCTGCTATCTCGACGATGCGACACGGCGCCGCCCCAACCTGACGATCCTTTCGCAAACCGAAGCGCGCCGGCTGCTGGTCGAAGGGGCACAGGTCGCCGGCGCACTGGTGCTGCGCGACAACGGTTCGCTAGTGCCGATCCGTGCGCGCCGCACGGTTGTCACCGCTGGTGCACTACGCACACCGGCGCTACTGCTGCGCTCCGGCATCGGACCCGGCGACGCATTGCAGGCGCTTAACGTTCCGGTCGTCGCCGACCTGCGCGGCGTCGGCCGCAATCTGCAAAACCATCCCATCCTCTACACTGCCGCATTGCTTCGCCCCACCGGTCGCGACGCACCAGGCTTGCGGCCCGCTGGCTCGACGTTCATCCGCTGGTCGTCCAGCATTCCCTCGTGTGCCTCTGGCGATCTGGGTCTCTATGTGCGCAGCTATCTGTCGTGGCATGCGTTGGGCCGCAGGCTGGCATCACTCGCACCGGTGCTGATGAGGCCGCTGTCGCGCGGCACCGTCACGCTCGATCCGGCGAACCCCGACACCGCTTCCCGGATCGAATTCAACTTCCTCGCCGACGAACGCGACGCCACGCGCCTCGCACAAGGCTTCGAGCTGGCCTGTTCGCTGTTTGATGCGCCGGAGGTGAAGGCCATCTGCCATCCGCCATTCGTGCTGGAGGACGCGCAGCGGCTGATGCGCTTTAACCAGTTGTCACGCGTCAACGGCATGCGGGCGCGAGTGGCGGCCGCATGGATAGATATCGATCCCCGTGGTGGCCTGCGCGCGTTGCAGCGGTACGCACGCCTGACACCGCTCGAGCCGCTGCGCCAGGACCGCGATGCGCTGATGCGTCATATCCATAATACCGTCACCGGAACCGGCCATGTGTGCGGAACCTGTTCGATGGGCAAGGCCAGCGACCCGTTCGCCGTGACCGACGCCCACGGCGCTGTGTATAAGATTGGAGGCCTTCACGTCGCCGATGCATCCGTCATGCCGGTGGTTCCCGCCGGCAACACGCATATCCCGACGATCATGGTGGCGGAAAAGCTTGCCGCCTCGATCATAAACATGGTCTCTCGGCACAAAATCAGATGACCGTCGGTTTTACCCACGTACACATAAAAGAGGTTTCAGATGGAGACAGGTAAGCGTATCGACGTCGCCGCGGTAATCGACGGCGCGAAGTTCAGCGCCTTCCAATGGCGCGTGTTCATCCTGATGTTCATTGTCATCCTTTTTGACGGCTACGACACTCAGGCGATCGCCTTCGTCGCACCCGCCATCTCCGTGCAGTGGAAGCTGCCGGCGGCGTCGTTCGGACCGATTTTTTCCGCAGGGCTCGCCGGCACCGTATTGGGTGCAATTTCGTTCGGTATGCTTGCGGATCGAATCGGACGGCGCTGGCTGGTGATCATATCGGTCGCGATGTTCGGCTGTCTGACCTGGGTGTGCAGCCTCGCGGACTCCTATACGGAATTGCTGATTTACCGTCTGCTGGCGGGTATCGGGCTCGGTGGCGCACTCGTGAATTTTCTCGCGGTGGCCTCCGAATATGCACCCGAGCGCCTACGCAACACCGTCGTCACGATCAGCATGTGGGGGTTTCCGCTTGGCGCCGTCATAGGCGGATCGTTCGCGGGACCTATGATCGAACGTTACGGATGGAAGTCCATTTTCTATCTTGGCGCGCTTCTGCCGTTGCTCTGCGTGCCATTGCTGATCGGGCTGCTGCCCGAATCGGTCCGCTATCTCGCATTGTCCCCCCACCACCGTGCCAAAATCGCGAGCGTGCTCTCGAAGATCGATCCGCAAGGCCGTTTCCGGCCGGATGACGCCTACTTCGTGGCTGAACCGAGCGCGCGGCGCGGCAGCGTAATCGCCCTGTTCCGCAACGGCTTCGGATGGCCAACCGTGCTGCTGTGGTTCACGCTGTTTGCGAGCCTCGTGATGACGTATTGCCTGATCAACTGGATACCGTCGCTTCTGCGACAAGTCGGCATGCCAATCCGGCAGGCGGTGCTCGGCACCGTGATGATCAATTTCGCTGCGATCATCGGCAGCCTGGCCGTGGTGCGGTTCGCAAAACGCCACACGCTGACGAGGCTCGCCGGTGCCTATGTGATCGGCGCAGCGGCAGTTGCCGGGATCGGCCTCGTCGGCAACCAATGGCTGCCGATCATGACATGCATATTCCTAGCCGGCTTCTTTGTGATCGGCGCGCAACTGGCTGTGACGGCCTACATCACCGGCTACTATCCGACCACGATCCGCGGAACTGGCGTGGGTTGGGCGCAGGGTGTCGGCCGCTTTGGCTCCCTGATCGGACCGTTGGCCGGAGGCATCGTGCTGTCCATGACCGCGCAGCCCGCGCAGATGTTCCTCTATTGCGCGATACCTCCACTCGCGGCCGCACTGGCGCTGCTGGCGCTCGCCCGACTCACCGCGCGGCGGTCCATGCCTGCGCAGGTCGCTTTGCGCACCAGCCCTCCGCCGCAATAACCAAAGCGCGACCTGGCGCGCGGCGGGGAGCTTCACGGGCCTGGCTCGCGAGGCCTCGCAATGAATGTCTCAGCACGCTCGCGTGATGAGGCTCCGCTCTATCGCGAGCGACAACGGTCGCGGACTCACCACGACCACCCTTACCTTTTCGGCTGACGCCCTCATGCGATCCCGGATAGGTAAAAACTCCGAGTGAATTTAAATTGAATTCAATCTAAATTCAAATTGCGGCCACGAAATCAATACACGGCCAGCTCGTGCGAACGGGACGTTCATCACCTAGAAGAAAAATTCAGGAGACGGAAGTGAGGAAGAAACTCGCGCTTACTGTGTTGCTCGTGTCAGGCAGCGCGTGCGCACAAACCAGCGTTACGTTATGGGGCAGGCTGGATGCTGGCGTCCAGTATCTATCGAACGTTGCGGGGGCGAACGGCACGCGCTCGGCGCTGTGGAGCGCCGATAGCGGGGACGCGGGCGCGAGCGCCTGGGGCATCAGCGGCTCGGAGGATATTGGCAGCGGCTACAAGGTCAATTTCAAGCTGCTCGATTACCTGATGGTCACGAACGGAGGCAGCTCGAATCCTTTCTGGCAAAACGCCTACGTGGGCTTGTCGGGACCCTTCGGTTCGTTTCGCATGGGCCGCGACGATTCAATCATCAAGGACGGCAGCTTCGACTACGATCCGCTCTATCAGCAACACATCGGCGTGGAATCGATCGTACGTGGTGCGAACTGGCCGAACTTCAGCAACACGTTCAGCTACTACTCGCCGTCCGCGGGAGGCTTCGACGTTGGCTTCCAGTATTCACTAAGCGGCGTGCCGGGCCAGTTCAACAGCGGCCGGGTCGACGGTCTACAACTGACGTATCGCTTCGGCGCGTTCTCAGCGCGCACGATCTATCAGGAAGTGCGCGACGCGAATGGACAGTTCAGTGATCTGTTCAACGACCAGAAGCAACTCTTTGTCGGAGCGGCCTATACCGGCAGCATCTTCAAGTTCCAGGCTGCCTATACTTACATGGCAGCGCCCCAAGCACCGGCAACGGCTCCCCGCTACGCGGACTACGCGTGGATCGGCGCGACTTATAACGCACCCGGTCCGTTGAAGATCGCCGCGACCGTTGCACACATTCATCAGCGCGACGGACATGGCAGCGCCACGCTGGTCGCAGGAGGCCCGACGTACAGCCTGTCCAAACGGACCTATCTGTATGCAACGGGAGGCTATGTGATCAACGGCAAGAACACCAATTTCAGCCCTGTCGAGCAACCGGTCGGCTCGGTTTATAACCCTGCGCTGGGTCACAATCAGCTCGGCTTCTTCACCGGCATCATGCATTATTTTTAAGTCAGTTCGTTCTGGGCAAGCCACCGTTTACAACCGCGCCTGACGGGCCATACCGCAGGTTAAAGGACGCCAATGAAAATCCCACTGACCTTGACTGCCGTCGCTGCAACGGTGTCTCTATGCTTTGCTGTAAGCGGCTACGGACAACCCGCAAGCGAAGGGCCGTCCGCGGCGGCCAGCGTGCCGTCCGCGCGTGAGCTGAGACATCCGTCGCAGGAAGACAAGGTGTTGATCCACGCAGTGCGGCGACGGCTCGCGCGCACGCCAGGACTTGATCCGGCCAATATTTCCGTCCTCGCGCACAACGGCATCGTGGTGCTGACGGGCAGCGTCGTTAGTCAGGAGCAGTCTACGCTTGCGGTCTCGGCAGCATCGCAGGTGTCCAATGTGCGTAACGTAATAGACAAAATGACCATGAGGGCGCCGATGTAAGCACGCGATAGGACCGATGTGCTGCATTGTGCGAGCATATCGGCCGGCCATCGCGCTAATCCGCGCGGTCGCATTAGGTTTGAATGCAATATAATCAGGCGCACAGAAACAGTTCACGGCCGCGGCCGTCTTTGGTCAGATCATGCTCGAACAAACGCAGGAACCTGCCAATCTGCATCAGCGGCTAACCTCTGTGCTGCGCGACAGGATCGTCGATGGCATTCTGGGTCCAGGCACGCCCATCTCCGAACGCGAACTGTGCGAGGAGTTCGAGGTATCCCGCACCCCACTGCGTGAAGCACTGAAGGTGCTTGCGTCAGAAGGTCTCGTGCAGCTGTTTCGCAACCGTGGTGCGATCGTCACACCAGTCTCGCTGGAGATGATCGGCGAAAAACTCTCGGTGTTGATTGCACTGGAAGGGTATGCCGCGCGCCAGGTCTGCCTACACGCGTCGGACGAAGAGCTCGAAGAACTCGCCGAACTGCACCGACGGTTCTCGAAGGAATACGATCCGAGCGAACCGGATCGCTACTTCGACCTGCATCAGGCATTTCATCTCAAGCTGCTGGAGATCGCGAACAACCCGGCTTTGACCGATATGCACACGCTGCTGTCCCGGCATGTGCGCAGACCCCGTGTCGAAGGCCTAAAACACCATATCAAGCTTCCCGATGTCATCGAAGAAAACGGCGCAATTCTGCGCGCCGTGCTAGCCCGCGACACGCGCGCGGCCCAACTGGCCGTCGAAAAACACTTGGGGCGGGTGACGCAGACGGTGATCAAACACTTTCGTCAACGGTAGCGGTAGCCGGCTCGCAGCGGCTGGTTGCCGTCCACTCGCGAGGTAAGCGTCTGCTCGTCCCTGGGATTCGTATCGTGCCGGTCAAGCGCGCCGTGAACTGTCAATATGCATTCGCATAAACACATTCGACTTCGCTGCCTTGCTCGCTGATCGATTCATGCACGCACCACTACTAAAAAAAGAGTGGCAATTATCGATCATGGCCGCGTCATCGCGGTATCGCGCGTGTGACCCCGTATGAACCTCGTCGAATATAGCGAAGGTCCGCCTTCCCATGCTGCCCGGCGGCCGGGCGCATCAAGGCGGCTAGAGACCCACTATGGCTGCGTCGTGCTGCGTTGGTCCGCCATGTCCTGCTCTTCCCGTGTCGTTTTTCAAAGTCGTGAACGGTTAAACCGGAACACCCGCCCCGCTTGGTTGCACCCTGCCCAACTCGGACAAGTACACGACCGCGCTACAGGATTAAAACTCAGTCGAGCCGCTCAACGATGTTATCCGTCTGGTTTCCGTAGTTTGGCTCAATGATAGCGACGCTCGTACCGGTAAGATTAGCAACCGTGTACACGTCGACACCTTGCGCAATGGCTTCACTGATATACGTGTGGCGCATGCAGTACAGCACGGCATCGGGTAGACCAGCGGCGTCACGCGCTTCTCTGAACGCATTGCCCCATTGCGCAGCCGTCCACCGCTGCGAAAACGAATTGGTCAATAGCGGCGCATTGGCGATCTTGTCGCGGGCCTGCTCTGCAAAGAACGCGCGTGCCGCTGTCGATAGGAAGTGTCAAATCTAGCGCAGGCGGCGGATCAGTTCCCTAGTCGCCGTAGAAATTCTGCGCCCCGGCAAAATTCTCGAACTTCGTGTATTGCCCTTGGAACGTGAGCCGAACAGGACCGATCGGGCCGTTACGCTGCTTACCGATGATGATCTCGGCCGTGCCTTTGTCCGGGCTGTCCGGGTTGTAGACTTCGTCGCGATAAATAAACAGAATCACGTCCGCGTCCTGTTCGATAGCGCCGGATTCGCGCAAGTCCGACATGATCGGGCGTTTGTTCGGGCGTTGTTCGAGCCCTCGATTCAGCTGCGAGAGCGCCACCACGGGGACATCGAGTTCCTTGGCGAGACTTTTGAGCGAACGCGAGATTTCCGAAATTTCCGTGGCGCGGTTTTCACCGCCCGAACCGGAGCCAGACATGAGCTGCAAATAATCGACGATGATCAGGCCCAGCTTGCCGCATTGCCGCGCCAGACGACGCGAGCGCGAGCGCAATTCCATGGTGTTCAGCCCACCTGTTTCATCGATAAAGATTTGCGCCTCGCTCATTTTCTGCACCGCGTGCGTGAGTTTTGGCCAGTCTTCGTCGGTGAGTCGGCCGGTACGCATTCTGTGCTGGTCCAGACGGCCGACCGAGCCCAACATACGCATGGTGAGCTGCGTGCCCGGCATTTCCATGGAAAACACGGCCACCGGCAGGCCATATTCCACGGCCACGTATTCGCCAATATTCATCGAAAACGCGGTTTTACCCATCGACGGCCGCCCCGCCACGATGATCAATTCGCCGCCATGCATGCCCGACGTCATCCGGTCGAGATCAACGAAACCTGTTGGCGTGCCGGTCACGTCGCTCGGATTGGCGGTGTGATAAAGCGTGTCGATACGCTCGACCACCTGCGTGAGCAGCGGCCCGATCTCAAGAAAACCTTGCGTCCCGCGCGCGCCGCTTTCCGCGATCGAGAACACCTTCGCCTCTGCCTCGTCAAGCAACTGGCGCACTTCCTTGCCTTGCGGGTTAAAGGCATCGGCGGAAATTTCATCGGCGACTGAAACCAGCCGGCGCAGCACCGCCCGATCCCGCACGATTTCCGCATAACGGCGAATGTTCGCGGCGCTCGGCGTGTTCTGCGCCAGCGCATTCAGATAGGCCAGCCCGCCGACTTCCTCGGCCTTGCCGGTGTTCGTTAGCGCCTCGTAGACGGTGATCACATCGGCCGGACGCGTGGTCGCGATCAGCTTGCCGATCGCCTCATAAATGATCCGATGGTCGTAGCGATAGAAATCACCGTGCGACATCACGTCCGCAATACGGTCCCATGCGGCGTTGTCCAGCAGCAGGCCGCCAATCACGGACTGCTCGGCTTCGATGGAATGCGGCGGGACTTTCAGCGCATCCAGTTGGGGATCTTTCGACGGTGCGTTCATGGGGAGGAATTATCGGCGAAATGACGAGGTGGCGG
>Ga0073928_10006439_pt1 | contig 15820 bp, 13 predicted proteins | sample PaiPotPPA55metaG_FD_76969 | JGI IMG/M metagenome (GOLD analysis project Ga0073928, IMG submission 76969) | Iron sulfur acid spring bacterial and archeal communities from Banff, Canada, to study Microbial Dark Matter (Phase II) - Paint Pots PPA... ... | reverse complement strand
CCGCTACTACCACGCCATTTCCGCCCGAACCCGGGAAGCCATCGCTTCGCGTTCTTGCCTAGCAAGCATCGTTAGCTTACCTGTTTACCGCTTCTTCATTCGTGACGGAGCGCTACGAGCGGATCTACGTTTGCCGCACGGCGCGCGGGAATGTAACTGGCCGCCACTGCCACCAGCAGCAGCAAAACCGTAACGCTCGCAAACGTGAGCGCATCCGTTGGTTTCACGCGGTAAAGCAGGCTCGACATCAACCGTGTTAGCGCGAGAGCGGCGAGCAGGCCAATTCCCAGGCCCAGGAGAACCGCTCCGATTCCCTGCCCCAGCACAAGGCGCAGAATATCCCGCGCTTGCGCGCCCAGTGCGACGCGGATACCGATCTCGCGGGTCCGCTGCGTGACGGTGAAGGAAAGCAAACCGTACAGTCCCACCATCGCAAGAATTACGGCGAGCGTGGCGAAGCTTCCAATCAAGTAAGACGGGTAGCGGCGCAAGAAAACCGCCGGCGTCTGCCCGGTAAACTCCTCCATCGTCAGCGGAGCTATCAGCGGCAATTGCCTGTCCATGTCGTGCAGAGTCGATTGCACGGTTCCGATAAACGCTCCCGGCTCGCCCGCGGTCCGAATCATGTAAGTAAGAAAGGTCGAAGGGCCCTGATCGTTCGGATAATAAATTACTGGTGGCGGAGGAGCTGAGAGATCGTCTTGCGCGACGTCGCCGACAACTCCGATGATTTGCCGGTAGGGTTCCTTCGGGTTAAACGTGAAATGTATGCGCTTTCCCACGGCGTCTTCGTTGGGAAAATATTTTTTCACGAACGCATGATTCACAACTAAAACTCCTGGCGCATCATGATCGTCGGTCGCGGAAAAAATTCGGCCTGAAACAAGAGGAACTTTCAAGGTCGGGAAATAGGCCGGGCTCGCGGTGATGATGTCGCTCTCGTCTTCTTGTCCCACCGTGACAGGTCGTCCTTCGACCATGAAGCGGATGGTTCCTCCGCTGCTGCCGATCGGTATGGCTGTGGTCATGGCCACGCTCTCCACGCCAGGCAGGTTGCGTAGGCGTTCGCTGAACTGGTGCTCGAATTGAATCGCCGCGGGACTGTCAAACGGATATTCCTTGCCGCTGGGATATGAAGAGTTCGGCAGGTTCACGGAGAAAGTCAGCAAATGCCCGGGGTCGAATCCCGGATCCTGGTGCAGCAGCGCGTGCAGGCTCTGCAGCACCAATCCCGCACCCACCAGCAGAACCAGGGAGATCGCGATTTCGGCGACCACGAAGGCATTTCGCAAGCGTCCGTGCGCCAGGCTCGTGCCTCCGCGCGATTCGTCTTTCAATTCTTCGCTAATGCGAGATTGCGAGATGGACAGCGCTGGCGCCAAACCAAACAGAATCGCCGTTAGCAGCGTAATTCCAGCCAGAAACACAACCATGGGAAGATTTGTTCCAGCCTCTCGAAGATTGGGCAGCGTATTGAGAACTGGCGTCGGAATCGCGGCAATCAACAAATTGACACCCCACTGCGCCGCGATGAATCCAACCCCCGCGCCTAACGCGGCCAGCACAATATTCTCGGTGAGCAACTGCGCGAGCAACTGTCCGCTGCTTGCGCCCAGCACAGTGCGAACCGCAAATTCCTTTCGGCGTCCGACCGAGCGCGTCATCATTAAGTTCGCCACGTTGGCGCAGGCGATCAGCAGAACGAACCCAACGGCGCCGAACAAAACCAAAAGCAACGGCTGGATCTTGCCCACGATTTTGTCGCGCAAGCTTCCAATACCCACGTAGACCGAGCCGTCTTGTTCCGGATATTCGCGCGCGAGTTGCGCTGTTATCCCATCCATCTCCGCTTGCGCCTGTTTCATGCTTACGCCGGGAGCAAACCTGCCAACGGTTATCAGCCATCGCAAGCTCCGGCGCGTTGCTGCGTCGACCCCCGGGTGCAACGGTATCCAGAGCGGATTACTTCCTGGCGAAAACTGGAAGTCGGCGGGCAGCACTCCCACAATTGTCGCCGGGCTGCCATCCAGATTAATCGTGCGGCCAATGACTCCGCGGTCGCCGCCAAAATCGCTTTGCCAGTAAGCGTAGGTGATGATCGCTACGTGCGGCCCATCCGGCACATCCTCGCCCTCAACGAATGTGCGGCCTAAAAAAGGCTTTACGCCCAACGTCGAGAAAAAGTTCGCCTTTACTTGCGTCCCAAAAACGTTCTTGGGCTCGCCGTTTCCAGTGATCGTGAAAGCGTCGAAGCTGTAAGCCGTCAGCGATTGAAAACTCTTCGCTCTTTTTTGCCAATCGAGAAAATCTGGATTCGAGCTGTTCGAATCCTGGGCAAACCCGTCTCGTTTTTCCAGGCGGCCTTCGCCCATCACGACCAGGCGATCAGGCTGATAGTAAGGGAGTGGCCGCAGCAGGACGGAATAAACAACGGAGAAAATTGCGGTGTTAGCGCCGATACCCAGCGCCAGCGTGAGGACGGTAACCAACGTGAAGCCCGGGCTCTTGGCCAGCAAACGCAGGCCGTACTGAAAATTCTGCCAAAGCCTGTTCATCATCCGCCCCCCCCAAATAGTCTTGAAAGTTCTAGAAGGCTTACGAGCTATTGAACCCAATGAACCTGATATTTGCCCGTCGCGCTCGCCAGAGCCACGCGCAGCAGCCATTCGCCCTTGATGGCCTTGATGCCGCTCGTATTCATGTTGGCGTGCTCTGTGGTTCCAATTCTTGTGCGGACCGCGCCCGTTGGATCGATCAATTCCCAGCGAAGCAAGCCATGCTTAATCTCAGCGTTCACCGTCAAGTGCACGTCGTCGTTATCCGTGTCCAGGGTGAACCGGTACTCGCGTACATCGGTCTGATTCGTGAACTTTTCGTCTTTTGTAAGCTCCGAGGTGGAAGCGAACCCCGTGGGTGACGATTCAAAGTCTGATTGAAGACTTGATTCTACGTCTCGATTGGCGTTTGGCACACGCGCGGCATTGTTGGATGCTGCCGGCCCGAGCAAATAAACGCATGCAGCAACGAGCCCAAGCGTTCGAATTCCGCACTGGATTTTGCCAGCGGCAATTTTCATAAGCACACCTCCATCCGGTGAGGAACACGCAGGTCCGTTGCCAGAACCCAATCCGAGCAAACGGTTATCCCGCAATGGCTTAGGAGTCGTCAGACGCAGCAGATTCAGTGCCTAATGACCGCTAGTGGGACTTCGCGTCGCATTGCCGCACATTGTTTCGAAGGCTTCCCCCCTAAGCGCCTTGCCAGCCAGCAGCGCACTGGTTAGACTGGCCACGTATTCGGCATCTACAAGCGCAATAAGTTGCGTTCGAACCTCACACCTCATTCATGACGAAAGAACCGGAAACCAAAGTCGGACGCGGCTGGCGAGCTGGTTTCTGGAGCTTAATCGTAACTCAGTTTCAAACTGCCTTTAACGATAACGCCGTCAAATTCCTCGTGATTTACATCATTGTGGCCATGAATTTCCCCAATCAGTTTCGGGACCGGCTTATCCTCGTGGTCGGCGCGCTGTTTGCAATTCCTTTCATCTTATTCTCCATGACCGGCGGATATTTCGCCGACCGCTACAGCAAACGCAGCGTCACTATCGGAACGAAGTTTCTGGAACTCGGCGTAATGACCTTTACCATCCTCGGCCTCTATCTCGGCAATTTACCCATGGAATGCGCTTCCGTTTTTCTGATCAGCATGGAAGCGGCGCTTTTCGGACCCTCGAAGTACGGCTTGCTGCCCGAGTTGCTTCCCGATAATCGGCTCTCCTGGGGGAACGGCGTCATCGAACTCGGAACGTTTGTCGCCAGCATCTCGGCTACGATGGCCGCGGGCATCATGGCCGAACGTTACCGCGGCCGTGAGGCCGTCGCAGGATTTCTGCTCCTTGCTTTTACCTGCGTCGGGTTGGCCACGAGTTTCGGAATCTCACACCTGCCCGCCGCAGACCCACACAGAGTCTTTCGCTGGGACCCTCTCGGCGAACTCTTCGCGCAATTGAAAATAATTTACGCCGACGCGGTGCTGTTCTGGTCCGTGGTGGGCAATACCTATCTATGGTTTCTCGCTGCGCTGTTGCAATTCACCATCGTGGTGTTCGGTCACGATCTCCTTCACATTGACGACGCGCGCACCAGTTATCTCCAAGCCGCCGTCGGGATCGGTATCGGCCTAGGCAGCCTAGCCGCAGGCTATCTGTCGCGCGGGAAAATCGAGATGGGCCTCATCCCCGTCGGGGCCCTCGGCATGACTATCTTTGGAGCCTTGCTTTACTTCAGCCAGCCAGCCGAACTGCTTGCGCATTGGCTGAGCACCGCGGCTTTGCATCAAGGAAGCACGGTGGCGGTAAAATTTGGCGGCCTGGTCGTCTCCGCGGTCCGCCTGCGCATTCCAGATCTAAGTCTGCTTGGCTTTTTCGGCGGCTTCTTTGCTGTACCTTTGAACGCGCTTATCCAGCATCGACCGCGTCCTGAACAAAAGGGCGGAGTAATCGCGGCCGCGAACCTGCTTTCGTTTGTAGGCGTCTTCCTTGCCGCCGGGGCCTATTATCTTTTCTCGACCGTCTTTCACCAGACACCGGCAGGAGTGTTCCTCGACGGCGCCATCCTCACTCTGGTCACTACCGCCGCTTCCATTTTCTTGCTGCGCGATTCCCTGTTTAGTTTCTTCCGCAAGTCAGAAGCCATAAGCCCGGACTAGGCCCTTTCGAGCTTTCTCGGATCGCCTTTGGCACACTGGGAGAGCCCATTCGCTCACGAATATTCCCCATTCACCTGTTTTCGATTGCTCGAAACCTCCTTTTCCCCGAAAATGAAATCCTCGGGAGAGAATCCGGAATGTTGAATCGAGACCCCAATTCGAAAGAGCAAGCTGAGGACGCGAACCTACGTCGCGTTCTGGGGTCCGGTCTTATCCCACCCCGCGCGTAGTTTCCTGAATCTCAGCTTTCTGAATCTGGACTAAGGCCACCGCGGCGGATTTGTCCGCTTAGGCCACTTCTATGTTTCGGTTTCTCGCCGGAATCGCTCCCGGGCTTGTATTTCTGTTCGTCCGTCTCGCGCTGGTATTGCTGAAGGCTTGCCATGCCGGGAAAGGAGGACCGACATTGATCAAATTGAGTATTCCGCGGCGACCGAGGAAGGACCCGTCAGCGTTGCATATCCCGTCACTGACAAGCGTGCCTCTCGTGCCGCGCAACAGTCTCTGTACTGCGTGCGTTTACGCACACGTGGTGCGGGGTTACGAACCGTGCGAAGTTCTGATCGCTTGCGGCTACGCTTTTCCGCCGCGAGAGGTCCCCTTCGCGGTCCGTGAATGCACTGACTACAAGCCGAAGCGCAAACGCAGCGGCGTGGAAATCGCGAGCGAGGGAGTGGTGTGTTTCCCGCCCCTTGATAACTAGGCAGCAGGTTTCCACGCCGTCGCTGCCACACAGCTTCGGCAAGGAGTAAATCATTCGACTAAAACAAACATCCCGGCAGAGGCCGCGCCGTTTTCATAATGACGCGGCCTCGACCGGCTCAAACCGGAGAGCATGTCAACTGCTGATGAACGTGTAAATCAACAACGTAAGCACGGCCAAAGTAATTCCAACATACGTCCAATCTTTTTCCAGCGCAAAACCGATCACAGAAAACGCCACTCGCGCGATCGGCGTGGCAATCAACAGCAGTAGCCCGAATTGAATCAACGCACGCGCATTCAATTCCAACCCTTCGTGAACTATTTCGTTCATATAGCGCAGATCGGCGGGCTCGCCGTGAAACGCTTTGTAATTAGGTTGGTCGCCCCGAAATTGAATCAAATAATGGATTCCGCCTGCCAGCACCCAAGCAGCCGCGAGGATCACACCGACGCGCAATAGCCTTCCGATTACTATCTCGAAGCGCTTATCGTTCCACGCTGCGGCTGGCGCCATATTCTAAAAAGTTCCTTTTAGGCCCTGGAGAATCATCTCCACTGCCAGTGCTGCAATCACGATGCTGAAAACCAGCCGCAGCGTGCGGACTTTCGCGGTGGGCAAAATACGCGCGCCGATTAGCGCTCCGGTTAAAACGCCCAGCATCACCGGCATCGCGATCCCCGGATCGATGTAGCCGCGATGTAAATAAATTCCCGCGCTCGCCGCCGCGGTGACGCCGATCATAAAATTACTCGTGGTGGTGGACACTTTAAAAGGAATGCGCATGGCTTGGTCCATCGCTAGCACCTTTACGGCCCCCGATCCAATTCCCAATAATCCGGAAAGGACGCCGGCGAGATACATCAGCCCAAAACCCGCCGGAACATGCCGGACGTGGTACGACCTTTCCCCTCGCGCCGTCGGATACTTGCCATCCAATCTCAACAAGGTGGCCCAGCGATCCGGGGGCTCATCAGACAGCAAATCTTTCTGGGGCTTATTCGCGGAATAAGCGGAATACAGCAGCACGACTCCGAGAATTATCGCAATCGCTTTGGTAGGAGTGCTCACGGCGAGGTACGCGCCGGTCACCGCGCCAATCGTGGTGGCCACTTCCAAAAACATTCCCACGCGAATGTTCGAGTAGCCTTCTTTCAAGTATGCCGCGGCCGCGCCCGAAGATGTCGCAATCACCGAGACCAGCGACGCGCCAATCGCATAACGTATGTCCACGCCAAACGCCAGCGTCAGCAGCGGGACAATCACCACGCCGCCGCCTAGCCCGGTGAGCGCGCCCAGCAGCCCGGCCACCAGCGATCCAAGGGCAATTAAAATTGTGAATTCGAGAGTGGTCACTGTGAGATGAAGTCTCTAGCGAAATTCATCAGCGATTTGATTCTATTCAAAAAGTCGCGATGCTCCTCATCCACTTCGGCGCAAACTTCTCCCCGGCTTTATATTCCTTTCGTCTGAATAATCGTAATTAAAATACCGCCAGTTTTACGTGCAGGAATTTCTTCGGGTTCTGCCGAAAATCATTGACCATGAGCCGCAGGTCGCCCGTCAGCGCCGTCATGTTGTCGTAAAGTTTGGGGTCGCTAAAGAGTTTGCCCGCAGTGCCCTCATTGGAATTCAACTTCGCGGTAGCGTCGCGCACGTTCGCGGAAGCATCGCGCAAATTGTTGTAGAGCGTTTGATCATACAGGGCCTTCCCGATCGTGCCCTTGCCCGACCGCACGTCATCGAGCACACCGTTGCCCTTGTCCATGAAATTCTTCGCACTGTCGTAAATGGCGGTATCGTACACCATCTTGCCAATCGTCCCTTTTTGCTGCTGGACCGCGACAACTACGTCGTCCACATGGCCCAGCGTCGTATCAAGCTTGGTGTACAGCGCGTCGGACGAAGTCAGCTTGCCGATAGTTCCTTCGCCTTTTTGAATCGAGCCGGCTACCGCATCGAGCCGGGCCGCCGTGGAATTCAAATGGTTGTAGAACGCCGGATCGTTCATAAACAATCCGATGGATCCCTGTCCGTTCTGCACTTTATCGACAATTCCGCGCAAATCTTGCGACAGCACGCCCAGGTTTTCCATCAACTCTGCGCCACGTTGCACCAGCGCCTTCATGGCCGCTTCTTCCTGACCCGGAAGCACGCCGTTGTTAGGGATCACCGTTCCGGTTAGCCCGCGCGATATCGTTACATAGCGGTTGCCCAACAATCCTTCGGTAGCCAGGCTGGCCTTCGAATCCGTGCGAATCGAGTCCTGGAATTTTTTGTCGATCCGCAGAGTGAGCTCAATGTTGTGCATGGCGTCCTGCGGATGCGGCGTCAAACGCATGTTTTGCACATTGCCTACTTCCAAGCCGTCCAGGCGCACTGGTGCGCCGGTGGTCAGGCTTTCCACTTCAGGCAAGTAGGTGACCACTCGATATTTCGGCCCCAGGATTCCGGCGCCGGTAACGTAAAAGATCGCCACCGCCATGATGAACAATCCGGCCAGAACGAAAAGTCCCACTCGAAGTTCAGCCCACGTCAATTGCTTGCGTTGCGCCATCGCCCTACCTCCTGAAAGATCCAAATGAAATACTATCTCGCGGAAGCTAAAAATTCTTTTAAGTAGGCGTCGGACGTGCGCAGCAGCTCGTCCGCGGGACCTTCGAAATAAATCTTGCCATCGCGCAGCACCAGGACGTTCGTGGGCGACATTCCGTTGTTTTCCACCATGGACGCTGCTTCGCCTTCTCTAGGGTTCGAGACATTTGGTGTTGGCGCCGGCTGAGGCGCACCGCTCTGAACGGGCTTACGCCACGCTTGATCCGAAGGCTGCGTCGCGTTTCCATTTTCGCGCTTATCTCGCACAATATGTCCCGTGCTTTTATCGAAACGAAAATTCGCCAGACTGAACGCATCCTGAACGCGCTGGGTGGCAAGCAGCGAGGTCACTCCTTGCAAATCGCGCCCACGTAGGATCAGTGACATGATGGTCTGGCACGTAACCGGATCCAGCCCGGCGGTCGGCGAATCGTAGAAAACGATGGGCGGGTGATCTACCAGCGCGCGCGCAATCGAAACGCGCCGTCTCATGCCGCCCGAAAGCTCTCCGGGAAATCTTTCGATAGCGGGTTCCATTTCGACGAAGCGCAGCGCCTCGTGCACCCGCTTGTCGGCTTCCGTTTCGTCCACGCCTTCCTCATCCAAACGAAAAGAGACATTTTCCGACACCGTCATCGAGTCAAACAGCGCGCCTTCTTGAAACACGAATCCGATGCGCCGGCGGAATTGCAACAATTCATTCTCTGGCATCTGGCCGATGTCGTGCCCCATCACCGTCACTGTGCCGGAATCTGGACGCAGGAGTCCTGCCGCCAACTTCATGATCAGTGTTTTTCCGGAGCCGCCTTCGCCGAGCAAAACTTTCGTCTCACCTGGAAAAGTCTCGAAGGAAATTCCCTGCAGAACTTCGCGGTCGTCAAAACCGATGCGCACGTCTTTGAACGAGATGACCGGCGATCCGGGAACGAGTTCGCTCAATTGGCCGCGGCTCTCGGCGGGCGGAACGGCGCGCGTCATCCCGCGATTATAGATGCAAATGACAGTTTTGTAGCGTTGGCTTGGAAAGGTGTTTTCCGTCTGGACAGGTGCGAAATCTATTTCTGGAACATCCACAGCAGTAGGCGTGTGATGAATGTATCGGTCACCAGCAGAATGACGGAGGAAACCACCACTGCGGAAGTTGTCGCGCGCCCCACGCCCTGCGTGCCGCCTTTTACTCGCAGACCCATGAAACATGCCACCGTTGAAATAATGAGCGCAAAAACGAAAGGTTTTGCGAAGCCTTGCACCAGGTCGCCAAAATCCAGTGCGTGAATCGCGCGCGTCCAGAATTGCACCGCGCCCAGTCGCAGAGTGAAATAAGCCACCAGAAATCCGCCCACCAGACCGACAAAATCCGACACCGCGGTCAGCAGCGGCAGCATCGCCACGGTGGCAAGAACGCGAGGAGTCATCAACTTCCGAATCGGGTCGGTGCCCAATGCGCGCATGGCGTCCACTTGCTCTGTTACAACCATCGAGCCGATCTCGGACGCGATGCCCGACGCGTTGCGGCCCGCCACCAGCAGGGCCGTAATCGCCGGGCCCAGTTCGCGAACCAACGCCAGCGCCACGGCATCGCCGGTTAGCGCGGTTTCGCCGAACCGCTCGAATTGCGCCGCGGTCTGCAATACAAGCACGCCACCTATGAAAAATCCGGTGAGCACGATAATAGGAAGCGAGCCGACCCCGATCACGTCCATTTGTTCCAGAGTGTCGGCCCAATAAAAGGGAGGCGTAAAGGCGTTCGCGATGGACTCGAACGATAGCTTGGCGTAGTCCTGCACCGCCAGGACTTGCCGCTTTAGTCCATCGGCGAGGACTGACGGTAGCGGCTCTAATACCTCTTTTCCTTCAGCCATCGTATAAACTTTGTACGGAACTTCGTCTGGAACTTCGGCGCACTGCATCCATCAAAGTCCTCGGAAGCCTAACGTCCGAGCATTGCGCCGTCAAGCAAACATCCGCTTTTTCTTCGCCGCCAGTTGTGCGAGCCGCATGGCATAGCCCAAGCTGACGTCTCGTTCGCCACTCTGTTACAATTTTGCGCCGATGTCTGACTACGTTGAAACAACAGTGCGCGTGCGCTACGCCGAAACGGACCAAATGGGCGTGGTCTATTATGGAAATTATTTCACCTGGTTTGAGATCGGCCGCGTAGAGCTTTGCCGCCAGCTTGGTTTTGAGTACAAGCGTATGGAAACGGAAGACGACAGCTTCATCGTGGTCGCTGACGCGCACTGCCGGTACAAACGGCCTGCCCGATTCGACCATCTACTCGTGATTCGAACCAAGGTTAGCGAATCACAGCGGCGAACGGTCCGATTCGATTATGAGATTATCGATCAGGCTTCAGGCGAGCTGCTCGCGACCGGAGACACGCTTCATGTGATTTGCGATCGACTCGGAAAACCCAAATCGCTGCCTGAAAAATATCGAAAATATTTCCCAGTTAGCAAAGATAACAGTGCAGGGTAAAAACGCGTCGAATCTCCGGCCAGCGAATGACCCTTCGTTGTGCAGGTTCCGGAAAGACACAACTAGAACATGAATCGAATTCAAATGGACGGCGAAAACCTAACCCTCGACCAGCTCTACAGCATCGCTCTGGGCGGCGCCGAGGTCGAGCTATCGCAACAGGCGCGGGAACGTATGAATGCCTCGCGCGCGGTGGTGGAGCGTCTGATCGAGTCGGACGCGGCTGTCTATGGAGTGAACACCGGCTTCGGCAAAATGGCTTCCGTGCGAATTTCGCGCCAGCAGATCCGCACCCTGCAGACAAATTTGGTGCGCAGCCACGCTTGCGGAGTCGGGGCGCCTCTTAGTGAGCCGGAAGTGCGCGCAATGCTGGCTCTCCGCGCAAATGCCATCGCCAAGGGGTTTTCCGGCGTCAGGCCGGTAGTGGCGGAAACGCTTTGCGCCATGCTGAACAAGCGCGTCCATCCCGTACTTCCCTGTCAAGGGTCGGTCGGCGCATCAGGGGACCTCACGCCTCTCGCGCATCTTGCCCAAGTTGCGGTTGGCGAAGGCCAAGTTATTTTGCAAGGCCGTAAAATGGGCGGCGCGGAAGCCATGCGCAACGCCGGAATCGCGCCGCTGGTGTTGGAAGCGAAAGAAGGCCTCGCGCTGCTGAACGGAACGCAAGCCATGTTGGCGCTCCTCGCTCTGGCATTGCGCGGCGCCGAAATTGCAGCAGACACCGCTGACCTAGCCGCGGCTCTCTCCTTGGACGCATTGCGCGGCAGCCCCGCAGCCTTTGACGAGCGCATCGCGCGCGTGCGCCCTTACACCGGGCACACTATCTCCGCAAAGAATTTGCGCCGCTTAAATCAAGGCAGCGCAATCCGCGAATCGCATCGCGCTCCGGAAAAAGATCCTCGGGTCCAGGATCCTTATAGCCTGCGCTGCGCTCCGCAAGTTCACGGCGCCGCACGCGACGCGATCGCTCAAGTGCGGGCGACCATCTCCGTCGAACTGAACAGTGCCACAGATAATCCGTTAGTTTTTGTTGGGGCGGATGGCAAATCAGGTTCCGGCGAAATACTCAGTGGAGGAAATTTTCATGGCCAGCCGCTGGCAATGGCCGCCGATCAGCTCGCCGTCGCGCTAGTAACTCTTGCAGGCATCTCGGAGCGCCGTATCGAGCAGATGACCAATCCGCAGTCCAGCCAGCTTCCCGCGTTTCTGATTCGCGACGCCGGCTTAAACTCCGGTTTCATGATTTTGCAAGTAGCCGCCGCGGCGCTCGCCAGCGAAATGAAGACGCAAGCCGCTCCCCATTCCGTGGATTCCATCCCGACTTCCGCGAATCAAGAAGATTACGTTTCCATGGGAATGTCCGGCGCGCGCCGAATTCAACCCATGCTAGCCAATCTGCGAAATGTTTTAGCTATTGAATTGCTCAGCGCCTGCCAGGGATTAGACTTGCTAGCGCCGCTGCGCACCGGCGCGGAAGCACAAAAGGCTTACGACATCGTTAGATCTGCATCATCTTTCGTGGAAGCGGATCGCTCTCTGTCCGCCGACATCGAAGCCGTGGCCGATTTGATAGACGAAGGAAAACTCGCGGCCATCCTGCGCTGACTCTGGTGTGCAGTGCGGCGCTTTCTCGGTGGGAACCTACTGCCTCGTGACCGCTCATTTGCCGGAACTTTTGGCAGGATCTCGCGCGCGGTCAAACTTGACCGCCCAGTTGCTCGGAAACCAAAGAGCCGGCAGGATGCCGGCGCTACAAAAACGCGACCGACGACGGACGCTTGCTGCCGCCGTCTGATCTCAGCGGACTCGTTTTAAAGTCGGTTATGCCAAGGCTTCAAACAAAAACGTTCCGAACCGATATCCCGCTGCCCAACTGAACGGCGCCACGCCCAACGAATAATGCCCGCATGGCAGCGACAGGTTTTCCACGTGCAAATTCTCGCGCTTGGCCGCATGAAAAAACGATTCGGTAAACTCCGGCCAAAAAGTTGGATCGAATCTCCCAGTAATCGCCAGAATTTTCCGTCCCGATCCGCTCAGCTTCGAAATATACGGATAAGGACTAATCGGCGACCAATACCGCCTGATATCGTCATGCGAAATTCTCGTGCTGAGCGATTCCCAAACGTTCATGGTGGTCAAACCGCTGGCCACTACGTCGCCGCAATATGTTGCCACGTGCATAAAAGCGCCTGCGCGCAACAAAGGTTCGTGACACATGGTGACGAAGGCAATCGACGATCCGATGCTCGTCCCCAGCACGCCCAAGCGGTCGTAGCCCTGGCTTTCAAGCCAGCGCAAAGTGCGGCGAACGTCCATCACCGCCTGCCGGTTGGCTTGCAGCGTGAGCCCGACATTCGGCCCAACCAGGTGGTCGCCGCGAGCATGTCCCGGAATCGCGCGCCGATCGTGATACGGCAAACTCATCTTCACCGCCGTAATCCCCAACCGGTTGAGCCACCGGCAAACGTCCTGCTGCTCTTCCCACCGCGCGTTCCATTGCGCCAACACCACCACGGCTGGCCCCGTATGCCGTGCGCGAAATAATTGCGCATGCACTCGGTTGTTCCCCGGCCAAGGAGACTCGATAGCACTGGCAAACGTCAGCACTTCCTCCGCCAGCAAATAGTCGTCCGCCGGCGTGACCGCATACCACTCATCGCTGTGCTCGATCGTGTGCTCCACGAACCGGTCGAGAAACCCGCGCGGATCGGACTCCTTCGCGTCGCCGCCAATGTGTTCCAGTCCCCAAGCAAATGGAAGCGTGCGCCGGTTAGGCTCCTGCGCCCAGCGCATATGTTCGTACCGCCGAATTGTCTGTTCGAGCCAAGCCATGGTATGCAAACCATCAAATATAGCGTAGAGGCATAACCCAATCAAATCACCCCGAAACGATGGTAGTGGGTTAGATTCCGATTGAGGCGTTAGAACGAAGCCGCGGAAGCAGTGGACGCTTGGCATGCCAGATTTCACGCGACGCCGCATGGATACAACGCGATTCGGCGGGGGATTCCATCCAGCATATTGCGCCCGTTCAAGCTCGAAAATGTTAGAAGTCGGGCACGATGCGAATGGCGCAGCTTGAGAGCCTCGCTAGGATATGGCAGATTCGATGTGTGACCCCTGCGATCCTTGTCGGTATTTTTGTTTTTCTGTTCGGACTTATCATCGGCAGTTTTCTAAACGTCTGCATCCTGCGCATCCCGGGTGGAAAATCCATCGTAATGCCCGCTTCGGCTTGCCCAAAATGCGCCGCGCCAATTCGCCCTTACGACAACGTTCCCGTCCTCAGCTATTTGTTTCTGCGCGGGAAATGCCGCAACTGCAAAACGCCGATTTCCCCAATGTACCCGCTGGTTGAATTAATCACCGGCATACTCTTTCTGGCGTGCTACCTCGCGTTCGGATTGTCTGTCGAAACCCTAAAGTGGGCCGTATTTTCGGCAATCATGGTTGTGTTAGTTTTCACCGACTTGCGCGAACGCCTTCTCCCTGACGTAGTGAACTTCACCGGCTTCGGCCTCGGTCTTGCGCTCAGCTTTTTCACCCGGCCGAGCGACGGCACCGCGCTGTGGATTGCCAATCATCTTTTCGACTTCCCTCCTCCGGCGCCCGTGCTTTCTTTCGCCGACGCAATTTTCGGCGCGGCAATCGGCAGCGGGCTTTTGTGGCTCGTTTCGGAAGCCTATTTTCGACTCCGCGGACGCGAAGGCATGGGCCTGGGCGACGTTAAAATGATGCTGATGGCTGGCGCGTTCCTGGGTGCCAAGCGCACTCTGCTTACAATTCTCGCTGGTTCTCTGTTAGGGAGCGTCTTGGGCGTAGCCGTGATTCTTGCCAAGCGCAAAGAATCCGACTACGAGTTGCCTTTTGGAACATTTCTCGGAATGGCGGCAATACTGGTGGTCTTTTTTGGTACGCCGGTCGTAAACTGGTACCAATCGTTGCTGATGGTGCGATAAAAATGAACACTGTCCTCGCTCTCGCACTGCTTCCCGGACGCATACCGGCTCCGCCCGCGTTCAATCTTGGTTACGCCATCGGTTTGCTCGCCATCCTTCTAGTGAGCGCCGTGCTTTTTTTCGTTCTGATTCGCAAAATGCTGCGAGAGGGTTCGCGCTCTACCAGCGGCGATTGGACCGGCCCTAAAGCCGACACCGAAAACGCCTCCGCTTTCATGGCTGCCTCCATGCAGGGCGTAATTGAAAAGCTGCGAACGCAAGAAAAAGAATTGGCGCGCCTGCATTTGCTGGCCCAAGAGCGCGCGCAAGAATCCGAGCGCCTTACCGAAGAAGTGACTCGCAACATGCCCACCGGTTTATTGCTGGTGAACGCCACCGGATCAATCAGTTCCACAAATCCCGCGGCGGAAGAAGCGCTCGGCATTCGAACCCTACGCTATCGCTCGTATCAAGAAATCCTCGGCTCCGATTCGGATTTGACCAAGATGCTCAGCGCTTGTTTGCGCGACGCAAAAACGATTCAGCGCGGCGAAGTGGAGCACATGACCGCCGGGGGGGAAGTGCGTCACCTGGGCGTAACGATTTCCCCCATCTATCGCACGGTGCGAAACCCCGCGCGCGGCACTCCCGCTGTAGACATGAAAGTCAGCGGCGCCCTCTGCCTAATGAGCGATTTGACCGAACTTACCGCGCTGCAAAAGCAGATGCGCTGGAAGGAAAATCTGGCGGCACTGGGTGAAATGTCCGCCGGCATCGCCCACGAGTTCAAAAATTCCCTGGCTACAATTTCCGGGTATGCGCAAATGATTCGCAGCGAAGCCAAGCCCGGTGAAATCTCGGAATCGGCGGAACGCATTCTCGATCAGACGCGCGCGCTAACCCATGTGGTCACGGAATTTCTGCGTTTCGCGAAGCCGCTGGAAATCTGCTACGAAACAGTCCCCATGCAGACGCTGGCGGAAAAAGTGGCAGAGGAGCTTCACGAGACGATCCCCGAGTGCGCCGTTCAATTGCAAGGAACATTTCAAGAGCTGCCCGGCGACGAAGCGTTGATCCGCCAGGCCCTTCTCAATCTAGCGCGCAATGGAGCGCAAGCCGCGAAAGAATCCGCGAATCCCCCGCGTGTGACTATTTCCGGCACCATCGAAGATCTGGGCGGAAGAAAATGGCAGCGCATATGCGTCGCAGACAACGGTCCGGGGATACCTCCCACGGATTTGCCCAAAATTTTTCTGCCTTTTTACACTACCAAATCCGAAGGCACCGGCCTCGGACTAGCCGTGGTTCAGAAGGTGGCTTTGCAGCATGCCGGCAGCATTGAAGCCCGCAACCGTCCCGGCGGCGGAGCCGAGTTTTTGCTATGGTTACCTTT
>Ga0073928_10006437_pt1 | contig 15822 bp, 14 predicted proteins | sample PaiPotPPA55metaG_FD_76969 | JGI IMG/M metagenome (GOLD analysis project Ga0073928, IMG submission 76969) | Iron sulfur acid spring bacterial and archeal communities from Banff, Canada, to study Microbial Dark Matter (Phase II) - Paint Pots PPA... ... | reverse complement strand
GGCCGTCAGGTCGATCACCTCGATCGGCACCAGGCCGTTCGCCGACAGCGCCTTGAAGTACTCGCTGCGCGGGTGGATGTTGCACGTGTAGTGCTCGTCGATCCGGCTCACCGCCTTGGACCGAAGCCCCATCACGTCGTTCGAGCAGCCGGTGATGCACACGTACCGGCCGCCCGGCCGCAGCAGCCGCGCGAACTCCGCGTACGCGGTGTACAGGTCCACGTACATGGTCGTCTCGTTCGTCCACACCGCCTGCCGTGACCCGGTCTCGAAGCCGGTGTCGAGCATGTTCCTGAAGTGGAAGCGCACCTGATCGGACACGCCGCGCCCGACGGCCTGGTCGTTGGCGAATCCGACCTGGTACTCCGAGATCGTCACCCCGTCCACCTGGCAGCCGAAGCGCTCGTGCGCCATGAAGCTGGTGCCGCCGCGGCCCGAGCCGGCGTCGAGCAGCTTGTCGTGCGGCTGGATCGGGCCGAGCTGGTCGAGCAGGGCCACCGCCTGGGCACTCTCCAGCCGGTGCATCTCCGCGATGATCCGCGCCCCGCGCACGTTGTCCGGAGCCTCGAGGACCGCGGGGTCGAAGGAGCCGATGCCGTAGTGGTGGTGGTAGAGCCCGTCGACCTCGCCGAGGCGCAGGTTCACCGGGTCGTCCTGGTTGGTGTTCCAGTACTCCGCGACGGAACGTTGGAAGGCGGTACGCAACACCTTGTCGACGGCGGGGGCGAAGGTGGCCTGGGCCATGGCGTGGTTCTCCATTCGGTGCGGGGTGGGGCGGGGTCCTGGCACAGTCATGTCAAGCTCCGCTCACACGTAACGGTCGCTGCCGCGATGCCACTCGTGGTTGCCGCCCAGCCAGGCCCAGACTCCGGCCAGGAAGCGGCGCAGCTGCGGGGAGCCGACGGCGCTGAGCACCGCGGCCTCCGCCTCGTAGGTGTGTACGAGCTCGTCGTGCAGGGCGACGGCCTTCTCGGTGGCCTCGGCCAGTCCGCAGTGCTCCTCGGCGGCGATGACGGTCGGCAGGCTGAAGTCGACGCCTTCGCCGCGGCTGTTCTTCGCCATCGAGTACAGGTCGTTGACCAGCGTCGAAGCCAGCGCGGCGAGCTTGACCGCCCGGCGCACCGGGGGAGCGGAGTACTCCGTGGCAGGGAGCTGATAGGCGCCGGTGACGTCGATCAGGGCGAGGCAGGGCAGGAAGCTGTTGATCTGGCGATGCGCCAGATACTCCCAGACCGCCGGCGTGTGCTCGCTGGTGCGCCAGGAGCCCTCCTGGCCGTAGCCCGCGAACAGCACCCCGAGTTCGTGCCGGAGCCGCGCGAGCTGGCCGGGCTCGGCGTAGCGGGAGAGGTGGTCGAAGGCGGAGCGCAGCGCGACGAGCACCGGATCCTCGCCCATGGCCCGCTCACCGTCGAGGACGTACCCGAGAGGCAGGTGGGCGGTCTCGATGGCGCTGCAGGCCACGCCGAGCCGGGCGCCGAGCAGACGGCTGTCGGCTCCGGCGGACTCGTCGTCGCAGTAGTGGTCGTCGGTCGCCCACTCGGCCAGCGCGCACTTCGCGGTGGCCAGCAGCCGGTCGGCGTCCTCGGTGTCCGGATGGGCCAGCATGACCAGGCGGCCGAAGTTCGCCGAACGCACCTGTTCGATCCGATCGGCGTAGATGCCGACCTGTCGGGCCCACAGGACCAGGCGCTCGTTGACGAGCTCGCCGAGCGCCGGATCGTCACGCACCGGCTCGGGGCAGTAGAGCTTGGGCGCACTCGGAGGTGCGTCCCGCCGGGCCGGGTCCGCACCGGCGGCCGACGGCCTGGCCCCGGGAATCCGCAGCCCCGAGGTGCCGAGCCCGGTCGGCCCGTGCGGCACGGCGCCGAGAAGCATCGCAGGCATCGCGATCAGTGCCCGAGCTCGACGTTCTCAAGCACACCGAGCGCGTCCGGCACCAGCACGGCGGCCGAGTAGTACGCCGTGACCAGGTAGGACATGATCGCGGTGTCGTCGATGCCCATGAAGCGCACGTTGAGTCCGGGCTCGTACTCGTCCGGGATGCCGGTCTGGAAGAGCCCGACCACGCCCTGGTCCTGCTCGCCGGTGCGCAGCGCCAGCACGCTTGAGCTGTGCCCGTCCACCGGGATCTTGCCGAGTGGATAGATCGGCACGCCGCGCCAACCCGGCAGGTTGTGGCCGTCGATGGAGACCGCGTCCGGGTAGATGCCGCGCTTGGTGCACTCGCGGCCGAACGCGGCGATCACCTTCGGGTGCGCGAACAGGGCGCGCGTGCTGCGGCGCATGCTCAGCAGTTCGTCGAAGTCGTCCGGCGTGGGCGGCCCGGTACGGGTGCTGATCCGCTGCGCGTTGTCGGCGTTGGCGAGCAGGCCGAACTCGGGATTGGTGACCAGTTCGGCCTCCTGCCGCTCGCGCAGCGCCTCCACGGTGAGCCGCAACTGCTGCTCCAGCTGGTTCATCGGGTCGTTGTAGAGGTCGGCCACCCGCGTGTGGACGCGCAGCACGGTCTGCGCGACGCTGAGCTCGTATTCGCGAGGGCTGAGCTCGTAGTCCGCGTAGGTGGACGGCAGCGTCGGCTCGCCATCATGGCCCGCCGAGAGCGCGATATCGGCCTCGCCCTTGCGGTTCGCGGCCCGGTCGGATGCGGCGCGGTGGGTGTCCAGGGCCGCGCGCAACGGCTCGGACCGCACTGCGAGCTCGCGAACCGCCGTGACCGGCAGCGCGAGCAGGACTCCCGTCGTCGCCGCGCGCAAGGTGCCCGGCCACGTGGCGTCCGGCCGGGTGAGCACCTCGTCGCCCAGATGGTCGCCGTCGGCGAAGCCGCGCGAGACCCCCTCGGCGCCGTACTTCGAGCTCACCACCTGCTCGATCTTCCCGTGGGCGAGCAGCAGCACCTGGTCGATCGGCGTCTCGCCCTCGACCAGGACCTGCCCGGCCACGAATTCGTGCCTGGCAAAACGTCCGGCGAGCTCCTCGAGCAGCGCCGCGTCCTCGATCGTGCCGAACGCCGGCAGTTCGCGCAGGGTGGGCGGCAGCACGCGAACATCCGCGCCGGTCTGAATGAAGGCCACCCGTCCGCGTCCGGCCACGTGGGTCAGCCGCCGGTTGACCCGGTAGGCGCCACCGGGCACGTTCACCCAGGGCAGCGTACGCAGCAGCCACCGGGAGCTGATCCCCTGATTCTGCGGCTGGGTCTTGGTAGTGGTGGCCAGGTTGCGAGCGGCCGCGGTATTAAGGCTTTGCCGGGACTGTCCTGATGTGGGGGAAGAGTCGATCGTCATCGTGTTCTCCTCCGAGGCGTGCAGGGGGAATCCGCACCCTCAGGGTGATGGAGTGATGGAGGGTGTCACCTAGTGACACAATGACCCGCTGATTCCGATTACTGTTTCCAATTACACTGGGGAGCGCAGGCGCGGCGTAAGGGCGCGCGTGCGCATGATCGGGTCCGCGTTCGACGGTCTTCCGACTCAGGTTGAGACGATCAGCGGTGCCCGTGCACTTGCGCATGCACTTGCTTTCTGCTCTTCAGACGCCAGTTGGCGGTCAGCGTGATGGTGTCAACGCCACTGGCCGTCCGCGTGCATATCGAGGATGATCGCGGCGATGTTCCACGCGTCGTCCTCGCCGCGATGGTGACGACCGTCCAGCGGCAGGCCGGCGATCTCCAGGGCCTGCGCCATCCCCGGGCGCTTGCGCAGGCCGCGCGCCTCGGTGAACACCTTCTTGGCGTTCACGTGCCGGTGGCCGAAGGGGTATTCCGTGTTCGTGGCCTGACATTGGGCGGCGAACTGCTTGTGATCGTAGTCGCCCCAACTTGCCCAGGCCCGCTTGCCGGAACTGTGCTCGGCCGCCAGCAGCCGGCAAGCCTCGGCGAACCCGAGGCCCTGATCGACCTGGTGCTGCGTCAGCCCGGTGAGCTCCGTGCAGAACTCGCTCACCGTCGACCGCGCGGGCTTCACCAGGATCCCGTGTTGCCCGACGCGCTCGCCGCGCGCCAGGTCCACGACGGTCAGCCCGATCTCGATGATCTCGTTCGCCATACCGGCCGGGACCTCGTCCGCCCAGCAGGTGGCCTCCACGTCGACTACGTTGAGCAGATCGTCGCTGAGCAGATCATCCGGCAGGCTCATGCGGGCAATGCTACGGCTCCGCCGCACCGGTGCTCGGCGCGGCGGAGCCGCCGGATCAGCGCATCAGAACCCGGCGAGACCGTTCGGAGTGCCGAGTCCGGTCGGGCCGTCCCAGCCGGAGCCGGAGACGCACAGGGCGTTGCCGCAGCCCGCGTTCGGCGGGTAGTTCTGGCCGATGACCACGTCGTTGAAGTCGCCGGCCGGGTCTGCGTAGAGACTGCTCGGGCCCTCTACCTGGGACAGGTTGCCGGCCCGCGCGTACACGCCGGCCACCAAGGGACTCGACTCACTGGTGCCGCCGACCACGATCCAGCCATAGGGCTGATTCGAGAAGGGCGCGTAGTCGTCGTACACCGCGGCGCCGGTGTTCGGGTCGGCGTCCGCCGAGACGTCCGAGTCGGCCCGGTGGCCGCCGCAGTAGGCGCTCACGCTGCTCGGCTGGCCGAGGGCGGGAGGCAGGTCGCTACCGCATCCGCTGCCCGAACCCGCCCACGCGACCTCGGTGTAGCCCCGAGCCGTGCTCGACGTGGTGTACAGCGAGGTGCCGCCGACGGAGGTGACCGTCGGCAGGTTCTGCGGCCAGCCGTCCGGCGAGCCCTCGTAGCCGCCGTCGCCGGAGGAGGCCGTGATCGCCATGCCGGGGTGGAAGAAGTCCCGCGCGGCCTGGCCCTGGTCCAGGGTCGCGTCCGGGGCGAACTGGTAGCTGATGCTCGCCGCGTTCGCGCCGAGCTTCGCCGCCGTGTCCAGTGCGACGCCGAAGTCCGCCGCCGCCACGTCGTTGGTCGACGTGATGTCCCGGTTCACCGTGATCTCGACGATGTGGCACATCGGGCATGCGGACGAGGCCATGTCCACGTCGAGGGTGGTCTCGACGCCGACGGCCTCGTCGAACTCCTTCTGCAGCGTGGTGGTGCCGGGGGCGAGCGGAGCTCCGCCGTGCTCGTTGACCTGCTTGAAGCAGCCGCTGGCCGAGGTGCAGGCGGGCAGCCCGTAGGTGGAGCGGTAGGTCGCCAGGGTCGCTTCCAGGGTGGGGAAGGCGCCCTCGTCGAGGATTGCGATGGTGCCGGTCTGCCCGACGCCCGCGGGCAGGTTGTAGGCGGCGGCGAAGTCGGCCGGGCCGTAGCCCGCGGGCACCGTGGTGGTCAGCGGCTTGGTGGAGCCGGGGGCCACGGTCAGGATCCGGGCGACGCAGTGCCCGAACTTCTGGCACACCTCGGCGCTGCCGCGTCCGGCCAGGATCGCGTTGGGCAGGGTGGCCGCGGAGCCGAGGTGCAGGGACGTGACGTTCGGTGCGGATGTGGTGGTCTGCGCCTGGGCGGTGCCGGGCGACAGCCCGATCGCCGCGAGGGCGCTTGCCGTCGCCGTGACGAGCACGGCGCGGCGGATTCGAGGAGCGTGCACGTGGGTTCCTCTCGATCGAGTCGGTCAGCGTGCGCATATCAGTGGTGCAGCGGCGGCGACGGGGTACCGTCGGGACCGCCGTCACCGACTGACAGATCACGGTTACGCAGAGGGCTGACCAAGTCAATAAGAACCCTGAGGATTAAATGAAAAATGTTGCCCAAGGGTCCCGCGCGTGCAGCAGGGCTCAGGCGGTAGGGCTCAGAAACGCCCGACCGCCACGAACACGCACAGGGCCAGCACGAAGGCGTTGATCGCCAGGTTGCCCGCCTCGCGCTTCCCCCGTCCGGCCGCGACGTCCGCGCGCAGCAGCCCGTAGTGACTGATCATGGCGCCGACCATGACGATCATCAGCCCGCACGCGGCGATCGGAGTCAGTACCGGCGCGATTCCAGTTGCCCGCGGCAGGATCAGTCCGACCACGGCCAGCAGCTCGGCGACCGCGGTGACCTTGATCACGGGCTCGGGGAACGGGGCGACGCCCGTCTGCCCGGCTTTGATCAGCGATTGCTTCGGCAGCGATACCTTGTAGCCGCCCGAGTAGGCGAACACCAAGGCCAGCAGGGATTGTGCCACCCAAAGCGCTATGTTCATCGGATACCCCTAGTCTTCATGCTGCTGAGACGATGCAGCAAGCGGAAGTGTGACAGCGTGCGCGAAGTCGCGGCAAGATCTTTGCGCGGCCGTGCATCCGATTCGCCGGATCATGCGTGTAACGGGGTGGATCGTGCGTTCGGCTGCGTGCGGCGACCTTGGCGTGAAAGGGGGCAGGGTGTCCGACGAACTCGACTTCGACGAGTTCTACACGGCCAGCTTTCGGCGCATCGTAAGCCAGATCTATGCGATGACCGGGAATCTGACCGAGGCGGAGGATTCGGTTCAGGAAGCGTACGCGCGCGCCTGGCAGCGCTGGGAGGACGTGCGCAGGTACGGCGACCCCGAGGCGTGGATCCGCACCGTCGCCTACCGGCTGTCGGTCTCCGCCTGGCGTAAGGCGGTCAACCGCCGAGCCGCGCACCACCGGGCCGCCGCCGCACCCGAGCTGCCCGGCCTGAGCCCCGACCACCTCACGCTCGTGTCCGCGCTGCGCCGGATCTCACCGGACCAGCGCCGGGCGATCGTGCTCTACCACCTGGTGGGCCTGACGATCGCCGAGATAGCCGCGGAGACCGGGGCCCCGGAGGGCACGGTCAAATCCCATCTGAACCGGGGCCGCAAGGCGCTGGCCCCGCTGGTCTCCGAGTTCGCCGAGGTCGGCGCGGGCGACCAGCGCAGGCCGCGCACCGAACTCGCCGGGGAGTGGTGAGGACCGTGCCGGAGAGCTTCGACAGCATGCTGGCCGAACTGGCCGACGCAGCCGTGTCCATCACGCCGCTGCCCGATCTCGCCGACGTCCGCCGCCGTGCCAGGCAGCGCACCAACCGTCGCCGCGCGTTCGCCTCGGCCCTCGCTCTGATCCTGATCGGCGGCAGCGCCGGCACCGTGGCCGCGGTGACCCACAAGGTGGCGCCGGCCTCGTCCGTGGGGACGATGAGTAGCGTGGCCGCCTCGGCGTCGCCCTCGCCGAGTGCGAGTCCGCCGAGCACGGAAACCGCGGTGGCGGGCGGCGTCACCGGGGCGGCATCGAAGGCCTACGAACCGCTCGTCGGTCTATGGGAGCTGAAGGACGGGACCCAGCGGTACCTGATCGTGTACTCGGACGGACTGCTCGGGATCGGTGAGGCCGGCGGCTGGGCCATGTGCTTCGGCCAGGTCTCGGCTCCGTCGGCCGGTACCTATCCGTTGGCCGGCGTGGCGTGCAGCGACTACGGCACGACCGGCCTCAGCCTCGCGCCGAACGCCGACGACAGCATGCTGACCCTCTCGGTGCCGCAACGAGGCTCAGTGGCCGGGTACTCCGAGGCCTTCGTGCGGGCTCCCGACATGACCGCCGTCGCGATCGACGAGAAGAATTCGCAGGTCCTCGGGACCTGGATGAGCGCATCGGCAGACAAGCGCATGTTGGTCATCACCGGCGACGGCATGATGACCTGGTCCGGCCTCGACGACACCGGAGCGGTGACCGGCGGAACCGGCATGATGGAGGGCTTGTATTACGGCGGCGTGCGGTACTACGTCGAGTGCGGCGACAAGGCCGACCCGTACAAGGTCTGCGGCCTGTTCCAGGTGGTGCCGGTCGGCGTCGGAAAGATCATCGTCTACGGCAGTTACGGTCCGGAGACGTTCATCCGGGTGAGTGCGGCTCAGGGCTCAGCCGCTTCTTCGAGCGCCACGTCCTCGACCGCGACCACCTCCTCGTCCTCACCCACGGCATCTGCCTCCGCCGCGTCCACGTCAGCGGCCTTGTTCCCCTCCTTCGGCGGGTCTATGAGCTGACTTATCGTCACTCGCCCTTCGCTGCCGCCCGGATGCTGGCTTCCGTCCGGGCGGCAGTGGGAGGGTGGGGCCGGACGGCTCTCCCCGAACATGCACGGAAGGGGTCTCGGTATGGCAGAGCTGCACGGAACGGGTTCGAAGGACTCGGGTCTGCACACACCACAGGTGCGCGGCGAGGTGCTGCGACAGGCGCAGCGCAAGCGCCGCGATCCACAACGCAGGATCCCGGTCAACCCGATGATCACCGCCACGAACGATCCGACCGACGGCATGGCCCTCGAGCCGCCGATGTACCGGATCCCGGACGGCCCGATAGCTCCTGGGACCGCGTACCGGCTGATCCACGACGAGCTCATGCTCGACGGCAACGCCCGGCTGAACCTGGCCACGTTCGTCACCACGTGGATGGAGCCCGAGGCCACTCTGCTGATGGCCGAGTGCGCCGAGAAGAACATGATCGACAAGGACGAGTATCCGCAGACCGCGGACCTCGAGAAGCGCTGCGTCGCGATCCTCGCCGACCTGTGGAACGCGCCGGACCCGCACACCGCGATCGGCTGCTCGACCACCGGTTCCAGCGAGGCGTGCATGCTCTCCGGCCTCGCCCTCAAGCGGCGCTGGATGAAGCAGAACGCCGAGCGCTACCGGGACGGGGCGCGGCCCAACCTCGTCATGGGCGTCAACGTCCAGGTGTGCTGGGAGAAGTTCTGCGAGTTCTGGGAGGTCGAGCCGCGCTACGTGCCGATGGAGGGCGAGCGTTACCACCTCGGCGGGCCCGAGGCCGTGGCGCTGTGTGATGAGAACACCATCGGCGTCGTCGCGATCCTCGGCTCCACCATGGACGGAAGCTACGAGCCGGTCGGCGAGCTGTGCGAGGCACTCGACGGGCTGCAGGAGCGCACCGGCCTGGACATCCAGGTGCACGTGGACGGCGCGTCCGGCGGCATGATCGCCCCCTTCCTCGACGCCGACCTGGTCTGGGACTTCCGGCAGCCGCGGGTCGCCTCGATCAACACCTCGGGGCACAAGTACGGGCTCGTCTACCCCGGCGTCGGCTGGGTGCTGTGGCGGGATGTCGACGCGCTGCCCAAGGAGCTGGTCTTCAAGGTCAACTACCTCGGCGGCGACATGCCGACCTTCGCGCTCAACTTCTCCCGGCCGGGCGCGCAGGTCGTCGCGCAGTACTACACCTTCCTCCGGCTCGGCCGCGAGGGCTTCCGCCGAGTGCAGCAGATGGCTCGCGACGTGGCCATGCACCTGGCCGAGGGGGTGGCCGAGATGGGCGACTTCCGGCTGCTGACGAAGGGCGACCAGCTGCCCGTCTTCGCGTTCACCACCGCCGACCACGTCGAGAACTTCGACGTCTTCGACGTCTCACGCCGCCTGCGCGAACGCGGCTGGCAGGTGCCCGCCTACACCTTCCCGGCCAACCGCACCGACCTCGCGGTGCTCCGCGTCGTGGTGCGCAACGGCTTCTCGCACGACCTGGCCGATCTGCTGCTCTCCGACCTCAGCCGTCTGCTGACCGAGCTGCGCAGCCAGCCGGGCCCGATGAAGGAGTACGGGATCGAGGTCAAGGAGGCATTCCACCACTGACCAGCTCCGCAGTGTAACGATCCAGGCGTTTCACGATTCACATTCGGGACACGCCCTCAATATCACGGTTTCTCGGATATTGAGGGATTAGTCTCCTTCTGCGCTCGGCGAGTGCCGCGGCGTAGGAAGGTGCGCCGCCGTGAGCCCGATCAGCGGATCCCTGCAGATCACCACCATCGTGCTGGCTGTGCTCGCGGCCCTCGCCACCTGGTTCCTGTGGAACCGGTTGCCGGGGCCGCGCTCGCTGCGCCTGCTCCAGCGCGCCGGGCTGCTGGTGTTCGGCGAGCTGATGGCCGCTATGGCGATCCTGGTCTGGGTCAACATCAGCAACGGCGGCCTGGTCGTGTCCTGGCAGGACCTGCTGGGCAATCAGAGCACGCGTGGCGGGGTGTTCTCGGGCCAGCAGGGCGCGGTCACGCTGGAACCGAAGGCGGCGGAGCCTGCGGCGAACTCGGTCGCCGCATCCGGGGCCGGATTCATCAAGGCCACGTTCCACAAGGCCGGCGACGACTTCAGGCAGACCACGTTCCGCGGCCCGGTTTCCGGCATCACCTCGAAGGTGTACGTGTGGACCCCGCCGCAGTACGCCGCGGAGCCGCACACCTACTTCCCGGTCCTCGAGTTGCTGCACGGTGTGGTCGGCTCGCCGGACGGCTGGATGGGGCCGATGAACGTCGTGGCGCACCTCGAGGCGGCCGAGGGCTCGGCGAAGGTGTTCCCGTACATCCTGGTCGTGCCGGAGGTCACGCCGGTCAGCGGCCATACCTCGGCCTGGGACAACGAGGAGTGCAGCGACGTCCCCGGCGACGCGAACGTGGACGCCTGGCTCACCCAGGACGTGCGCGGCATGGTGATCGACGACTTCCGGGCCGAGCCCGCGGCCGACGCCTGGGGTCTGATGGGCTATTCGACCGGCGGTTTCTGCGCAGCGAAACTCGTGCTTCAGCATCCGGACCGATATAAGGCCGCGGTCTCGCTCTCCGGCTACTACGAGCCGGACTCGTACGAGCTCTCCACGGACGAGGAGCTGGACCACGCGAACAGCCCGCTCTGGCTGATCTCGCACACCAGCACCCCGGCCGTCAGCCTGCTGATGACGGCCAGCGCCCAGGACCAGGTCGATCCGGCCGCGGAGACCGCACAGATGATCGCCGCGGCCAAGGCCAATCCGCTCGCGCGGGCCACCGAAGTGCAGTCCTTCGTCGCCCCGCTCGGCGGCGGCCACAACCAGAGCGCCTGGGAGAAGATGCTGCCCACCGCATTCACCTGGCTGTCTCAGCGGCTGACCGGCCCGACCTCCTAGTCGGCCGAAGAACACAGCAAGGGAGCGAACCGGCATGTTGCTGACAGATCCCGCGTTGCAGTACTGGAGCTGCGTGGTCGCGATCCTGGCGACGCTCGCGGTGCTGATGCTGTGGAACAGGGTGCGCGGCCCGCTTGTCGTCAAAGGGCTGTCCCGGCTCGGCCTGCTCCTCGCCGGCTACCTCACGACCGCGGTGGCCATTCTGGTCTCCGTGAACATCACGTACGGCGGCCTGGTGGTGAGCGTCAGCGATCTGTTCGCCGACCTGAACCCGCCGATGGGCCAGTTCCAGCACCGGCACGGACCGTGCGGCGGCGGAGGTGCGCAGGCGCAGGCGAAGGCGGCCGCGAAAGCCCCGGCGGCGCCGACCGACCTCGTGCAGTCCATGCAGACGGCGCCGCCCTATGGGCTGCCCTTCGGACCGCCCTGCACGCACGACCCGTCGGCCGCCGCGGTGCCCGCCCAGGCGGCGAAGGAGGCGCGGCAATGACGCCGGCAGTGACGCCGAATCGGACGCCGGAAGTGCCGTCGCGCGGCGGAAAACGAGCCCTGACGTGTGCGCTCGCAGTCGTCTCAGCACTCTGCCTCGCCACGTCCCCGGCGGCGGCGAAGTCGGGCCTGGTCGTTACCGTGACGCCGGTGTCGGTCAGCACTGGGGGAGTGGCGACCAGCCTGCTTTCAGTCTCGGCGAGCGGAGGCGACGACGCAGCCGGGATGCAGAAACTCTGCCTTCAGCAACGCTCACCCGGCCGCAGATGGCGAACGCTCACCTGCGGCCGCGTCGAACTGGGCACCGGCGGAACGGTGCAGGCCGTGGTGCAGCGCCGCGAGTCCGGCCGCCAGTACTTCAGGGCTGAGCTGGTACGCGTCCCCCGAGGCGTCGACACGGCACCGGTTCTTGATCTGGCCTCACCGGTGACGGTGTACGGCCCAACGGCTCGGTCCATGTCGAGTTCGATGGCTCAGTGGCACAGGACTTCGAGGTCGGCCGTGTCCTTCAGGAGCAGGGACAGCGGGATCGACACCGCATCGGTGGTCAGGTTGAAATAGTCGATGTAGGCGTTCGCCAGCGTCTGGATCCCCTGCTTCACCTGCGGCGAATCGGCGGCGCTGGCCGCCGAGTCAAGGCCGTCCACGAGTAGCTGCACGGCGGCCTTGGCGATCGCCTCGCGGCCGTCGGCCACCAGCTTCACGGTCGACGGACCGTAGGTGCTGATGGCGTTCAGCGCAGACGTGCAGCCGGGATCGGTGCCGTTGCCGGTCTTCGCGACTCCCGCGGCGGCCGTGGCCCCGCTGGTGTCGGACGCGTCCACAGTGCGGCCGAGCGACGCGCATCCCGCCGCCGCGAACGTGGTCAGCCCGGCGACCACAAGTATGAGGGCTCTGCTCGGGGCCCGGGGCGAACGACATCCCCCGGGCGTCCGGCCGTCGTCACGATGCACCACGGTTTCCCCTCCGATGGTCCGGCGAGTGCCGTTTCGGCCACTGCGATTTCAGCGTAACGGCCGCCGCTCGATCCCGGGCCGATCCGGCTCGATCAGCCGGGCTCGATTTATTGGATGCCGGCTGAAACCGGGTCAGCGCGCGGTGGCCGCGCCGACCTGGTCCCGGCCGAGCACCAATTGGTGGACGTCCAGGTAGCCGGAGGCGAATCCGGCCTCCGAGTACGCCAGGTACAGCCGCCACGTGCGACGGAAGGTCTCGTCGAAGCCCAGCGCGCCGAGCCGGCCCGCGTTCGCCAGCAGGCGCTCGCCCCACAAGCCCAGGGTGTGCGCATAGTGCGCGCCGAAGGAGAGGTCGTCGAGGACCTGCAGGCCGGCTCGGGCCGCATTCTCGCGGATCGCGGTCATCGACGGGATCAGGCCACCGGGGAAGATGTACTTCGTGATCCAGGTCTGCGTGCGCGCCGTGGCCCGCATCCGATGGTGCGGCATGGTGATCGCCTGTAGGCCGATCCGCCCGTCGGGGACCACCAGCTTCGAGAGCGCGCCGAAGTATGTCGGCCAGTGCTCCCTGCCTACCGCCTCGATCATCTCCACGCTCAGTACGGCGTCGTATTCACCTTCGGTGTCGCGGTAGTCGCGCAGCTCCACCTGCACTCGGTCGGCGAGCCCTTCGCGCACGGCCCGCTGCCGCGTGTACTGCAACTGCCGTTCCGAGAGGGTGATCGTCCGCACCTGGGCGCCGCGACTGGCCGCGCGAGTCGCCAGTTCACCCCAGCCGCTGCCGATCTCGAGGACCCGCATCCCCGGGCCGACGCCGGTCAGGTCGAGCAGGCGGTCGATCTTGCGCTGCTGCGCATGGCTGAGCAGTTGCACGCCCGACGCGCCGTCACTCATGTCCGGCAGGACGAGGCCGCGCCGCGCAGCCGTCTCGAACAATGCCGAGGAGTACGTCATGGTCGGGTCGAGGAACAGCTCGAACATCTCATTCGACAGGTCGTAGTGCCGCGCGATGTTGGCCTGCGCCGCGCCCGCGGTCTCGTTCTCGGTGCATGGTCGTCGCACGACATGCAGCCGCCGCAATTGCTGCAGCGGAGCCGGGACCAGCGTGTCCACGTGCGCGGCGAAGACCGCCAGCAGCCCGGCGAGATCGTCCGAGTCCCACTCACCGGCCTGGTAGGACTCGCCGAAGCCGATCAGGCCGCCGGCACCGATCCTGCGATAGAGGGACTCCGGGCGGTGCACCACCATCTCCGGATCCTGCGGACCGCCGGCGCCGAGCACCGTGCCGTCCGGCAGCCGGAAGCGCATCGGCAGGCCGCGCACGGCGTGCCGGATGATCCGGGCCGCCACCAGGCCGCGCAACCGGGCCCGCGGCTCGCTGAACACGGCCGGCCAGCGCTCCCGACCCGAGGCCGGCGCCGGGGGATCCGGCAGGTTCTGCATCTGCGTGGTCAAGTGAGCTATCCCTTCCCGTGCGAACGGCTCGAGGGCGTCCGGACGGCGCTGTCCGGACACCGGGTAACCCGATACCCCGGGGCCAGCCCCTTGATGCAGGCGGAATCGGGCGGCAGGACCCATCAATCCTGCTGGGGCCGCGAGCGGCCGGCAGCGCGATTGGGCCGATCGGGTAAGGCCGAGGACGACCGAAGCGGACTCTCGGTACAAGCACCACCCGACAGTCATGGCCCGACAGCTGTCCGGTGCCGTCCATTCCGAGGTGGCCGTACGCACGCGTTCGTCGGGGCCCCTCACCCCTCGCTGCTCAGCCCTCACTACTCGACCGTAGGCGCACGTCCGGCCGTCGACGCAGGGCACGCATACTCTTGCCGTCCCTGTGACCCGGATCTATGGTCAACCCACTGCGGCCTGATTTCCGGCCGTCCGCGCCGCGAACGGAGGCCCACCAGCATGTCCGACGCGTCCAGCGCCACCCCCGAGGCCCACGACGTCCCCCTGCCGACATCGACCGACAGCACGTCGACACCCACCCCTCGCCACGAGCGGCTGCGCGGCGGCTCGCTCGGCATGCTCGACATCGCCGCGGCGACCATGGCCAACATCGGCCCGGCGATGAGCTTCTACTTCGGCTTCGGCTTCCTCGCGGTGACCGCGGGCATCGCCTCACCGCTGACGATCCTGGCCGCGGGCGTGGCGATAGCGCTGCTCGGCAACACCCTCGCCCAGTTCTCCCGGGCGCACCCGTCCGCCGGCGGCTTCATCACCTTCGTCGGCAAGAGCTTCGGGCCGACCAGCGCGGTCACCACAGCCCTGCTCGCCGGGCTCGGCTACATCATCGCCATGGCCTCGGTCATCGCGATCTCGGGCGGCTTCCTGCAGATCATGCTGCAGCACTACTTCAACAGCTTCAACTTCCCGTGGATCGTGTGGACCCTGATCCTCACCGCGCTCGCGGTGCTGCTGATGGTCCGCGGAGTCGCCGTCTCCACGAAGATCGCGGGCTTCTTCTTCACCATCGAGATGGCGGTGCTGATCCTCGTCTCCATCGTCTCGCTCGCGAAGAACGGCGGCCACCTGTCCCTCGCGCCGTTCGAGCCCAAGCACATCACCAACGGCTTCAGCGGGCTCGCAGCCGGATTCCCGCTGGCCGTGTATCTCTTCATCGGCTGGGAGAACTCGGCTGCGCTCGCCGAGGAGACCGACAACCCGCGGCGCAACGTCGGGCGCGCGGTGTTCGCCTCCATCGGCATCATGGTCGTCAGCTACCTGCTGTTCGCCTACGCGACGGTGACCGGCTTCGACTACAACGTCACTGATCTCGGCAACGCGGCCATCCCGTTCGTCACGGTGGCGCAGGGGACGGTGGCCGTGCTGGCGTTCCTGGCGTACCTCGCGGGCCTGACCTCGACCCTGGGCTCGCTGATCGCCGGTGTCAACTCGCAGGCCAGGTTGATCTTCAACGCCGGGCGTGAGGGGCTGCTGCCGTCGTTCATCGGTGACGTGCACCCGACCCGGCGCACCCCGACGAAGGCGATCATCACCTTCGTGGCGATCTCGCTGCTGATCATCGGCGGCTGGGGGCTCGGCCACGTGCTCGGCGGGCACGGCGGCGGCCAGATGAACGCGGTGGTCTTCTTCGGCGAGTCCTCCACAATGGGCACGATCTTGGTCCTGCTGGTGTATCTGGCCTCGAATCTCGCGCTGCCGTTCTACTACCGCAGGTACCGGCCGGAGGAGTTCCACATCGTCAAGCACGCCGTGCTGCCGATCCTCGGCGCCGCCTCGATCCTGGTGCCGCTGTACTACCTGGCCAAGCCTGGGCAGGCACCGCCGCTGGACTGGTTCCCGTACATCGCGCTGGGCTGCCTGGTCCTCGCCCTCGCGTATGCGTTCTACCTGGTGCGCCGGGACCCGACCCTCGGTGACCGGGTCGGCTCGATCGTCGCCGACGCGGAATGATTCAGCGGGCCACGACACTCAGCCGTTCACTGCCAGGATCTTCAGCTGACTGTAGGCGCCGTTGAAAACATCCTGGTCACCGGGCTCCGAGCCCTTATCCGAGTACTGCCAGAAGGTGTAGAAACCCCAGCCCGCCGGCAGCGTGCCGCCGGTC
>Ga0073928_10006435_pt1 | contig 15826 bp, 12 predicted proteins | sample PaiPotPPA55metaG_FD_76969 | JGI IMG/M metagenome (GOLD analysis project Ga0073928, IMG submission 76969) | Iron sulfur acid spring bacterial and archeal communities from Banff, Canada, to study Microbial Dark Matter (Phase II) - Paint Pots PPA... ... | reverse complement strand
CGTTTCGTCACCGAGTTCGGCCGGATCGATGCCGGGCCCGGCGAGATCGTGGTGATTCCGCGCGGCGTCAAATTCCGCGTCGAGATCACGGCCGGCCCGGCGCGCGGTTACCTCTGCGAAAATTACGGCGGCGGTTTCACGCTGCCGGAGCGTGGCCCGATCGGCGCCAACTGCCTTGCCAACGCGCGCGATTTCCTCACCCCCGTCGCGGCCTATGAAGACAAGGACACCCCGACCGAATTGTTCGTGAAATGGGGCGGTTCGCTGTTTGTGACGAAGCTGCCGCATTCGCCGATCGACGTGGTGGCATGGCACGGCAATTACGCGCCGTACAAATACGATTTGCGCACCTTTTCGCCGGTCGGCGCCATCAGCTTCGATCATCCGGATCCCTCGATCTTCACGGTGCTGACGTCGCCGTCGGAAACCGCCGGCACCGCCAACATCGATTTCGTGATTTTTCCGGAGCGCTGGGCGGTGGCGGAAAACACCTTCCGTCCGCCCTGGTATCACATGAACATCATGTCGGAATTCATGGGGCTGATCTACGGCGTCTACGATGCGAAACCGCAGGGCTTCACGCCGGGCGGCATCAGCCTGCACAACATGATGCTGCCGCACGGTCCCGACCGCGAAGCGTTCGATCACGCCAGCAGTTCCGAATTGAAGCCGGTCAAGCTGACCGGCACCATGGCCTTCATGTTCGAGACGCGATTTCCGCAGCGCATCACCGCGCATGCGGCAAGATCCCCGACGCTGCAGGACGATTATGCGGATTGCTGGAAGGGGCTGGAGAAGCGGTTCGATCCGAGCAAGCCGTGAGGCTCTTAGCGCACGACTCTTTCACCGTCATTCCGGGATGGTCCGAAGGACCAGACCCGGAATCTCGAGATTCCGGGTTCATCGCTGCGCGATGCCCCGGAATGACGGAAAAATAAACAGGACCGAAGATAGTGACACATCCCAACGATCCCTCCCTCCGTTCATTCGTTCCGGTCGATGCCGCGTCGGACTTCCCGGTCCAGAACCTGCCTTACGGCGTGTTCTCGACGGCGGCGCTCCCTGCGCCGCGCGTCGGCGTTGCGATTGGCGACTATGTGCTCGATCTCTGGGAGCTCGAACAGGATTGCCGCCTCGATGTCGGCCCGCTTGGTGTGTTCTCGGCGCCGTCGCTCAATCCCTTTATGGCGCTGGGGCCGAAGCTGTGGTCGCGCACCCGCGCACGGATCAGCGAATTACTGCGTCACGACAATGACGAGCTTCGCGATAACCCGAGCTTGCGCGAGCGCGCACTGGTGCCGATGGCGCAGGCAAGACTGCATCTGCCGATCACGGTCGCCGGCTACACCGACTTCTATTCGTCGAAGGAGCACGCCACCAATGTCGGCGTCATGTTCCGCGGCAAGGACAACGCGTTGCAGCCGAACTGGCTGCATATGCCGATCGGCTACAACGGACGTGCGTCGACCGTGGTAGTCTCGGGCACGAAAGTACGCCGGCCGCGCGGCCAGTTGAAGCCGCCGAATGCTGAGACCCCGAGTTTCGGGCCCTGCAAGCGGCTCGATTTCGAACTCGAAATGGGTGCCGTGATCGGGCAGGGCTCGCCGATGGGCGAGATGCTGACCGAAGCGCAGGCGGAGGACATGATCTTTGGCTTCGTATTGTTGAACGACTGGAGCGCGCGCGATATCCAGCAGTGGGAATATGTGCCGCTCGGGCCGTTTCAGGGCAAGGCGTTCGCGACCTCGATCAGTCCGTGGGTGGTCAGCCGCGAAGCGCTGGAGCCGTTCCGGCTTCACGGACCGCGGCAGGATCCGGCGCCGCTGCCCTATCTGCAGCAGGCGCAGCCGAACAATTACGACCTTGATCTCGATGTTGCCCTGCGCGGGGCATCCATGAACAAGGCCTTCAATATCTGCCACACCAATTTCAAATACATGTACTGGTCGTCGGTGCAGCAACTGGTGCATCACGCGTCCTGCGGTTGCGCCATGAATGTCGGCGACCTCTTGGGATCAGGCACGATCTCTGGCCCTGAGAAGAGTCAGCGCGGCAGTCTGCTGGAAATCTCATGGAACGGCGCCGAGCCGACTGAGCTGGCCGGCGGCATCAAGCGAACATTTCTCGAAGACGGGGATTCGCTGGTGATGCGCGGCTGGTGCCAGGGCGAGGGTTATCGCGTCGGTTTTGGCGAGGTCGAGGGGACGATCGTGCCGGCGGAGCGCTAGCGCTCCTCGCAATGACGACGTAGAGCTCACCGCTCGTGCGGCGGAATATTCCGGATCCGCTCCGAATACGCAGCGATATCCTCGAGGCTGTATTTGAGGTGCACGCGCTTGTCCGACGGCCGCTGCTTCGCAACGCATGAGCCTGGCCGCCATTCCCTCGCGGGCCTTATCGGCCGCAGGGCAAATCCGCCGCCGCAGTTCGGGCAGACATTGTGCAGCCTGTTCTCGACACAGTCCGCGCAGAACGTGCACTCATAGCTGCAGATGCGCGCTTCCGTTGAATTCGGCGGGAGATCCTTGTCGCAATATTCGCAGTTTGGTCGCAGTTGCAGCGCCATGATCGTCCCTTCCTCCTCAAGCGGCGCGGATCATGGCAAATCGGACACGCCATTCGAATGGCGAATATCCCTCGATTTCGGACGGGGCCGGCCAAAGCGAAAAGATCCAGCTATTTTCCCGCCTGCCACTCACTGACGAGACTTGCGATATCCACTGTCATGGTCTCGCGGATCGCCGACGGCGTGCGCGAAAAGCGCGGCGCCGGTGCGGGCTGGGTGACTCCGTCACGATTGACGAAAATCTTTCTCGCCGCCATGTGCGGATGCAAAGGCGCTTCCGCCATGGTCAGGACCGGCGCGAAGCAGACGTCGGTACCTTCCATGATGTTGCACCACTCGTCGCGGGTCCTGGTCCTGAAGACATCGGCCAGTTTCTGCTTGAGCGTGGGCCAGGCCATACGGTCCATCTGCGCGTCGAAGCCTTCGTCCGAGAGACCGGCCAGCTGCCGCAACAATGTGTAGAACTGCGGCTCGATCGCGCCGATCGAGATGAATCGGCCGCAGGCGCATTCGTAGACGCCGTAGAAGTGCGCGCCACCGTCGAGGAAATTGTTCTCGCGTCCTTCGGTCCAGCGGCCGATCGCCGTCATGTCGAAAAAAAACGACATCAGCGAAGCCGCGCCATCGCACATCGCCGCATCCACCACCTGTCCCCTGCCGGAGGTCTTCGCCTCCAGCAGGGCGGCGAGCACGCCGACCACCAGATAAAGCGCGCCGCCGCCGAAATCGCCGACCAGATTGAGCGGCGGGACCGGCTTTTCCGCAGTTCCGATCGCGGCCAGCGCGCCGGTAACCGAGATGTAGTTGATGTCGTGGCCGGCGGCCTGCGCCAGCGGGCCTTCCTGGCCCCAACCGGTCATGCGGCCATAGACGAGGCGCGGGTTTCGCGCCCGCACCATTTCGGGGCCGAGCCCGAGCCGCTCCATCACCCCCGGCCGGAAGCCTTCGATCAGCGCATCGGCATGTTCAAGCAGGTCAAGCACCTGCGCGATCACGGCCTTGTTCTTCAGGTCGAGTTCGACGATCTTGCGTCCGCGCCCGGCCGCCGATTTCAAATTGTTTTTCACGCCGACGCGATCCAGCGTGACCACCTCCGCGCCCATATCCGCCAGCATCATGCAGGCAAAGGGCCCGGGTCCGATGCCGGCAAATTCGACGATGCGGAAACCGGCCAGCGGGCCAGAGAAGCGCGTCGCTGATTGTGGCTCTGATTTGTCGAGCACTGTTATTCCCTGAGCGTTTGCTTGCCGAAATTGTCTCGCCTTGGGCAGGATGTAGCAAGAACCTTTTGCGGCGAATGTGGCCAAAAACAAAGCGGCGCGCCCCATTCGCGCGCCGCTTTGATGGATGTTGTGTTTGGGCGCTATCAGCCAGCCGCGGTCACCGCGCGTTGTGCCATTACCTTGATCAGGTTGGCGCGATAGTCTGACGATCCCTGAAGATCGTTCATCAAGCCGTTGGTGGAAATCTTGACGCTGCCGAGCGCCGATGCCGACCAGCTGGCCTTCAGTGCCGCCTCGATGGCCGGTACCCGCATGACGCCATTCTGCGACGCGCCGGTCGCGGCGACGCGGACGTCGCCCGACTTGGTCCTGACCACAAACACGCCGGTCAGCGCGAAGCGTGAGGCCGGATGGGGAAACTTGGAATACCCCGCCTTGGCCGGAATCGGAAAGGCGACCTGGGTGATGATCTCGCCGTCCGCCAGCGCCGTCGAGAACAGGCCCTTGAAGAAATCATCGGCCGCAATGCTGCGCTTGTTGGTCTTGACGGTCGCGCCGAGTGCGAGCACCACCGCCGGATAGTCCGCGGCGGGATCGTTGTTGGCGATCGATCCGCCGAGAGTGCCGCGATAGCGCACGGCCGGATCGCCGATCAACGAGGCGAGGTAGGCAAGCGCCGGAATCGCCTTTTGCACGGGTCCGCTTCCAGCCACGTCGTAATGGGTTGTCGCTGCCTTGATCGTCACCGCGTCGGCGGAAACCTCGATGCCGACCAGATCCTTGATCTTGCCGAGGTCGATCACGTCGGACGGCGAGGCCAGCCGCTGCTTCATCACTGGAATCAGGGTATGGCCGCCGGCGAGATATTTCGACTCGGTGCCCTTTGCGAAAAGGGCCGCGGCCTCGTCGATGCTGGAGGGACGATGGTAAGTTGTCTCGTACATGGTTCATCTCCCGAATTTCTATTTCTTGTCGTGTCTTCACGCGAAGCGGGTGCCACTCCGCTTGAAAACACTCCTATGCTGCGTTGCCGTGGATCGCATGCCACACCCGGTCGGGTGTCGCCGGCATCTCAAGCCTGTTGTTGCCGATCGCGTCGGTGATGGCGTTGATGACGGCGGCGGATGCGCCGATCGCGCCGGCCTCGCCGCATCCCTTGACGCCCAGCGGATTGCCCGGACACAGCGTCGGGGTGTGGTTCAATTTGAACGACGGCAGATCGTCCGCGCGCGGCATGGTGTAGTCCATGAACGACGCGGTCACGAGCTGGCCAGAGCTGTCATAGACCGCGCCCTCGAGCAGGGCCTGGCCGATTCCCTGCGCCAGACCGCCATGGACCTGACCTTCGACGATCATCGGATTGATCAAGCGGCCGAAATCGTCGGCCGCGACGAAATTGACGAAAGAGGTCTTGCCAGTGCCGGAATCGACCTCGAGCTCGCAGATATAGGCGCCCGCCGGGAAGGTGAAGTTGGTGGGATCGTAAAACGCGGTTTCCTTCAGGCCGGGCTCCATGCCGTCGGGCAGATTGTGTGCGGTATAGGCGGCGAGCGCGACCATCGGCAGCGCGATCGATTTGTCGGTACCGGTGACCTTGAACTCGCCATTTTCGATGACGATGTCGCCCTCGGACGCCTCGAGCAGATGCGCCGCGATTTTCTTGCCCTTGGCTTCGACTTTCTCCATCGCCTTGATGATCGCGGTGCCTCCGACCGCGATCGAGCGCGAGCCGTAGGTGCCCATGCCGAATTGCACCTTGTCGGTGTCGCCGTGAACGATCTGCACCTGGCTGATCGGAACGCCGAGACGTTCTGAAACCAGCTGCGCGAAAGTGGTCTCATGGCCCTGGCCGTGGCTGTGCGAGCCGGTGAGGATTTCGATCGTGCCGACCGGATTGACGCGGACTTCCGCGGATTCCCACAAACCGACGCCGGCGCCCAGACTGCCGACCGCCTTCGACGGTGCAATGCCGCAGGCCTCGATGTAGCAGGAGAAGCCGATGCCGCGCAGCTTGCCTTCGGATTTGGCCTTTGCCTTGCGGGCTGGGAAACCGGCGTAATCGATCGCCTTCAGCGCGGCGTCGAGCGAGGCACCGAAGTCCCCGATATCATAGGCCATGATCACGGGCGTCTGATGCGGAAATTGCGTGATGAAATTCTTGCGGCGCAAATCCGCTGGATCGACCTTCAGCTGCCGCGCCGCGGTTTCCATCATTCGTTCGAGCAGGAAACTCGCCTCCGGGCGGCCGGCGCCGCGATAGGCATCGACCGGCACGGTATTGGTATAGACCGTGATCACCTCGGCATGGATGGCCGGAATATTGTACTGGCCCGACAGCAGCGTCGCATAGAGATAGGTCGGCACCGCCGACGAGAACAGCGACATATAGGCGCCGAGATTGGCGTGGGTCTTCACCCGCAGGCCCAGGATCCTGTTGTCCTTGTCGAACGCCATCTCGGCCTTGGTGATGTGATCGCGGCCGTGGGCGTCGGTGAGGAAGGCCTCGGAGCGATCGCCGGTCCACTTCACCGGGCGTCCCACCTTCCTGGAGGCCCACAGCGCCACCATTTCTTCCGGATAGATGTAGATCTTCGAGCCGAATCCGCCGCCGACGTCGGGCGCGACCACCCGCAGCTTGTGCTCCGGCGCGATGTTGTAGAATGCCGACAGCACGAGGCGCGCTACATGCGGGTTCTGCGACGTTGTGTAGAGCGTGTAGTGCTCCTCGGCAGCGTTGTAGTCCGCGATCGCCGCGCGCGGCTCCATCGCGTTGGGAACCAGCCGATTATTGGTGAGTTCCAGCGAAACCACATTGGCCGCCTTGCTGAAAGCGTCCTTGACGGCGGCCTCGTCGCCAATCGCCCAGTCGTAGATCACGTTGCCCGGCGCCTCGGGGTGAAGCTGCGGCGCTCCCGGCTTGATCGCCGCGCGAATATCGGCGGCGGCGGGAAGTTCTTCGTAATTGACGACGACGGCTTCCGCCGCATCCCTGGCCTGGTTCTTGGTCTCGGCGATCACGACCGCGACGGCCTGGCCGACGAAGCGCACCGTCTCCGGCGCCATCGCCGGCCACGCGCCCATCTTCATCGGCGCGCCGTCCTTGGATGTAATCGCCCAGCCGCAAATGAGATTGCCGACCTTGTCATCGACGATTTGCTGCCCGGTCAGCACGCCGACCACGCCGGGCATCTCCAGCGCCGCCGAGGAGTCGATGCTCTTTACCTTGGCATGGGCGTGCGGGCTGCGGATGAAATGCGCATGGGTCATGCCCAGCAGCTTGATGTCGTCGACATAGCGGCCCTTGCCGGTGATGAAACGACGGTCTTCCTTGCGCACCACGCTGGCGCCAATACCTTCAACACCCATTGCATTTCTCCCTGTCGGACCGCATCACCTGCGTGAAATTCGGAAAAACACGCCGATCGCAGCCGGTTTTTGAATTCTTGAAACCCTGACCCGGCGGATCAGATCAGGGATTATTCCGCGGCTTGCGCGACCTTCATGCGGCCGGCGGCGTCCAGCACCGATTTGACGATGTTGTGGTAACCGGTGCAGCGGCAGATGTTGCCTTCCAATTCCTGCCGGACGGTTTCCTCGTCGAGCTTGCCGCCGTGTCGATGGACGATATCGATCGCCGACATGATCATGCCCGGCGTGCAGTAGCCGCACTGCAGACCGTGATTGTCGCGGAACGCGGCCTGCATCGGGTGCAGCTCGTCCCCCTTCGAAATGCCTTCGATGGTGGTGACGTTGGCGCCGTTGGCCTGTCCGACCAGCACCGTGCAGGATTTGACGGCACGGCCGTCGATATGCACCACGCACGCGCCGCACTGGCTGGTGTCGCAGCCGACATGGGTGCCGGTCAAATTCAGATGATCGCGCAAGAGCTGGACAAGCAGGGTTCGGTCCTCGACGTCGACCGAGACCGCTTTGCCGTTTACCGTCAGTTTGACTGTAGACACGCGTGTTCCCTCCCGGAGGTTTTTATTTGTCTCGATTAGAAGCACGGAGGCGGAACATTGCAACTAGGAATTTCGTCGCGGAGGCGCGCTGTTGCCATCAGGAACGCTTGATCGGGGCGTTTGCGCTTCTGCGCCGTTCGGGCAGACAGCGCGGCTCTTGCCACGCGAAGTCTCTTTCCGGCAGGCGCTGCCCCGCTTTTGTCCCGTCGGTCGACGGTATTGGCGGCCGGCTTTGGCGCCGTCGGGGTTGCCGATCATCTGCTCGATGCCCACTGGCGCCGAATTGGCAAATATTGGCGCCGCCGGGCGCCCCCGGAGGCCCGGGCGGCTTCAATCGTCCTGACCTTCTGCCAGGGCGTTGTTCTGGTTCAGGACCAGCTGGATCGGGACCACCCTCGAATTTACGACCTCTTATCCATTCTACTTTAGGTTCCCCGATCGGGTTCGGGGCCGGCGTTCCCGGATTCTGCCGGTTTTCAGAGGACTGGGGGGCGAGGTGGGGTTGTTGAAGCGCGTCTGGCCGAAATCGATTTCGCTAAAGCTTCCGACCATGCGATTTCGTGGAAAAATCATGTTTGGCTTTGCACTCGTGCTCGCCGTCTCGGCGGCCAGCATGGGCATCGCCTATCTCGGATTTGAGCGGGTTTCCGCCGGCGTGGCGGCTTACCGAAACAGTGTGTCGGAATCCGATTTAGCCAAGAATATCGACCGCGAACTGATCTCCCGGGCGCTGGCGCGATATTATGTGGCGACCGGAAAGGAAGACGACGCCAAAGCGGCGCTGACGGCCGAAGCGGATCTGAAAGACGCCATCGACCAGTCGATGAAGAGCACCACCAATGCGGTGCGCCTCAATCAGATCACGCGTTTGGCCCGTGAATTCCGGGCCTTTACCAAGATCCTTGCCGATGTTGTCAAAACCAAGCGCGACAGCGAGCTCGTGACGCAAAATCAACTCACCCGCAACGGCAACTTGATGCGTTACAAGCTCGATGACCTCCCCAGCAGCGTCGACGACGACGCCGAGCTTGCGGCGGTCACCCTCGGTGCGAAAAAGGTGGCTTCGCAGTTGCAGGCCGCGATGGCGCTCGTCAGCACCTTCGTCGTCAACTCCGACCAGGCGGTCGCCGCCAGCGCATTGGCGCGCCTCAAGTTCGTCGAGACCGCGCTGCAGGCGATCCCGTCGAGCGACGAAAAGGTCGCGCAGGCCGTCAAGGAAGCCTCCGTACTGCTTGAAGAATATCGGCAGGCGCTGACCAAGCTGATCGACAATTCCAAGGAGGTCGATGAGCTGGCGGTCGAAATGGCCGAGTCCGCGACAGAAATCATGAAGGGCTCGAACGCGATGAAGGCGGACCTGCTCTCCGATCGGCAACGGCTCGATTCCGAATCCGACTCCACCATCGGCGAGACGCAGCGGCTGGTGCTGATGCTTGCGCTCGGCGGGTTCCTGCTGGGCGGGGCCCTGGCCGTGTTGCTGGGCAAGGGAATTTCCCGGCCGATGACAATGATGTGCAAGGCGATGCGCGAACTCGCCAACGGCAATTTCGATGTCGTTCTGCCGGGTCTCGGCCGCAAGGATGAACTCGGCGAAATGGCAGGCGCCGTCGAAGAGTTCAAGGTGCAGGCGATCGCCAAGGCCGGGCGCGATGCGGCCGCGCATGATGCGCAGAATAAAGCCAGCGCTGCGGCGCGTCGCGCCGAGCTTATCAGCTTCGCCGACAATTTCGAAGCGGCGGTCGGCACCATCGTCGCCAATGTTTCGGCGTCCGCCGTTCAGTTAGAGACGGCTGCCGGAACCTTGACGCGAACCGCGGAGACCACGCAGAGTCTGTCCAGCCAGGCCGCCGGCGCATCGGAAGAAGCGTCGAGCAACATGCAATCGGTCGCCTCCGCGACGGAGGAGCTTTCCGCTTCGGTCGACGAGATCGGAAGACAGGTTCAGGAATCCAACCGGATCGCCGAAGCGGCGGTCCTTCAGGCCGAGCAGACCGATGGGCGGATCGGCAAACTGTCCCGCGCCGCGCAGGAAATCGGCGACGTGGTCAAACTGATCACCGCCATCGCCGAGCAGACCAATCTTTTGGCGCTGAATGCGACCATCGAAGCCGCCCGCGCCGGCGAGGCCGGCCGCGGGTTCGCCGTCGTCGCCTCCGAGGTCAAGTCGCTGGCGAGCCAGACCGCGAAGGCGACCGACGAGATATCGTCGCACATTGCCGGCATGCAGGGCGCGACACAGGAATCGGTTGCCGCCATCAACGAGATCGGCGGCACCATCGCGCAGATCTCGACCATCGCATCGACGATCGCCAGCGCGGTGGAGGAACAAGGCTCCGCGACACAGGAAATCGCACGCAGCGTTCAGACCGTCGCCCAGGGGACCCACGAGGCCGCCGCCAATATCATGGAAGTCAATCGGGGCGCGGCGGAAACCGGGGCCGCATCGGGGAATGTACTGGACTCCGCGCGCACGCTTTCGACCGAAAGCGCGCGGTTGCGCGAGGAACTCGATCGCTTCATGGCAAACATCCGCGCGGCTTGATTTGGTCATTCCGGAGCGCACCATTGAACCCGGGTTTACCCGGGTTCAGTCACCCGGAACCTCGCGCCGTAACCTCTGGATTTCGGGTTTTCCCGTTGCACTCGCGCCCCTCAGCGACCAGCGCTAAGCGCTCGCGCGGGCGACGACCTGGTCTTTGTCTCTGCCAAATTGTCGCTTCAACTCTAGCTTGGCCCGCTCCAGTCGCTGTCGCTGCGCCTTCGGCAAGGTCTTGCCGGCACGGTTGATGTAGAAGGTCAGCATCGAAAGCGCGGAGCGATAGGCGCCGGCCTTGCGACGGGAACTGCGTTCCGCCGAACGCTTCAGCGACGCAGCAATCTTTTTCGGATCGGCGAGGGTGAAGACGCCTTGCCTGAGGTCGAGGGCGTCGCTCTCTCTGGTCACGCGCTGCGACCAGCGCTTGGGCGAAGCCTTTCGCCGGGTGGTCTTTCGCGCGGCTTTCCGTTTGGTCTTGCGCCTTGCCGCGTGGTGCGACGCCGCCGATTTTCGATGTCCGGCCATGACAATTCCAGCCTGTTTGGCGCAAACGAGGACGAAGAGAATCGGTTCCATTTTTGCAATGCGGGAACCCCGGTCCCTCCAGCGCGTTGATTGCTCACTCGGCGGGCGCCAAGGCTCAAAACAAGGCTCAAAACAGAGCTGAAAACCCCGGAGCGCCACTTACCGGGGCTATCCTCATTGGTTCAGTTCGATGGATTTGCAGCGACGGCAAGGCGATTCGACGGTTGCTGAAACCACGTCGGTGACATCGAACGATGGCCGCATCATTGAAACCAGCATTCCCTATCGCCTCGATGCGCTGCGCTGGAGCGGCTTCCACACCCGCGTCGTGCTTGCGCTGGGTATTACCTGGATTCTGGATGGACTTGAGGTCACGCTGGCGGGCGCGTTGTCCGGGGCGCTGAAGCAAAGCCCGATCCTGCATTTTTCGAATTTCGATGTCGGGCTTTCCAACAGCCTCTATCTTGCCGGCGCGGTGCTCGGCGCGTTGGGGTTCGGCTGGCTGACCGACCGAATCGGCCGCAGGAAGCTGTTCTTCATCACGCTGGCGCTTTATCTTGCAGCCACCGCGGCGACGGCGCTCTCCTGGAACATCGCAAGCTACGCCCTGTTCCGATTCCTGACCGGCGCCGGCATCGGCGGCGAATACACCGCGATCAATTCGACGATCCAGGAACTGGTCCCGGCACGCTATCGCGGATGGACTGATCTTGTCGTCAACGGCAGTTTCTGGATCGGCGCGGCGCTTGGCGCGATCTGCGCGATCGTTCTGCTCGATCCGCACCTGATCGGCGCCGATCTCGGCTGGCGGCTCGCTTACCTCACCGGCGCATGCCTCGGCCTTGTGGTGTTCGTGATGCGGATGTGGATCCCGGAGAGTCCGCGGTGGCTCATAATCCACGGTCATCCCGATCGCGCCAATGCAATCGTGGACGATATCGAACGCTCGGTCACCGGACAGGCGCAAGACTCGCGCCAGCACAAGTGGCCGAAGCTGAAGCTGAGAATGCGGGATCACACGCCGCTCCGCGAGGTCGCGCACACGCTGTTTTCCCTCTATCGGCAGCGCTCGCTGGTCGGATTGGCACTGATGATCGCGCAGGCGTTCTTCTACAACGCGATCTTCTTCACTTTTGCGCTCGTATTGACCGATTTCTACGGGATCGCGGCGGACCAGGTCGGCTGGTACATCCTGCCTTTCGCCGCCGGCAATTTTCTGGGGCCGCTGGTGCTCGGCCGGCTGTTCGACACCTTGGGTCGCCGCGTGATGATCACGTTCACTTATGGAATTTCGGGCGTTTTGCTCGCGCTTTCGGGCTATCTGTTTGCGATCGGCGTGTTGAGCGCCAAGAGCCAGACCATCGCCTGGATGCTGATTTTCTTCTGTGCTTCCCCGGCTGCGAGCAGCGCCTACCTCACCGTCAGCGAGACCTTTCCGCTGGAGGTGCGCGCGCTCGCGATTGCACTGTTCTATGCGGTGGGGACGGGAATTGGCGGCGTCGCCGGTCCGGTCTTGTTCGGGGCGCTGATCGATACGGGATCGCGTGCCAGCGTTTTTTCCGGCTATCTGCTGGGCGCGGGATTGATGGTCGCCGCCGCTGCGATCGCGTGGCGGTATTGCATCGCGGCCGAGCGCAGGACACTGGAATCGGTGACACCGCCGCTGGCCTTTGTGGAGTAGAATGAGATGAACCAGAACTTGGTGGATCGGGATTTGGCCGAGGGACCTGTGCAGGAAGAAACGTCACAACCGGGAGAGGCGTCGCCGAAACTGGTGGCGGGGGAACTTGCGCAGCGCCTTGGCGAATGCGCGATCCTGCTCGACATTGACGGCACCCTGCTCGACCTCGCGCCGACGCCGCGCGAGGTGTGGGTTCCGCCGGGCCTGGCCGAGACCTTGAGCCGCCTGCGCGAGTGTACCTCGGGCGCGCTTGCGCTCGTCAGCGGACGTTCGCTGAACGATATCGATCTGATCTTTGCTCCCGAGCGATTTCCGGCGGTCGGAGGCCACGGCGCAGAAATGCGAATCTCCACCGATAGTGAAGCCGTGGCCACCCATGCTCCGCCGATGGACAAGGAGTTGAAGGGCCGCCTCGCCGCCATCGCCAAACTCAGCCCCGGGATTCTGCTCGAAGACAAGGGCTACTCGCTGGCGCTTCACTACCGGCTGGCGCCGCATGCGGAGAAGGCGATTTACGAGGCGGTATCCCTGATCAGGGCGGATCTGCCCAATGCGCCAATCGAGGTATTGCCCGGAAAATGCGTCTGCGAAATCAAGCAATCCGGCTTTGACAAGGCAACCGGCGTCCGCGAACTGATGACCCACGCGCCGTTTCGGGGCCGCCGACCAATTTTCATCGGAGATGACGTCACCGACGAATCGGTGTTTGCGATGATGCCTGATCTTGCCGGGCTCGCCTTTTCCGTGGGCCGGCGGGCGCAAGGCGTGACCGGTTATTTTGACGAACCGCGCGACGTGCGCGCATGGCTGGCTAGTCTCATTGATGGCGAAGCCGGGGCAAGAAGGTGATCGGGTTCACCCACTCATGGCGTATGTGACGATATCCAAGCGCTTTTGGGTGCAGATCGCCATTTCCAGGAATTTCTCCGCTGTTGATCGATCGTGTTCCAAGGCTGCATCGCCTGAATTTGGTTTCATTTCGTTGAAAGGGTGATCAGGAACCATATTGATGAATGACTGTTAACCTGCGAGCGAAACATCAGGAGGGGACCCTGTGAGCCTCGTCGTCGTTTCAAATCGCGTCGCGCGCGGCAATGTCAATGAGCCCATGACGGGGGGGCTCGCTGCCGCTTTGCTGCCGGTAGTGGAGAAATCCGGGGCCATTTGGGTTGGTTCAAGCGGCCGTGTCCGCGACGGTGCCCAGAAGGAACCTTTCGCTGAAATCGAAGCGCTGGGCGCAGGCGCGCTGGCGATGCTGGATCTGCCGGCTGCCCATTACGGCGGCTATTATGAAGGCTTTGCCAATTCGGCATTGTGGCCCGCACTGCATTCCCGCGCCGATCTGATCCGCGCGTCGCAGGAAGACTATCTTTCCTATCGCGAAGTGAACGCCTTCATGGCGCGCGCGCTGCTGCGTTTCAGAAAGCCGGATACCGCGTTCTGGATTCAGGATTATCATTTCCTGGCGTTGGGGGCCGAACTGCGCGATCTCGGCGTGACGCAACCGATCGGCTTCTTCCTGCATACGCCTTGGCCGGCGCGCGCCATCATCGAGGGCGTTCCCCATCATCATGGACTGATCGAGGCGATGCTGGCCTACGATTTGATCGGCTTCCAGACCCAGGACGATTGCGAGAATTTTCTCGGATATCTTTCGTCCTGTCTCGGCCTCAAGATCGAAGACGGCGTGGTGACGTCGCGTCGCGGCAAATCACGCATCGCGGTGTTTCCGATCGGCATCGATGCCGAAAAATTCGCCCGGCAGGCCGCCAAGGCCGTGTCCCATCCCGATGTGTCGCGATTGCGTCGAAGCCTGAACGGCGAGAAGCTGGCGATCGGTGTCGATCGGCTGGATTATTCCAAGGGACTGGTCAACCGCATCAGCGCATTCGACCGGATGTGGACCCTGCAGCCGGCGCTCGCGCGTACGGTATCCTTGCTGCAGATTGCGACACCCTCGCGCGGCGCAATCGAAGCCTACGGCAATCTGCAAAGCGAACTCGCCAAGCTCGTCAGCGATGTCAATGGCCGCCATGGCGAAGTGGATTGGACCCCGATCCGCTATCTCAACAAGGGCTTTAGCCAGACCGTATTGGCGGGACTTTATCGCACCGCCCAGGTCGGCGTCGTAACGCCACTGAATGACGGAATGAATCTGGTCGCCAAGGAATATGTCGCCGCGCAAAATCCGGCCGATCCCGGTGTGCTGGTGCTATCGAAATTTGCCGGGGCGGCTGACGAACTGGATACCGCGCTGCTGGTCAACCCTCACGATATCGACGGCATGGCGCGGACCATCGCGGTGGCGCTCTCGATGCCGCTGCCCGAGCGGCGCATGCGCTGGGAAGCGATGATGGCAAAACTTCGCCAACATACCATCCAGCAATGGTTTGCGGATTTTGTCGACGCGTTGCAGGAGACCCAGATCGACAAGCCCACGACCGCGCGGCTTATGATCGAGGCTTCGACATTGCGGCCGGTTCGCTCGGCCAATTCAGGCGCTCGGTAGTTTCCGGTCTTGAGGTGTTTTCCTTACGCGAACCGCCATCCACTCCGGATCAAGTCCGGGGCAGGCCTGGGCTTGAAAACGCTCTGGCTTTTTGTTTTGACGCGTTTTCTTTACGCGAACCGGGGCCCGCTTCGCTGGAAAACGCTCTAATAGCAATATGACACGCCATCGAGAATGGCGCAGCGCGCCTTGTTCGGCGCGTTCGGGTCATCCAGCGGTACCGCGCCCTTGCCCTGGCCGACGAACACGCCGGGTCCCACCTTGATCGACGATTTGTCGCCGATGACGACACTCGGATGGGGGGATGCACTCGATCGCGTGCCGTCCGGCCAGATGATGGCGTCGCCTGACAGCATGCCCCGGCGTCCATCATCGCAGGTCACGACATCACCCTCCCGATGGCAGGTCTGCGCCAGCGCTGTCCCCGCACCGCCGACCGTGACCGTGGCCAGGAGAATCGCAGACATCAGCGTCCGGTTGATCGTCACGTCGCCCTCCATGCCGTCGCTTTATCGCCCTATCAACCGTCGCAGCTCACCGGTCGCCGGTTCAAGGGTCTTGAGTCCGGCACCCCAGCGTCGGCGCAAGAGCAAAAATATTAAGTATTTTCAGTCGGTTGTGGAAATAGCCGGCATTGCGCCCGCGGTCACTTGCCAAAGTCCTCTTGCCCCTTCAAGAGAGTAGCATCCGGAGAGATGGCCGAGTGGCTTAAGGCGCACGCTTGGAAAGCGTGTGTGCGGGAAACCGTACCGTGGGTTCGAATCCCACCCTCTCCGCCACACCGACCGAAGCTGCATATTCTCCGCATGAGCTTGTGGGCAATT
>Ga0073928_10006433_pt1 | contig 15828 bp, 16 predicted proteins | sample PaiPotPPA55metaG_FD_76969 | JGI IMG/M metagenome (GOLD analysis project Ga0073928, IMG submission 76969) | Iron sulfur acid spring bacterial and archeal communities from Banff, Canada, to study Microbial Dark Matter (Phase II) - Paint Pots PPA... ... | reverse complement strand
GCCTCGAGCGCGACCAGGGCGGCCCGGTCGAAGACCAGAACGTAGCGCCTGCCGCCGATCGTGGTCGCGACGGGGGATGAATAACTGGCCTCGTCGTCGGTGGCTTTCCATAGCGTTTTGCCGGTCGATCGGTCGAACGCGACGACGCCGGCGCCGTTGCCGCCGCCGATGTTGAGGATGACGGCATCGCCTTCAACCAGCGGCGAGCAAGCCATGCCGAAGAAGCCTTTGGGCGCGGTGAACTGCTGCCTGGTGTCGACGCGCCAGAAGTTCTTGCCGTCGGCAAGGCCCCAGCAATTGAGCATTCCCTCCGCCCCGAAGGTGTAGATCTTGCCGTCGACAATTGCCGGCGTGGCCCGCGGGCCCTCGTCGAAGCCGAAATCGTCCTGGTAATGAGTGGGATAGTCGGCACGCCAGAGCCGATCCCCGGTCCTGGCATCGAGGCAGTCGACCGTTTCGCGGTCTTCGAGCCTGTGAAACAGGACCAGCCTGCCGGCCGACACGACGGGACCGGCGAAGCCCTGCCCAATGTCTTTCTTCCAGAGGGCCCTCGGGCCGGCGGCGGGCCACGCATCGGCCAGGTCGATGCCGGGATAGACGCCATTGCGAGTGGGGCCGAGGAATTGCGGCCAGTCGGCGCCGGCGGTCGATCCAACCGGCCCGGCCAGCAGGAGGCACAGCAGCAGAGATCTCAACATATGAGGTCGAGGCGGAGCAGATGGATGAAGCTTCACAGGGACATCATCACGACAGCGGGTAGGGCTGACAAGTAGAATCAGACTATGAAACTCGGACTGATCAACTCCGCGTTTGCCCAGGCCGGGAAGGGGACCAGGTTCGGGCTGGAGCAGACCAAGCGCATCGGCTTTGATACGGTCGACATCTTCACCGATCCGCTGGACATCGATGTCAAGGAGCGGCGGCTGATTAAGGAGACGTGCGACGAGCTGCGGCTGCCGATCAAGAGCGTCGCCTGCGTGGCGGTGGGATTGGTCGATTTCAATCCGTCGGTGCAAAGGTTTCACGTGGACCGGTGCAAGCGGTACCTCGACCTGTGCTTTGAATATGGGGCCGACAATCTGTTGCTGGTGCTGGGCGAATACATCTGGCAGCAAGAGGTGATCCCGCCGGCTGACCAGTGGCGGATCGGTGTCGACAACGTGCGGGACCTCGGTCGGCATGCCGGGGAATTGGGGCTCGAGATCGCGCTGGAGCTGGAGCCTTTCAAGCTGTCGCTGATCAACAACGTCGATACGATGCTTCGGTTCCTCGACGACGTGGGGATGCCGCGGACGGTGAAGGCCAACTGCGACATCTCCCACTTGCACCTGATGAACGTCCAGCCGTCGGAGGTGGCAAAGTTGAAGGGAGTAGTGGGGCACGTGCACCTGTCGGACTGCAACGGCAAAGTGCACGGGGACCTGCCGCCGGGCCGCGGCGTGGTCCCGATCATCCGCTACCTCGAGGCGATCCGCGATACCGGGTTCGATCGCACCGTCAGCATCGAGCTGGAGTATTCGCCCGAGCCTGACAAGATCGTGGACTGGGTGACCGAGGCGTATGAGAAGACCGCCGCCATGATGCAGGAGTTGGGGTGCCGCGGCTGAGGGGTCGCCGCACATGACGCAAATGACAGGATCAACCGGAAAGGCCCTTGGCCAGAGAGGCCCGGCGCGGAATAATCTGGTCGGCCGGCGGCACTAATCCACATCGGGCCAGCCCGCGCCAGCCGAGAACGCCATGAAGTCCCTGTTCAGAACGCTGCGAACCGCGATGCACGCCCTGCGGCGGAACGTGCTGCGGTCGGTCCTGACGTGCCTGGGGATCATCATCGGCGTCGCCGCGGTCATCGCCATGATGGAGATCGGGCAAGGCTCCTCCAACCTGATCAAGAACACGATGGCCAAGATGGGGGCGGACAACGTCATCGTCTTTCCCGGCGCATCCGCCAGCTTCGGAGTCAATTACGGGATGTCCAGCGCGGTGACGCTCACAGCGCAGGACTGCGAGGCCGTGCTGCGGGAGTGTACTGCCGTCCGCAACGCCGCCCCGCTGATCCGGGCCCGCGCTCAGGTCGTCAACGGCAACCACAACTGGAGTCCGCAGCAAATCAACGGCACGACCCCGGCCTATCTCGACGTGCGCGACTGGACGCAGATGTCCATGGGAGACATGTTCACCGACCAGGACGTCCGCAACGTGAGCAAGGTCTGCGTCATCGGCCAGACGCTGGTCCGCGAGCTGTTCCAGGGCGAAGACCCGCTGGGCAAGGAGCTGCGGGTCCAGAACGTCTCGTTCAAGGTGGTCGGCGTCCTCGGCGCCAAGGGCGCCAACATGATGGGATGGGACCAGGACGACGTGCTGCTCGCCCCCTGGACCACGCTCAAGTACCGCGTGACCAACGGCGGATCGGCGTCCAACGCCACCGGCAGCAGCAACAACAGTGCCGCGAGCTCCAGCGATGAAGTGAACACGATCAGCAACCTCTATCCGACCAAGCAGGTGCAGCTCTATCCGCAATTGTCGACGGTCCAGGCGGCGGACCAGCCGCAGCCGATCCGCTTTCCCAATGTCGATCAGATCATGGTGGCGGCCAACGGCGCCGACCAAATCCCGCTGGCGATGCGGCAGATGAACGAGCTGCTCCGCGAGCGGCACCACATTCGCGCCGGCCAGGCCGACGATTTCACCATCCGCGACATGACCGAGTTCACCAATGCCATGTCCAGCATGACCTCCACCATGACCAACCTGCTGTTGTGCGTGGCGTTGATCTCGCTGATCGTCGGCGGGGTGGGGATCATGAACATTATGCTGGTCAGCGTCACCGAGCGAACGCGCGAGATCGGGCTGAGGATGGCCGTGGGAGCGCGGGCGCGTGACATTCTCCGACAGTTTCTAGTGGAGGCGGTGGTGCTGTGCCTGCTGGGCGGGGCGGCGGGAATTCTGTTCGGCCGCGGGGGCTCGTTTGCGGTGCGGAAGCTGCTGCACTGGCCGACCGAGGTTTCGGTGCCGGCGATCATCGCCGCCGTCGCTGTGTCGGCCGGGGTCGGTCTGGTGTTCGGCTACTATCCCGCCTGGAAAGCCTCGCGCTTGGACCCCATCGAGGCGCTGCGGTACGAGTAATCACGCCTTTCAGGCGGCTCGTCCGCCTTATATCGGGCTGCGCCTTGCTTTTTTGGCTAACCTTTCGGCTGATCTTCCGTCTATACGGGTGGAGACGTTGATGGCATTCGTGCGGGCCATTCGGTTTGAAGGAGATGGCCGATGCAGACGAAACTCACAGGTGTGGCGATCGGGTTGATTGCAATCTTTGCGTACGCGCTACTCTGCGGCATCGAGTGGGGCCTACAATGAAGTGATGAAACAACGTGGGAGGCCGGCGCGAGTGGCCGACCTCCCATCGACGAGCACCCTACCTCCCCTGAGCCCCCCGGCGTCATCCCCGCGCGGGGGGCATTGTTTTGGGAGGTGCGCCTCTCATTTGCAACGTCTTCCACTGGTACCAGGCGATATAAGCACCGAACGCCGCGGCGAGGAAGGAGATCGGCGCCGCGCCGTACTTGTTGTAGCTAAGCACGACGTAGAGAAAGTTGTAAATCGTTGTCAGGATGGTCAGCACAAAGGCGACGCCGTGGAGCCATCGGGTCCGGGTGGTGAGCAGGACGATGCCGTCGAGGATCAAAACGACGCCGAACAGGACAGGCCCCAAGTCCATCCAGAACTCAGGCACCTGCGTGTACGGCACAATCTTGCCGTCCAATTCGAACTCGTCGAAATGCGTGTGGAAAAGCTGCGATGAAAGCCATTGGAGAAAACGCGGATACATGTAGATGAGGAAGGCGCCGATCGCAATGCTGATCCACGCCTCCGGCCCGCGGCCACTGAGCGGCTCGACGATGGTGTGCTCGTGGGAGTCGACCACGGGCGAGGGCGCCTCCGGCTCGGGAGTGCCGGACTGCGGCGCAGGCGAATCGGTCTTCGACAAACGCGGCAATTTCGAGACGTCCATCCGCCCCGCCTTTCTGCCCTTTGCTTGACCGGCTTTGGGGCAAAGTCAGAATGATACCCATGGCCGATACGCTGGCACAAATCGAACAAATCGCCTCTCAGGCCCACAGCGAGCTGGGCACGATCAAAGACGCGGCCGGACTCGAGCAATTTCGAATCAGGTACCTCGGCTCCAAGGGGCAGGTGAAGAACCTGACGAAGCTGATCGCGGACGCGCCCCGGGAGCAGAAGCGGACCGTCGGTCAGCGCGTCAACGAGGTCAACGGCCGGCTGGAGGAGGCGTTTAACGCCCTGAAGCGGCAGCTCGCTCAGAACGTCAGCGCCGACCGCGAGTACGTGGACGTCACCGAGCCCGGCCTTCGGCCGCGGATCGGAAACCGCCACATTCTCATGAAAGTCATCGACGAGCTGACCGAGCTGTTCGGTCGGATGGGATTCAGCGTCGCCGCCGGCCCGGAGGTGGAAGACGAATTCCACAATTTCGTCGCGCTCAACATCCCCGAATCGCACCCGGCCCGCGACCCGCTGGATAATTTCTATCTCCAATCCTCCTCCGAGCAAGGCCAACTCCTGTTGCGCACGCAGACGAGCACCGTGCAGATTCGGGTAATGGAGCGGCAGAAGCCGCCGATCCGCGTGGTCATCCCCGGCCGCGTCTACCGCCCTGACACCACCGACGCCACGCACCTGCCGATGTTTTATCAGCTCGAGGCCCTGGTGGTGGACCGGAACGTGACGATGGTCGATCTCAAAAGCACCATCATGCAGTTCGCCCACGCCTATTTCGGGGAGCAGACGAAAGTGCGTTTCCGTCCCAGCTTTTTCCCGTTCACCGAACCCTCAGGCGAGGTGGACGTCTGGTTTGAGGACAAACAGCGGTGGATCGAGCTGGGCGGGTGCGGCATGGTCCACCCCACCGTCTTCACTAGTTGCGGAATCGACCCGGAGGAATATTCCGGCTGGGCCTTCGGTCTGGGAATCGAAAGGATCGCAATGCGCAAGTACGCCATCCAGGACATCCGCAGCTTTGTCGAGAACGACGTGCGATTCCTACGACAATTCTGACGCGAAAGTGCCGAACTCACCGCAGAGACGCCGAGCACGCGGAAAAAACAGCAGGGAGTATGCGAGCTGGGAGAATTTGTTCGATGAAACACAAGTCGCGAGTTTTCAAATGGTTAATGCACATGGACTGTGCAAGGATTCAACCCCAGCCCGCGTCGGCTGTATAAGAAAGTGGCTTGGACGAAATTGCCGTTGAAACTCAGTCTCAACGAGATATACTTGCTTCAAAGGCCCGACCTGCCCGATTGATCGGGAAAGTTGTATGCAGAAGTCGTGTAGCTTTGCGGCGTGTGACCATTGCGGCTCGCCTGACACTTGCAGTCTCAACAAGCTGGGTGTCGGCTGCCGGGGAAGCGTCTTTGCGGTTGGTGGCGACCCGGACCTCCGCCGGCGGCTTCTGGAGATGGGCTTCTGCAACGGCGCCAGCGTCGAGGTCATCCGCCGTGCTCCGCTGGGCGACCCGATCGAGTTCCGCCTGCGCGGGTATCACCTGAGCCTCCGCGAGGAACAAGCGAGGCACGTACAGATCGTGCCGCAATAGCCGTCCCTTGTCATTTGTCCTGGGTCCTTTGCAAATGACAAGTGACAAAGGACAAAGGACCAGCGGCGGCCATGCCTTCCTGTTGCGAATCTACTCTCGATCGCCGCTCGCCCGCCGGCACGCTGACGGTTGCGCTAGCCGGTAATCCGAACAGCGGGAAGAGCACCATCTTTAACGCCCTGACCGGCCTGCGCCAGAAGGTGGCCAACTACCCGGGCGTCACCGTCGAAAAGAAGGTCGGCCGCTGCAAGCTCCCGGGCGGCCACTGGTGCGATGTCATCGACCTGCCCGGCACGTATAGCCTCATTAGCCGATCGCCCGACGAAACTGTCGCGATGGAAGTCCTGCGCGGTATCCGCAAGGACGTCAAGCAGCCTGACATTGTGGTGGTGGTCGTCGATGCCAGCAACCTCCAGCGAAATCTGTATCTGGTCAGCCAGCTCATCGAGCTGGGCCGCCCGCTGGTCGTCGCGCTGAACATGATGGACGTGGCCCAGCGGCGCGGAATGCACGTGGCGGCGGACAAACTCCGGCACGAGCTTGGCGTTTCAGTTGTTCCGATGGTTGGCCACAAACGCAGGGGCATCGCGGAGCTGAAGGACGCGATTACCAAAGCGGCCGTCGCGCCGCTGCCCAACTGGCCGTTGCCGGATGCGATGAAGGAGGAGTTGCTGCTGGTGGGCGGGGGGCTCGCGATCCTTGATCGGGAGGGTTCACGCGAGGGTTCAGGGTTCACGGTTCAGGGTTCAGGAGAGGAGGCGCCGGCCGGCTCTTCACCGAACCCTGAACCCCGAACCCTGAACCCTGCCATGGTCCCTCCTCGCGCCTGGATTTGTCGCGACGACGCAGACCGACGACTGGATCGATATCAGGCGTTGGCGGAAAGACTCTTGATCGGCGACCGAGCCGCGGACATCGCGCCCGTCGCACAGCGGGAGCCCGTCACATCGCTCTTGTCGCACGCGACCAGTCGGCTCAAGGAGCTCGGCATCGATCCGATGCAAGCCGACGTCGAGGCGCATTACCGATGGATCGAAGGGGTGGCCCATCGGGTGATTGCCCAGGTCGAGCCGGCCGGGAACGTCGGCACGCTTTCTTATGCCCGTCCCAAGCCGAAGAACCTGACCGAGCGAGTGGACGCCGTGCTGTGCCACAAGTTGTGGGGCCTGCTGATCTTCGCCGTAATCATGGGGACGCTGTTCGTCGCCCTGTTCTGGCTGGCCAAACCGATCATGGACGGCATCCAGCACGGCATCGCGGCGCTGGGCGCGCTGGCGACCGGCCACATGCCGGAGGGGCCGATCAAGGCGCTGGTCAAGGACGGCATCTTCAACGGCGTCGGAGTCGTTGTCGTCTTCGTGCCGCAGATCGCACTGCTGTTTTTGTTTTTGTCGCTGCTGGAAGACAGCGGCTATCTCGCCCGGGCCGCGTTTCTGATGGACCGCCTGCTCTCCAAGGTAGGCCTGCACGGCAAGAGCTTCATTCCGCTCCTGAGCAGCTTCGCCTGCGCCATTCCGGGCATCATGGCCACGCGCACCATCGAAAACCGGCGCGAGCGCCTGGCGACTATTCTCGTCGCCCCCTTCATGAGTTGCTCTGCCCGGCTGCCGGTCTATACCCTCTTGATCGGCGCGTTCTTCGCCGCGTACGGCGCATGGGCCCAGGCGGGGATCATGCTGGCGTGCTATGCGCTGGGGATCGTCGCCGCCGCCGGGACGGCATTCGTCTTCAAGCGAACCCTCATGAAAGGCCCGGCCACCAGCTTCATCCTCGAGCTGCCCAGCTACAAGATCCCCCAAGCCTCGCAAGTCGGCCGGCAGGTGTGGATGAACACGAAGGCGTTCCTCACCAAGGCCGGGACGACGATCTTCTGTTTGAGCGTGATTCTTTGGGCGATGGCGTATTATCCGAGGCTGTCCCAGAGCCGGCATCAAGCCGTCGAAGCGGCCGCCGCCGCTAACTTCCCGGCTGCCGAACGCGAACACTGGGCAAAGGAATCTGCGCTGCACCCCGGAGCTATCGATCTCGATGGACCCGTTTTCGATTTGAAGTCTTATACGGACAATGCTATTGCGGGGGCGCAGTCCGAGTACAGCCTCTCCGGCCGGCTCGGCCATCTGATGGAGCCGGCGTTGCGGCCGCTGGGATATGATTGGAAGATAGGCATTGGCTTGGTCAGCGCCTTCGCCGCCCGCGAGGTGTTCATCAGCTCGATGGGGATCGTCTATAGCGTCGGCGAGGTCGAGAAAGGCAAGACCGCCGACCTCTCGGCGGCGATGCGGGCCGACCATTACGCGAGCGGCCCGCGGGCCGGCCAGTCCGTCTGGACGCCGGTCGTCGCGATCAGTCTGCTGGTCTGGTTCGTGCTGGCGATGCAGTGCATGAGCACCTTCGCCATCGTCCGCCGCGAGACCGGCACGTGGCGGTGGCCGGTGTTTATGCTGGTGTACATGAACGTGTTGGCTTACGTGGTGAGCCTGATCGTGTATCAGGTCGGATCACGGTTATTTTGAAATGACGAAAATCGAATGACGAAAGACGAATCAAGCTCGAATGACGAAGGCCGAATGACGAAACCGGCGCTGGGGGCGCGGATCCCGTTTGATGATTCGTCATTCGGATTTCGGATTTGATTCGTCCCCGAGGGATCGGGACTTCGCTGCGCTCAGCAATCGAGTTTGCCCATGCCTCTCTGGTCACAACATCTTCTCGTCCTGCTGGCCGTGGCGGGCAGTGCCGCCTTCGTGGTGCGCCAGGGCTTTCTCTCGCTCCGCGGGCGCAAGAGCAAGTTGAATGGATGCGGGACGTGCGGGTCGTGCGGGAGGTGCCCGGAGAAGCGTGAAGAAGCTTCCAAAGAGCGCGTTGCGATTATTCCTGTCGAGATGCTGAGACGGAAGCGCGGGTGACCTCCGCGACGGCGCCGTCTACTGGCGACGCGCGTGCACAGGTCAGTGCGGCCGAGCTTCGCGGCGAAGCTCGGCCAGGTCGGATTCTGTCAACGTGACCTCGTCATACTCCCCCCACACGGCAGATCTATCCAGCCAGTAAGAAATGCCGCCCACAAAGTGGGGCGCTCCTTTGCCGGTTGGATTGTCAGTGAGCGCCAGCAAGCGTTGCGTGAACTCATCGAAACTGAGGACCGGTTGCTCGTCGCCCACGGCCCAGATGCAATCGCCGCGGCGCAGCCGGCCCATCCCTAACCGCTCACAATGCGGCCCCGGATCGATGACAAGCATGGTCCGTGATCGAGATGAACTGGACGGGCCTGTCCTTGAGTTGGTCGGCCAGCTCGTTGAAATGCGGGATGGCCTTCACGCACGACGGGCACCACGTCGCCCAGAACTCCAGTACGACCAACTTCCCGCGAAGACCCTCCAACGTCGCTCTCGCCCCCTCGGGGGCGTGCAACACCTGTTGTAGATCGATCGGCGGAGCGTTACTTCCGACGCCGCCCGGATTGGCGGCGAACGATTGCATTGCCGTAAACAGACACAGGGCGCCTGGGACGTAGAGTCGAGGCTTCATACCGCCCTCGATCAACTATTGTTGCTGCCGCGACTTCCTCACCATTGGCGTGATACTGGGCGCGTTGGTATCAGGCGTACTCGTAAAGTCGGACAGTCCTTGCCGGGCGGGCGAGGTGCTGGAGCATCTGCTCGATGTGGCGAATGGTTGCCGGCTCTAGCAACACGTCGCCGCAGACCGCGCAGACCTGGGCAGGAACGCGATCAATTATGATAAGTTCGCCGCGATAGCGGAGCGGATGCACGATCTCGCGCATCTCGTACTCGCCCGGACACCCTTCGATGCTGCATTTCATGGAGCGTTTCTCCGCTGCGTCGGCGACAGCCATTTCGGGGGCCGCGGCTCGTAGACCGTGATGATGATAAGCAGCGGCTCCGCCGTCGTACAGACTACGTGCAGGTGACTCGGATCTGATCTGCCGTCGAGAGTTGTTGCAGACGCGCAAATGCAGACGCGAGATCGGCAGGATCGAACGCGGGCATTGCGTCATCCGCCCCCGATCAACCGCGCCACCTCCTGGCAGTCCTTATCCCCGCGACCGGAGAGATTGATGACCACGACCTGGTCCTTTGCGAGCTTCGGCGCTAGCCTGGTCACTTGCGCGATCGCGTGGGCGGACTCCAGGGCGGGCAGGATTCCCTCCGAACAGGCCAGGAGTTGGAAGGAGGCGAGCGCCTCGGCATCGGTGATGGTGGTGTACTCGACGCGGCCGCTGTCCTTCCACCAGGCGTGTTCTGGGCCGACGCCGGGGTAGTCGAGACCGGCACTGACCGAATGCACCTCGGCGGTCTGCCCGTCGTCGTCCTGGAGCACGTAAGAGAGCGAGCCGTGCAGGACGCCCGGCCTGCCGGCACATAGCGACGCGGCGTGCTGGCCCAGAGAGCTGCCGCGCCCGCCTGCCTCGACGCCGATCAGTTTCACCGACGTGTCGTTTGCAAACGGTGCAAAAATCCCTGCCGCATTCGACCCGCCCCCGACGCAGGCGACCACGTAATCGGGCAAGCGCCCCTCGATCTCGAGGCACTGTTGCCGCGTCTCGCGGCCGATCACCGCCTGGAAATCTCGCACGATCATGGGGAACGGATGCGGGCCGACGACCGATCCCAAGATGTAGTGCGTGTGCTCCACGCTCCCCATCCAGTCGCGCATCGCCTCGTTGGTGGCGTCCTTGAGCGTCCTGCTGCCGCCGGTCACTTCGATCACATTGGCGCCCATGAGTTTCATGCGGAAGACGTTGAGGCCCTGGCGGCGGACGTCCTCGGCACCCATGTAGACGTCGCATCGCAGCCCGAACAGGGCCGCCGCCGTCGCGGTGGCCACGCCGTGCTGCCCGGCCCCGGTCTCGGCGATTACCCGCTTCTTGCCCATGCGCAGCGTCAGCAAGCCCTGCCCGATCGTGTTGTTGATCTTGTGCGCGCCGGTGTGATTGAGGTCTTCGCGCTTCAGGTAGATCTTCGCGCCCCCGAGCTTTTCGGTGAGCCGCCGTGCGAAGTAGAGGCGGCTAGGCCGCCCGACGTATTCGCTTAGGTACCGCTCGAACTCTTCCTGGAACTTCGGGTCCTGCCGCGCCCGCCGGTATTCGGCTTCGAGCTGTTGGAGGGCATAAACCAGCGTTTCCGGCACGAACACCCCGCCGTACGGCCCAAAGTGGCCGGCGGCGTCGGGAAGGACAGCCTCTGTCGAAACTGCGCGATCCATCATGGCGATAGTATTCGTGCCGTGCCAATGCAGCAACCGTTCCCCTGTCGGATATAATCGTACTTGGGCAGAAGCGGAGAGCCGCGTCATGGAAAACCCGTTTCCCGGGATGAACCCTTATCTGGAGCAGAGCTGGCGGGATATCCATCATCGCGTGGTCACCTACGCGTGCGACCAGATCGCAGACAAGTTGCCGCGAGATCTCAGGGCGCGGATTGACGAGCGGGTGTTCGTTGAAAGTGATGACCAGTTGCCGCACAGCATCTATCCGGACGTGCGCGTTGTCGAGCGCCCCGCCTGGGCCCATAGCGGCGTCCCACCCGGCGGCGAACTACTCGCCGCCGAGCCCTTGGTGGTCCGGATTGAGTCGGACCCCGTGCGCGAGGGATTCATCCAAATCATCGAGGCGGGATCAGGCGATCGCGTCATTACTGTCATTGAATTCTTGAGCCTGTCGAACAAGGCAGCCGGAGAAGGGCAGGACCAGTACCGGCGCAAACAACGCGAGTGCAAAGCGGCGCACGTCAGCCTCGTGGAGATCGATCTGCTGCGTGCCGGAGGCTGGGTCATGGCCGTGCCGCAATCCTTGGCGCCCAGGGTTTATCGCGGGCCATATCGCCTGGCCGTGATGCGCGGCTGGAATACATCTTCGTTTGAACTCTACCGGGTTGCGCTTCGCGAGCGCCTCCCCGCCATCCGGGTTCCACTGCGGCAGACAGACGCCGACATTGCACTCGAACTCCAGCCACTGATCGATCAGGCTTACCGAAACGGCGTCTACGATGATATCGACTACCGGCGTGATCCCGAGCCGCCCCTCGATGCGGAGGACGCGGCGTGGACGGTTGCCCTTCTGAAGGAGAAGGGCCTGCGATAGCCGGGGTCAGCGGTTGTTGTCGTTGGAGTTCGGCTTGCCCTTCACCGGTTCGGCCACGTGACCGCTGGCGGAGAACAAGCCGCTCAGGATCGACGCGCACAGGCTCGGACGGTCGGCGCCGACCCAGTATCCCAGCAGCGCGCCAGCGCAGCCGGCGCTGGCGTAGTCCAGCGGTAGCGGGCGGGCGAGGCGGGCCAGACCATCACCCGGATCCCCGATGGCCCAGGTGGTCGACGTAAAATAGGCGACGAGATACCCAAATGCCCCAACGACGAACGGCGCCAGCCAGAACCAGCCGGCAACCGCATGGTTGCCGGTCTTTCGCGCGTACATCTCAGCTAAAGTGGTGCCGGCCAGGCCGCCCAGGAAGACGGCGACCAGTACCTGCGTCTTGGCATCGGTGGCGGCGGCCAGGAGGACGACCGTTGCCATTCCCGCCGCCTGGATCAGGAGGGCGGTTGCGGTATCCGCTGGGGCGATGGGCGCGTCGGCCGCTGCCGCGGCTGCCGCACGCATCGTCTCGTATCGCCGCCAGAAGAATCTCCAAAGCAGGCCGATCGCCAGGAAAAGCAAGCCCTGCTCAAGGAACAGCATGAGAAAGACCCGCTGCGAGCCGCCGCCGTCCGCGGCCTGAAACAGGACGTACCGCATGGGCCCGCCTCTGGCCGACAGGGCCATCTGGCCGATGCAGCCCGTGAACAGACCCGCGTAAAACCAGGCCCGGCCGGCCACCAGCGTCCCAAACACCACGGCGCACGCCAGCATTATGTACGTCCCGATGAACGCGAGCGCGGGAGTCGGCTGCTGAAGCAGGCTCGCTGAATAGCCCGGCTCGGTTGGGACGCCAATCCATTTCCCGCCCCACCAAAACAGGAAAAAGCAGAGGACTGACGCCGCGATGACCAGCAGTTGCGTGCGACGATGCGGCGTGAAAATCGTCCCAACAGAGGCTTCGTCGGTACTCGGCGGCGTCGGCTGGTCATTCATGACTTTGGCCGGCTGAGCGATGAGCGTCACAGCGATATCCTAACTATTGCCGAACAATGGCCGTCATCCTATCATTTATCATCGGCACCAGGCGACCACGACGATTGCGCGACCGTACAAGTACAGCCCAGAGGACCGTAACAGAATCCACCCTACTTAGCCACTGCGAGCGAACGGAGATCAATGCAGACCCCGACGCTGTTTCACGAAGCGCAAGACCCACAAGAGCAGGCCCCCGCGACCGCGTCGGGGCCTTTCGCGGCGGTGGCGCTCGAACAAAGCATCGATCGGACGCTCGATTACGCGATCCCGCCAGCCCTGCTCGAGTCCGCCCAGGTCGGCCAGCGAGTCCGCGTGCCGCTTGGAAAAAACAACCGCCTCTCCACCGGCTACATTGTCGCGATCCGCCCGACAACCACTTATCCCCGGATCAAGGGCCTCAGTCGCATTGACGATCAGCGCGTGCTCATCCCGCCGCCGTTGATGCAACTGTCGCGGTGGATGAGCCGTTACTACTGCGCGCCGCTCGGCAGCGTTCTTGAGAGCGTCGTTCCGTCGGCGGTGCGAAATCGGATCGGGCTGGGGCATCAGAACGTCGTTCGGCCGGCGCTCGACCGGGCACAGTTGCAATCCGTCTTCGAGAAAACCAAAGCGCCCAAGCGGCGCGCGATCCTGGGCCGGCTGCTCCAGCTTGGGGAGGGAGAGTCGATCGAGCTGGTTCGCCTGGCCGGCGAGGCGGGCGTCACCACGCCGACCATCCGCAGGCTCGTACGTCTCGGATTGATCGCGATCACGCCGGAGCTCGACCTGCCGAGCATGGCCGACGCGATTCAGCAGCCCGGTGGAGGGGAAGCCGACATCACGCTCAACGAAGACCAACAGAAAGTCTTCGACCAGCTCATCCCCCGCGTGCAAGCGGGCGGGTTCTCGGTCAATTTGCTCCTTGGGGTGACGGGCAGCGGGAAAACGGAGGTTTATCTTCAGTGCATCCGCAGGGTAATCAAATCGGGCAGGCAGGCGATCGTGCTGGTGCCCGAGATCGCCCTGACGCCGCAGACGGTTCGCCGCTTCACCGCTCGATTTCCCAACGTCGCGATTCTGCACAGCGGGCTCACCGCCACCGAGCGGCACCGCTACTGGCAGCAGATCGCCATGGGTCGCGCCTCGGTCGTCGTCGGCGCGCGCTCGGCCATCTTCGCCCCCGTCCCGCGCCTGGGCATCATCGTCGTCGACGAAGAGCACGAAGGCAGCTACAAACAGGACCAGGCGCCCCGCTACCACGCCCGCGACGTCGCCATCAAACGCGGACAGATCGAGAACGTGCCCGTGTTGCTCGGGAGTGCGACTCCGTCGTTGGAAAGCTATCGCCGGGCCGCGGAGGAGGGTTCGGGGTTCAGGGTTCAGGGTTCAGGAGTGGAGACGCCGTCCGCCTCTTCCCTGAACCCTGAACCCCGAACCCTGAACCCTTATCTCCTGCTCACCCTTCCCAGGCGCGTCCGCGGCTTGCAGATGCCCGCGGTCGAACTGGTGGATATGAAGCAGGAGAACCGCTTCCGACGCGGCGTCCACCTGCTATCGCAGCGGCTGGAGCACCTGCTGCGAGTCACCCTCGAAGGGGGGCACCAAGCCATCCTGCTGCTCAACCGCCGCGGCTATTCTAATTTCGTCTACTGCTCGAGTTGCGGCGACGCTCTTCAGTGCAGCTATTGCGACGCGACGATGACTTATCACCGCTCGCCGGGCACGCACGTGACCAGCGCCGCCCACGCCGCCGGCCTCCACACCGGACAGGTCCATTGTCATTACTGCCTTGCGGTCAATCCGCTGCCGGACAAATGCCCCAAGTGCGGGAAGAAGCTCAGCCTCTTTGGCCTCGGGACGCAGCGCGTCGAGGAGGAACTGGCCCGCAAGTTCCCCGAGCTGAAGTTCGCCCGCGTCGACAGCGACTCGATGCGCAGCGGCAAGGACTACGAGGCGCTGCTGGCCCGGTTCGCCAAACGCGAGATCCAGGTGATGGTCGGCACGCAGATGATCGCCAAAGGACTGGACTATCCGAATGTGACGCTGGTGGGTGTCATCAGCGGAGACACGGCGCTGGCATTGCCGGACTTCCGTGCGTCGGAGCGCACGTTCCAACTCATCACGCAGGTGGCCGGCCGCGCCGGCCGGGGTGATTCGGCGGGTCGGGTGGTGCTCCAGACGTTTCTGCCGGACGACCCGACGATCCGCGCCGCCATCCACCAGGACTTCGTCGGGTTTGCCCGGACGGAACTCACCAGCCGCCAACAGGTTGGGCTGCCTCCCTACGCCAGGATGGTACGGATCGTGCTGCGCGACCAGGACAGCGACAAGCTGTTCAAATACTCCGAGGAGCTGTCCGCCCAGCTCACCGAGGCCGCCGCCGAGGGGGGCGTCATCCGGATGAAAGGTCCCATGCCCTGTGCCATCAGTCGTATTGCCGGCTACTTCCGCAACCAGATCGTCTTGCTCGCCCCGGCCGCGGCACCGCTTCAGCGCGTGCTCGCCGCCGTCCGCGGCAAGGGACACCTCGCCCGCAGTGAGCGGATTGCGGTGGACGTCGATCCAGTCTCACTCTTGTAGCGAGCCGGCGCCCTTGAGATTGCCCATCATTTCCCGCCCACTCCAACGCCCGATAAAGACGCGACGATGCGTTGACTCGGTTATCATTTTTGAGTACCATTTCCGGGGTGCGGAAGACACAAGTGGTGTTCTACGCCGAAGGCGATGGGACGGCACCGGCGCTCTCATGGATTTGCGACCAAGCTGATAAGGTCCAAGAGAAGCTCTTTTACCTGGTCCGGCGGTTGGAGACCGAAGGCCACACCCTACGACGTCTCGAGGCCGACTTACTACGCGACAAGATTTATGAGCTGCGGGTCAAGGTGAATCGAGTCCACTACCGCCTTTTGTACTTCTTTGCGGGGCAAAACTCGGCTGTGGTGGCGCATGGCTGCACGAAGGAGGGCAGGGTGGACAATTCCGGCTCTCCGCGAAACCCGCTGATCCCGGCTGGGAATCTACCACCGGTTGGGGTATGAGTGAACGGAGTTGATTACGGAGGATGATGCATGGATGCGGACGTCGAACTGGCGACGCTCACGTC
>Ga0073928_10006432_pt1 | contig 15829 bp, 14 predicted proteins | sample PaiPotPPA55metaG_FD_76969 | JGI IMG/M metagenome (GOLD analysis project Ga0073928, IMG submission 76969) | Iron sulfur acid spring bacterial and archeal communities from Banff, Canada, to study Microbial Dark Matter (Phase II) - Paint Pots PPA... ... | reverse complement strand
GTTCCGACGGCAAAGGTCCCGAGAGTCGCGCCACTGCTCGCCTTCAGCTTGGTGATATTGTTACTCCCCTGATTTGCCACCCAGATGTTGACTCCGTCAAAAGCCAGGCCTGTGGGATTGGTGCCCACGGCAAAGGTGCCGAGGACTGTGCCATTGCTGGCTTGCAGCTTGGTCACGTTATTGCTGCCGACGTTCGTGACCCATACGTTGGCTCCGTCAAAGGCCACGGCGACAGGGCCGCTTCCCACGGTAAACGTGCCCTGCAACGCCCCATCGCTTGCCCGGAGTTTGGTCACGGTCCCGTCCAGATAATTCGCCACCCAGATGTTAGCCCCATCAAAGGCATCGCCAATCGGATTGCCACCGACCGCAAAGCTGCCGAGGAGCGTTCCATCGCTCGCGCGCAGCTTGTCCACGGTCTTGTCCGCGCTGTTCACCACCCAGATACTCGCTCCATCGAAAGCCACACCTACAGGCGTTTTTCCCACGGCAAATTGCGTCGTCAAGTTAGCGTTATACCAATGCAGAATGGCAATTTGCGCCGGGTTCAGGGTGGAAGTGACTATGCCGGCCAAATCACTCGTGAACTGCGCACCGCTTGCCGATGACCCTTGAACACCCTCTTGTGCGCGAAGAACGCCGCCAAATTCCGTCGCGCCAAACGCCAGTATGAACGCCACGAAAAACATTCGTCCGACCGCCCTCTTCGAATAACTTTTCCTTATCATTTTCAGCCTCCCAGAATTTGAGCTAGACCCGAGCCCCTTTGTTCCCAGTTCGAGGCACGCGTCACACTTCCGCGGCCCGGGTTCAGATCTCGCGTGCCGCCGCACCTTCGCGCATTTCAGCCAGCCGATCAATGGATGGAACCTTGTTTGTTCCTAGAATTCTTATTGCCTGTTAAGCCCAGCCAATTCCCCGGGTTGCCACTGAACATTGGTCAGACAAGAAAAGAACTTTGACTGTCCCGCGGTTAAGATGCTAGGCTCCGGACACGTTCCCTACGATATTGAGGCCCCAGAATGGCGGGCGTCTCCCACTCCCCTGGAATTGTTCGCTTCGGACCGTTTCGGTTGGACCTGCGAGACGGCGATCTCTACAAGAATGGTTTGACGGTGAAGCTGCAGGGGCAGCCTCTCCAGGTCTTGGTGTTCGTGGTCAAGCATCCAGGAGAGGTAGTCAGCCGGGAAATACTGCGCGAGGAACTCTGGCCCGAGGGCACCTTCATTGACTTCGATCAGGGGCTCAACACCGCCATCAACAAAATTCGGGAAGCGCTGGGAGACTCGGCGGACAGTCCTCGATTCATCGAAACGCACGCCCGTCGCGGATATCGCTTCATCGCGCCCGTAACTGAAGAGATACGCGAGGAGCCGGGCGCTGTCGTATCGCGTCCGGGACAGACCCATTTTCTAATAGCAGGAGTAGTGCTTGTAGCACTCTTAGTTCTGTCCGGTTATTTTCTCCGTCGGCACCTTGCCCCTCGAGCTAGCCCTACCGGAGGGAAAGTTATGCTTGCCGTCCTTCCGTTTTTGAATTTGAGCGGCGATGCCAGCCAGGAGTACTTAAGCGACGGTTTGACCGAAGAGATGATCACGCAGCTAGGAAGCGCTGATCCGAAGCGTCTCGGAGTGATCGCGCGAACTTCGGCGATGAAGTACAAAACGACTAACGAAGACGTACATCAAATCGGCAGCGAGCTGGGCGTGGACTACGTTTTGGAAGGCAGCGTGCGCCGGGAGGGCGACCGCGTACGCATCAGCGCGCAGCTCATCCAGGTGCGTGACCAGACCCATCTTTGGGCTGCGAATTATGAACGCGACGCCCACGACACCCTGGCTTTGGAGACGGTCGTCGCCAACGCCATTGCCGATCAAGTCGAACAGACCCTCTCGCCACCGCACTCGCCCGCTCTCCGCGTGAGCGCCCATCCCGTGAACCCGGAGGCTTACGATCTTTACCTGAGAGGACGTTTCTATTGGAACCAGCGCACACAGCCGGGCTTCTGGAAGGCAATCGAATCCTTCCAGCAGGCCGTTGATAAAGATCCAAACTATGCTCGGGCCTATGCAGGCCTGGCAGATTGTTACATTTTGCTTGGGCCCAACGACATCCAACACGCCACGCAGATCTATCCTCTGGCAAAGGCGGCGGCCCTGAAAGCATTGCAACTCGACGACGCCCTCGCCGAAGCCCATGCGTCGTTGGCGTTCGTGACTTTGCTTTATGATTGGGATCCTCCTCAGGCGGAAAGAGAGTTTCGACGCGCCATCGAGCTTGACCCGAACTATCCAACGGCTCACCACTGGTATGCTTATGACCTCGTGACCATGGAACGCTCAGACGAAGCCGTCGCCGAGATCCGCCGGGCACTCGAGCTTGATCCCCTCTCCCCCATCATCAACACGGATGTAGGCCAGATTTTGTTCCTTGCGCGGCGTTCGGACGAAGCGATTGTTCAGTGCCGGAAGGCGATTGCGCTCGACCCGCAGTTCCTTCAAGCCTATTGGTATCTTGGTCTGCTGTACGACCAAAAAGGCATGTACGACCAAGCCTTCGACGCTTTTTTGAAAGCGATACCTAGCCCTCCGGACTCGCCGCAGGGCGCTGCAATTCGCGCCGCCTATCGGGACTCGGGCATAAACGGTTATTGGAAGGAGCGGATCGCCATGCTTGAGCGCCAATCGAAAGTGCGTTACGTTTCTCCATACACCTTTGCGGTCTCTTATGCCGTAATGGGTGAAAAAGAAAAAGCACTGGAAGATCTCCGACAGGCCTATGAGGAGCGGTACCCTTCAATGGTCTTCGTCAAAATTGAGCCGGTTTTTGACAATCTTCGCTCGGACTCGCGCTATGAAGAATTGCTGCACCGAATTGGTCTCCCTCGGTAAAAGGCGCGATAGCCTCCGCCGTTCGGTTTGTTTACCCGGGAGTTGCGCGGCGCGTCGGCACCGCTATCGAACTTAGCATGGTGCACGAATTGCTATCTCGCTCCCATTCAAAAATCCTGCTCTCTTAGGACCGCTCTCCAATGCGAAAAATGGGCTAAACGCAGCGAGTGTACCGATCACCGATTTGTAGTCCGGCAAACGACGAACCTCAGCACAAGGATATGCGTCCGAACGGCTTTCTGGTCGATGCTGGCACGGAGAAAATCGAGCCTTTGCTCCCGCAGCGTATCCATGCCCGATTGCTTCTGTCCGCTGCCGCAGCATTCATATGAAACGGTGTTCCGTTGTCAGGTTGTGCCGAAGGTCTTATTCCACTTCGCGCGAACAGAGCGAAGGAGTGACGGATAGACGACCAGCTTGCGGAGCGGGCCAATTAGGGCCATGTAGACAGGCGTGAAGCGGCCAACCTCCCGCACGTAGACGCCGAAATAAAACCGGTAAGCATTTGCCGTTTCGACCAGGGCGCTCAGCGCTGCAGCGTGGACGGTACGGTTGATCAGCTCAAGGAGCTGCTCGTTCTCGAAGCGGTATACGACGCGGAAAAGGCCCTCGCACGTGCCCGCTGGCGCAAGGGACCTAGAACGATCGGCCGTTGTCAAACGCGTTGCGAAGGATTCCCAGGCGGTTGTGGCCGGCTCGCGATCCCAGCCAAGCAGCCGGCCGACGAAGAGACGGATGTTCAGGAGCGCGCGCACGACCGGCGGGGGTGTGCTTGTGCACGGACACGCGCTTGCCGTCCGCAAGAACTCATAGAGCGTGATGCCGGAGCGCGCCCGCGGCAGATCGACGGCCCACACATCATGAAGCGGCACGCCGGCAAGAAAGTTGTGAACCCGCAGTGGCAGCCGTTCGAACTCTTGTGTCGGGATCTGGGGCATCGGGCCTCCTTCGTAACATTGGCTCTTGTTGTTTTTCGATTTGTCTCGAATAACGCAAACCGGAAGCAGCGGATGAATCTAGCCCTACTTCGGATTGCCGGCCTCGCGTTCAGAATTTTTAGCGGGACTCCTCGGAATTGCATAAGATCGCTTTCAAGAAGTCCTTGGTACCAGCCGGGCCCGTCACGCGGACGCTCACCGGTCCCATATTGGGTTGGGCGGTCAACTCGAATGTCAAGAAAGGGCAACATTCGCGCTCTGCCAGAATCGCTTCCCACATGACCCCCATCCACTTTTGATCCCCGGGCATCCGGAAAACATAACCGTCGGGGAGCTCCTCAGTTGCGATCACGGCGGACTCAAACCGGGCAAGGAGCGTTGCCACACGTTTGCGTAATTCTGCATTCGACAAACAGCAGGCTACCCGGATGTCTCCAGACATTGTTGTGCCTCCCTTTTTTCGTGAGGGTTGGTCATTTCGTTTTTAGAAACTGGCATCAGAACCGACTCCCCAGAGCGCTGGGATTTGTGGTGCTTATCAGCGCCCTTTGAAGAGCCTACAACTTGAAGTCAACTTTAAGACAAGCGGTATTTTATAAATGTCTGTCCATTCGAGGGGGGAATCGGAACGCAGCAATAATCAGAATGCAGCATGCCGCAACTGACGATTTCCGGACCCTTTACATACTTCCTTTCCCGGTTTTCCTTAGTGGTCAATTAGCGAGCACGCAGCCGCGCAATTCTGCAGCCGTCCGAGAGCAAGCGATTGGTGTGCTATCGAAAGATCTTTCATGGCCGGCTGGCCGGTGGCACGACACCGTTCATCCGCAGGTATTCGACCATTTGCCCGTAATGGTCAAAAGCATGAATCATGGCCTCGACGGTCAGCGCGAGCCGCGTGGTCCCGGTACCTTTCAAAGGCGAAATCGGAGAAGACTTGACCGCGGTATTCTTATCGCCGATCGCGCCGATCGCTCTGGCAAGGTGCTCGAACGACCCGTTCAGGTAATCGAGAATCTCAGTCTTGGTCCGTACGGTTTCAGGCCCCGTCTCGTCCCCGGCACCGGTCGGCGGTTCCTCGCCCAGCGCGGCAGCCGCCAGAATATGGTTGGTCGCCGCCAAGTGTTTCACTTGTTGACCAAAGGTCCGGACTCCCTTGAACTCGCCGTCGGTCGGTGCAAAGCCGTACTTATCGGCAGGCATCGCATCAGCGGCCGACACGATTATCGTTTGTCCCAACTTTAAAAAGACCTGTAGCGCCCGTCTTTCCCGCTGTCCGTCAAGAGCAGTGGCATGCTCATCGCTGTGCTGCTGCGCGACAGCCATACCAGGTTGTGCCGCAGGAACCATTCGGCCAGGTCTCTCCGTTTGTGCCAGAGCGATGCTGCTACCAGTCAGCACAAGCAGAAATAGGAATATCGATTTCATTTGCCTCATCGGTGTTCTCCTCATAGCGGTACGCTTGATCGTTCCGCCGCTCACTATCGGTACCTTACAACTTAAAGTCGACTTCAAGGCAAGGGGTGTTTTTGTAGATTATTTGTCAATTCGAAGTGACATTCGAAACGCGGCGAACTTAGAATGTAGCCATGCCGCAGTTAACGATTTCCGAGGTTGCGCGACAAGTTGGACTTCAACCCTCCGCCATACGCTACTACGAGCGGATTGGAATACTTCCTCCTGCCCAGCGAATCAGTGGACAGAGACGGTACGACACCACAGTGCTTTATCGGCTCGCAGTCATCCAATGGGCGCGCCAAGTCGGTTTCACGCTGGAAGAAATCCGACAGCTGTTCTTCGGCTTCCGCAACGTCACCCGGGCTTCAGAACGCTGGCGAAAGCTGTCCCGGAGAAAGCTCGTGGAACTCGACGTCTTAATGGACGGAATAAAGACAGTGCGGCGCTTGCTGGAAAAGATGATGCAAAACTGTCGCTGCGACACTCTGGAGCAATGTGGCAAAGGGATATTTCGGAGCGGCTTCGCAGATGTTGCGGTGAAATCTCTGCCTTTGAAACGTCGACGAAGCCCATATTCTTAAAAGGCTCAAGAACGAAGAGTTAGACCTAAAGGCCACAAAGTTCATAGCGCTGAGAATGACGGGAAACTCGCTGGTTTTCCGTTGCGCACGTCGAGAAGACGATCGGCTTTGATCGGCGCAAGCCTCCCGGGATTTCCTCCTGAAATGCCAGTGTAGCGACGGAGAGCAACGAAATAGCGATGAAGAGCTTTCTCAAAACGGTTTCGTCTTGAAAGCTTGAGATTTACATCGTTGCGTCGCTCACAATCAGCACGCTCACTGACACGCCCGGAACCGCCAGCAGTAACTGTACATTGAGATCACATGTCACTGCGCATCCTTGGGAGCAGCTGTTCCATCGGACCAAATGGGCACCGGAATCATGAATTCGGTTATCGGCTCCGGAGCACCCTGAAATTGTGGATTCAACATAACTGGAGAGCCCGGCAAATCCGCTCCCCATGACTTGGGATCTGTAAGCGGAACGTAAAACATCAAATGAGGCACCCAATGCCCAGCTGAGTCGTTCAGATACCCTTGGGTCGACATCATGTAGCACATCGCGCCGGGTTCGACGGGAGCTAGTTCTTTCGCATCGAAAGCCTTGATACCCTCGATGATCTGAGCTTTGGATAGTCCGGCCAATACTAATTCCGTTCTCTTGAAGGTCAGGGGCAAGATCGATCGCACCGCGGCTGGGTTAAAACAGATTGGACCTCGCATCTTTGGATTCCAGAACTGCGGAAAGTCAAATGGGGACATCCATGATCGCTCTACAAGACAGACGAAACCATTCTTGCCTTTGACCGCAGTTTCGTAGCCGTGCGTTCCGAGAACCATGACTTCGGCATCCGCTGAAATCGAAGGCGGCGCTGCACTACGTGCCATCGCAATCTCTGCATTTCGATCGGCTATCAGGTATTGCTCAATGGGAGCCATTTTGGGATAGGAGGCAGCGGTCTGCTGGGCGCGTGCTTGTAAAGAACCGCTTGCCAGTGCAGTCACAAACAATGTTGCGAGTATAATCGGCTTCATAATGTCTCTCGCTATCTTCATCATGAATTCTCCTTTGCAATTCCCCTTATTCTCATATCTTGCAAGTGCACTCCGCCATGGAACTCGTGCTGTCTAAGCGAATCTTCTGCTTGTTGAAACTGGCGAGAATCGCCCTTCGTAAAAATTATACCGACTAGTAGGCCACGTCGGCCCGATAGTCGTTCCACTCGGTTTTGCGAAGGACCGACCTACGATCCAACTAAGGTCATGGGTGCCTTCGCGAACTTTCTCGTAGCCTTTGGGCTCCAGATATAAACCGTGGCCTTGCTCGATACCTCTATCGGAGCTGCGCTCAAAGGCGGTGTGATTTGCTTCTCCCGAGGCACGGAAGCGTCATAACCTTTCTCGTTCGTCGTGTCCTTAGCCTGGGCTTGAGCTGCCGCATCGTTGCGCTGGGGGGAAAATTAAGAGGGCGCCGGCGACAGTAGCGATCGTCCATATCCTAAGTTCCATGTTCGTTCCTTTCGTTCTCAGGGTATGGCCTCCGTGCCGGCCATTCATTTACGCCATAGGCGTGACCGAGAGTGTCCCAAACTTAACTTGTGAAATGCAAGTTATTATTTTAGGATCGAAAGATGGAGCGTAAGAAAGCTAGTCCCCAGCGACGATCGGGATGCCCTCTGAACGCTTCGGTGGAAATGTTGGGTGATCGCTGGTCACTATTGATCATCCGCGACATGATGCTAGGCCGGGCGCGCAGCTACAAAGAATTCCTGGAAAGTTACGAAGGGATCGCGACGAACATTCTGGCGGATCGTCTCCGCAAGCTGATGGCCTGCGGAATTATAACCACCCAAGAAGATCCGTCGGACGGACGTAAGCGGATGTACCTGCTCACCGCCAAAGGAATCGACCTGGCGCCGGTACTCACAGAAATGGTGCTGTGGGCTTCCGCATACGAAGAAACCGGCAATCAGGCCCTGGTCCGCCAAATGCGAAAACACAAGGAAAAGTTTCTGGCGGGCATCCGACAACGCTGGGCCAACCGCAATTCGAACTCCTTAGCATTCAACCACTCACTGAAGCCCCTTATATAAGAAGCGCAGAAAGAATTGACGCTCTTGGTGAACCTCCTACTTTCGTTCGGGCTCCGTGGCGCACGAAGTGATTCGAGCAGGCTGATCATCGGTTTTTCGCTTTTTCGCTATTTTTATTAAGCCGTTCAAAATCAATATACTACACACCAAAAGGATCCAATTCCCCTAGCCGCTAGACCGGCTCGAGCCATTAGCCCGCATCCACCGCAACCGCCGGCGGCCAGCTTCAAACGGCTTTTTATCGATAGCGCGCCGAGCACCTTGCCTTACCTTGCGGGTTGCTGAAAACACGCTTCCGATAAAGCACTGACGTTAATCGGGTGTTAGAACTACGACACGCTGAGAAATGGAGGTGCCGCGGGCATTTTGTGCCCTAACAGTTAATAAAAAAATCTTCGACTGTGCTGTTTTGTACAGTGGCAGACGGCGGCCTTCTCCATTCTGCTTATCCGTCGCGGCGTTGCCGAATTGGGTGAGAGGAAGACTTGCGTTATCGGAAGTCGAGTTCCACGCAACTCGGCAGTCTTCCGCAGCGCGACACGCTCACCGGTGGCTGCAACGATTGAAGGAGCCAACCAACGTGATCACAGACGGAATTAAAGAAAAATCGTCCGCATATTCTGCCTGGTTTGGTAAATCCGTGATTTTGGTCGTTGCAATCCGTCAATGCCACGTCCCCATGCCGTGTTGCATCATCGGCGAATCGGTCGCCGCCGTGCGCGTCCGCATCAAGCCAGGATGGGAGATGGATCTCAGAAAGGAATTGATTCTGGCTGTCGAAGAATACGTGGCCGGCCTGGACAACTGGATAAACTAAGAAGGTCGGTGAAGTATTACCAGCAATTGTCCGGTTTGCAATGCGCGACCTATAACCCGTCCATGCTTCGCCGTATAGGTATGGCGCACCATTACTGCATCCATTCCATTGTGCAGTAGTATTCCGGCTGCACGAAGTGCTGTGTGGGCGTTTAGCAAAAAAACTTGAGTGAGGTCCTCTTGATTGCGACTGCGCAAACTCATCGAGACTTCGAGGTGTCAATGTCGGAGATTTGGTTTGTCTCGATTGCAATCGTAGATTTCAGGAGCTCTCCTTTGAGGGCGGACAAAAGGCGTATGGCGTCTTCGATGGCCTGGTGTCCGAGCCGGTCGTCTCCGCTGGCGCTGAGTTCTTCCATACGGAGAAAGACAGCTTCTTCAGCAGCGGCAAGCTGTTCATCAAAGTTCAGCGTACTTGTCTCCAACACTGCTTGGCGGTAGTACTCCAGCCCATCCGATTGTAGGTCGCTCATGCTAACCCCCTTCGCTGTAGATTGTAGAATTTTTGGTGGGGAGATTTCTGTCCACTTTTGAACAGTTTAAGCAAGTATCTGTGCCGTTACTGCCCCTGGGATGACTACTCGTGAAGAACAGCGTTGAGAAGGAGCTATTGATGTGCGTGTCGCCGTTGTAATGAATGAAGCCCACTTTTTTGAATTTACTCAGGAAAAAATTGACGCGAGAGCGCGTTGTCCCGATCATTTCCGGCAGCATCTCTTGCGACACGTTGGTGACAATTTTTTGAGGCTGGCCCTGCTTGCCATAACGAGCGAGGGGTACGCGCCAGGCGTTCCTCGCTCCCGGCGCGGTGTCAACGTGTATCGTGGCGATTCGAGCAGGGTGCGGAATCTGCGAAGGACTCTATTCGGTCTTGCGCGGAAACCGGAAACAAGGACAGGAATGTGACGAGCATCCATCCATGGCAAATCTTCCATCCCAACCGCTCAGTTGCGTACTATTGCGGATTCGCGCGAGGTCCGGACCTGTACAACGAGCGCCCGGGCAGCGTCCACAACCTTCTGCGAATCCCCGGCGCGGAGAGCCGCAAGGTCCACCAGATCTGTGCCTACGCCTAATGCGAACGCGCCCGCAGCCAGATATTCTGTGGCGTTCGAGAGATTTACCCCGCCAGTAGGAACGAAGGCAATTTGTGGAAACGGTCCTCGAAGAGCCTTCAGGTACTTCGGCCCTCCCAGATTGCCGCAGGGGAAAATCTTGATAAGCTTGACACCCTCGTCGCGAGCTGCCATCACTTCTGATGGAGTCAGCACGCCGGGGATTATCAGTTTTCCCCGCTTTTCTGCAGCGCGCACCAATCGTGTGCTCAATCCGGGGCTGACCAGAAACTCGGCGCCGGCGTCAATACAGGCGTCCATTTCCTCGGGTGCGGTGACCGTGCCAGCCCCGACGAGCACCTCCTCTTTATATCGCTTGGCAATCTCCCGAATTACAGCCGGCGCATCCGGGACTGTCATGGTGACTTCTATGATGGGAATCCCACCTGCATAGATCGCATCGGCGGCGACAGCGGCTTCATGGAAGTCCGCGGCTCGAACTACCGGCACGATCCCGACCTCTCCGATTCTGCGAATGACGTCATCGATGGTCATAGCTCTTCCAAACACGGTCGTGCGTAACTCGATCTCAGCGATCGATACGTGCTGTTTTCCCCTTCATGGCTTCGAGAACCTCTGGCAGGCTGGCCATCGACGTGTCGCCGGGCGTGGTCATTGCAAGCGCTCCGTGAGCAGCACCACAATCGATGGCCCACTGCAAATCTTTTCCTGAGAGAAATCCGTAGATAAGTCCGGAAGCGAACGAATCTCCTCCGCCCACACGATCGTAAATTTCCAGGTTCTCCCTCCGCGCAGCTTCAAAAAAATGTGAGTCGCAGTAAGCGATGGCTCCCCAGTCATTCATTGTCGCGGTTTTTGCATGGCGCAAGGTTGCCGCCACAATCGCTAGATTGGGAAACTTTCGATTTACCGCCTTGAGCATTCGTTTGAAGTTTGTGGGTTCCAGTTCCGCATGCGCTTCGTCCAACCCGGAAACTGAAAACCCGAGCGCGGCGGTGAAATCCTCCTCATTGCCCAGCATTACGTCCACAAACGGGGCAATCATGCGATTCACCTCTTGTGCGCGCGATTTTCCGCCGATTGATTTCCAAAGAGATGCCCGGTAGTTCAGGTCGTAGGAGATGATGATTCGCGCTCGTTTCGCAGCTTCCATCGCTTCTCGGGCGACCAGAGGTGCCGTTTCTGAAAGGGCACAGAAAACGCCGCCGGTATGAAACCAACGCGTTCCTTCTTTTTCAAAAAGCTCTCTCCAGTCCACGTCACCCGGCTTGAGTTGAGAAATGGCCGTGTGGCCACGGTCCGAACAACCCGCCGCTCGGCGCACTCCGAAGCCGCGTTCGGTAAAATTTAATCCGTTGCGGACTGTGCGGCCTACCCCGTCATACGCCACCCAACGGATGTGTTCGACACCGACACCTCCCTGTAATATGAGGTCTTCCACTAACCGGCCGATAGCGTTGTCCGCCAGGGCGGTTACGATTGCGGTCTGCAGTCCAAAACAACGCCTAAGCCCGCGCGCGACGTTGTACTCGCCTCCACCTTCCCATACTTGAAATTGGCGCGCCGTGCTGACTCGTGTATCGCCCGGATCGAGGCGCAACATTACTTCGCCAAGACTCACCAGATCCCACCGACAGAGCTTTTTTGATTTGACTTTGAGCGTTGTCATGCTTTGCGAACCCACATGTTTTCATCCGCACGAAATGATTCGCCGGCTAGGGCCAACCTGCGTTCAGGGTCCACGAGCAGCCAGGCCAATGCACCGACCACACATAAAGCCGCGGCGGTCAAGAACGAAGCGCTCCAGCCGTAACGCGATGCAATCCAGGGAGTAAGGGAAGCTGTGAGGGCTCCTCCCATCTGCCCGCCCATATTCATCAGGCCGGAAACAGAGCCACACGATGCACCACCGATATCGGCAGTCACGGACCAAAAGGAGCTTTGCGACAAGTACAGAGCACCCGCGCCGCCTGAGAGAACAACGCTGGCCAGGCGCGCGCTTGCTACGTTCGAGCCGAAAACAAGGAATGCTCCGGCCAACGCAATCGAAAAAGCCGCAACAGCACAGCGCCCGAACCTTTTGCCGTACCAATTCGTGAGTCGGTCGATAATCAGGCCGCCCAGCGGACAACAAACCGCCATTGCGAGGAAAGGCAGCATCGCGTAAAACGCGCTGGCCTTTAAATTCAATCCGCGGACCTTTGCTAGATAGATGTAGAACCAGCTAAAGAAAATCCAAGCGACGTAGCCGTAACAGAAATAACTGAGCGTCACGGCCCACACTGACTGACTTGAAAGAATACTTCTCCAAGGTACCAAAGCCTTGGAAGATTGGTCTGCATGAGCGGTTAGATCCGAGTGAATTTTCGCAAGCTCAGAGGCAGACACGCGGGGATGCAGCTCTGGAGTATCGCGGGCGGACAAGTACCAGACGCAGCCCGCGACCACACCGATCAGCGCACAGACCCAAAAGGATGATCGCCATCCATAGCGAAGCATGCAGTAGGTAATCAGGGGAGGCGTAAAACCGGCCCCGACACCAACCCCAGCAAAGATCAAACCATTTGCGATGCCGCGTTCACGGCTGGGAATCCAGTGAGACACGAAGTGATTCGATGCCGGATAGATAACCGCCTCACCTGCGCCGAGAAGGAAGCGGATCGAAATAAAAAAGAGAAGCGCGTGTGCAAGACCGGAAGGCAGCGCCGCAGTGAGCGCGGTGAAAACGCCCCACCAGAGGACCGCCACAGAAAGCACGCGACGCGAGCCCAGCTTGTCCGCCAGCCACCCTCCCGGCGTCTGGAAGATTCCGTAGCCAATAAGGAATGAACTGAAAACCCAGCCAAGGTGCACATTACTGAGGCCGTACTCTGTCGCTATCGAACTGCCGGCAATGGAGATATTCACGCGATCTAGAAACGCGACGGCACTGAGGACAAAAAGCCAGAACACCAGAAACCAGCGCACTTGACTCGTTCGTTCGAGGCTCATGCTAAACCTTGCGGACGGCGGAGCGGGTCCACCCACGGACGAAATAAAAATGCGTTTGCCAGAACTACGAAGTTCACGTTCACCGGTTTATTTGAGAGCAAGCCGATCCTCGCGAGTCTTTTAATAGTTGCTTTCTTTGAGTAAGAGCGATCCACTTCGCTCACGCGGAATGGCCGCGAAAAAATTGCACCAGGCGATCGGCGATAATTTTGTCTTCTCCCGGCTGAAGCATGAAAGAGTTCATCTCGAGACCGATTTCGGTTCTTCCCAACACGATGGAGGGCTTTGATTTCCGTAGTGCGTCGAAGGCTTCACGCGGTGAAAGCGAGATGCGCCTCGGATCCCAATTAATCTGCATACTCGGAACGTGATTGGCAATGTCTGGCACAAAATAAGCCGTGCTGACACCGTCTACCTTTGTGATCTGCTTGGAGACAAGATCCAGACGCCTCCACCATTCTTGTTCCAGCGCTTCATGATCCTCATTTAAGTAAAGTTCTAGAGCCTTGACCATGCCGACAATCTCTTCCTTACCCACCTTTTGTCCCCGGCCAAGGGTGTCCTCGTTCGGACTGTTATTCAGCAATGCATAACGGATCAAATCCTTCTTGCCGAGGAGTAACCCCGCGCACTGGGGCCCGCGAATCGCCTTCCCGCCGCTAAATGCAATGAGGTCGTAGCCCAATTTCGCGTAATCCCAAAGGTGTGACACAGGAGGCGTATCCGCTGCTGCGTCGATGAAGGAAGGGATGTGGTTCTCGATTGCCAGCTTTGCCCATTCGTCTACCTTGATCTGCCCAGAGGCATTCGCAAAATTCGAAAAGTGCGTCATTGCGGTACGCGAGCTGATGGCCTTGCGAAAATCGTCGCGACTTTCGATTTCAATCAGCTTTACGCCAGTAGCACGGAGCTGATGGTCGAACGGGTTGCGATGCGACTTTTGAATGATCACCTCGGACTTCATGCCCGTCAGGTCCGGGAGTTGGCGAATAAACTCTTCGTTCTCGCCGGTTAATACTCCGGCAAGCCCCGACTGCATCGCTCCCGCGGCGCCGGAAGTGACCAGCGCGGTATATTCCTCCGGAAGCTTTAGCATGTCGGCGATACGCCTTCCAACCGCTACTTCCAGTTCGGTAATGCTGACGAAATGCTTACTGGCTTCGGCCATGATTGCTTCCACTTCCGGCCGCGGCAACGAACCGCCCAGTGTGGTCATCGTCCCTTGACCGTTGATGAGGGTGGTTACCCCGAGTTCTTCATACACATTCCCAGAGGCTCCCAAACCGGAGATTTTGTTGGCCTGCGGCGCGCTCCGGCCAAACAGTTTTCGTGCGCTGAGTAATGATCCAGCCGTAGCACCCAGAGAGCCTAAGAAGGTGCGGCGGTTCCATTTAAGCTGCATCGTATACTCCCTAAATTCTTTTATTTTCGTGCAACCGCTGCGATGCAATTGATTTCCACCAGCGAATCCCCAGGCAGGGCCGCGACGGCCACTGTCGTTCGCGCCGGACCGCCGTGGGGGAAATAGGTTTTAAATACTTTATTCATGCCATCGTAGAAATCGATATTCGCCAGATACACGGTGAGTTGCAGAATGCTATCGACCGAGCCCCCGCCCGCTTCGACCAAAGTCTTGACGCTTTCCATTACTCTGCGCGTGTGGTTTTCGATGTCCTTGGGGAAAGTTTCGCCGGTGTCATGCGAGTGCGCTCCTTGACCAGCGATGTAGATCAAGCCATTGTGGACCACGAGCGGCGTGATCATTTGTGTTCCCTCGGCAGGCTTGCCTTCATAACCAAGCTTCTGAACGCCGCTCGCAGACTGCGTTCCTCCGGCTTGTTCACCACCGGAAGCCGCAGAGCTGAAGATTCCAGCAAGACCCAGTCCCGAAAAGACGGAAGCTACGAGTGCTCCGAAATTTCTTCGAGTGAAAAGTTTGACCACCATTCGATTTCCTCCTTTTAATCCCTTTTTCGAGATGCGGTTGCTCAGGGCAATGCAAATGCGAACAGATTGTCACCGGAAGCGATAGCGACGTATTGCTTTCCGTTTACAGCAAAACTCATAGGTGAGCCGTGAATTGCTTGGCCGGTTTGAAAATGCCAGAGTGGGGCGCCGGTCCTGCCGTCCACTCCTTCGAAAGAGTTTGAATCGTCCCCAAAGAAAACCACACCTCCTGCGGTGGTCATCACTCCGCCAGACGATCTTCCCGAGCCCACCTGCGGATAGCGCCAGGGAAATTTGTCGGTGCCGAGGTCGTATGCCAGAAGAATCTTTTGACCACCGCTGCCGCGAACGTGTTTCACGCCTGTCGCATAATATGGACGCCCCTCAGAAAACTCCTGAGGTTTCAACAAGTAGGTCGCACAATCCTCGACCGCCATGAAATAAAAAAGATGAGTGTCCGGATTGTAAGCGGGAGAATACCAATTCGTGGCTCCCTCAAATCCCGGGCACACCAGAGTGCCGGCCGCGCTTGGCTCAACATTCGTGCGGATCGGCCGGCCTTGCGGGTCAATTCCCTTGGCCCAATTGATTTTTTGAACAAAGGGCGTCGCGGACAGGAATTTTCCATTTGTGCGATCGATCACATAAATAAACCCGTTGCGGTTGGCCTCCACAATCAGCTTGCGGCGTTGGCCCTGGTACAGCACGTCAAGTAAAACGGGCGTTTCTGTCGCGTCGTAGTCGAATAAGTCATGTGGAGTAAACTGGAAAAACCATTTCAGCTTGCCGGTATCGGGATCGAGCGCAAGAACGCAGTCGGTATAGATGTCATCACCTGGCCGAGGTGCCCCGTCGAAGTCCGGAGAAGGATTACTGGTTCCCCAGTAAACGGTATTGAGTTCCGGATCGAAGGTACCCGGCATCCAAGTCGTGCCGCCCCCGCGCAGATACAATTTGCCTGGCCAGCTTTCAGAGCCGACTTCTCCGGGTCCTGGAATGGTCCAGAAGCGCCATGCAAGTTTCCCCGTCTCGACGTCAAAGGCTGCGAGAAAGCCTCGG
>Ga0073928_10006431_pt1 | contig 15829 bp, 10 predicted proteins | sample PaiPotPPA55metaG_FD_76969 | JGI IMG/M metagenome (GOLD analysis project Ga0073928, IMG submission 76969) | Iron sulfur acid spring bacterial and archeal communities from Banff, Canada, to study Microbial Dark Matter (Phase II) - Paint Pots PPA... ... | reverse complement strand
TTCCTGCAGCGGGGCTACCTGGAGCTCTTTACATTTCAGATGCGGCGCAAGAACGGGGAAGTTTTTATCACGCAGCATACCGTCGTACCGCTCGATGTCCAGGATAACGTAGTGATGAGCTACGTCAGCGTGATTCGCGACATCACCGAACAGAAGCGAACCGAAGCGAAGCTGGAGCATAACCGGCGCAAGCTGCGCGCGCTGGCCGCGGAGCTGACGATTGTGGAAGCCCGCGAGCGGCGCGCCATCGCCGCCCAGCTTCACGAAAATCTCGGCCAGCTTCTAGCTACCACCAAGATGAAGATCGCCGGCTTGCGCAATATGGCAATCGATTCCGGGCTGGGCACGGCGGTGAGCGAGGTACAAGCTTTGGTGGAAGAGGCTCTCCAGCATACTCGATCACTGACCTACCAGTTGAGTCCTCCGATTCTTTATCAGCTTGGAACGGAGGCGGCGCTGAAATGGCTGGGCGAGAACATGCAAAAGCAATACGGCTTTCAAGTTTGTTTCTCGCGGCAGGGTGAATCGGGTAGATTGGGTGAGGAGAGCAGCGTGTTCTTGTTTTCCGCGGTTCGCGAACTGCTGGTGAATGTGGCCAAGCATGGGCACGCGGGTAGCGTAGAGATTCGTCTGCGTTGGATGGAGGATTGCGTGGATGTGCTGGTGCGGGACAACGGGAACGGGTTCGCTAAGACCAGTGGGGGCGGCATTCCCGACTCTCAAGACGGCTTCGGTCTGTTCAACATCCACGAACGGGTATCGGATCTGGGCGGCCACATGCGTGTGCGCTCGGCGCCGGGCAAGGGTACCGCCATCAAGATTCAACTGCCGCTGGCATCGGCGGCGAGGGAAGCCATATCATGAGCGTAAGAATCCTGCTGGCGGACGATCATCGTATTCTGCGGGAAGGGCTGCGCAGCCTGCTCGCGCAACAGGTCGATATTGTCGTAGTGGGGGAAGCCTCTACCGGCCAGGAGGCGGTGGAACTGGCGCGGGCACTGGCGCCCGACATCGTGATCATGGATGTGGTGATGCCTGGCCTGGATGGCGTGGAGGCTACGCGGCGCATTCGCGCCGAAGTCCATGGCACGCGCGTGATCGCGCTCTCGATGCACGCCGACCGCCGCTTCGTGAGCGAAATGCTGCGCGCGGGCGCTTCGGGATACCTGGTGAAGGATAGTGCCTTTGAAGAACTGAATCAAGCCGTGCGCACGGTGATGGAAGGACGCCCGTACCTGAGCACGGTGATCACCGGCTCGTTGGTGGAGGATTTCGTTCGCCAGACGACAGCTCCTGAAACGCTGCCCACTTCGGCGGTCGAAACGCTGACCGCGCGGGAACTCGAAGTCTTGCGGCTGTTGGCGGATGGCAAGCGCGTCAAGGAAATTGCCCATCTTTTGTCGATCAGCGTCAAAACAGTGGAATCCCACCGGCAAAACATGATGGACAAGCTCGAAATCCACAGCACCGTGGAATTGACCCGCTACGCCTTGCGTGAGGGCCTGACGTCGTTTTAGCTACTCTGTTGGAGCGTAATAACCTGGGCGCCAAGCTACTCGCAGCGCATGCTCGCCGGTGGGAGGCGCAACCTTAACCTGCACCTTGTGATACTTGCCATCGCGATGAACCGTGGCGGGAACATAGGCAAGCACATAGTAGTTGCGCAGTTCGATGCCGATCTTTTGAGCCGCTTCGGGCAATTTGTCGATATTTTCAACAGTGTACAAATGGCCACCGGTTTCCGTCGTGATGTCTTCGAGGAGATCGGGACCACCTGCCTCCTCGGGCGAGAGCCGATTCACTCCCAGCGAGGAAAAGACCCCCATGGCATAGATCAGCACATCGCTCTCGTACACCAGGTTGCGGACCTCCTCCTTGGTGTAGCGGCTGCAATTGTCGCCGCCATCAGACACGATGATAAGCGCCTTCCGGGGTTTGCTCGACCGGTGTAACTGCTGCAAAGCAAGGTAGATAGCATCCAAGAGTGCGGTCCGGCCGTGAGGCGAGGCCGCCCGCAATTGATATTCGATCTGCCGCGTATTGCTGGTGTAAGGCACAGCCAGGTGAGCCTGGTTATCGAACTCCACCAGGAAGAATTCATCTTCCGGATTGGTAGTCTTTAAGAAGTCCGCCACAGCCATGCGTGATTTGTCGATCTTCTTCCGCATACTGCCGCTGGTATCGAACACCAGGCCGACCGCGATCGGCTCGTCCTGGTGGCTCAAGTGGACCACGCGCTGCTCGACCTTGTTTTCAAAGACTTTAAAGTTTTCCTTCTCCAGGCCGGTCACCGGCCCCTTCTTAGGGTCGGTTACGCTGACCGATAACAGCACCAGATTGGTTTCTGCGCGAAAGGTGCCATTGGCTGCAGGATCGCTAGCTCCTGGCTTGGAACGGCGTCCAAGCGTCACGGGTGAATCCGCCAGCAGCACCACGGTCAATCCGACCGCCACCCAGGTAGCGCCGACGCTGCACAGTACTTTCACACCGCCTCCTCATTTTTGAACTATACCGTAAAACGGCGGCAAAGGAAAGTAGTACGGCCTAGTGGGCCTAGGTTCCTAGTGGGGAAGGCGGCGAGACGGTTGGGTCCGCCGCCGTATAACTCTCTCCAGAATGACTGGGTTAACCACTCAGTGTTTTACCTGATTGACGCAACCAGTGCATCAGGGGACGATATCAGTAAATAAGATATTAGAGTCTTAAATAGTTAATTGGACGCAGATTTACACTCCGGTGGCAGGCAGCTTGGGACTCTCGGCTTTACTTGCCTGCCTACCGATCGTGGTTTTGCTGGGCTTGCTGGCGTTCGGGCACGTGAAAGCTCATTGGGCCGCCTTATCGGGTCTGGCGGCGTCGCTCGCTGTGGCGATTTTCGTCTATGGCATGCCGGCAAAGCTGGCGGGAACGGCTGCCCTGAACGGCGCGGCTTATGGACTTTTCCCTATCGGATGGATCGTCCTGAATGCCATTTTTGTTTACGACATCACCGTGAAATCCGGCAATTTCGAGGTCATCAAGGACACCATCGCGGGGGTAGCCAGTGACCGGCGCATCCAAGTGCTGCTGATAGCCTTTTGCTTCGGCGCGTTTATCGAAGGTGCGGCCGGATTCGGCACACCCGTAGCGATATCCGCGGCGATGCTGATTGGCCTTGGGTTCGAGCCCTTGCAAGCGGCCGGAGTGGCGCTGATCGCCAACACGGCCCCTGTGGCGTTTGGGGCGCTGGGCATTCCCGTGATCACCTTAGCTGCCGTCACGGGTTTACCGGTGGACCTGCTCAGTGCCATGGCCGGACGGATCCTGGTGCTCTTCTGCGCGGCGGTACCGTTCTGGGTGGTTTGGACCATGTGCGGACGGCGCCAGATGATGGAAGTCTGGCCCGCTTGCGCTACCGCAGGCATCAGCTTCGGGGTTACGCAGTACTGGATCAGCAACAGTTTCGGACCGATGCTGGCGGCCATCGGCGCCGCCGTGGTTTCGATGCTGGCCCTGATGATTCTATTGAAGGTTTGGCAGCCAGACAACGAGTGGTCGTTTGCGCATGAGAGCGAAGCCGCCCGGACCCTCGAGCGGGCCAAACGCCCGGTCTATTCGACCGGCCGCAAGTTGAAGGCCTGGATGCCGTGGATTCTGCTTTCGGTGCTGGTGTTCTGCTGGGGTTATAAGCCGATCAAGGATTACCTGAATGGCGGGCCGGTAGGACATCCAAACGCCCTGGCAGGCATTTCCCAGATCAACATTCCAGTTCCGCTGCTGAATAAAGCCGTGATCCGCAGCGCGCCGGTGGTGGCCAAGCCCACGCCGGAGCCCGCGATCTTCACGTTCAACTGGCTATCGGCCACCGGTACCAGCCTGATGCTGGCGGGGATCCTCAGCGGTCTGTTCCTGGGCTTCTCGCCATTTGGCGTGGCACTGGTCTTCTGGGGAACGCTGAAACGGGTGCGCATCTCGCTGCTCACGATCGGCGCCATGCTGGCCCTGGGCTTCTCCACGCGCTTTGCGGGGTTGGATGCCACTATGGGTCTGGCCTTCGCCAGTACGGGCACGCTGTTCCCATTCTTTTCGCCGCTATTGGGCTGGCTGGGTGTGGCGCTGACCGGCAGCGATACTTCCTCGAACGTTCTGTTCGGCGGATTGCAAAAGATCACCGCCAAGCAGCTCGGAATTTCGCCGATTCTGGCGGCGGCTTCCAATAGCTCCGGTGGAGTGATGGGCAAGATGATCGATGCGCAGAGCATTGTGGTGGCCGGCGTCGCGACTGGGCAACAGGGCGGCGAAGGCACCATCCTGCGCTATGTTTTCTGGCACAGTATCGCCCTGGCCAGCTTGGTCGGGGTGGTGGTTTTCTTAATGGCTTACGTTTTTCCGTGGATGATTCCGGTGGTGTCGAAGTGATGAAGCACGCACCGACAAATTACGACAACAAAAGAGGAGTAGAGAAATGTTGAACACTCGCTTTACCCGCACGCTGCTATGCGTAATCGCTGCCGTTATGGTGCTTGCGTTCATGCCTGCACCGGCGGCCGCACAACTACAGATTCAAAACGAAGATGTCACCATAAAGTTCGGGGTGCAGGGACAGTTCTGGGCTGACTGGACGCAAAACGCGACGGCCGCGTCCGCCGGCCCCCAAGGCTACGCAGAGAACTTCTATCTGCTGCGCGCGCGCCTGATGCTGGGCGGCTCGATCGGCGACAAAATCACGTTCTTCTTCCAGACTGACGATCCGAAGCTGGGATTCTCACCGGCGGGGGAAACATCGACCAAGACGCTGACCACCGGCAACGCCACCGAGCCCGGTTTCCTGATTCAGGATGCCTGGGTGGAGTACAAAGTCGCCAAGTTCCTGGCTCTCTCGGGCGGCGAGATGCTGGTTCCGAATTCGCGCCAGGGCTTGCAATCGACCACCAGCTACTACACACTCAACATCAGCCCGGTCGCTACGGTGTCGAATACCGTGCTTGAGGAATCCGCTTTGCGCGACGTGGGATTCCAGGCGCGCGGCTATTTCTTACACGACCACTTACAATACCGCGGCGGCATCTTCGACGGGTATCGCGATCCGAACGGACGGAATGCGCCGCGCCCGGCCCTCTATCTGCAGTACGACTTCTTCTCGCCGGAGAAAGAATACGCTTACGCCGGCACGGCTCTAGGCAAGCGCAAGATCCTGGCCATCGACGTGGGCGGCGACAAACAGGGGACCTATCGCTCGGAAACGGCCAACGTGGCCAGCGACACCCCGGTGCACGGCGGCGACGAGATCGGCTTCAACGTGAACTACTTCCACTGGGATGGCCGCAACACATTCGCTACGATTCCGGACCAGAACGATTTCGTGGGGGAGGCGGCTTATTATATTCATCAGTACAAGGTGCAGCCATTCGCCAAGTTTGAAACGCAGAATTTCGTGGCGAAAGTGGACAACATCAAGGACATCAACCGGTGGGGCGCGGGACTGAACTACTACATACATGGACAGAACCTGAAGTGGACCTTCCAATATCTGCGCGCGTTGCCGCAGAACGGTTCGACCATCCGGCCCAGCAACGAGTTCACGATGCAATTACAGGTATTCTATTTCTAGCTGATAAAAGCGCTGGAGGTCTGCGCCTCCAGCGCTCCCTAGAGACTGGACAAGCAAGATGCAAGCTCCGACCAAAAAAACGCCGTTCACACACACGCTGTACTTCCGGGTGATTACCGGAATCGCTCTCGGCATCATTCTGGGCGTAGTGGCTCCGCATACCGCCGAACAGATGAAGCCGTTAGGCGAGATCTTCATCAAGCTGATCCGGATGATGATCGGCCCGATCATCTTCTTCACCGTTATTGTGGGGATCGCCAGCATCGGCGACATGAAAAAGCTGGGGCGCGTTGGCATTAAGGCGCTGCTCTATTTTGAAGTAGTCACCACCATCGCGCTGCTGATCGGCCTGGCCATCGTTACCCTGGTGCAGCCTGGAGCGGGCATGAACGTCAATCCGGCCAGCTTGGATACCAAGTTGATTGCGGCATACGCGACCCAGGGGCACAGCCTCAGCACTATTGACTTTCTGATGAACCTGATTCCGACGACCTTCGTGGGCGGCTTTTCGAGCGGCGAGATCCTGCAGGTCTTGCTGCTGGCGATCCTGGTGGGCCTGGCGCTGGCCTCGATGAAGAAAAACAAGACCATCGTGGCGGGCTGCGATAAGATTGCGCACGTCATGTTCGGCGTGATCGGGCTGATCATGCAGTTAGCCCCCCTCGGCGCATTCGGGGCCATGGCGTTTACGGTAGGCAAATACGGACTGCGCACGCTGCTGCCGCTGGCGAAGTTGATGGCGTGCGTGTACCTTACCAGCATCGCGTTCGTCTTCGTGGTGTTAGGCGGTATCGCCATGGCGCACGGTTTCAGCTTGTGGAAGTTCCTCAAGTACATCAAGGAAGAGTTGCTGATCGTGCTGGGCACCTCGTCGTCAGAGTCGGTGCTGCCCCGCATGATGAGCAAACTGGAAGCCGCGGGCTGCTCCAAGTCGGTAGTCGGACTGGTAATTCCGGCGGGCTATTCCTTCAATCTGGACGGTACTTCCATCTACCTGACGATCGCCGCAATTTTCATCTCACAAGCCACCAACACGCCCCTCACCGGCGCCCAGGAGGCGTTTTTGTTGCTGATCCTCATGCTTAGTTCCAAGGGAGCGGCCGCTGTCACCGGAGGCGGCTTCATTACCCTGGCGGCGACGCTACAGGCTGTCGGTACGGTTCCCGTGTCGGGGCTCACGTTGTTGCTGGGGGTGGACCGCTTCATGTCAGAGATGCGCGCGCTCACGAACATGATAGGCAACGGCGTGGCTACCATTGTGATTGCCAAATGGGAAAAGGAGCTGGACACGGTTCGGCTGAATCAGGTGCTGAACGGCGAACCCGCCTATCTCGAACCTGAATTCGCCCCCGTGGAGGAACCTGAGCTCCTCGAAGCGGTAGGGGTAGGAAGCGAACTCGGCGACTAGCCGGAAGGTTGCCGGACCCGCGGCAAACGCGCGTTCGGCAGCTTCTTGGATAAGAGCAATCGGCCGACAGAAAAAAGGAGCCGCCTGTGGATGCTTTGTTCAGCGCTTTCCAAGCTCGCGCCGAAGCAGTCAGTAGCGAGGTGCATCGCTTCCCAAGCAAGGCGCAAGCCTGCGATTTCATAGCTCAATTCCTGAGCCGGGAATCTCCGGGCACAACCGCGGTGTGGGCCGGCGAACCCTGGCTCGAAAGTGGCGGTCCGGTCCCGATAGTAGCGCCCCAAGTCACGCGCGACGCGGCTGCCGCCGCCAAGGTGGGGATTAGCCAAATGGACTGGGCCCTCGCCGATACCGGCACGGTCGTCGAGGACGCTTCGGCTATTGACAAGCGGCTGGTCTCGACGCTGCCTTCCATTCATATCGCGATCGTGGCCACCAACAGCTTACAGCCGGATCTGGCGACAATGCTGGCCAAGCTCCACCCGAAACAAGCGAGTTATATCTCCATGATTACGGGGCCCAGCCGAACGGCGGATATCGAGCGCGTGCTGACTATAGGGGTGCACGGTCCGGCGCGGCTGATCATTGTGTTTGTGGACGAATTGGGGAGTAACTAAGATGGCCACCACCACATTCAGACAATCGATCTACAAGGCCCTGCACAACTCCAATCTGACGGGCGCGCTCGGCCGCTTCTCCGAGGCCTACCGGGTCAGCCGTGCCAAGGCGTATGAAGGTGTGGATTTCGAGGCGTTGCGCGACCGTATTGCGGAACTGAAGTCGTACGCAGCTTCGCATCTTGAGCAATTGGCCGAGGCTTTCGCCCGGAACGCAGAAGCGGCCGGCGCCAAGGTTTTCCGTACTAACAATCCGCAGAAGGTCAATCAGTACATTCTGGACGTGGCTCGCGTGAACGGTGTCGAAACCGTGGTGAAGTCAAAGTCCATGGCGTCCGAGGAGATTCATCTCAATCAATACCTGGCGGACGCTGGTCTTTCGGTGGCGGAGACCGACCTGGGCGAGTGGGTGGTGCAACTTGCCGGCGAGCGCCCTTCGCATATGGTGATGCCTGCCATCCACATGACCAAGGAGCAGGTGGCGGACCTGTTCAGTAAAGAGGTAAACCAGCGGCTGAGCTCCGATATCCCGCAACTGGTGCGGGTGGCGCGCAACGAGTTGCGCACGAAGTTCCTCAAGGCCGGAATGGGTATTTCCGGCGCGAACATCGCCGTGGCGGAGACCGGCAGCATCGTGATTATCAGCAACGAAGGCAACGCACGGCTGGTTACCACTTTGCCGAAAGTGCACGTTGCCATCGTCGGCATTGAGAAATTGGTCGCGGCTTTTGAGGATATCGTGCCGATCCTCACTGCCCTGCCCCGCAGCGCCACCGCGCAGTTGATCACCAGTTACGTTTCGATTATCACCGGCCCATCGCCCACGACGGACGGCGGGATGAAGGACCTGCATATCATTCTCATGGATAACCGGCGGACCGAGATGTCCCAGGATCCGAAATTTAAGCAGGCCCTGAATTGTATCCGTTGCGCCTCCTGTCTGAATGTCTGCCCCGTGTTTCGGCTGGTCGGCGGCCACGTGTTTGGGAAGATATACACCGGCGGCATCGGCACCATCCTGACGGCCTGGTTCGACGAGTTGAAGCAATCCGAAGACATTCAGAGCCTTTGCATTCAGTGCGGCAACTGCGTGCAAGTCTGTCCGGCGAAAATCGATATTCCGGATCTTATCCTGGAACTGCGTCGCCGCCTGGTACAGGAAGAGGGCCAATCGCTCAAGGAGAAAGCCATCTTTGGAGTGGTCAACAACCGGCGGGTATTCCACACCATGTTGCGCGCGGCGTCGGTCGCGCAGAAGCCTTTTGCGAACGAAGGCTACATCCGCCACCTTCCTTTCTTTTTATCGGGCACATGCGAATTTCGCAGTTTGCCGGCCATCGCCGAAAAGCCTTTCCGCGATCGCTTCCCCAAGCTCTCGCAGCCGAAGTCGCAGGAGAAGGCGGCCCTCTACGCGGGCTGCCTCATCGACTTCGCTTATCCGGAGACGGGTGAGGCGGTGGTGAAAGTGCTCAACAAGGCTGGCATCGAGGTGGTGTTCCCGGAAAAGCAGACCTGTTGTGGTGCCCCGGCGCGCTACAGCGGGGCGTATGAGGTCGCCGCGCAGAACGCCGGCGATAACATTGAGGCACTACTCGCGGAAGATGTGAAATACGTAGTTTCCGCCTGCCCCACCTGCACCGTAGCGCTCAAACAGGAATTCGCGCGCACGTTCGAGAGCTTAGCGATGACGGAGAAGCTGGCACGGGCCGCAGAGCTCTCCGCGAAAGTCATCGATTTCTCGTCGCTCGCGGCCAAACTGGTAGCTGAACGCCGCCTCACTTTGAAGAAGGGCGCGGACCTCGGCAAGATCACCTATCATGATTCCTGCCATTTGAAGCGGACTCTGCATGCGCATCAACCGCCGCGCGAGTTGCTGCAGAAAGCTGGATACGAACTGGTAGAGATGTACGAGCCGGATATGTGCTGCGGCATGGGCGGATCGTATTCGCTGAAGCTGCCGGAGATTTCCGCGCCGATCCTGGAGCGCAAGCTGCACAACATCGAGAAGACCGGCGCGACGTTAGCGGCGATGGATTGTCCGGGCTGTGCCATGCAAATCCGCGGCGGCCTGGATAAGGCGGGCAGTTCCATACAGGTTCGTCATACCGCCGAGTTGCTGGCGGAACAGTTCGAGTAAGGAAGGGACAACGTGCAATGAATACTTTTCCCATTCTGCTTGGCGCGCTTTGCATTTACGCGCTGGCTTACAGGTACTACAGCGCGTTCATCGCGGCCAAAGCCCTTACCCTGGATGACCGGCGGGCTACCCCGGCGCATGCCTATGCGGACGGGCATAATTATGTGGCGTCACCCAAGTGGGTACTGTTCGGGCATCACTTTGCGGCGATTGCCGGCGCCGGACCGCTGGTCGGACCCACGCTTGCCGCGCAGTTTGGCTTCGCGCCCGGTTTCCTCTGGTTGCTGATTGGCGCGGTGCTAGCCGGATGCGTCCAGGATTTTACGGTGCTGGTGGCCTCTCTACGGCATCGCGGCCGTTCCTTGGCGGATATCGCGCGCACTGAAATCAGTCCGTTCGCCGGCTTGGTCACCATGATCGCCATGCTGTTCATTCTGCTGGTGACCCTGGCGGGTTTAGGTATCGTAGTCGTAAACGCTCTGGCTAATAGCCCGTGGGGTGTCTTCACGATCGGCACCACGGTACCGATCGCCTTGATCATGGGCGTCTGGATGTTTAAGAGCCATTCCGGTAAAGTCACCATTACCGGCCCTAGCATATTCGGTGTGGTACTGCTGATCGGCGCGGTGATTGCCGGCCACACGTTTGCGCAATCCGGTTCGGCCGGCGTGCTCACGTTTACTCCGCACCAGATCACTCTGCTGATGGTCGCTTATGGCTTCATCGCTTCCGTGCTGCCGGTCTGGCTGCTCCTGGAGCCGCGGGATTATCTATCCACCTACGTCAAGCTCGGCACCATCGCGATTCTCATTGTAGGGGTGTTCATCGTCCATCCGGATATTCGTTTTCCAGCGGTGACGCAGTTTGTGCACGGCGGCGGCCCCATCATTAAGGGCCATTTATTCCCGTTCCTGTTTGTGACCATCGCCTGCGGCGCCATTTCCGGCTTTCACTCGCTGGTCGCGTCCGGCACCACGCCCAAGATGCTCAACAAGGAAACCGACGCGCGCTTCATCGGCTATGGCGCCATGCTGTGTGAATCACTGGTGGGCGTGCTTGCGCTGATTGCCGCCACCTCCATGCACCCGGGCGATTACTTCGCGATCAATTGTACGCCCGAAGTCTTCGCCAAGCTCGGCCTGCACACAGTCAATCTGGACATGTTCTCGCGCGAGGTGGGCGAAAAATTAGCAGGCCGTACGGGCGGGGCCGTGTCGCTCGCCATCGGCATGGCGCAGATCTTCAAAGGCCTGCCAGGCATGGACCGATTGATGGCCTATTGGTACCACTACGCGATCATGTTCGAGGCGTTGTTCATCCTGACGACCGTGGACACCGGCACGCGCGTCGCACGCTACGTCATGCAGGAACTGCTCGGCAATGTTCACAAGAAATTCGGGGACACCGCCTGGCTGCCGGGCAATCTGATGACAACTGCGCTGGTAGTTTCGGGCTGGGGCTACATGATCTACACCGGGTCCATTTCAACGATCTGGCCCTTATTCGGCACCGGCAACCAGTTGCTCGCCACTATCGCCCTGGCGGTAGCCACTACCTTCCTGATCAATATGGGCAGGGCTAAGTACGCTCCGATCACCATCGTGCCGATGTGTTTCGTCGGCGTCACGACCATAACGGCCGGAGTGCTTTCCATCCAGAACATTTTCTGGCCTCTAACGTCGAAGCCCGGCCAAATGTTCACCGGCTATCTGGACTCGATCCTGATGGTCATTTTCATCGTGGGCGTCATTTTAGTGGTCTCGAACGCCATCGCGCGTTGGATTGCGGTCCTGAGAGGCGCTCCCAGGCCCAAAGAGGCGTTCGGACCACCGGTTACGGTGGACGGCCAAGTCCGCATGGGTTGCTGCTAGTAATCGCGACAAGAAAGAAAGAGGTGTGTATGAGCTACGAAGAGTTGCATCAGTACTCGATTTTGCACCGCGACCAGTTTTGGTCCGAGCAAGCCACTCTCATTGATTGGCACCGGCCCTTCGATCAAGTGCTCGATTATTCCAAGCCGCCGTTCGCCAAGTGGTTCGTGGGCGGCGAGACCAATCTTTGCTACAACGCGATCGACCGCCACCTGCCCGAGCGGTCCGAGCAGCCGGCATTGATTTATGTCTCGAGCGAAACGAACACGGAGCGAATCCTGACCTACCGCGAGCTGCACACGGAGGTGCAGCGCATGGCAGCCGTCTTCCAGGCTCTGGGTGTCGGCAAAGGCGATCGCGTACTGATCTACATGCCGATGATTCCCGAAGCCATCATTGCCATGCTCGCAACGGTACGGCTCGGCGCAATTCACTCGGTGGTATTCGGCGGCTTTGCGGGGGCGCCGCTCGCCACCCGTATCGACGACGCGCAACCGAAAGTGATGGTTACCTCTGATGCCGGGTTACGCGGCGGCAAGGTCGTGTGCTACAAGCCGTTGGTGGACGAAGCGCTGCGCCTGTCGCAGGCGCCCACGCCGCACGTGGTGTTTGTGAACCGGCATATCGATCCGAATTTCGATCTCACCGCCGGCCGCGATCTGGATTATGCGGCGCTGCGCGAGATGCATATGGATGCAGAGGTCCCTTGTACCTGGGTAGAGTCCAGCCATCCATCGTACATTCTGTACACCTCCGGCACGTCCGGCAAGCCCAAGGGCGTCGAGCGCGATACCGGCGGCTACGCGGTCGCGCTAGCGGCGTCGATGAAGCTGATTTATGGAGCCAACCCGGGCGAGACTTACTTCGCCACTTCCGACATAGGATGGGTAGTCGGCCACTCCTACATTGTTTACGGCCCGCTGATCTATGGCATGTCGAGCGTGCTGTACGAGGGCCTGCCTATCCGGCCCGATCCCGGCGTGTGGTGGAAGATCGTCGAGGATCACAAAGTCACTGTGATGTTCTCGTCGCCTACCGCCATTCGCGTGCTCAAGAAGCAGAACCCAGAGTATCTGCACAAGTACGATCTTTCGACGCTCCGGCATCTGTTCCTGGCGGGCGAACCGCTGGATGAACCCACCGCGCACTGGATTGCCGATGCGCTGAACAAGCCGGTTTTCGACCATTATTGGCAAACGGAAACGGGCTGGCCCTTGATCACCGCCCTGCCCGGCTGCTGCAAAGAACCAGCCAAGTTCGGCAGCCCTTCGTTCCCGGCTTACGGCTACGACGTGCGCTTGCTGCAGATCGGCACGGGCGAGGAATTGGGTGCGAATGAGAAGGGCGTGTTGGCGATCATCCCGCCCCTTCCACCGGGATGCATGAGCACCGTGTGGGGCCAGGACCAACGCTTCCTGGACACGTACTTCAGCAGCTTCCCGACGCTCGCCTACACCACGTTCGACTGGGGCATTCGCGATGCGGATGGCTACTATTTCATCCTGGGGCGCACAGACGACGTCATCAACGTGGCAGGCCACCGGCTGGGGACGCGCGAAATCGAAGAGGCCATCAGTGCCCATCCGGCGATCGCCGAAGTAGCGGTCGTCGGGGTGGCGCACGAAATCAAAGGCGAAATGCCCATGGCCTTCGCGGTGGTGAAGGACGCGGCCTTTGTAGAAACGCCGGAACAGCAGGCGCAACTGGAAAAAGAGATCATGAGCGCGGTGGACGATCTGCTGGGTCCAATCGGCCGTCCGAGCCGCGTCCACTTTGTGACCCAATTGCCCAAGACGCGCTCGGGCAAAGTGCTGCGCCGGTCGATCAAGGCCGTCGCTGAAGGCAAATCCCCGGGCGATTTGACCACGCTCGAGGACCCTGCCGGAATCCGGCAGATTGCAGACGCCGTAACTCAGCCTGTCAACGCTGTTGTTGCATCGTAACCCGAAGTTAAACGGGATGGAAGGCAAGGAAAAGGAGACGCCGTCATGGCAAGCTACACAACACAAGGCTCCGAACCCGGCATCAATCGCTGGTGGCGGGTAGTAGGCGGCCTTTCGATGAATTTAGCCCTCGGTACGCTTTACGCATGGAGCGTATTTGTCGCGCCGCTCGAAAAGCAATTCGGCTGGAAGCGAGCGCAGACCTCGATGGTCTTTACCATCGCGGTGTCGGTCTTCGCGCTCACCTTTGTTTTGGCGGGGCGCATTCAAGATAAGATCGGCCCGTTTTACTGTTCGCTGGCGGGCGGCATCCTGGTAAGCGCCGGATTCTTTCTCTCGTCGTACACGGCCAGCCTGCCGTACCTGTTCATCTGCTTCGGGGTGATCGGCGGCCTGGGAAATGGCTTCGGCTATGCCACGCCCATTCCGGTAATGGCGAAATGGTTTCCTGACAAACGCGGCCTGGCTGTAGGATTGGCAGTCGGCGGATACGGCGCCGGTTCGGCGATCTTCGGACCCCTGGCGCAATTGAAGCTAATCCCGGCTTATGGCCTGCCGGCCACCTTCCGCATTTTGGGCGCGATCTTCCTGGTCATGACACTGATCGGAGCGTTCCTGCTGAAAAATCCGCCGGCGGGATATAAGCCGGCAGGGTGGGTGCCTGCGGCTACTTCGAAATCCGCAGCCAGCACCCACGAATTCAGCCCGGGCGAAACACTGCATACCAGAAGTTTCTATCTGATGTGGGTGGCTTATGCCCTAGGCTGCTCAGCGGGCCTGATGGTGATCAGTCAACTGGTTCCTTTCGCGAAAAGCGCGGGACTCGCCGCCGCGGCTTTGTCCACCATGACGCTGGTCATCGGCGCTTGCGGTAATGCCTCCGGCCGGATTCTCTCGGGCTGGATGTCGGACAAGCTCGGGCGCATCAACGTACTGCGCGCCATGATCGGTATCTCAATAATCGCCATGCCTGTGCTCTACGCGGTGGGCGGCAATGTGGCCTTGCTCTACCTGGCGGTATTCGCCGTCTATTGGTGCTATGGCACGCAGCTCTCGGTGAACGGCGCGGCGGCGGCGGATTTTTGGGGAACCAAGAATGCCGGGCTAAATTACGGCATGCTGTTCACTGCCTGGGGCGTGGCCGGCATCATTGGGCCGCGCATCGGCGGCGTGCTCTACGACAAATACCACAATTATCAGGCAGCATTTTATTGGGCCGCGGCCCTAGCTGCGGCTGCCCTGTTGTGCGAGTTACTGGCGAAGCGGCCCGCTGTGCAAGTCCGCGCCAGCCAGCCATCCGCGGCGCACGCGATGGCTTAATTGCTAAAGGAGAAGAAACCATGAGTACCGCCGTCTACACCGTCCTATCGCCTGAGGTAGCCGCCGTCGCTACAGAGGCCCAGATCGCCGTGCATTGGAAAGAGGAGGAGTGCTTCTATCCCTCCGCCGAGTTTGTCAGTCAAGCCAATCTGACCGATCCGGCCATCAATGAGCGTTTCGCGGAAAAGAATTTTCCGGAATGCTACCGCGAATACGCCGAAATGCTGACCTGGTATGAAGAGTGGAAACAGACGCTCGATGCCAGCAATCCGCCCTTTTGGAAATGGTTCGTGGGGGGCAAGCTCAACGCCTGCTACAACTGCGTGGACCGCCACCTGGCGAAGTACAAGAACAAAGCCGCGCTGATTTTCGTGGCGGAGCCGGAGTCGCAAGCGCCCGTAGTAGTCACGTACCAGGAGCTGTTTGTCCGGGTGAATGAAATGGCTGCGCTGCTGCGGGATTTCGCGGGCTTGCAAAAGGGAGACCGCGTCACGCTGCATATGCCAATGATCCCGGAGTTGCCGATCACCATGCTGGCATGCGCGCGTCTCGGCGTGATTCACTCGGTGGTATTCGGGGGATTCAGCGGGGAAGCCTGCGGTGCGCGGGCGGCCGATTCCGGCAGCCGGGTGCTGATCACTGCTGACGGCTATTACCGCAACGGCCAACTCATCGACCACCTCGCGGCGACCTTGCAACCAGCCATCCAAGCGGCTGCGAGCGAAGGCCAGCCGATCGACAAAGTCCTGATCTGGCAACGGCAGCCGGGCGCCAGCGTCTCCAAAGTGCCGCTCGTGGCCGGCCGCGATTACATCGTGAACGACGTCCTCGCGAATTTTATCGGCAAGCGTGTGGATCCCGTCTCGGTGGATGCCGAAGATCCGCTGTTTGTCATGTACACCAGCGGCTCGACCGGCAAGCCGAAGGGCTGCCAGCACCGCACCGG
>Ga0073928_10006430_pt1 | contig 15830 bp, 19 predicted proteins | sample PaiPotPPA55metaG_FD_76969 | JGI IMG/M metagenome (GOLD analysis project Ga0073928, IMG submission 76969) | Iron sulfur acid spring bacterial and archeal communities from Banff, Canada, to study Microbial Dark Matter (Phase II) - Paint Pots PPA... ... | reverse complement strand
TCCACGGGACTTGTTACCGAGCCGCGACCGTCAGGGAGCGGTCTATTTCCAAAAACCCGAGTTTTGCGACAGAAACTAGCTAGAACGCGGTGCAGATGCAGTTCGGCTTCACTGGGTTTGTACCGACGACTGCGGGTATCTGCTGTCGGCGACCGCACTGGGGTTAAACGTGTACCAGTTGCGTTTGTAAGGGCCGCGCGAACGAACGCGGAAGCACTCGGATGGTCAGGGGCGGCGATGGAATGAGTCGGTCATTTTGCCGTCGACGAAGATGACCTCCAAGCCGTCCTTGTAGACGAAGACCGTCTGGTTGCCGTGCTGCTCAACGGCCAGGGGATCGCCCCACTCGTGGCGCACGACTGCGGGCGTATCGCCTAGCTTAATGCCGGTGATTCCATCCGAGATTTTGGTCAGTTCGATGGTTTCGTCGGACTTGGCCTTGGGGCCTGTGAAGTGGACGGACTTGGTCAGCGACTTGCCGTCGTCTGACAGGAATAGCTCCTCGCGCTTGGTGGTGACGCTTCCGTTTTGCGTCCAGGTGGTTTCCAGGATGAGCGTCTTATCCCGCCAGTGCGCCACGCGGGAGACTGCAGTGTCCTCGCATAGGTACCGGCCATCAGTTTTGAATAAGTGCGAATAAATAACATCTGCCCTTCCGACTGTCTCGCTGATCGAAAAATCGGGTTCCTTATGGTCAATGCGGTCGACCTCCCTTGCCGAGATGCTGGGCACGTACCTCCAGGTTCCGGAGAAGTTGGGCCTTTGATCTTGCGCGAACACGGGTAACAGGAGCAGGCTCAGGGCGCAAATGGTTCGGTGCATGGAAGTATGATAGCTCGATTCCGGATTGTCCTGAAATGTCACGTCGCTGGCCTTGGACGGCAGATTGGGTGCGGCTCCACGAGAAGGGCGGTAAGCGCGAGATGCCGGCGCATCACAACCTCGACACGTATCTCGCTGAGTACATCGAGGCCTGCGGCATCGCGTCGGACAAAAAGGGGCTGTCATTCCGAACCGCGATCTACGCGCAGGTACAGGGTAGAACCATTTTCTGTCCGCCGGATGGTCTTTGAATTTGAGCAGTTGGCGGCACGAGCCAGGCGGCAACCGCTCAAAGCCCGTCCTGGCAGCGTTTTCAGAGAAGCTTGAAAAGCCAGGTACTATTCGTGAAACTGAAGTCAGTTACCCAGCCGCCGAAGAGTAGCATGCCTCTGGTGGTTCCGTCGTAAGTAAAGGATAATCCCGAGGCGGCCTGGGGACTTGCACGAGTTTGCACCTCGGTCCAGTTGCGTCCGCCCCATAGCCAAGTGTCATTTAACCGGCCTTGCCCGCAGTCTTCGCAAGAACCGGCCAAGCCTCCGAAAAGCACAACCGCCTTGAGTACCGGGTCGAAAGCCAGACCATTGTCCGTTCGCGCTTGCGGCACCGTCGCCGGCTGCTGTTGGACCCAATCCACGCCATCGTAGGTCCATGTATCGCTGTACGCAACACCAGGAGCATTGCCGCCGAAGAACATGACTTCGCTGGTGGTCTCATCGTAGGCCAGAATCGCCGTTCGCGTAGACGGACTGTGGGCGGGGAACTGCTGCGTCCACGTTTTGCTCTTTCCATCCCATTCCCAAGTGTCATTCAAGTTACCAGTCAAAGTTCCGCCGCCAAACATCACGACCTTGCCGAGATGGGAATCGAAGACCATGCCGTTACTAGCACCCCAGCCACGGGCCGGAGGAGAAACCGGAGGAAATTGCTGAGTCCAGGTGACCCCGTCCCACGTCCACGTTTGGTTCGACAGACTGCCGTTTTCGCCAATGTGAAAAAGGCCGCCGCCGAAAAGCACAATGGTTTCTGTCGTCGGGTCGTAGGCCAACGACGCGCCTTGTAACGGCGGTGGAGACACGGCTGGTGTGAGTTGCGTCCATCCGTTAGCTTTGGAGAACGCCCAGGTGTCCCCGTAGAGGGTGCCGTAGGTGTTGCCGCCATAAAGCAAAGTTGCCCCCATGGCGAGGTCATAGACCATTGCTGCAGAGGTTCGCGCTGGGGGCAGACCAATCAGGGACGGCTTGATCCATTCCAGCTTGGGCGTTGCCAGCACGCCGGTGATCTGTGCGGCCGAGATACCGGTAAATAACAGCATCGCGGCGACAGCACCCAGAATCGATTTGGGCTGCGTTTTGAGGGAAGACATCTGGTTGCTCCTTTCGGTTTTCTGTTGGGCCAGGCTTGGTCCGCTGCCCGATTATAACGCTTGTCGCGTGTCGCGTTGACTCCGAGACCTGATCGGTGTAGGATCTTAAGATCGTGAAGCGTAGGAAGGTTGGCTGGATCGCGGCGTGGTGGTTAGCTCTGCCCGCCATTTCGATGGCGCAGACCATCGTGGTCGCAGGCGGATATCCCCTACCAACCGCGGTAAGCCTCCCGTCGGGAGTCACCGCCGGGCCGGACGGCGCGGTCTGGTTCTCAGAAATCCACGGCATCGGGCGCATAACGACCGCTGGGGCCATCACTGTGTATCCCGTGGCACCTGCCTACAGCGCAGGGTGTTGCATCACGGCGGGGCCGGACGGCGCGCTCTGGTTCACTGAAAGCGCGAACACGATCGGGCGCATTACCACGGCCGGGGCGGTCACCTTATATCCGGTGCGCCGTCCGGCGTTAACCGGGTCGAGGCTGTCGGGGTGAGTAGCAAAGCAACGGTCTACGCATCGTTTACCGTGCAATGACGCTCAGGGTGTGCTGACTACGTCTGCTTCCTTGCGAGTATCATAGTATCTATGGAAATGGGAGGCCCAGGCGAGCTACGCTCCCCGCGGCGACAGGAGTTTCGCCGCAGCAGGCAGGAGTGCCTGCGCCACGTGGCGATCTGCATTTTGCTGGCTTCGAGCGGTGCGGCGCAAACTCAAACCGGCGTGCCGAAGGATTTGAAGCCGCCGCCGCCGAGCGCGAGCGGTCTGCTGACGCGGGCGTTGAAATTGTACGACCAGAAATCGTACGCTACGGCGCTGGCCGCTTTTCGGGATGCGGCGGATCTGGGTAATGTCGATGCGATGATGTACCTCGGCGTCATGTACGGCACGGGGCAGGGCACGCCGGTGAGCTACAAGTTCGCTCAGGATTGGTTTCAAAAGGCGGCCGATGCAGGCAACAGCCAGGCGATGAATAACCTCGGCCTACTGTATTTCCAAGGTCTGGGGCAGCCGCAGAATTACCGCCAGGCACTGAGTTGGTTCAACAAAGCCGCGACGCTGGGCAACAGCGAAGCTATGTTTAACATGGGCGTTTGCTATCGCGATGGTCTAGGTATTGGCTTGAGTTACCAGAACGCCATGAAATGGTTTCGCAAGGCGGCGGAAGCGGGTGACTCGATTGCGAACAATGAAATTGGCGTGATGTATCAGGAGGGCCAAGGCGTCGATGTGGATTACACAGCGGCCATGAGCTGGTATCGCAAGGCAGCCGATGCGGGCAATGATCGCGCGATGTACAACATCGGCGTGTTGTATCAGGAAGGGCTGGGCGTGGAGGAAGACCGGGAGATGGCCGTGGTCTGGTATCGCAAGGCAGCGGCCGCAGGCAACGATGCAGCCAAGGACCGTTTGAAGAGCCTGGGCGTTCCGGAGTGACACGATATACTGGTGGCTTGGAAACCCGCTGGTATTTCTGGATTTTCACCATTCTTTCCGTAATTCTGCTACTGGCGCCGCTGCGCACGGGAGATCTGACCGGCTACGACGACGCGCAATACGCGCAAATCGCCAAAGGGATCGTACGCACGGGCGATTGGGCGGTGATCCGAAGCAATGGCGCGCCGGCGCTGGAGAATCCTCCGCTACTCGAGTGGATGCAGGCGGCGCTGTTTTCTGTTGAGCTTTCGGATTCGCTTGCCCGGCTGCCATCCGCGCTGTGCGGGCTGGGCACGATCCTGCTGGTGTGCTGGCTGGCACGGCGGTTGACGAGTGACTCGGTGGCGGCGCTGCTGGCGATGTTTGTGATGGCGACCAGCATCTATTTTCTGAAATACGCCGCGCGCGCCATGACGGATGTACCGTTCACGTTTTTTGTGCTGTGTGCGATGAGCGCGTGGTCGCTTACGGAAGACGATCCGCTCTGGTATCTGGCGACTGGCGTCGCGGTGGCGCTGGCGCAACTCACGCGCAGCATGATGGGATTGGCGCTGCCGGTAGTGTTTGTGCTGCACCTTGTGGCAACGCGGAGGCGCCCCCCCATGCGCTACGCGTTGCCGGGAGTGCTTGTCGCGTATCTGCCGCTAACTGCGTGGTATGCCTACCTCGTGCATCTCTATGGCGCGCATTTTTTCGCGGTGCATTCGACGTGGCTGCATAACGAGGTATATAGTCCGCTGTCGCCTAGCTGGCGGCGCTTCACCGGAGCGTTTGAGTACGCAGGCATGCTGCTGAAATCGTACTGGCCGTGGCTGCCGGCAATGATAGCGGGACTAGTGATTGTTATCCGCGGAGGCGACCGGCGGTTGTGGCTGCTGGCGTTCTGGCCCGCGGTAGTGTTTGCGTTGTGTGCCGCGGCTAGCAGCCGGGTGTTACGTTACATGCTGCCGGCCTATCCGGCGTTCGCGATCCTGGCCGCCATAGGCATACGGAAGTTCGTACCTGGTCGCTACCTGCGAATCGGCTTGCGAGTAGCCACCCCGGTATTTGCGGCAGGCGTGCTGGCTGTTGCGATCTTTCCACACACGCATTTGGAAGCTGCCGAGATTCGCCCTATCGCGCGCGCGGCTACTGACGCCACGCCGCCCGGTGACCGTGTGGGCTTCTACGATCTCGGGCAGCCGAGGTTCGATGAGATGAACCAGATGCTGTGGTATGGCGATCGTTTCCTCACGGCCGTATTTCACAAGGACGAGTTACTCGAAGCGTTGCGCTCGGGAAACCCCAACGTGTTTGTGTTGGACAAGCAGACTTACGATGACTTTGTAGCTTCTCGGCTCCGTCACCAAGTGCTATCGGAGTCAGGGCGGCTGGTATGCATCCGGCTATTGTAGCGGCCGCATGACCGAGTCCGCGGCGAACCGTTTGTAGTTGGCGTAGCGGATAGTCATGCGCACCCGCTGCAAGCCGTTGCGGAACGCGAGCGTATCATCAGCGTAAGTGTAGACCGGAAAACGGTGCTGGCCGTCGATGAGCTCGCGCAGGGTGGTGAATCGCGGGAACAGATTTTCCGATTTCGTACTGCGGATCTGCGGCACGGCCTGGCCCTCGAGCCGGACAATGGAGTAGTCCTTCTTATCGATCCACAACATCCCGTCGAACAAACGCTGTCCTTCGAGGATCTGGCGCGGCCGCACGCGCAGCACCCAGCAATCGACGCCATCGATTTTTTCGTCGCCACGGAATTTGGTTTCGTAGTTCCAGAGCTGGTCCTCGGTCATGACGAACGGCTGGATGTCCCGAATGTCGTGGAAGTCTTCATCGGTCAGGACCAACCGCCTCAGGTCGATGAGCGGCTGGCCGATCATTTGCTCGATGCGCTCGTGGGTGGGCGAAAAGATCACATCGCGCACTTCGCGATACTGGCCGGCGGGGCCGCCGTGCGCGTCCAACTCCGCCAGCACCACCGTTTGGCGATAGGTGTAATCGTCGCGGACGGCGCGCGTTTCGCTTTCGCTGTGGGCCACGCGGCGCGCGAGATCGGGGGGCGCCTCCTGCGCGGACGCGCCGGCTGCGAGGCACGCTAAAATGAGGCCGATGAAAGAAACGCTCGGCGGCTTCCGGGCGGCTCTGCTGACCGGCTGGGTCGCGCTGAGCGCTGCGGGAGCGCTGTACGCTCGATCGAAAGGCATTCCGGCGTGGGTGGCGGTTCCCGTTCTGGCCGCGTTTCTCATCGAATATCCATTCTACCTGCTCCCCGCCTTCGCGGTGGTGCGGGAGCGCTTCGGGCGGTGGCTGCCATTGGTGCTGGTGGTTTCGTTCGTAGCGCCGTATGCGGTCTATGCGGCGAGCACGGGTGAGTTTCAATGGCCGGCACTCGTGCAACTAGCGGCGCTGGCGACGGCGCTGAGTCTCTGGTATGTGGTGCTGCCGGCTATCGCGGTGGTGGACGCCGCGTTTCTGGTGCTGGTCGCGGCCGTAGTGCTGCGCGGCTTTCTGGCGGCGATCTACGTGTCTCCGATAGCCGGCTTGCATCTCGATATTCTGGGCCACGTGGCGCTGATCCGTTTGTGCGCCATGGTCATGCTGGTCGAGCGACGTGTGGGTGATATTGGTTTCGGATTCCTGCCAAGCCGGGAGGAATGGAAGATAGGCGCGTTGCACTTTGGTTACTTTCTGGTGGTTGGGATTCCGTTGGTTTGGGCGTTGCACATCGGACGTCTCGCACCAGTGATGCCGGTGTGGAAGATAGCGGCCACTTTCATCGGCGTACTTTGGGTGGTGGCGCTGGGCGAGGAATTTTTCTTTCGTGGATTGTTGCAGCAATGGCTGGCGGAGTGGACCGGCAGCCGGCAAGCGGCACTGGCCGGAGCGTCCGTCTTGTTTGGCGTAGCGCACCTCGGCTTCCGCTCGTTTCCGAATTGGAGGTTCGCGCTCGCGGCCGCCGTCGCCGGCTGGTTCTACGGCCGGGCGTTCAACCAGGCCAAGAGCATTCGGGCCAGCATGGTCACGCACGCTTTGGTAGTTACTGCCTGGCGCGCGCTGCTCAACTGAGTGAGTTGCGCTATTCTGTTAACGTGCCAGTCGTCGCCGGAGTGGATCTGGGCGGAAACGCCGTTAACTATACGTTGATCAATGAGCGGGAGCAGTTCCTGATTGAGGGACTGTGCGAGCATCCTGCGCGGTCGCGCGAGGGGCCGGCGATTTGCCTTCGCCAGATGGCGGAAGGCTTGGCGATGGCCGCCGGGAAGGTCGGCGTAGGGCTCGGGGATGTGGTCTACGTGGGGCTCGACACGCCGGGTCCGGCGAGCGCGAATGGTGTGCTGAGCGCGCGTGGTTCCACCAATTTCGTGCACGCGGAGTGGTCGGGCTACGATATTCGCGCCGGACTGGAGACGCTGCTGGGAAAGCCCGTGACCTATTTGAATGACGGCAACGCGGGCGCGCTTTGGGGACACTTCACCATTTTCGGCGCTCACTCGGAGGCTACGTCGGTTTCGGCGATCGTAGGCACCGGCTTGGGCGGCGGCGTGATCATCGGCGGCAACGTGGTCAAGGGGCGGAAGGGATTTGGGGGCGAGGGCGGCCACTGCCTAATTCCCTATCAGAGCATTCGCGGCATCGAGGGTTTGAAGCCGGAATGCAATTGCGGCCGCACAGGCGACCTGGAGTCGGTGTGCTCGCTGACGGCGATTGAGAAGTCGTTCCTGCCTTACTTCCTGCCTAAGTATCCGGGGCACGAACTAGGCAAGCTCGGCAACCTGCATCAGGCGGCGAAGCTGGTACGCGGGCTGGCGGAAAAGGGCGATGCCATGTGCAAGGAGATCTTTCGGGTGCAGGCGCATGCGTTGGGGCTGTTTTTCGATGAAATGGTGAACACGTTCGATCCGGACGCGCTGATTGTTGGGGGGGGCGCGATCGAGACCAACGCTGAGTTTCAGCGCTGGTTCGTCGATGAGATTCACGCGGGGATGCCGCCGCAGCGGGAAGAGCAGGCGGATATTCCGGTGTACATCATGCCGAACGGTGATACGGCGGGTGCGCGCGGAGCGGCGATCGAGGCTTTGAAACTGGCGCGCGAGAGCGGTCTGGCTTAGGCTACGATTTACTCAGCAGATCTTTGAGGCTGGGGGCGTCGAGCAGGCGCACTCCGATGTCTTCCAGTTCGGCGGTCGAGCTCTTGGCCAGGCGCTGTTCCGCCCAAGCGGGAATCGCTCCGAAGCGGCGCTTGATCTGGCGGCGCAGGAGGCTCAGTTCGCCTTCCTGCCGGCCTTCCTGCCGGCCTTCCCGCCGGCCTTCCCGCATGCCTTTCTGGCGGCCTTCCTGCATGCCTTTCTGCAAGGCAGTCACGCGAGCTTGCTTCGCGGCTTCCTTGATGAGCGGCCTCACAAGCGGCATCAAGAGCGGGTTGTCCCGAATATCCAGCGTAATCGGCATCTCTTCGCCTCCTTCTTGACAAAACTGACCATCCGCGGCCGGAGGCCCGCTGTGACCAGCAACTGCGTCAGCGCATCGCGGCGCTGGACCGACGGCAACTTCACGATCCGGCGCAGAATGCTGCGGACCGCTTCTTTATGATCCCGCAGCCGGGCGAGAATCGCAATCAGGCTGTCCTCCAGTCCACCGCCCTCCAACAACCCGTCGCCGTCCAGGTTGCGAATGTCCACCAGCCCATAATGGACCACGATCCCCTCGTCACGAAGTTCACTCGCCATGCGGAGCGGGGCTTCACCTACATAGATGACGAGCTGGCGGGGACACCTACCCAGTTTCCGAAGCACTCCGATTTTGTACTCTGCTATGCGCAACGGTATATCCGCATCGTTGGTAATGTAGCTCTATGTGGACGAGTGTGCCGTCGGACATTTCTCCCAGCAGATCCGGCTGGAGGTTCTGTACCTTGGGTAGCTCCACCTCCAGCCACTTGACCACTGGAGCGCCGAGCTGCGCGGTCATGGCGCGCCTGGACCTTTTCAGCAGAAGCTTTAGTGTGGCGTCGTATGGAGGCATGTAATCAGCGGTGCGCCATCCCGCGGGGCTCGCCCGGCTTGTAGTCCGCCTCGATGTGCCCGGCAAGCTGCGCTTCGGTGAACAGCACCGGCTTGGTTTTCATGGCGACGAAGAGCGGCGTCTGGTCGGCGTAGTGCGGTGAATTTTCGTCCATGGTGGCCGATCCGAACTGGTGGATGTCCTCCGAGCTGAGCTGGCCCGCTTTATCCCAAGTGACAAACATGATGAAGGTGTCGCCGGCCATGGCTGTCAGCGTGCCGTCCTCCTGCTTGTCGCCATACACGGCACGGTAGGTGTCCGGGCCGCCATCCACCGGCAGATCGAGTTTGCCGCGGCGCAGATTATTCACTTGCCGCCACTCCGGATCGATGCGGCCGAAATGTGCCTGGAGAGTTTTGATAGCGTCGTGGAACGCAGTGGCTACCGGCAACGTTCGACCGTCCATGCGGGCCATGATCACCGGTTGGCAGGAAAAGATGGCGAGCGCCGCGGCACGGCTGCTCAAGTTGGTTTCTCCGTCCCAATGCTTCAGGAGATCGAGAGCTTTTCGTTCGGTGGCATCCTGGCCCGGGCCGAGGGCCAGGATCTTGGTAAAGACGTCGTATTCTTCCGAGCGTCGGCTGTAGGCCAGATCATACTTGTATTTGCGGAAAGCCTCGGCCGAAATGTGGGGGTCGGCGCCGAAGGTTTCGAGCGCACGCCAGGCGCGATTGGTCATGTCAGTCTGAATGCCCATGGTTGGCGAGAAGTCTCGCGGCTGGAGGTCGCCCGTGGGCGCGGTAGCGTGGAATGGCGTGTTGTTGGAATTGAAGACCAAGCCGGCGGGCGGATTCCAAAGCTGCGGAATGCGGTCGAAGGGCAGGTACGAATGCCAGATCAAGTCCGAGCGGTCACCAGGCAGCACGCCGTGCCAGTCGAAGCCTTCCTGACGCGCCGGGAACATGCCGTTGTAGATATAGCCGATGTTGCCCTTCTCGTCGGCATAGACGAAGTTGAGGCTGGGTAGGGCCTGCAGGGCGAGAGCGGTGCGCCATTCGGCCAGATCGCGGGCTTTGTTCAAACGGAAATACTCGATCGGCTGGCGGACTTCGTCGATGCCCGCGTAGCGGATGGCGAAGTAGCCCTGATCGTTCTGCAACACCGGGCCGTGCGCCGAATAGAGAACGTCGCGATGGACGGTCCACACCAGAGGTCCCCAGATCTTCACGCGGAGCTTGGCATCGCTCTTCTGGAAGTCGCGCCATTGGCCGTCGAGCCGGTACTGATTGTGATTGGCCGGGTTGATGGTCAGCTTGTAGACATCCACCAAATCGGGCTCGTTGACGGTGTTTGCCCAACCGAGGTGGGCGTTGTGACCGTGCAGCATGAAAGGCGAGCCGGGGAAGAAACCGCCGGCTACATGCCAGCCTTCACCGCTATCGAGCACGGCTTCGTACCAGGCTACCGGTCCGGTGTACGGCTGGTGAGAATTGACCAGCAGGCGCGTGGCGCCATCCGCCGACCGGCCCGGAGCGACGGCTACGGAGTTGGATCCGACAGGAGCGCCCGCGCCGCTGAACAGGAAGGCTTGCTTGGTGAGCCCTGCATCGCCGCCGGTGTCCGGATGGCGCAGCGCCTTGTCGATGCCATAGAAGAACGGCAGCTTGAACACGAAGCCCGCAGCGATATCCTTGCCGGTCATGGGCAACAGGCCGCGCGTGACTTGCTTTGGATGGAGCGCGGCGTAATAGTTCACGCCGTCGGCGTAGGCATCGAGCACGCGCCGCACATCCTCGGGCAAGTCGCGCTCGTATTGGGCGTTGACGGTTTCCCAGATGCGAAAGAAGTGGACGAGGTAGTCGGTGATGGCAGCCTTCTTGCCTTCGGTCGCCGCAAGCTGGCCGCGGATCGCCAGCCCGACTTGCTGGATGGTGGCGAAATCGTCTTCCGAATGGGCATAGGCGAGGCCGAAGGCGACATCCGCGTCGCGCGGGCCAGTGATGTGCGGCACGCCGAAGGTGTCGCGCTGGATGCGCGCGTTATATTGGCGGGCTTTGGCGATGAGGCTGGCAGGATCGGGCGAGGGAGGCTGATCGAGCCGGTCGGTGGCAATCAGAAAGATGGCGGCGCCCACAACGAGCGCAAAAAGTACGATGACGGATATCTTAAGGTAGCGCATAAAATGAGGCTATTCTACCACACCGGGCGGTGGGCGGTGGAGGCGGCAAAAGGGGCAGGCGGACTGGCTGCGAACTGGCTTCGGCGCGACCGTCTTACTCCTTATACATGTACTTGATGTTTGGCTTGTAAAGCAGAAGATTTGGTTGCCCGTTACGGTTCACCTTCAGGCAGCACTTGTCATACCATTCGATGACCCCGTGCAGCACCTCACCGTCTCGCAGCACGAACACCATGGGCGTCTTGGCCTGCATCTGCTTGACGTAGTAAAAATTCTCGGCGTTGGTCTGGTCCGACGGTACGGGCTTTTTCTGGGGCCGGCGCAAAGGGGCAATCTGCTCCTTGATCTCGTTGAGAGATGGGCGGATGAGTTTACGGTTCGCAGATTCCACTGGGTTGCCTTTCTTCTTTGAAGTATATGGATATGGCCCGCGCGTGACTTCAGAACGGCGCGAGCGGCTTGAACATATATGTAACACAATAGCGCGTCCGTAGCAACCGTGTTCTTCACCTGCGGAACCACTTCTTCGCGAGAGCGGCAATCCGGCTCTTCATGCGAGCGAAAAAAGAACCCGTGGGCGGAGCGGCGGCGGGTACGGCAGCCACGGACGAGGCGCCGCCAACTTCCGGCAGGATCTTCGAGGGAGCTTCGCAGGGCTGCTCGCCGGAGAAGCGCACGATGTTGACCAGGAACACGTAAGTGCGGCGCACACGCGCGCCGTCCTGGTTCTCGATGCAAACCGAAAATGTCGGATTGCTGTCCTTACTCGAGGCAGGCTTGAGCAACACCGGAAAATAGCCGTGCAGGTTGCGCTGGATGTAGGCCGTCTCATAGCGATGGCGGCGCAGGCTCCAGATGAACACGCGGAAGCTGTCGAAATCGTACGGCAGATCGCCGCTGCCGATGGTGGTCCACAGCCAGTTGTGTTTGACTTGGCCGCTATCGGGCACGTCGCCGAGCGGGAAATAGGACGTGATTCGGCGGCCTTCGGCATACTGCGCCACTTCGTCGGGAATGGCCATATAGAGCCGCCGAGTCAACACCCATCCGCTCTGGCCCTTTGAGTTGCGGACCAGGCTCCAATCATCCATAGGGACGGGGCGCGCCGCTTTCTCGTCGGCGATGGCCTGCTGGACCTCCGCAGGCGTATGGGAAAGCTCACGCCAATTTGCCGGCGGAGGCGGTGGGGCCGGCATGGGCGGAAGCGGGTACTTGGTCTCCGCTTTCTTGTGCGGCGGCACCGTTTTCGGCCGATGCGGGATCAGCGGCGGACGCTCCGGAGGCGTGCGCGGGGTTGACACGTGGGCCACGACGTCTACCTTTTCACCGGTTTTGACTTGCAAGAAACTCGGCGACAGGCGGTTGGGCTCCGTGTGGACGTTGAGCTCCTCGTAGCTGCTGGCGACGCCTTGCGAAGGCAGGTCCCGCGCCCGTTTTTCGACTTGCTGCAGCGCGGCGATTTCGGCGGCGCTGAGCAGCAGATATTCCTCCGTCCAACCTTCGGCGCCCCGCGGCGTGCGGACTTTCAAGAACCTGCGGCGCCGCTGGATGATCTCAAGGCGCTCGCCGTGGGTAGCGGTCGCCACCACCGGAGACTTGAGCGGAATGTCCTTGCGCAGCGCCAGCGTAGCGGGGCCGGCGTATGCCTCGGCGATCACGGGCGCGTGGTCCGGGCCGCTCCGGCACGCTCCGAGCAAGAGTAACGGCAATACCAGATAGGCGGGCTTCACGGCTCTACTGCTTCTTGCAATTCAAGGCCCCGCGTAGCGACCGGCGTGAGCAGGATCTCGGCGTCGTGGCCGTGCTGTAGGAAGAGGCGCTGGACCTGGCCGCAGACGGCATCGCAGCCTTGTTCGTAAAAGACCAGGATCGAGGGGCCGGCGCCGCTTAGCGCGCAACCCAGCAGGCCGGGAGCGCGCAGTTTCAGAATTTCGTCGAGTCCGGGTACGAGCGGTGCGCGATAGGGCTGATGGAACCGGTCCTCCAAAGCGGCCGGAAACGCGGCGGACGAGCCGGTGGCCAGCGCGGCGACCAATAATGCGGCGCGTTGCACGTTGAACACGGCATCTTCTTTGTTGTAGCAGCGCGGCAACGCGGCGCGAGCCTCGGAGGTGGGCAACACAAAATCCGGCACGACCACGGCGACGCGGAAGCCGGCGGGCAAATCGAGCCGCACAGCGCGCACCTGGCCGCCGGCATCGATGGCGCTGGCGACGATGGATCCCAGCACGCAGGCGGCGACATTATCAGGATGGCCCTCCAGGCGCGCGGCTTCATCCAGAATGCGCTGCTGCGGCCAGCCCAGCCCGAGCATGCGATCGGCGATCGCGACCCCCGCCGTGAGCGCCGCGGCGCTCGATCCGAGCCCCTTGCCGATGGGAATCTGGTTGTCGATGCGCAGCTCGATGGGGGGCATGTCGCGGTGGACGCCAGCCGCAACGGAAAGCGCCGTCTGCCAGATCAGGTTGTCCTCCGCGGTTGCAATGCAGGCGGCATCGCGCCCCGCGGCGGCGATGGAAAGCCGCGCGCCCGGCCGGAAGCGGCAGTCGAGATACACGCCCAGCGCCAGACCGAGCGCATCGAAGCCCGGGCCCAAGTTCGCGCTGGATGCGGGCACCCGCACGCGGCACCAGTTCATACGAGATCATTGTAGCTTCGGGCGGCGCGCACGCCGTCACGTTTAATTGGTCCCGTCGGCGCTTTCGCCTAACAGGCTCAGCTCCGCGGCGGCTAAGTCGGGATGGATGACCAGAAAGTCGTCGACATGGCAGGTGCGGAACAACGTCTCAATGCGCTCCGGGACCCCTACCAACGCGTACTTTCGTCCGTTACGTTCGCAGGACACATGCACGCCGAGCAGAGAGCCGAGGGCGGCTGAGTCCATGTAGGGCACGTCGCTCAGGTCGATGATGGTGAGCGGACCAGGATCTTTGCGCACTGTCTCCTGAAACGCGACCAGAGTATTGAGCGTGAAAGGCCCCACCAGGCGCAGGACGCGCATGTCCGCGCGCGCTCCGGAAGCTACGTCGACTCGGAAATCGTCCATTCCTGGATTATATGTCAGAGGCACCCGCCGCAATTGGTGGCCCCTGCGCGATCACGGCCGGGACCAGCGTGATGAGGGCTGAACGATGGCGACACTGGCGCTGGTGATCGGCATTTCTGCGCAAGTGATGAGTTTTCGCATGGCGATTGGCGGAATTTTAATGAAATGGCCGCGACCGGTGCTGTTCGACGCCGTGTTTCTTTCTCGCCATAACAGATTCGTGGTCACGATCACCGACGCCCTTTCGGCGCGTTCCGTCGATATGACTTGAAAATAGAAGTTCCGCCGCCGTGTGCGGCATCATCACGTACCTAGGCAAATTCCCAATTGCGTTGGATTTCGCGCGAACCTACAATGAACTGAAACCTAGCACGGATACAATCCTTCGGGAGGGGATGGGAATGGAAGAGAGAAAGGAAGAGAGTCAGGCTGGCAGTGGCCTCAATCGCCGTCGTTTCATTGGTGCGCTGGGCGCGGCAGCGGTCGCGGGCGCGATATTGAACCGGGAGGGGACGGCTCAGAACCCGCCGCCGCCGGTTGTGAACTACCAGGATTCGTTCGGCAACATCGTGCCGGCGGCGGCGGATTTAGTCGCCGCGAACATCTACCCGCCGCCCATACCAAGCTCCCAGCAGCCTCCAAACGGACCGCAGGAAGTCCATCGGGGCGGGCGCGTCCATCCAGAGGGCGAACATGGGCCGCCGCGATTGCGCCGCGGGTAAGCTGTACTTATCCCACTCCCACGGCCGCGAACAGTGGCTTTCCTTACTACAACATCCTGCTGATCATGGCCGACCAGATCCGGTCGTTCCGCTGGCTGCCCTCAGCAGCGAGCTCGTGGAGCAGTTGGATCAATCCGGGTGGAGGATTCCAGAGTACACTGCCGAATCTGTACCAGCTCTACAACATGTCGGTGGTGTTCACGAACTTCTTCGTGAGCGCCACGCCGTGCTCGCCGTCGCGCGCGAACTTCCTGACGGGCTTGTATTCGCAGCAGACGTGCCAATTCGTGAATCAGGACACCAGCGGGTCGACCTGTGCGCCGCCGCTGCAGCCTTTCATGCAGGGAGGCGCCATGAAGGGCTTCCCCTGCATCGGCGATGTGCTGTCGCAGTCCTCCCTGAACTACCAGTGCACATGGATTGGCAAATGGCACCTCTCGGACAACGCCCAGGAGCCCACGATGCAACCGTGCAGCCTAGGGAATACGCCGGGATCAAACGGGCCGGATGACTACAATTTTGGCAGCATTCCGAGCCATGACTACAACCTCCCCGGCCCGAACAGTGGTGCGACCTACGGGTACACAGGCACTGGGGGCTATCCGTCGCCGGACGGTGCGCCGAACGAAGGGACCGGCGGGGAATTCCTGAAAGGGTACTACACTAGCACGAGCGGTCCGCTACACGACACGCCCAACTATTCGAGCGCGATGAGCAACTACCAGTGTACGTGCGGCATGGCCGGGCCCGCGTGCTATCCCCAGATAAACGACGCCGCCATCGCCACAGCCTTCAACACCTGGCTCGGGAGCACACCAGCGCCAACAGCTCCCTGGTTCACGGCGGTCAGGTTCGTAAATGCGCACGATATCTCGATGTTCCCGTTCTCGTTCGGGCTCACTCCGCCGCGCAGCACAAGTTGCGCACCAGGCACCAGTTGCACGGAAAGCGCTGGCTGCACGCCCTCGGGCGGCTGCACGGAATACGTTAATCCGGCCAGCCAGCCCAGCGGCGCGTATTTCTCCGCTCCAAGCTCATCGATGTACTCCCAGTCTGGGTACCAGCCCCCGCCCGCCGCGTCGGCCCAGGCATTATACCCGAGCAACGGCTACCCAACCAGTGAGTCAGAGACGATCCCGCAGTTTCCCCTCCTCTACGGGAACCCATACGGAACGCCGGCCCTGACGCCGCCGCCGTCGCCGTGGCCCGTGGCCGATGACCCCGGCATGCAGCCGTACAACACGCTCGGCGGGAAGCCCGGCTTGCAGAAGTAC
>Ga0073928_10006429_pt1 | contig 15831 bp, 17 predicted proteins | sample PaiPotPPA55metaG_FD_76969 | JGI IMG/M metagenome (GOLD analysis project Ga0073928, IMG submission 76969) | Iron sulfur acid spring bacterial and archeal communities from Banff, Canada, to study Microbial Dark Matter (Phase II) - Paint Pots PPA... ... | reverse complement strand
TTCGTGGAAGCCGGGAGCGTGGCGGAGTTGTGAGCGCGCGCAGCATGACCGGCTTTGCCCGGGTGCGGAAGGCCGTCTCGGACGGCGAAATTATCGTGAGCATTAAGGGGGTGAACCATCGCGGCCTGGACATGCATTTCCACCTGAATCCGGAGTTGGATCCGTTCGAAAGCGCCATACGCAACGCGATCAAGGCCAAGGTGGCGCGCGGCCATTTGCAGATTCACGTCCTGTTCAACCGCAATGTGCCGGCGGACGTGTCCACTCTGAACCGGCCGCTGCTGCGCGCCTATTTGGAGGCGTTTCGTGAAGCCGCGGCGGAATTCGGTAAGGATCTCAAGCCGGACTTGAACGCGGCGCTACGGGTGCCCGGCATGTTGCAGATCCCGGATTCGACGGAGTTGGATGCGGCGCTCGAAGGGCCGCTGCTGGAGGCGGTGGGCGAAGCGCTAGAGTCGTTGAACCGGTTTCGCGAGCGCGAGGGCGCGGCCATGTGCGGCGAGATGCGCGAGCGCTCGACGTCGCTCGTCGGCCTCGTGGCGCAAATGGAAAAGATCCGCTCGCGCGCCACACAGGCTTTTCAGAAGAAGCTAAAGGAGCGTCTCCATGAGCTGTTGCGGGGCGCGGCGCTCGAGCCGCAGCGGCTGGCGCAGGAGGCCGCTCTGTTGGCCGAGCGCAGCGACATCAGCGAAGAGTTGGTCCGGCTGAAGACGCACGCGGCGCAGCTCGATAAGCTGTTCAATGCGGATGGCGAGATCGGCAAGCGGCTCGATTTCCTGCTGCAGGAAATGAACCGCGAGGCCAATACGATTCTATCGAAGACCGGCGGCTTGGGCGACCTGGGATTGACGATCACCGACCTCGCGCTGTCCGCCAAGGCGGAGATCGATAAGATGCGGGAGCAGTCGCTAAACCTGGAGTGAGATGGCCGCAAATGAACGCGAGTGAACGCGAATGAAGAAGGGAAGAATGAGATGATGGCGCCCACTGGTTCTTATCTGTGTCCATCTGTGTGCATCTGTGGTTTCGCTCTCTTGATTTGCGTTCATACGCGTTCATTCGTGGCCATTCCCCTATGACCACCGTATTCATCATATCGGCGCCGTCGGGGTCGGGGAAGTCGAATGAAAAAAGGGAACAATGAGATGATAGCGCCCACTGGTTCTTATCTGTGTCCATCTGTGTGCATCTGTGGGTTTCGCTTTCTTGATTTGCGTTCATACGCGTTCATTCGCGGCCATTCCCCTATGACCGCCGTATTCATCATATCGGCGCCGGCGGGGTCAGGGAAGTCGAATGAAAAAAGGGAACAATGAGATGATAGCGCCCACTGGTTCTTATCTGTGTCCATCTGTGTGCATCTGTGGTTTCGCTTTCTTGATTTGCGTTCATACGCGTTCATTCGCGGCCATTCCCCTATGACCACCGTATTCATCATATCGGCGCCGTCGGGGTCGGGGAAGTCGACCCTGGTGCGGCGGCTGCTGGCTGGCGTGCCGGGGCTGATGTTCTCGGTTTCGTACACCACGCGGCCGCCGCGCGGGCATGAGCAGCAAGGCGAGAACTATCATTTCATTACGCGCGCAGAGTTCGAGGAGCGCCTTAGCCGTGACGAGTTCCTGGAGCACGCCGAGGTCTTCGGCAATTATTACGGCACACATCGGGGCATCCTGGAGCAGGCGCGGGCCCAGGGCAAAGACTTGGTGCTCGACATTGACGTGCAAGGTGCGCGACAATTGAAGAGTAAGATCCCAGAAGCGGTGACCGTGTTCATTCTGGCACCTTCCCGTCAGATCCTGGAGCAGAGGCTGCGCGCGCGCAGCGAGGATGCGGGTGCGGTGATCGCGCGGCGGTTGCGCGACGCGGCCAACGAGATTCGCAATTACAGCGCCTACGATTACGTGCTGGTCAACAACGAGCTTTCGCAGTCGGAAGAAACCCTGGCCGGCATTGTGCGCGCCGAGCGGGTCCGGCGTAGCCGCATGGAAGAGCAGATCCGGCCGATTCTGGAGACTTTTGAAACGAACGAGTAAAGGACTTTCAAGCATGGGTGACAAGATTCCGCGCAACAATGCACATTGCACGATTCCGGACGATGCCGAGCAGAGCACCTACCGGTTCATCATTGTGGCGGCCAAGCGCGCCCGCCAGTTGCAGGGGGGGGCGCGGCCGGTGCTGCCGACTTCGTCCAAGAAGCCAACCGTGATCGCGATGGAAGAAGTGCGGCGCGGCTTGGTGAAGTACGAGATCCCGGGCGTGGCGGGAGAAGAGCCGCCGGTGGTCGAACCAGTTCTGTAAGCGATGAACATCATCCTGGGCGTTGGCGGCGGAATCGCGGCGTACAAAGCCGCGGAACTGGCGCGCCTGCTGATGCAGCAAGGTCATGCGGTGCAGGTGGTCATGACGGCGCGGGCGAAGGAATTCGTGCGTCCCCTGACTTTCGCCGCGCTCACCGGTCACAAGGTGATTGACGATTTGTTTTCCTCCGCTAGCCCGGAGGCCACGCTTTCGAGCGCCATCGAGCACATCGCCGTGGCGCAGGAGAATGATCTGCTCGTCGTGGCGCCGGCCACGGCCGATCTGCTGGCGCGCTTCGCCCATGGAATCGCGGACGATTTTCTGACCACGCTGTATCTGGCCTTCACCGGTCCGGTGGTGCTCGCGCCCGCGATGAATACCAACATGTGGCGGCACGCCGCGACGGAGAGCAATCTCGAGACGCTGCGGCGGCGCGGCCATCGCATCGTCGATCCGGGCGAAGGCGAATTGGCGTGCGGCATGGTGGGCCCAGGACGGCTGGCTGAGCCTGAAGAGATCGCCGCGGCGGTGGAAGCGGAAATCGGGCGGCGGCGCGATCTCGAAGGCGAAACCGTGTTGATCACTGCCGGTCCGACGCAGGAACCGCTCGATCCGGTGCGCTACATCTCGAACCGCTCGAGCGGCAAGATGGGCTATGCGCTGGCGGAAGCGGCGGCCGCGCGCGGCGCCCGGGTAGTGCTGATTTCCGGGCCGGTACATCTCGCCCCCCCCCGCGGCGTGACGCTGGTCCCGGTGCACACGGCGCGCGAGATGCGCGACGCGGTGTTCGCCAACCTGGAGCCGGCCACGGTCGTCATCAAGGCGGCGGCGGTGGCGGATTTCCACTTGTCCAAGGTGCCGCCGCAGAAGATCAAGAAGACGGCGGCGCGCATGTCGCTGGAACTCGATCCGACGCCGGATATCCTGGCGGAACTGGGCCGCAAGAAAGGTGACCGGCTGCTGGTGGGATTCGCGGCTGAGACCGAGAATTTGAAGCAGGAAACCCGCCGCAAGATGGAAGCCAAGAATTGCGATATGGTGGTCGGCAATCTGGTCGGCGGCGAGGAGGTAGGCTTTGAAGCCGATCAGAACGAAGTGCTGCTGGCGCTCCGCACCGGCGAGATGATCCCCGTGGCTCGCGCTTCGAAGCGTGAAGTTGCCGGCCGCATTTTCGACGAGATTCTGAAACTCCGCCTCGCCCTCTATGCCGCCAATGGACGCTGATCGGCTGCGGCAGTATCTGGAGTTCTACCAGGATCTGGGAATCAAGACGCTCTATCGCCGCGGCTCCGTGGGACCTGCTTCGCCGATCCTCCCCCCCTCACCGGACCGCGAGTGTGAGCAACCGGTCGCTCCATCCGAAACTCTGCTCGCGATCCAGCAGGACATCGGCGACTGCCGCCGCTGCCGCCTCTGCGAACAACGCACGAAGATCGTCTTCGGCGTGGGCAACGAGCAATCCAAGCTCGTGTTCGTTGGCGAAGGGCCGGGCGCGGACGAAGACGCGCAAGGCATCCCCTTCGTGGGCCGCGCGGGACAGTTGCTAACCCAGATGATCGAAGGCACGGCCAAGAAAGAAGGGATCCCGCTGCTGCGCGCCGACGTCTACATCTGCAACGTCGTGAAATGCCGCCCTCCCCAGAATCGCACGCCGGAGCCGGACGAGATGGAGATGTGCGGCCGGTTTCTGAGGCGCCAGTTACTGGCGATTCGTCCGAAGGCCATCTGCGCGCTGGGCGCCACCGCGGCCAAGTACCTGACGAGCAGCAAGGAAGGCGTGACTCGCATGCGCGGCAACTGGTATAAGTGGCACGACATGCCGGTGATGGTTACCTATCACCCTTCTTACTTGCTGCGCGCGTACAACCAAGCCGCCAAGCGCGAAGCTTGGGAAGATCTGAAAAAAGTCCTGCACTTCGTCTACGATTGAGGGGACGCCGCGCCGTTCATTGAAGTTTCTTTACATGAATCTCTTTTCACCCGGCAACGCGTGGAGTGCCCGCCGCGTTGATTCAGGTGGGAGGAAACTTCAAATGCGATATTTGAAAACATTCGGATTCATCGCCATGGCCGCAGCGGGCCTGGCTTTATCATGCACTACAGCGAAGGCGCAGGATCCCTATTGGCAGCAGCGTGATCTGCGTCACGATTACGCCCGAGCGGACCGGCTGCGGAACGACATCGCGCGCGACCAATGGCAGCGCGACCGGGCTCTCGCCGAAGGCCGCTATGGGAAGGCGTCGCACATCGAGCGTGACATCGCCCATGATCAACGCAAACTCGACCGCCAGTATCGCGATATCCATCGCGACCAGCGCAACCTTCGCTACGACTATTACGGCAGGCCCTACTGAGAAGCGTCATACCTTCTTGAGCAGTGCGATCTGGCCGGCGTGATACAGGTTGTGCTGCACGACGCCGTGCAGCATGGTGTAGATCTGATAGACCCGCTCACCGAGCACCTTCTCGCGTAGGCGGCTGTCGTCCATGGCGCTGATCTCAGCTTCGAGCGCGCGCTGTGCCTCGGCGAGCGCTGCGAGGGCCTGTTGCCAGGCGGCCTCACTGGTTTCGCGCGCGGCGGGCCAATCCTGGTCGGGCGGCAATGTTGGAATCTCTTCCCCTTGGATGCGGCGCGTGACGATCGCTTCCCAGGTGGCGATGTGCAGCACGATTTCCCAGATGTTATGGGCGCCCGGCAAGGGGCGGCGCGCGGCTGCCTCGGCCGTCACGCCTGCGAGGATCTCGCCGAGCGCGGGGCCGTGCCAGGCAGGGCCGTGGTAAGCGCGGTCAAGCTGGTCAACAATACGAGCGGTTTCGGTCATAGAGAGTCTCCAAAATCGAGGGACAATTGATTGGCGTAATGCCGGCGGCGGACGTTTTCGAGCTCACGGGCTTCCTCGTCCCGGCCCCAGCGTTCCAGGATCCACATCTGTTCCCAAGCGCATTCTTCGAGCACGCGGCGGTCTTTGCGCTTGGTCGCGGCGCGCGACCAGCCCTGGAGCATTTCGAAGGCTTCGGCAAGGCGGTCCTGCGCTTTCGCCCATGCGACGCCGCGGCGCGCAAGAGTGCCGGCTAGATCCCATTCGTCGGGCTCCGCCAGCGCCCACGCTAGCGCGGCTTGTAGATCGGTCCAGTGGGCGTCACCGAATGACTCGGCGAGGGCGAGCGCGTGACTGAGCGGCCAGCACTCGTCTGTGGCGAGCACGGCGACGGCTTCCCGGACGGCGGCGGGAATGAGGTATCGAGGGCCGTTTTCATCGAGGGGCGCCAGGAATCCGTGGGACAAGAAATCCGGCGTGATACTGATGCCGGCCATGCGCTGCGCGAGATCCAGCCGGAAGCCGGAGGGCGCACAGGCGCACATGGCAGCGAGCAGGCGCTGCGCGGCGGGATCGAGCCGTCGTAGCGCCTCATCGAGCGCGGCGTCGAGTTGGGGGGGGGCGTCAAGATGAAGGGGCGTCGCGGATAGGGCGGCGGCCAACGCCGCGTCGCGTGTGGTCAGCAGCACGGAACTGCACCCGCGCGGCGCAAGCGCAGGGGCGGTAGCGGCGACGGCGTCGTCCAGCACCAAGAGGCAACGATGGCGGGCGCACAGGCAGCGTAGCTCGTGGAGGTTCGATTCCAGATCACGGTCCAGGCGCGTGCCCAACTGCGCGGCCAGATCGCCGGAGAGCGCGGCGGTGGTGCGGGCGCCGCAGGTCAGCCAGAGCACGGCGGCGAAATCGTCGCGGCAGCGGCGTGCGAATTCGAGCGCTAGCGCAGTCTTGCCGTAGCCGGCCGGGGCGTTGACGGCCACCATGCCGGGCGCATCCCCGAGCAGCGTGCAGAGGGCTTCGAGTTCCGCATCTCGGCCCGTGAAGGAAGGCAAGCGCGCAGGGACAAAGGGAGCCTGCTGCGCGGCGGGCCACAATTTCATGAGCCATCGGCGCGTGGCGCGAAACCCGTCGATTCGATTCTGGCGCAGGTCGAAGAAGTTGTTGCGTTTGAGCAGGGCGGGGAATTTGCAATCCTCGCAGAGCAGCGTGGCCACGGCGGTGCCCACTTCGGCGGCCTGCTCCCAGAAGACGGATTGCCAGCGCTCCAGGGGCCAGCGAGGCGGCACCGACGCGGGCGAGAGCAGCACCAGCACGACGTCGGCGGCCAGGCCTTCTTCGACCTTGGCAATCAGGTCGCCGCCCGGCGCCGCCTCACCTTCCTCGAGGAGCACTTCCACGCCGCAGCCGCTCTCCAGCAGCGCCGCGAGCTCGCGCGCCAGCTCGCGATCGGAAGCGGAATAGCAGGGGAAGATCTTAGGCATGCGTGCGATCTTTCGCGATAGCTTTGGCGGGTGGATCCAGCAACGCCAGCAATACACCCATGAGCGCGGCCAGCACGGCATCGCTGATTTCCGGGATGCGGCCGGGTAGGTAGATCTGCACCCATTCGAGCGCGAAGAGTACCATCGCGGTGACGACGGCCGGCAGAAGGAGGCCGAATCCGACGCCGCGCCAAAGCCAGATTACCGAGCCATACCAGAAGCTCTTGCGGAACAGCACCACGAATCCACTTTGCCATGCAGTTTGAAACAGGCTACGGAATGGAACCCAATTGAATTTTCCAGGAGGGGCCAGATGGAACGGCAGTAGCTCAGCGAGTACGAGGGCGACGGCCAGCAGCACGGGCGTCGCGCGGCGCACGGGCAGACGCGGCGTCGAGATCCAAATGGCGCAAGCCAGCATGGCGCCGGCGATGTCAGACCATGCCAGTGTGCGGCTCACGATCAGCAGGCGGAGCGGCAGCACCAGCAGAAGAAGAACCAGCAGCCTGCTGGTCCGTTTTTCGAGCACGCCTTCAAGCAGGCATGCGACCGCGAGCCACTCGGCGAGAACCAGGAGCGTATCGACCGGCGAGATGGCGCCGAGCGGTCCGAGCGCGGCCAATTTCGCGTGCAAGCGGGACCGGCCCCAGCCGGGGAATAGCGGGAAGACCTGGTAGCCCAACCAGCAGCACAGGAGCATGAGCGCGCCGGAAGGATGCAGAAGTCGCGTCGCAGTACGGCCCGTGACGACATGCTGCAGCTTGGCGTGATACAGCGCGCCCAAGCCCGCCCCAACGGCGGTCCCCGTGAAGTTCGATAGCACGTCCGACATGCTGCAATCGCGGGCCGGGACGAACAATTGCAACATCTCGATGGCGGCTGAAAGCACAAGCCCCACGAGCAGCGGCACTGCGATTCTCAGCACGCCAGGCGCGCGGTCGCTGATGCTGAGAAACGCGAACAGACCGAGAGGTATGTAGAGCGTCACGTTGACGGCGACGTCCCAAATCAAGTAGCGGCTCAAGCCGGTGGGCCAGGAATGCAGCAGAATCCACAACGGGCTGACAGCCAGATGGAGAGTCCGGAAATTCCACGGGTACAGAGAGCCGTACACGATCAAGGTAACGACGATCAAGAGCACTCGTCGCATGAGTTCAGCGTGAGGCGGGGATCTGAAGACAAAACCCCAGCCCCCGACCCCCAGCCCCCAGCCCCTGGGCGGCGAGGATCGCGCGTGGCCCGATGACCGCCGCGCTCACGCCAGCCCCGTTTCCCGCAGGAACTTGGCGGATTCCTCAGGCGGCGTGGGATTGATGTAGAAGCCCGTGCCCCACTCGAAGCCCGCCCCTTTGGTGAGCTTGGGAATGATCTCGACGTGCCAGTGATAATGCGCCATGGGATTTTCGCCGAGCGGCGCGCTGTGCACGATGAAGTTGAAGGGTGGATGCTCGAGCACCTTGTCGATCTTGCGGATCGTGCTGCGCAACACCCAAGCCAGGTTTTGCAAGGTGGCGTTCTCCGCGCTTTCGAAATGGGACTCGTGATGCTTGGGCAGGATCCAGGTCTCGAAGGGGAAGCGCGGCGCCCAAGGCTGCATGACCACCAGGCGGTCGGTCTCGGCCACCAGCCGTCCGCCGGCAGTGGTCTCCTGGCGGATGATGTCGCAGTAGACGCAGCGCTCCTTGAAATCGAAATACAGCCTGGCGCCGTCGAGTTCCTCCTGCACGCGCTTGGGAGTCACGGGCAGCGCGATCAATTGCGAATGCGGATGCTCGAGCGTAGCGCCGGCGCCCTCGCCGTGGTTCTTGAAGAGCACGATGTAGCGGAAGCGCTGGTCACGCTTCAAATCGTTGATGCGATCGCGGAATGCCCACAGCACTTGCTCGATCTGGTGCTCGGTCATGTCGGCCATGGTGAGCGTGTGCTCGGGGCTCTCGATGATGACCTCATGCGCGCCGATACCGTTCATCTTGTCGTACATGCCGTCGCCCTGGCGATCGAGATCGCCTTCGATGCCGAGGGCGGGAAATTTGTTGGGCACTACGCGCACGCTCCATCCAGGCTGGTTGGCGCCGCCGCTCTGGCGGAAAGCCAGCACTTCAGGCGGCGTCTTCTGCTCATGGCCGGGGCAGAAGGGGCAAAGGCGCGGCGCCGTGGGTTTGGAAACGGCCTGGCGGATGAAATCTGAAGGGCGGCGTGCGCGGTCGGTCGCAATAATGACCCAGCGGCCCGTGATCGGGTCCTTTCGTAATTCCGGCAAAGTGTGAAGTGCCTCCTGTAAGCGGGCAAAAACCTGGAGCGGCGCGGAGACCGTATTATATCTTCCGGCTGACGGAAAAGGCATCCTTGATCCATTCGATCTGGGGCGGCCGGTCGAGGATGATATTGACGAGGTCGAAGCGTGCCTGTTGTGAGCCCACGCCAGTGCGGCGCAGATAGTCGGCCGCCGCTCGCCGCAGGTATTTCTCCTTGTCGAGCCCGACGGCGCGGTCGGGGCTCCCGAACTCGGCGGTGGCGCGGGCTTTCACTTCCAGGAACACCAGAGTATCGCGATCCCACGCGACGATATCGAGTTCGCCGCTGCCGGCGCGCGGGCGATAGTTGCGGGCCACGATGGTCAGGCCGTGGCGGCGCAGGAAGCGATGGGCGAGATCTTCGCCGAGGCGGCCATGCGCCTGCTCTTCCGTCGCGCTGTGCGCCCTATGTTTCGCGCGCGCCGCATCCGCCAGCCGGTATAGCAATGAAATCATCCGCTGCCTTCAGGCTTGAGAACTTCGAACTCGAACTCCATCACCTTGCCGCGGACCACGTAGCACAGGTAGTGCTCCCAGAAGCGCCGATAGCGCGGGAAGCGGTTCACCAGGAATTCGAAGCCCAGCCATTTCCAAAACTGGAGTAGCTTGACGCGGACGGAAATCTCGCGGAAACGGGCTTTGGAGTAGTAGCCGAAGCCGCCGTGATCCTCGCCGAAGTAGCGGAATGAGAAGCTGTTCAGATGGCTGCGGTGGGTGGGATCGCAGAACGAGCTGTAGTCGGTGTAGTGGGGCGTTTCGATGCGGACGGTGCCGCGCGGGCGCACCAGGCGGTGGAATTCCTCCATGGTGCCGATGACGTCGGCGAGGTGCTCGATGACGTGGATGGCCAGCAGGCGGTCGAAGGAATTGTCGGCGAAGGGGTAGGGGAAGTGGTCGAGGTCGCAGAGGACGTCGGCGCGGCTGGCGGGATTCCGGTCGATCCCGATGGCACCGGGTTGCTTGTGAATCCCGCAGCCGACGTCGAGAGTTCTTAGTCGCGTGTGGCCAAGGTCAGGCACTCTTCCAGGGTATCTGAGGCGAAGTCGCTGTGGTACGGTGGCTGGGGCCGACGGCGTGCTCGCGCGCAGCATCCACATGGTACAGAGACTCTAGAAATCGGAGACATTGTCCGTGTAAGGTACACAACCTCGGGTAGTCGCGAAAGCCAACTGCACCTAATCAGGTTTGTTCGGTCAGCGCAGCTTCCGAGGTTGTGATCACCATGACGCCTCGAGTGCGCAACGCGACGATCAAGGCACGGCTCATGGCGTCCTCGTCGATGTAGATCTTAATTAGGCCCACTGAGGATCAACTGTAGTGCTGCCGCTCGAGAGCTTCGGCCTCGCGTTCCTCGGCCTCCAGGTCGGCATCAATCTCGGCTTTATTAGCGTAGTAATACGCAAGAGCCGCGTGAACCTGTGCCAGCGAGAGATGCCCGAAATTGTCGACGATCTCCTCGGGGATCATGCCCATGTTATGCCACTGTGCAATCCGGCGCACGGAGACACCTGTTCCCGCGATGCAGGGACGCCCGCCTCGGATGTCGGGCCGGCGAGATATGAGGCTGCCGATCTCGGTTATGGTCGCCACTGCCTTCGAGTATAGCGCTGCGGCACCAGTCGTGCCCCCCAGCGTTCTTAATCGCGCGTAGCCAGCGTCAGGCACTCTTCCAGAGTATCCATGGCGAAGTCGCACTGGTCGCGCGAAATGATGAGCGGCGGGCTGAAGCGCAATGTGTTGTCGCCGGCGCCGAGGATGAGCAAGCCGCGCTCGAAGGCCAGGTCGACCACCCGGTCGCGGAGTTCCGGCGCTTTGGTTTTGGAGGCCTGGTCGCGGACCAGCTCGACACCCAGCATCAAGCCGAGGCCGCGCACATCGCCGACGATGGGGAAGCGCGCCGGCCACTGGCGCAAACGCGCCATAACATAGGCGCCCATGCGGGCAGCGTTATCGATCAGCTCCTCTTCAAGCAGCTCGATGGTGACCAGCGCCGCGGCGCAAGCGACAGGATTGCCGCCGAAGGTGGAGGCGTGTGCTCCGGGCGGCCACTTCATCAGGTCGGCGCGCGCCACGGTCGCGCCTAGCGGCAGGCCGCTGGCGATGCCTTTGGCCACCGCCATGATGTCCGGAGTCAGGTGGAAATGTTCGGAGGCCCACATCTTGCCCGTGCGGCCCATGCCGGATTGCACTTCGTCGCAGACCAGCAGGATGCCGTTTTGTTCGCAGATGCGCACGAGCTCGTCAAAGAATTTCTGCGGCGGTACGATGTAGCCGCCTTCGCCCTGCACGGGTTCGATCACGATGGCGGCGACCTCATCGGCCGGCGCAATGGTCTTCAGCAACTGGTCTTCGATGAACTTGGCGCACTCGACCGCGCAGTTCTCTGGCGTTTGGCCGAAGGGGCAGCGGTAGCAGTTGGGATAAGGTGCGTGCACCACGCCGGGCACCAGCGGGCCGAATCCGCGCCGCTGCACGGCCTTGCGCGCGGTGAGCGAGAGCGCGCCCATCGTGCGGCCATGGAAGCCGCCCAGGAACGCGATGAACTTTTCGCGGCCGGTGCTATAGCGCGCCAGCTTCATGGCGCCTTCGATGGCTTCGGCGCCGGAGTTACCGAATGAGACGCGGCGCTCGACGCCGCCGGGCGCCAACTCGCCAAGCTTCTCCGCCAGGTCGACCATCGACTCATAGAAGAAGTCGGTGCCGGACATGTGGATCAGTTGGCCGGCCTGCTCGCGGATGGCCTCCACGACCCGCGGATGACAGTGGCCGGTCGCCACGACGGCGATGCCTGCATTGAAATCCAGAAATCGGTTGCCGTCCACGTCCTCGACGATCGCGCCTTCACCGCGGCGAGCCACCAGCGGGTAGCCGCGCGTGTAGGACGGCGAAATGTGACGGCGGTCGCGCGCCATGATTTCTTGGGCGCGGGGGCCGGGCACGGGCCCGGTTAAGAGCGGCAGATCCTGCCGAATTGCATCCATGACATTGATCATACGCAAACCTCCTTTGAATCCTGAAATTTATTTTGGGCCAACGAGTGAGGGCAGAGGTATCGCGCGGGATTCCTAATCGGAAGCGAAGAGGGCAGGACGGCAGATGGCTGGCCGGCTGAGCATAGTATGATTATACACCAACGCGCACGGTGCGCGGCGGGGTTTTCTCGCGGCGCGCGCGCAGACGGCTACGTTACACTGGGAAGAATGACAGCAGTCTGGATGCTGCTTCTCCTGTTGTTTCCGCCCGGAGCGCCGGCTGCGCCTACCGCTTTGCCGGCGAAAGAGACGCTCGATTACACCGTGGAATGGCGCTTGGTGACGGCGGGCAAGGCGCGCGTGGTGTGGGACGCGTCGCCGCAGCACGGCTGGCAGGCCGACTTGCATCTGGAATCCACCGGGCTGGTATCGCGGCTGTTCAAGGTCAACAACGACTACGCGTCGAACATGGGGCCGGATTTGTGCGCCTCGGGATCGTACCTCAAAGCCGAAGAAGGCAACCGTCACAAGGAGACGCGCGTAACGTTTGATGCCGCGTCACACAAGGCCGCCTATCTGGAGAAGGACCTGGACAAGAAGGCGGTTGTGGCGCAGCAGGAGATCGATATTCCGCCGTGCGTGCACGATGTGCTCGGCGCCCTCTACGCCTTGCGTACGCTGAACCTGCAGGTGGGGCAGAGTACGAAGTTGCCGATCAGCGATGGCAAGAAAAGCGTGATGGCGCGCGTGGAGGCGCAGCAGCGGGAAGATATCAAGACTCCCGCGGGCGCATTCAAGACCATCCGCTACGAGGCGTTTCTGTTCAACGATGTGCTGTACCGGCGTTATGGACGGCTGCATGTGTGGCTGACGGACGATGGGCGCAAGCTGCCGGTACAGATCCGTGTGCGGCTGCAATTTACCATCGGCACGATCACCTTGCAATTACAGAAGGAAGAAAAAACATGAAGTGGCTGGCGTGTTTCGGGGCGGCGGCGGTGGCGCTGGCGCAGAGCGGCGCGCTGCTGACGAACCCGGAAGCGATCCAGCTCGAGCGGCGCACGGTGCAATTGATGGAATCGACCGGCGTGGCGGTGCCGGGCTTGGCGCGCGCGGGTGCACCGGCGCTGGAGGATGCGCGCGCGTCGCTCGCCAAGCTCGAAAAGGATACGCGGAATGCGGGCGTGACCTACGCGTTCCTTTCGAGCCTGCGTGCCTATCTGGCGATCGCGGATACAGTGCCAAAACCGTATCCGTTTCCGGAGGCGGGCAGCCGCCAGTTCGCCGAGCTGCGCGCGGCGGTCGACCGGCTGGATTCGCATTTCCGCACGCTGCTGGAATACAAGGAGACGCAGGTGCGCAACCCGGACCCCGACAATCTGGCGCGTTACGCGGATGCGGATGAGCGGCTGGGCCCGGCGTCAGGGCAGAAGCCGCGCGTCGTGTTTCTGGGCGATTCGATCACGGATGGCTGGCGGCTGAACGAATACTTCACGGACCGCGACTTCGTGAATCGCGGCATCAGCGGGCAGGTCACCGAAGAGATGCTGGGGCGCATGCAAGCGGACGTGATTAGGCCGCAGCCGAAAGTGATGCTGGTGCTGGCCGGGACCAACGATCTCGCGCGCGGTGTGCCGGTGCCGGCCATCGAAGGCAATCTTACGATGATCGCGGATCTGGCGGAGGCGCATCACATCCGCCCGATGTTCGCGTCCGTGTTGCCGGTGAGCGCCGAGCAAAGCGCGCTGCGGCCATTTGGCAAGATCCTGGAGCTGAACAGTTGGCTGCGGAGCTTCTGCAGCGCGCGTCGGTTTGTGTATGTGGATTACTACGCGGCGATGGTGGACAAGGCGGGATACCTGCAGGCTGATTTGTCGGACGACGGGCTGCATCCGAATGCAAAGGGGTATCGCATCATGGCGCCCATTGCGCTGGAGGCGATCGATAGCCTGGTGAAGGGCGAGGGCAAGCGGAAGAGCAGGCGCCCTTTCTAACGAGCGGCGGCAAGTTGCGCGGCGGATTTCGAGACGGCCGAGAACATGTTGCGCCGAAGGATGGACGACGCCGCCAGGACTCCGCCTACCAATGCTCCGACGACTCCGGGTGAAGCGGCGTCGGCTCCAGTGAGGTACAGGTTCGGCACGGCGGTTTGCGGGTTGAGGCAGCGCGCGCGAAAACGCTCGGGCGTGCCGGCCAGCCCGTAGATTTCGCCGCGCTGATAGTTGGCGAAGTGGCGAGTGGATAGGGGCGTCGAGAGCTCGCAGAAATCGATCTTGCCGCGGACTCCCGGCACCTGCTCCTCCAGCACGCGCCGCAGGCGATCGGCGAGGTTCTGCTTCAAGGCGTCGTAATCCAGGCCGCGGCGTTTCCAGCGAACGTCGGCCCATTTCTCGAACCATTCATACGGCGCGAGCGTGATGGCCTGGATGGTGGAGCGACCCGGATAGCGCTCGGCGAAGGACGGATCCTTGGCGGACGGAAACGAGATGTACACAACGGGAAAAGGTTGGTCCGGATCGGCGAGGTAGCGGGCCACGGTAGCATCGTGATCGTTGCCGGGATAGACCCAGAGGTTGGCGCCGCCGAATTCGGGATCGTGCGGGCCGCGCTTGAGGCCCACGTAAAGGTTTGCATGGCTCAACGAAGCTTTGAAGCCCGTGATCTCGCGGAGCGCGCGTTCGCGGCCGGGCGCGCCGGTGGGCAGCAGCATGGAGTACGTGTTCCAGGCTCCGGCATTGCTGATGATGAGCTTGGCGCGCAGCTCGCGGCCATCGGCCATGCGCACGCCGACGGCGCGGTTGCGGGAATCCAGCATGATGCTGGAGACTTCCGCTCCGACGAGGATCTGACCACCGGCCTGCTGAATGAGCGGCTCGATTTCGGCGGCAATGCGAGCGGCGCCGCCCACGGGATAGTAGCCGCCCTCGAAGTAATGGTTGGCGACGGCGGCGTGCAGCGCGAAACTGCTCTGCGCGGGCGGCAGGCCGTAATCGCCCCACTGGCCGGTGAGCACGTCGATAAGCTCGCGGTTGCTGGTGAGGCCGGCGAGCACGTCGCCGGTGCGCCGGTCCGAATAACGGAGGAAGCTGCGGCGCAGGAAGGGTCCGGCTAGTGCTGCCGCGGGCGCCGGCAAAACTTTCGCGGCGAAGTAGGGACGGGCAGCCTGCGCGGCGGCGCGCACCTCGGCGATGTAACGATCGATGGCGCGGCCTTCGTTCGGAAAGTACTGGTGCATGCGCTCGCGGAAGCGCTCGCGGCCCGTGACAAAGTCATACGCGCGATCCTGGATCATAATGCGATCGTACACATCCGGCATCGGATGCCATTGCAGGCGGCCGCCGGTGAGCGAGTCGAACAGGACGCGCACCTGCGAGCGCGGGTGGCCGACTTCGCCGATGTAGTGGACGCCGACGTCCCACTCGTAGCCGGGGCGGCGGAAGACGTGGGTGAACCCGCCGGCCGTGTAGTGGCGCTCGAGCACGAGCACCTTCTTGCCGGCATAGCGCGCCAACAGCGCCGCGGCTGCCAGGCCGCCGATGCCCGATCCGATCACCAGGGCATCGAACTCGCCGGAGGGCGGATGCTGCTTGTAAGAGACGCCCGCGAGGTGGGGCGCCACGGGAGCGGGAGCAGTTAATGTTGACATCAGCAACATCATAACGCATCAAAGTTGCTTCTGTCAACATCTTCTTGTTACAAAGAGAAAGGATGGCGCGGGAGCAACCCTATCATCACGGAAACCTCAAGCAGGCGCTGGTGGAAGCCGCGCTGGAGCTGATCGGCGAGACCGGCCCGCGAGGCTTCACGCTGCGCGAGGTGGCGCGGCGCGCGGGAGTGTCGCACAATGCGCCGTACCGGCATTTCCGCGACAAAGGAGACTTGCTGGCGGCGGTGGCGGCGGATGGCTTCGACCGGCTCACGAAGTCTCTCCGGGCGACGCCCGGAAAAAACGGCCCGCTTGAGCGGCTGC
>Ga0073928_10006428_pt1 | contig 15832 bp, 14 predicted proteins | sample PaiPotPPA55metaG_FD_76969 | JGI IMG/M metagenome (GOLD analysis project Ga0073928, IMG submission 76969) | Iron sulfur acid spring bacterial and archeal communities from Banff, Canada, to study Microbial Dark Matter (Phase II) - Paint Pots PPA... ... | reverse complement strand
GGATCTCTGCGGTGCTGCTCGCTGCGGCGGGTATCGGCTCGCCGGTGCCCGCGGCCCACTCGGCCGAGACCGCCCGGATCAGCGAAATCTCGATTTCGACGACGCCGGTCGCGCCGATCAGCCCTCTGCTCTACGGCGCCAATTACGTCTGGCATCTGGTGCCGGCCGCGGAGTTTCGCAATTTCGACGAGATGCTGCGCAACATCGCCCATTCCAGCCTGGTGCGCTACCCGGGCGGCTGGGCGGCCGAATGGTACGATTGGGCCACCAACTCGGAGCCCGGCAACAAGAAGCCGCCCGAGGAGCCCGGCATCGACCCCGAGACCTTTCTCGCCGCCGTGCCGCGGGCCAGCTTCGTCACGCCCAGCGCCCTCTACATTCGGGACCCCTCGCAGCTCGAGACCATCGTCGGCCGCAGCGTCGACCTGGTGCGGCGCTACGGCAGCCGCGTCAAGCTGTGGGAGATCGGCAACGAATGGTGGCTGCAGCGCGACCACAAGGACATGGGGGTCCGCCAGCAGAACCTCGCCGCCTATGGCAAGCTGGTCGCGGCCGTCGTGCCGGCCATGAAGAAGGCCGACCCGTCGATCGAGATCTACGTCACCGGCGACTGGATCGTCCCGGCGGAGTTCGCCACCCTGCGCCGCCTCGCCGGCGAAGCGGCGTGGTCGGCGGTCGACGGCATCTCGATCCACCCCTATTGCGGCGCAGTCGATCCGCAGAAGGCCTGCGGCTTGTTTGCCGATCGCGTCAACGAGATCCGCTCGCTGACCGGCAAGGATAATCTCTACGCCTCGGAATGGTCCTATTCGTGGTCGCGCGAGACGGTGCTGGAGAGCGGCAATTACGGCATCCGCAACGCCGACCAGATGGTCGCGGCGATCCAGCGACTGGCGTTTGCGCATGTGCACGCCGCCGCCTACTGGCCGGCGGTCAGGGGCGTGCCCGACATCAACTTCGTCTCACAGGATTATCGGCACGCCTTCGCGACCGGGCGCCTGTTCGGCTGGATGGCGCAATATTATCGCGACCAGGCGTTGTCGACGCGCGGCGACCTGCCGGCCGCCGCGGCGAAATCCGCCGACGGCGTCACCGTCTTCGTGCCGGCGATGGACGGCGCGCCGCACACCGTTCGGGTGCCGCTGGCCGGCACCGGGCTCACCCGGGTGGTCTCGGCCGAAGTCATGTTCGCCCCGGATTTGGAGGACCGCGGACGCTCGCGGCTGGCCGATACCGTCCCGTTGCCGGCCGCAGTCAGACAGGAGGGCGGGCAGTCATTCGTCGAGTTCGGTCTCGATCCCGGCACCCCCGGCCGCGGCGCCGGCTGGGAAATCGCCCGCGTCACGCTCCAATAGGCCTAGCGACTGCGCATGGCCTGTCGCAATTCCAGCCTGTATGATAGGGCGATGATCGGCAGCCGTTTCCGCATGGCGAGCGCGCCGGCCGCGCCACGTCCACGCGTCGGATGACGACCGGCGCCTTCGATCGGCACGCGCCCGGGTCACGCGCCGGCGCGCCGGCCGCGGCGATCGCACCGCCGGTTGTCGGCCCGCCGCGCCTCGATTTGCTCGACCATATGTTTTTGGTCTACGCCCTGATACTGCGCGACTTGAACCTGAAATTTCGTACCGACGGCGTCGGGTTTTCTCTGGATTTCTTGCGGCCGACGTTGATCGTCATCGGGCATTATTTTCTGTTCTGGTACCTGAGCCGGACCATGCCGGGCAACATGCCGATCGAAACCTTCGTCATCGCGGGTTTCTCGGTCATATTCGGCTTCATCCTGACGGTCAACGGCACGGTTTCGGCCGCAAAGTACCCGGGCGGCACGATCCTGATCCCGGCGGTCACGCGGATGCATTTGCGCGTCGCCAAGGCGAGCTGGGCGCTGCTGTCCTTCGTCTTCCTGTCGCTGGCGGGCACGGCGCTGTTGCAGCTGTTCGGCGACACCGCGGTGGACTTCCCGAACCTGCCGTTGTTCGTCCTGGTCTTTGTGATCACCGGCGCCTTGGCGTTCGGTTTTGGCCTGGTCGTCGAGGCCTTGACGCGGCTGACCGCGGCGGCGCAGATCGCGCAGCAAATATTCACGACATTGATCTACATCACATCCGGAATTTACTTTTCGTTGTCGACGATCAATCCCGAGGTTGCCGCGTTTTTTTGGTACAACCCGATCCTTCACCTGGTCGAATACCAGCGCAACGCGTTCGATTCTGGCTATTCGATCGCCTACGCCTCGCTCGCCTACCCCGCCGGCTTTGCCGCCGGGATGCTGCTGCTTGGCCTCTCGGTAAACCGATGCATGCGTCATCTGGATCGCGAGTAATCCGCTTCATCTCGGTGGCCAAGAGTTTCCCGGACGAGCAGGACGAGCTGAAGCCGGTATTGCGCCCGACCACGATCAGCCTGCCGGCCGACCGCCGGGTCGGTCTGCTGAGCGAGGAGGGTGCGGGCAAATCGGTCGTTTTGCAGTTGATCGCAGGGGCCCTCGAGCCGGACGAAGGCAGGGTGATGGCGCCGCTGCAGCTGTCGCCAATCCTCAATTTCGGTCCGCTGTTTCATCCGCAGCTGAGCTGTTTCGAGAACATTCGCTTCATTGCGCGCGCCTTCGGCGCCGATCCGACGCGGCTGGCGATGGCGGCCGAGGCCTTCGCCGGCCTTCCCGGTTTGTTGACGATGCCGGCCAGATCGCTCGACAGCGAGGTCCGCCGTTCGCTGGAGGCCGCGGTCACGATGATATTGCCCTTTGATTGCTATCTCTTCGACAACATCGGCCAATTGCCGCCGGAGATGGCGGAACGGTGTTTTGATGCGGCAGCCCAGCGGCGCTGCGGCGTCGTTTTCGCCACCAGCAACGCCCGCCGGGCCCGGCAACTGGCGGATTTTATCGTGGTGATCCGCGACCAAACCCTATATCCATTCGAGGAGCCCGAAGAGGCGATCCGGTTTTATGAGCGAAAATAGAGGCGACAACCCGCCCGCAGGCGATCCAGGGAGCACGCCCGACGCGGCCGGCGAGCCGCGGCCCGGCAACGCACCGATACCTCAGGGCCAGAACAAACCCAAGCCTCAGCCGGGCGGCGGCGGCGCGCTCGTCGTCGTGCACGGCTCCGGCGGCCAGGGCGGTGGCGCCGGCAGACCTCAGGGCGGCAATAGGCCAAACCCTCAGGGCCAAAACAGACCCGGGCAGCAAGGGCAGAACAGACCCAAGGGGCAAGGGGGCGGCGGCCAGGGGCGCGGTGGGCAAGGCGGCGGTGGGCAAGGCGGCGGTGGGCAAGGCGGTGGTGGGCAAGGCGGCGGCCCGCGCCTGATCATGGGCGCCGGCGGCGGCAAGGGCGGCGCCGCTCGGCAAGTGCAGCCGACCGTACCCGTCATGCCGCCCGAACCGCCGGTGTTTCCCGAGCCCGGCCCGACCTTGGTGGAGATGCAGAGCGCCCGCAAGCGCCGCTTTTTTCTGCGTCTGGCCTTGTTCGTCGGGCTGCCGACGCTGGCCACCTTGCTCTACACCTTGCTGTGGGCGACGCCGCGCTACGTCGCGACCGCGGAGGTCACCTACGAGACCTATCGCCCGCAGCAAAGCCTGGCGTCCGGCTTGATCCAAAGCGTGACCGGGGCCACGCAAAACAGCTCGATCGATTACAGCACGATCATCTATGAATATGTTCGTTCCACTTCGCTTCTCGCCAAGCTCGACAAGAAGCTGGACCTCAAAGGCTACTACAGCAAGGAAGGGATCGACTATCTGTCGCGGCTGAGCCCGACCGCGTCGCGCGAGAATCTCCTGAACTATTATCATTACCGGGTATCCGTGACGCAGGGCTTGGGCGGGTATCTGACGATCCAGGTCACCGCCTTTGATTCCGAATACGCGGTAAAGCTGGCCAGGGCGGTGGTCAAGGCGTGCGACGAGATGGTCGACGATATGTCCCTGCGCGCCCGCGAGGACGAGACCCAGTCCGCGGTGGTCGAGGTCGAGCGCGAGGAGGATCGGGTTCGCCGCGCCCGCAAGGCATTGACCGAGTTCCAGAACCTGCACGGCGATCTCGACCCGCAACGCATGGCAACCGATCTCGGCCAGATCGTTGGCCATCTCGAATCCGACCTGTCGGCGGCACACACCGAGCTGACCAACGATCTGGCCTATATGCGCGCCGATGCGCCCAAGGTCGCCGAAGTCAAATACAAGATTGCGGCGCTCGAAAATCAGCTGAAGCAGGAGCGCGAGCGGCTCGCCAACAAACAGGGCGACAACTCCTACGCCCACGTCCTCGACGATTACACGGCGCTGAAACTGGAGGAGGAGTTCGCGCGGAACGCCTACCAGGCCGCGCAGCAGGGGCTGGCGGTCGCACGCGCAGAAGCCGGGCGCAAGGAGAATTATCTGGTCGCGTTCGCGCCGCCGAACGAACCCGACAAGCCGACGTTCTACTTTCCGCTGTATTACACGCTGACGGCGTTCTTCGGCTCGCTGCTGGCGTTCGGCATCGGCAGCCTGATCATCAGGGCGTTCCGCGATCAGGCTGGGCTGTAGTAGGCGGGAGGCACGCCGTGCGTGCTTGTTGCGGTAGGGATGCGCATTATGGTGCACCCCCCGCCCAGAACCCGGTGTGCGGCATTCCCGCACCGGGCTCCCGCCTTGGCGGCCGCTACCCGGGCTCCTCAGGATGAGGAACATTTACGTCATTACCTAGGAGCGCCCGAAGGGCGCATCTCGAAGGACGGACTACTCGAGAATTCCCCTACGGCTCTCAGAACCGCTCGACCCAGGGGCGCAGCTCGACTTCCCAGGTCCAGGCCGAGCGCGGCTGGCGCAATACGCTCCAATAGCTGGCGGCGATCGCCTCGGGGGCGAGCATGCTGTCCGGGCGATCCGGCGGCTCGGTCCGGCCGGGATTGCGGATCGCCCCGTCGATGACGAAGTGCGCGACATGGATGCCCTGCGGCGCCAGCTCGCGCGCCATGCTCTGGGCCAGCCCGCGCAGGGCAAACTTGCCCATCGCGAACGCCGCCGATTGCGGATAGCCCTTGACGCTCGCCGAGGCGCCGGTGAACAGAATCGCGCCACGACGCTTCGGCAGCATGCGCGCCGCCGCCTGCTGCGCCACCAGAAATCCGCCATAGCCGCTGACCATCAAGGCTCGCGCCACCTCGCCCGGGTCGAGCTCGTGGATCGGCCCGCGCGCGCGACCGCTGGCGTTGTAGACGACGACATCGGGGGCGCCGATCGCGGCGTCTACCGAGGCGAACAGCGCCTTCACCTGGCCCGGGTCGGTGGCGTCGCAGGCGAAGGCCTGGGCGCCGGTCGCCGCGCACAGCTGCGACAGCTTCTCGACATTGCGCGCGGCGAGCGCCACCTGCAGCCCCTCGCGGGCGAACAGGCGCGCCAGCGCAGCGCTGAGCCCCGGCCCGGCGCCGACGATCAGGGCGGTTTCGTAGCTCGGATCAGCCATGGCCCGCTCGCCCCTAGGCCTCGGGTGCGAAGAACACCAGGGCGCGCACCTCGATACTTTCGCGCGGCGGCGCCTCACTCGGCGCGGTCGGATCGTCGAAGGCGCCGTGCGCCGAGAACCGCGCCGGCCCCGCCCGAGACGAATCGAAGCAGCGGATGAACAGGAGTTCGTCCCGCTCCATCTTCGGGAAATAGTACCAGCGCTGCTGCGCGCCGAAGGTAATCGAATAGGTCTCGCCGACCCGGTCGGGATAGCGCAGATCGGTCGGCACGAGGTCCGCCTCGGCGAGGCTCTGCGCATCGCATAGGGCCAGCGGCGAATCGAGGAGGATGCCGCCGAAATTGCGCCAGGCATTGACGATCGCGTAGCGGTATTGGAGCAGCCGTTCGGCGTCGGCGCCCATCAGGTCGCGCACCCGCTGCGGCGCCGATATGGTCGTGTAGTCGTTGTGGACGGCCTTCGCCGGCGGTTTGATTCCGCTGCCCTTGACCGCGGCCATCATCGGGTTGCGGGTGATGTGGTCGAAGGCGACGACCCGCGTCGCCCCCATCGCCGCTTTGATCAGCCGCTCGCATTCCGGGTAATAGACCCGGGCGACCTCGTCCTCGTCGTAGAAATTGGACACGCCGGTCGGATGCCGCTCGAGCCGAAAGCCCTCGCGGTCGAGCGCCGGGGCAATCGCGCGCGCGTCGCGCACCAGCACCTCGTGCGTGGTCCGCTGGCCGGTGCGGGCCGGCACCCCCGGCGGCGGTTCGTAATTGTAGGAGACCGGCTTCTCCGCCATCGGCACCAGAAAATTGAGCGGCGCGACGACGCCCCGCAGATCGCCGATTGCTCCGTCCATGATCGTCTCCCGCATTCGGATGAGTCGCTTTCAACATTGTATCGCCGCCTCCGTCGCGCGACAACGGATGGGTAGTGACTCGATTCGACGATTGCCGAACGAGCCCCACCACGGTTTCCTCGGCCGCGGGGCGGTCGCCGATTTTGCTGATCCTGCAGCGAAATATCAGCTGTCGATCCCTTCGATTTGCTAATATCGCAATAATCCTAGGGTCTTACTCTATGGACACGGACATTCGCAATGATGAGAATATCATCGACGTGTGATTTTGTCAATACGAGGGCGACTCGATGTGCATGCTTCGCCCAAAGCGCTTAATTTCAGCCTAGGTCACCACCGACAGAAGACCGCACAAGGATCGCAACCGTGACAGCACACCGCATCGAGCCCCATCCGAAGAAATTTGTCGGCCTCGGCGGGCAGAACATGGCCTATGTCGAGTTCGGCGCAGGCGAGCCGGCCTTTCTGTTCCTGCACGGCAACCCGACCTCGTCCTATCTGTGGCGCAACGTGATGCCAGCGGTGGCGCCGCTCGGCCGCTGCGTTGCCCCCGACCTGATCGGCATGGGCGATTCCACCAAGCTCTCCCCTGCCGGCAGCGAGACCTACCGCTTCGCGACGCATCGCGACTTCCTGTGGGGGTTCATCGACCGCGTGCTCGGACTGGACGCGCCGGTTGTCGTGATCGGCCACGATTGGGGCTCGGCGTTGGGGTTCGACTGGGCCAACCAGCATCGCCGGCGAACCGTGGGCATCGCCTATATGGAGGCGATCGTCCGGCCGCTCGCCTGGGCGGAATGGCCGGAGAGCTCGCGCCGCGTCTTCCAGGGGTTCCGCTCCGCCGCCGCCGAGGCGATGATCCTCGAGAAGAACATGTTCGTCGAACGGGTATTGCCGGCCTCGATCTTGCGGCAATTGCAACCGGAAGAGATGGAGGCGTACCGCCGCCCGTTCGCCAGCCCGGAAGACCGCTGGCCGACCCTCGCCTGGCCGCGCGAGATCCCGCTCGACGGCGAGCCCGCCGACGTCGCTGCAATTGTCGAGGCCTATGCCGGCTGGATGGCCGGGAACGACCTCCCGAAGCTCTTCGTCAACGCCGATCCCGGCGCGATATTGGTTGGCGCCCAGCGCGAATTCTGCCGCCGCTGGCCCAACCAGATTGAGGTCACGGTGCCGGGGACGCATTTCATCCAGGAGGATTCCGGGCCGGTGATCGGCCGCGCGATCGCCGACTGGGCTGCCGGGTTGCCCCGATGACCAAGATCGTCCTGGTTCGGCATGGGCATGTCGCGTGGCACGCCCCCGAGCGGTTTCGCGGCCGCGCCGACCTCGAATTGTCGGAGCGCGGCCGGCGCCAGGCGCGTGCGGCGGCATTGCACATCGCCGCGACCTGGCGGCTCGACGCGATCTACACGAGCCCGCTGGGCCGCTGCCGCGCCACCGCGGCGGCGATCGCCGCGCCATTCCGGCTCGACCCGCAGCCGGTCGCCGGGTTCGCCGACATCGATTACGGCGAGTGGCAGGGGCTGACGCACGACGAGGCGCAGGCCCGCTGGCCGCAGGAGACGGCGCTGTGGTTCAGCCGCCCGCATCTGGCGGCGATCCCCGGCGGCGAGAGCCTGGCCGCGGTTTTGTCGCGCTCGAGCACGGCGCTGCGCGACATCCTGCGCCGCCATGCCGAGGACACGATCGCGATCGTCGGCCACGACAGCGTCAATCGCGTGCTGCTGCTGTTCGCGCTGGGACTGCCGCTTGTAAGCTATTGGCAGATCGGCCAAGACGCCTGCGCGATCAACGAAATCGATTTCGCCGACGGCGAGTTCGCGATCCGCAGCCTCAACGAAACCCAGCACCTCGCAGGGATTTAGAGTGCCCCTCACCCCAGCCCTCTCCCCGCAAGCGGGGCGAGGGAGCAGCGTTTGCCCTCGCCCCGCGAGAGCGGGGAGAGGGAGGGGCCCGCGTCAGCGGGAGGGTGAGGGGCGACTCTTCGATTCCGCCTCTTCCGCCGTGCGGTCGCGGTCGCGGGGGCCGGCGAAGGCGGTGACGATGCCGTGCAGGGTGCGCAATTCCTGCTCGGTGCACTGCGCCCGTTGGAACAGGTTGCGCAGGTTGCGCACCATGCTCGGGCGCTTTTCGGCGTTGCGCATGAAGCCGTTGCGGTCGAGCTCCTCCTCGAGGTGCTCGAAGAAGCGCATCAGCTCGTCCTTGGTCGCCCGGCGGCTCTGCCCGGTGCGCAGGCGCTCGGCCGGCGCTGCGGAGGCGGCGGCGAACCATTCGTAGCCGACGAGCAGCACCGCCTGGGCGAGGTTCAGCGACGCGAAGGCGGGGTTGAGCGGCACCGTCAAGACGGTGTCGGCGAGCGCCACCTCGTCGTTCAACAGGCCGGTGCGCTCCGGCCCGAACAGCACGCCGCACGCCTCGCCGGCGGCGATATAGTCGCGCATCTCCTGCGCCGCCTGGCGCGGCGTCACCTCGCGTTTGACCATGTCGCGGTCGCGCGCGGTGGCGGCATAGACATGCACCAGATCGGCGATCGCCGCCGGCACGTCGGAGTGGAGCCGCGCCTCGTCCAGCACCGCATGCGCGCCGCTCGACGCCGCCGCCGCCTTTTTCGACGGCCAGCCGTCGCGCGGGCGCACGAGCCGCAGATCGCCGAGCCCGCAATTCATCATCGCCCGCGCCGCGGTGCCGATGTTCTCGCCGAGCTGCGGCGCCACCAGAATGATCGCGGGCCCGCCGCTCACTCCGGCGCGGCGATGATCGGTTCCGGCCATTTGTCGGCTGCGGTCTGGCTTGCCCGCTTCCACAGGCAATAGGTCAGGCTGTCGTAGAGCGCGGCGAAGGACGCCTCGATGACGTTGGCCGAGACTCCGACGGTCGACCAGCGCTCGCCCGGCCGGCCGTCGTCGACGGTCTCGATCATGACCCGCGTCACCGCCGCGGTCGCGTCCTTCGGTGTCAGGATGCGCACCTTGTAGTCGCTGAGGCGCACGCGCTCGAGCGCCGGGAAGGCCGGGACAAGCGCCTTGCGCAACGCCGTGTCGAGGGCGTTGACCGGGCCGTTGCCCTCGGCGACGGTCATCATCGGCCGGCCGTCGACCTGCAATTTGATCGTCGCCTCGGACAGGGTCTCGACCCCGCCGCCGCGCGCCCAGCGGCGCTCGTCGAGCACGCGGAAGCTGTCGACGCGGAAGAATTCGGGGATGCCTTCATCGAGCAGGCGCCGCGCCAATAATTCGAAGCTGGCGGCGGCGCCGTCATAGGCGTAACCGGCGAATTCGCGCGCCTTGACGGTCTCGAGCAGCCGGCCGATGCGGCGGTCATCGGGCTCGACCGCGATGCCGAGTTCGCCGAGGCGGGCGAACAGATTGGCGCGCCCCGCCTGATCGGAGACGACGACCAGCCGGCGGTTGCCGACCAATGCCGGGTCGATGTGCTCGTAGCAGCGCGAATCCTTCAAGATCGCCGAGACATGCAGGCCGCCCTTATGGGCGAAGGCGGCCTCGCCGACATAGGGCGCGTGCCGGTCGGGCGCCCGGTTGAGGCGCTCGTCCAAGGCCCGGGACACCGCCGTCAGGCGGGTCAGGGTGTCGTGGCCGACACCGGTTTCGAACCCCATCTTCAGCATCAAATTCGGCAGCAGGGTGACGAGATCGGCGTTGCCGCAGCGCTCGCCGAGCCCGTTCAGGGTGCCCTGCACCTGGCGCACCCCGGCGCGCACCGCCGCCAGCGAGCCGGCGACCGCGGTGCCGCTGTCGTTGTGGCAGTGGATGCCGAGCCGGTCGCCGGGGATCCTCGCAGTGACGGCGCCGACGATCGCCGCGATCTCGTATGGCATGGTGCCGCCATTGGTGTCGCACAGCACGATCCAGCGCGCCCTCGCCTCAAATGCCGCGGCGAGGCAGTCGAGGGCGTAGGCGGGGTTGGCCTTGTAGCCGTCGAAGAAGTGCTCGGCGTCGAAGATCGCCTCCTCGGCCTCGGCCGCCGCCAACGCCACCGAATCGCGGATCATCGCCAAATTCTCGTCGAGCCCAACGCCGAGCGCGGTCTCGACCTGGAAGTCCCAGGTCTTGCCGACGAGCGTCAGGACCGGAGCGGCGCTGGCCAGGGTGGCGCGCAGCCCGGGGTCGTTGGCGGCGCTGCGCCCCTGCCGCCGGGTCATGCCGAACGCGGCCAGCCGCGAGCGCGCCAGCGGCGGCGGCATGCGGAAGAACGCATCGTCGGTCGGGTTGGCGCCGGGCCAGCCGCCCTCGATGTAGTCGATGCCGATCGCGTCGAGCGCCTGCGCGATCGCGGTCTTGTCGGCCGGGCCGAAATCGACGCCTTGGGTCTGCGCGCCGTCGCGCAGGGTCGTGTCGTAGAGATAGATGCGCTCTGCCATAATCGGTCGTTTCAGTTTGAAAGCCCGCACGCGGGGAGAGGGAGGGCTAATCCTTGCGCCACCAGGTGGTTGTGCCGTCGGGCTTGTCTTCGAGCAGGATGCCTTCGGCGGCGAGATCGGCGCGGATGCGGTCGGCCTCGCCGAAACGGCGCGCCCGCCGCGCCGCCGCGCGCTCGGCGATGTGCCCTTCGATGCGCGCGGCGTCGGCCGTGGCGCTACCCTGCAGCCATTCGAGAGGCGGGCGTTCGAGGAGGCCGAGCAGGCTGCCGCCGCGCCGCAGGGCGTTCTGCAACGCCGAGCGTTCGGCGTCGGAACTGGTCCGGTTGGTCATGCCGGCGAGTTCGTGCAGATGGGTCAAGGCGAGCGGCGTGTTCAAATCGTCCTCGAGCGCCTCGCGCACCGGCCGCAAGGCCTGATCGGCCTCGCCGAACTTTTCGAACACGGCGTCGCCCGGCAGGGTCAGCGCGCGATAGAAGCGGTCGAGGCTGTGGCGCGCCTGGCGCAGCCGATCGGCGGTCCAATCCAGCGGGTCGCGGTAATGCGCGGACAGCAACGCCAGCCGGATCGCCTCGCCCGGCGCCTGGTCGAGCCAATCGCGCACGGTGCTGAAATTGCCGAGCGACTTCGACATCTTGGTGGCGTCGATCGTCAGGAACTCGTTGTGCACCCAATAGCGGACAAACGGCCGCCCGGCATGGGCGCAGACGCTCTGCGCCCGCTCGTTCTCGTGATGCGGGAAGATCAGATCGATGCCGCCCCCATGGATGTCGAACGTCTCGCCGAGATGCGTCTCGCTCATCGCCGAGCATTCGATGTGCCAGCCCGGCCGGCCTCGCCCCCACGGGCTGTCCCAGCCGGGCTGCTCCGGGTCGGAGGGCTTCCACAGCACGAAATCGGCCGGGTCGCGCTTATAGGGCGCGACCTCGACCCGCGCGCCGGCGATCATCTCGTCGCGGTCGCGCCCGGAAAGCCGCCCGTATTCGGGATCCTTGGCGACCTCGAACAGCACGTGCCCCTCGGCGGCGTACGCGTGACCGGTCGCGATCAGCCGCTCGATCATCGCGATCATCTGTGGGATGTGCCCGGTCGCGCGCGGCTCGACATCGGGCGGCAGCAGGTTCAGCGCCGCCATGTCCTGGTGAAACGCCTCGGTGGTGCGCGCCGTCAGCGCCGCGATCGGCTCGCCGTTGGCGTGGGCGGCGGCGTTGATCCGGTCGTCGATGTCGGTGATGTTGCGGACATAGCGGACGTGCCCCGGACCGTAGGCGTCGCGCAACAGCCGGTAGAGCACGTCGAACACGACAAAGGCGCGGCCGTTGCCGATATGCGCGCGGTCGTAGACGGTCGGGCCGCAGACGTACAAGCGCACACGCTCGGGATCGAGCGGTTCGAACACCTCCTTACGGCGGGTGAGCGAATTAAAGAGCGTCAGCGGCATATTGCAACGGGTCCGAGCCGGCGCGGCGACGTCCGACGGTTAGCAGATTGTCCGGGTCCGGTCCCCGATAATGTGCCGCGCGCTCGAATTTCAAGAGCCCATCCGATTACGGGCGCCGCGGCAGCGGACGGCCGTCCATGCCGCCCGCGTCGAGGCCGAGATGGGCGAGAACGGTCGGGGCGATGTCGACGAGCGAGGACGGGGCTTCGCGGATGCCGGCGGCGAAGCCGCCGCCCGAGACGAACAGAAACGGGCTCTGCTCGTTGGCGCCGAACCCGCCGTGCTGGCCGCAGCCGGTGAAGTCGCGCGGTTCGAGGGCGTCGCGCACGATGTGGCTGTGGCCCGGCACGCCGTGCGGGTTCGGGCGATCGTCGGGCCGCGACGGCACCGCGATCCGCAATGCCGAATGGGTCGGCAGCCCGATTCTCGCCAAATCGTCGCCGGCGACGACCTGCTCTGCCCAATCCTCGTCCTCGAGCAGGCACACCACATCGGGCACCCGCGCCCACGCCGACTCGGCGAAATACAACAATGCCGCGGTGCCGTTCGGCGCGACGACGATGTCGGAGGAGCCCGGCGCCTGCTTCAGCCCGGCCTCGATCAAGAGCCCGTCGAGGTCGATCGTGCGGTCGACCGTCTCCATGCCGTGGTCGGAGCCGACGACGAAGAGGATCCTGTCGCCGCCCGGGTCGAGCGCCGCGACCGTGTCGGCGACCTGGCGGACGCAGGCATCGGCGGCGGCGATGGCCCGGCGGTGCTCGGCTGAGCCGAGCGGCGTGTGATGCCCGGTATAGTCCGGCTCCGACAGCCAGATGACCGCCAAGGCCGGCGCCCGCCGCCGCAACACCTCGTCGCAGAAGCGGTCGGTCATCGCCGCGTCGCCGGCCGCGCCCTTGGCGAAGGCGAATCCTTCTTTGGCCGGCAAGGCGCGGCGGCCGGGGCCGAAGCTGCCGGCGGCGTTGTAGACCCAGCCGAACCCGTCGGGGTCGAGGAAATAGGCCGCGCCCGGCGACACGTTCGAGAACGCGATCGCGCTCTCGCCGGCCCCGGCGAGCCGCTCGGCCAGGGTCGGCCGATGCAGGGTGCGGCCGGTCGCACGCTGCAGGCGGTCGCGGAAATCGGGCTTGCCGACCGACAGGCAGACCAGCCCCTCGCCCTCGTCGATGGCCATCGTGTTGCCGAGCAGGCCGTGCCGTGCCGGCAGGCAGCCGGTGGCGATCGAGGCGGCGCTGGTCCGCGTCGTCGACGGAAAGACGCCGCGATGCTTCGCGAACCGAGCCGAGCGCCTTCCCAACGCCGACAGGAACGGCGCGTCGGCCTCGGTAATCAGGTCGCGGCGCAGGCTGTCGCAGATGACGATGACGGCGCGGTTCATGTTGGCCCTCCTTCAGCGAGACCGGGCTCGTGCGCGCCGATCCGGGCGCGCAATTCGGGCGGGATCGGCGTCTTTTTGCCGGTCGCGTTGACGACGAGGATCAGCACCGCGCGGCCCAGCGCGCACAGGCCGTCACGCCAGACCGCATATTCCATCTCGAAGCTGGTATGGCCGAGGCGGATCGTGCGCGCGGTGACCAGCACCTCGTCCCCGTAGGCGAGCGGGCGATGGTAGCGAATGCCGGTCTCGGCGATGACCGGCCCCGGCGTCGCCGGCGACAGAGCCGGCAGCCCGACGGCTTCCAGATAGCAGTTGCGCGCCTCCTCGAACCACTCGAAATGGGCGCGGTGATTGGCGTGGCCGAACGGGTCGCACTCGCTCCAGCGCACGCGGTGGCAGGTCGCGAACCGCCATCCCGGCTCGACCCCGAAGCGGGCTCGTGCCTGCGTGCTCAGCTCCAACGTCATTCGTCTCTACGCGTTGCCGGCGAGCGCGTCGGCGCCCTTGATGCGCGAGGCGAGGGCGGCGGCGAGGAAACGGTCGAGATCGCCGTCGAGCACCGCGCCGGTATTCGAGGTTTCGACGCCGGTGCGCAGGTCCTTGACCATCTGGTAGGGCTGCAGCACGTAGGAGCGGATCTGGTGGCCAAAGCCGATATCGGTCTTGGCCGAGCTCATCGCCTCAATCACCGCCTCGCGCTTCTGCAGTTCCAGGTCGTAGAGCCGGGCCCGCAGCATCGAAAATGCGGTGGCGCGGTTCTTGTGCTGCGAGCGCTCGCTCTGGCACTGCACGACGATGCCGGTCGGCAGGTGGGTGATGCGGATCGCGCTGTCGGTCTTGTTGACGTGCTGGCCGCCGGCTCCGGAGGCGCGGTAGGTGTCGATGCGCAAATCCTTGTCGTTGACCTCGACCTCGATCTTGTCGTCGACGACCGGGTAGACCCACACCGAGGCGAAGCTGGTGTGCCTGCGCGCATTCGAATCGAACGGCGAGATGCGCACCAGCCGGTGCACGCCGCTTTCGGTCTTCAGCCAGCCATAGGCATCGGCGCCCTGGATCTTCAGCGTCGCCGATTTGACGCCGGCCTCCTCGCCGGCGCTCTCTTCCAGCCACTCGACCTTGTGGCCGTGCGCCTCGGCCCAGCGCACATACATGCGCAACAGCATCTCGGCCCAATCCTGCGCCTCGGTGCCGCCTTCCCCGGCATGCACCTCGAGATAGCAGTCGTTGGCGTCGGCCTCGCCCGACAACAGGCTCTCGAGCTCGCGCCGGGCGACCTCGCGGCGCAATTTCTCGAGCGCCGCCTCGGCGTCGCGGACGACCGCCGCGTCGCCCTCCTCCTCGGCGAGGGCGATCAGCTCCAGCGTCTCGTCGAGCTCGCGCTCGATGCGCCGGTGGCCGCCGATCAAGTTGTCGAGGCGCGCGCGCTCGCGCATCAGCGCCTGCGCCGCCGCGGGATCGTCCCACAGCCGCGGGTTCTCGGCCTGGGCGTTCAGCTCGGCCAGGCGGCGGGACGCGGTGTCCCAGTCAAAGATGCCTCCTCAGCAGCGCCAACGACTTCCTGATGTCGTCGGCGACCGCCTGTATCTCGGCGCGCATGGTGTCGATCCTTCGGTTGCGATCTGCGCCCTAATATAGGCCGCCGGTGCCCGAGGCGGGAGCGGCATGCGGCGGCATCGCCGCCGGCTCGGCGCCGCCTTCGGTCGAGGCGACCGGCGTCTCGCCCTCGCCAGGCACCCCCTGCAAGCCGAGGTCGCGGTTCTTGTTCGGGTCGGTGCCGGGCTTGAAGGGTTCGTAGATCGCCGGCTCGCCGGCGCCCGCCAGCAGGCCGGTCGCCGGATTGACGCGATACATCCGCAGCCCCGGCGGGGTGCGAAAAGCGGTCGCCGGCGCGTCCTTCAGGGCCTCGATCATGAAGTCGCGGAAGATCGGCGCGGCGACGACGCCGCCCGCCTCGCCCTTGCCGAGGCTGTCGGGATCGTCGAAGCCGACATAGACGCCGGCCGCGAGGTCCGGGGTGAAGCCCTCGAACCAGGCCTCGTGGAAGTCGCTCGAAGTGCCGGTCTTGCCGGCGATCGGCTTGCCGACCGCCTTGACCGCGGTGCCGGTGCCGCGCTCGACGACGCCCTGCAGGATCGAGACGATCTGAAACACCGATTGCGGATCGGCGATCTGCTCGCGCTCGTCCGGGACATTGGGCATCGGCTGACGGCGCCACTCGACGCCGCTGCAGCCGTCGCACGCCCGCCGGTCGGCCCGGTAGATCGTCTTGCCGTTGCGGTCCTAGATGCGGTCGATCAGGGTCGGGGTGATCCGCTTGCCGCCGTTGACCAGCATCGCATAG
>Ga0073928_10006427_pt1 | contig 15834 bp, 11 predicted proteins | sample PaiPotPPA55metaG_FD_76969 | JGI IMG/M metagenome (GOLD analysis project Ga0073928, IMG submission 76969) | Iron sulfur acid spring bacterial and archeal communities from Banff, Canada, to study Microbial Dark Matter (Phase II) - Paint Pots PPA... ... | reverse complement strand
TCGCCCAGAGCTTGGAGCGAGCCACGCCGTCGGGGTGCCAGCCGTACAGCTCGCGGTCGTGAGCCGCGAGCCGCTCGGATCCGCTCGCGAGGGATGCGAGCTGCTCGAGTCGCTCGGGAGCGAGCGGCCGGGCGAGAAACGTCACCTGATAGCGCTTCGGCTCGGTCGCGACGTCCGCGAGCGGATTGCGCTGCACGACGTCCGCCAGCTGCTTCGCGGTGCGCACGACAACGCCGACTTCGAGGCCGAACCGTTCGGCGATCAGCTGCTCGAGCTGCTCCTCGAGCTTGGCAGCGGACTTCCCGCTCGGAAAAACCACGTTGCCGCTCTGGAGATACGTCCTCGCTCCGTCGAAGCCGGCGTCGCTCAACACGTCGCGCAGCGCCGGCATCGCGACCCGGTTGCGGGACCCGAGATTGATCCCGCGAAGGAGCGCGACACGCTGCTCCGTCAGAACAGCGGCTCCTGACCGGGGAGGTCACCGCCGTCGCGCCGACCACGCGACTGTCCCAGGGCGATCGCGAGATCACGAGCGATCGCACCTTCCGAGCGCGACGCAACGATCGGGTCCTCAACGCCCTCGACGTACACCAGCGTCCGTCTGCCATCACCACGGTCGGCCCCTTCGAGCGGCACGAGCGCGAACACGCGATCGGCGCGCGCGAACTTGCCGTAACCAAGTGCGATCAGTGGAGGGGTTCCGCGAGCCACCGGAGAGCAATCGTAAAGCTGTGTCGGATGTCACATTTCTACTGGAATCGGGTCGGTCGTCTGTAGCCAGATAGGGTCCCGAGAACCCATGAGCGCACTCGGCGGCAGCTTCACCCTTGGCGGCGACCTCGCAGTCGGTCGTCTCGGATTCGGCGCGATGCGGATCACCGGCCCGGGCATCTGGGGCGAACCCGCTGACCCGAGCGCTGCCCGGCGGCTGCTGCGGCGCGTCGTCGATGCCGGTGTGAACCTGATCGATACGGCCGACTCCTACGGCCCCGAGGTGTCCGAGAACCTGATCGCCGAAGCGCTTCACCCGTATCCCGATGACCTGGTGATCGCGACCAAGGGAGGGCTCGAGCGGCCCGGTCCGGGGCAGTGGGTGCCCGCGTGCCGCCCCGAGCGCCTGAAGCGCTGCTGCGAGGACTCGCTCCGGCGCCTGAGGCTCGAACGGATCGATCTGTATCAGCTGCACACGGTCGACCCGAAGGTCCCGCTCGAGGATTCGATCGGGGCGCTTGCCGAGCTCCAGGAGGACGGGAAGATTCGCCACATCGGCGTCTCGAACGTCGACGGCGAGCAGCTCGCGCGAGCGCGAGGTGTCGCCGCGATCGTGTCCGTCCAGAACCGCTACAGCCTGAGCGACCGGTCCTCAGACGAGGTGCTCGACGAGTGCGAGCGTGAGGGGCTCGGGTTCCTGCCGTGGTTCCCGCTGGCGCGCGGCGATCTGGCCAAGCCCGGTGGACGGCTCGACGTGGTCGCCAAGGCTCACGACGCCACTCCAGCCCAGGTCGCGCTCGCGTGGCTCCTTCACCGCTCTCCCGTGACGCTGCCGATCCCGGGGACCGGTTCGATCGCCCACTTCGAGGAGAACCTCGAGGCGGCCGAGCTGGAGCTGAGCCCCGAGGAGTGGAGCACCCTGGCGGACTAGTGGTGGGCGGAGCGCCTCAGCACGCGGCGATCATCCCACAGCGGTGAGCCTCGCGGACGGCAGCACGTCGAGTCCAGCGAAATAGCTACGACACTCGTCGGCCGCCGCCGGCCGGCCGATGTGGAAGCCCTGCCCGAAGTCACACCCGAGCTCCCGCAGCCGCTCCAGGACCGCCTCGGTCTCGATCCCTTCGGCCGTCACCGTCAGGCCGAGGTTGCGTCCGAGCTCGACGATCGACTTCACCAGGATCTCGTCACTCGGGTCGGTCTCCATGTGGGTGACGAACGAGCGGTCGATCTTGATCTCGTCGATCGGAAGCTGCTGAAGCTGAGACAGCGATGAGAAGCCGGTGCCGAAATCGTCGATCGCGATCCTCACGCCCATTCCTCGCAGCTCATCGAGCACACGGCGCGCCCGCCGCAGGTCGGCGACGATCCGGCTCTCGGTGATCTCGAGGCACAGCGCCGACGACGGCAGCTCGAAGCGCGCAAGCAAGCCGCGGATCGTCGCGGGGAGATCGTGGTCGAGCAGGCTCCGCCACGAGACGTTGACCGAGATCGTCACGTCCAGGCCCTCCTCGCGCCACAGCCGGCACTGATTCAGCGAGACCTCGAGCACGCGCTCGGTAAGGGGCTTGATCACGCCGGTCTGCTCGGCGAGGCCGATGAACCCGTCGGGGCCGATCGAGCCAAGCTGGGGGTGCGTCCAGCGGGCAAGCGCCTCGGCCGCGCCTGGAGCGCCTCCGTTCAGCGGCACCTTCGGCTGGTAGTGGACTTCGAGCTCGCCCCGCTCGATCCCACGGCGGAGCTGCGCCGCGAGCGAGATCCGATCGATGCTGTGCTCGTCGTACTCCTCCGCGTAGACCGCGCACGAGACGTCCGAGGCCTTCGCGCGATACATGGCGACGTCCGCGTGCCTGAGAAGCTCCGCCACCGAGCGGCCGTGGTACGGAAACGAGGCGATGCCGATGCTCCCGGCGACGTTCAGCGAGAGCCACTCGACATCCATCGGTGCGTCCAGCGAGCTGAGCAACCGGCGCGCATTCTCCTGCGCCTGCCTCGGGTCGCCGTCGATCGCCAGGGCGAACTCATCGCCACCGAACCGCGCAAGGATCGCTCCATCTCCGGCGGCGGACTGCAACCGCTGCGCGACCTGCTGGAGGACCGAGTCACCGAACTCGTGTCCGAGCGTGTCGTTGATCGTCTTGAAGTCGTCGACATCGAGCAACATCACGGCGACCGAGCGCTGCTCGCGCTCGGCCAGGGCCAGCTTCGCCTGCAGCGTCTCGCTGAACAGTGCTCGGTTGGGCAACTCGGTCAGAGCATCGTGGTAGGCACGGTGCGAGTTGACCGCGGCCTGCCGGCCGCCCACGTACACGGCGAGCAACGGCACGAAGCACACCGGCACGAGTGCCAGGGTGGAGTGGGACGAAGCCACCACGGCGGGGGCAAAGGCCAGCAGGCACCCAGCGGTCCAAGCCTGAAATTCGAGGTCGTCACGCATGTAGCGGGGAATCGGCAGCCCCGCGACGAGCGCCGCACCCGTGCAGGCCAGAGCGTGGTTGACGAGGAAGAACGCGCCGCCCGCGGCGAGCAGCACGGGCACCTGAGATGTGACGATCCCCGTCCACGGAGGCTGGTCGCCCGCCAGCGCGAGGACCCCCGCGGCCGCCGAAATCGCGAGCGCGTACTGCGCGGCGTTGAACAGCACCTTGACGGGCGACCCGCGCCTGCCCGCGTCGGCGAGCACCGTGCTGGCGACATAGACCCACATCGCGGGCGCCAGCCCGAACCGGAGCAGCATCGCGAACGCAAACGCGGTCGAGATCGTGACCGTCGTGAGGCCGTTACGCCGCGGAACCGGGATCGGCAAGAGCTCGCCGATCAGCACGAACGCCGACAGCAGGGCAAACAACGGCAGCGGCTCGAGCCGCCAACCGAGCCGCCACGAAAACGCGCCGAACACGACGGCCGCAAGCGCCACCGTAAAGGCGACGTAGACGACGAACGCCCGACTCACGCTCGTCTTGCCGGTTGGCGAAGGCATCGGATGGCCCGCGCGTGAGCTCCGCCCGGGCTTCCGTCAGACCCGTAGCTTGTGACCCCTGATGTGAAGGCGGAGATACGGACCGGACGAGGTGGGCCCGGACCAGCTTGACGTCCATAGCTGGACCCCGGGCGGCGTGTCCAGCCGCACGGCCTGAGCGGGTACCGCAGTAACTCCCAACGTGATCCCCACGCCCGCGATCACCATCGCTCGCTTCAACTGCCGTTTAGCTGTCGCAAAAACCGTTTTGCCCACGCTACTCACCTCGTTCGGTCGCTCGTCCGGCGGGGTGTGCCGGACGAATCGATCATCCGTGTCGAGATTGCTATCGGCATTAGTCGACGGCCCCATTAATCGAACATGCGTCCACCTGCCGGCTAGAACAAACGTCCAGCGGGCGCCGCTGGCGCGAGGTCCTAGTCGTTCAGGATCAGCGCCAGGCGCTGCTCGAGCGCGTCGCCCAGCGCTTCGCGCATCGGGCCCCGCTCGAATCGTTCGACCAGGGCGGCGAGGAAGCCCTCGATCACAAGCTGCTTGGCCACCTCGTCGCGGAGGCCCCGGGAGCGGAGGTAGAACAGCTGCTCGGGATCGACCTGGGCGACCGCGGCCGCGTGTGTGCAGCGGACGTCGTTGGCCTGGATCTCGAGGCCCGGGATCGCGTCCGCGTGGGCGCGCTTCGAGATCAGCAGGTTGCGCGACTCCTGGAAGGCGTCCGTCTTCTGCGCGCCGGGGTCGACGATGATGTTGCCCTTCCATACCGCGCTCGAGCGTCCCTGCAGGACTCCGCGGAAGGCCAGGTCGGACGTGGTGTTGGGCGCGGCATGCTCCTGGGTGGTGTCGAAGTCGATGTGCTGGCGGCCGTGCGTGGCGTACGCGCCCGTGACCCGCGCCTCGGCCCCCTCGCCGGCGAGCTTCGTCTCCATCCGAACCCGGCCGCGGGCCGAGCCGAAGCCGAGCGCGACCCAATCGAGATAGCCGGCACGCCCCACCTCGGCACGCTGGGCTCCGAAGATCCAGCTGCGCTCGGAGAGCCCCTGACCGCACACGTAGCGGAGCCGCGCGCCGTCACCCACGACGAGCTCGGTCACCACGTTGAAGACGCCGTCCAGGTCCTCGGACCCCGACAGGTACTGCTCCCAAACCTCCGCCTGGGCGGCCTCGTCGAGGACGATCACGGTCCGTTGATGAAGCAGCGAGCCCGACCTTGCCTGAACCGTGTCCAGTGAGATCGGGTGTTCGAGCACCACGCCCGGTGGCACGTAGACGAACGACCCCGCGCGGAACTCGGCCGAGTCGTTGAGCAACGTGAACACGTCGTCCGCGCTGACAACCGAGCCGAGATATCGGCGCACGAGCTCGGGGTGCTCACGCGCTGCATCACTGATCGAGGCGACGATCACCCCGGCGGGGAGATCGCGCGCATCCTCCAAGTCGAAGAGCTTCCCGGCGGGAGTTGCGCTCTCTGTGCCTGCCACCGGCTCGTAGGCGGCGAGGTCGAGCCCCGAGATGTCGGTGAACTCCCAGCCCGGGCGCCCCTTGAACTGTGGAAGCTCCGCAGGGCGCCCTACCACAGCGCTACCCAATCGAGCCCTCCATCTGGAGCTCGATCAGCCGGTTCATCTCGACGGCGTACTCCATCGGCAGTTCCTTGGTGATCGGCTCTATGAAGCCGTTGACGATCAGCTTCGACGCCTCGTCCTCGGGGATCCCGTGGGACATCAGGTAGAACAGCTGGTCGTCGCCGACCTTCGAGACCGTCGCCTCGTGACCGACGTTGACGTCGTCCTCGCTGATCCGGATCGTCGGGTACGTGTCGGACCGCGACTCCTCGTCGAGCAGCAGCGCATCGCAGACCACCTTCGATCGTGCGCCATGCGCACCCTTGGCGATCTCGAGGAGCCCGCGATAGGAACCGCGCCCACCGTCCTTCGAGATCGACTTGGCGAAGATGTTCGAGGTGGTGTTCGGAGCGGCGTGGATGATCTTCCCGCCGGCGTCCTGATGCTGACCCTTGCCGGCGAACGCGATCGACAGGATCTCCCCGTGCGCGCGCTCGCCCATGAGGTAGACGCTGGGGTACTTCATCGTCAGCTGGGATCCGAGGTTGCAGTCGACCCACTCGACGGTGGCGTCCTCGTACGCGACGGCGCGCTTGGTGACCAGATTGAACACGTTGGTCGACCAGTTCTGAACCGTGGTGTAGCGGATGCGGGCACCGGGCATCGCGATCAGCTCGACGACCGCCGAGTGAAGGCTCGAGCTCGAGTACGTGGGGGCGGTGCAGCCCTCGACGTAGTGCACGTATGAGCCGGGCTCGGCGATGATCATGGTCCGCTCGAACTGGCCCATGTTCTCGGTGTTGATCCGGAAGTAGGCCTGGAGCGGCATCTCGACGTGGACACCCTCGGGGACGTACACGAACGAGCCGCCCGACCATACGGCCGAGTTCAGCGCGGCGAGCTTGTTGTCGTTGGGCGGAATCACCGTGGCGAAGTACTTGCGCACGAGATCCTCGTGCTCGCGCAGACCGGAGTCCATGTCCATGAAGATCACGCCCTGGTCCTCGAGGTCCTTGCGCACCTGGTGGTAGACGACCTCGGACTCGTACTGGGCTCCGACGCCGGACAGGAACTTCCGCTCGGCCTCGGGGATCCCAAGACGGTCGAAGGTCTTCTTGACGTCGTCGGGGACGTCGTCCCAGGAGCGCTCGGCGCGCTCGGACGCGCGGACGAAGTAGTGGATGTTGTCGTAGTCGACGTCGGCCAGCAGCGGCGATCCCCAGGTCGGCTGAGGCCGGGAGAGGAAGTGGTCGAGCGCCTTGAGGCGGAACTCCCGCATCCACTGTGGCTCGGACTTGAACTCAGAGATCTTCTCGACGATCTCGCGGTTGAGTCCCTTCGGCGCCTTGTACAAATAGTTCTCGGCGTCATGGAAGCCGAACCGCTCGGTGTAGTCGGAGTTGATCCGCCCGAGCTCCTCGTTCTCGGTGAGGACGGGCGTCTTGGGGATATCGGTTGTGGCCATCAGTCCACCTCTAGTTTGATCGTCTCATCCTCGATGATCACCGGAAAGGTGTCCACCGGAACATAGGCGGGCAACGTCAGCGGTCGTCCCGTCTTGATATCGAACAGCGAGCCGTGCCGCGGGCACTCGAGGGTGCACCGATCCTCGTCCAACTCTCCCTCTGCCAGCGGGCCGTTGTCGTGCGAGCACCGATCCTCGATCGCGTACAGCGCGCCGTCGCAGTTGAACACGCCGATCTCGAGATCCTCCCACTCGATCAGCCGCCTCTCGCCGGGCTTCAGCTCGGCTACCGGGCATACGTCGATCATCTCGGACACGCCATAAATCCTAGCGCAGAGGTTGGATTTGGATCGGACGGGCGTGCGGGCTCGGCGCCGTCAGCTGAGCGAGTCCCGATCCACCGTGGGGCCGTCGCCGTTGCTCTCCCGCGTCTCGGGCTCCCACTCGACCGCGTGGCCGAGCGAGGCGCCCTTCAGCACCTTCAGCGACAGCAGCGCGCACTTCATTCGCGTCGCGGAGATGTCGATCCCGAGCAGGTCGAGCACGAATGAGCGGTCGAGCGCCAGCAGCTCGCGAACGCTCATCCCCTTGACCTCGTCGGACGTCATCGAGGCGGCGGCCTGAGAGATCGCGCACCCGTGGCCGGAGAACCGCACGTCCACGATACGGCCCTCGCCGTCGACGGCCAGCTGCACGGTCAGCTCATCGCCGCACAGCGGATTCAGATCCTGGAACGTGAGGTCCGCCTGTTCGATCGGCGGCGCCGGTGGGCTCCAGTTGTGAGGGTGCTTGTAGTGATCGAGGATGTTCTCGCGGTACAGATCGTCCACGCTGGAGAGCGTAGCGACGGCGCCTCGCCTGTCACACCGGGTGGGTGGGCTCCGGCGCCCGCCCTCTCAGGCGCCGAAGCCCGTTTTGCCCCCCGAGGGCCAGGGACGGCCGCGCGCGCACCCCCACCGGGCTTGCGGCGGCCGCCCCTGGCAGCGTCAGCCCGTGAACCTGGGCTGCGGAATCCTTCTGTGCACGGCTGCCTTGACCCGCTTCTTGACGCAGACCGTGACGGTCTTCCCGTGCACCTTCTTATGCTTCTTGACCTTGCCGCGTGCGCAGCGGAGGACCTTGACAGCCTTCACCGCCTGAGCGGTCGGGGTCGGCGATCCCGAGGGCGCCGGCGGTGTCGGCGATCCCGAGGGCGTCGTTGGAGGGATCTGCGTCGCTGGCGGCTGCACCACCGACTGCTCGGCCGTGACGTCACACGCGGAGCTCAGCGCGACGTTGTTCACGTCACCCGAATAGCTGGCGACCCACTGATAGGTGCCCGCGCTCGTCGGGGTGAAGGACGGCGAGGCGTACGTACCGCCCCCATCGACCGTCACCGCTCCCGTCGTGAACAACGGAGTCGAGCAGTTGCTGCCCGCCGCATACACGCTCCACGTGATCGTCCCACCCGGCGAATAGCCACCGCTCAACGTCGCGGAGTCGCTGATCGGCTGTCCCAACGTCACGCTAGGGGTCGCGCTCGTCGCAAGCGACGGACTCGCCTGCGAGACCACCGACTGCTCGTTTGAGTCGGTGCAGGAAGACGCGATCGAGTTGTTGTTCGTATCGCCCCCATAACTCGCCACCCACTGATACGTACCTGCGCTGGTCGGCGTGAACGAAGGCGAGGTATACGTCCCGTCGCCGCCAACCGCTACCGGCGTCGACGTGAACAGCGGCGTCACGCAACCAGTCCCAGCCGAATAAAGGCTCCACCTGAGCGCTCCCGTCGGCGAGTCCCCGCCGCTCAACGTCGCGGTGTCATCGATCGGCTGACCCAGCGTATTGGAGCTCGCCGTTGTCGCAATCGATGGACTCGCCTTCGACAGCACCGACTGCTCGTTGACGTCATCGCACGTGGATGAGGTTGGGTTGTTGTTGTCATCGCCCGAGTACGCGGCCACCCACTGATAGGTGCCCGCATAAGCCGGCGTAATCTGGGGTGTCGTATACATCCCGTCTCCGTCGACCGGCACGGAGACCGGATCCACGGACTTCACGCAGCCGGTGTTCGCCTCGTAGAGATACCACGTGATCCACCCACGCGGCGAGTCGCCACCGCTCAGCGTCGCAGTGTCATCGATCGGCTGACCGACTGTGTTCGAGGTCGCCGTCGTCGTGATCGATGGGCTCGCCTTGGACACCACCGACTGCCCGTTCGTGTCATCGCAGAAGGACGAGACCGAGCTGTTGTTGACATCGCCCGAGTACGTCGCCACCCACTGATACGTCCCCACCCAAGCCGGCGTGAACGAAGGCGACGCGTACACGCCGTCACCGTTGACCGGCACCGAGACCCGATCCACGGACGTCACGCAGCCAGAGTTCGCCGCGTACAGATTCCACGTGACCGATCCCGTCGGGGAGTTCCCGCCGCTCAGCGTCGCGGTGTCATAGATCGGCTGCTCCACGACCGCGGACGCTGCCTGGGTCGTGATCGTCGGTCCCGAGCCTGGGGACGGCGAAGCGGAAGCAAGCGCCGGCGTGACGGCTACCAGAACCAGAGCCGCCACGAACACGCCGGCAACCAAACGACGACGAGACATTCGAATCCCCCTGTAGTTGATACCGCCGCAGACGACAGCCCCGAAAATCCCACGGCTACGGCCCCCAGCGACTTCTTGTCGTGTGAACAGTGTAACCCCTGGCGCACCGGCTTGAGCGGAGACCCGCCAACTCGACGAATGTCGTAGCCGCGACGCCCGCCGCTGTCAGACCATTGGCCGGCGGCGGCGGGAGTGTCGTGGCTACGGCAACGTGGCAGCGTCAGCCCGTGAACCTGGGCAGCGGGATCCTTTTGTGCACGGCTGCCTTGACGTGCTTCTTGACGCAGACGGTGACGGTCTTCCCGTGCACCTTCTTGTGCTTCTTGACCTTGCCGTGTGCGCACCGCATGATCTTGATCGGCGAGACGGCTGCCTTGTCGGCGGTGACGCTCGCGGTCCCGTCCACGGGCGGCCCCGAAGGAGGCTGCCCTGTGATCGTGGCGGTGTTCGTGAACGGCGAGGGATCGCTCGCAAGCAGCACGTGCGAGCACGTGAACTGGGCGACGCCGCCGGGCGAGAGCACGTTTCCGACCAGCGTTCCGCTGACGTCGAACGGGCCCTCGATCGTTCCGGGGTTGCACAGCTGATCGCTCAGCGTCAGCGCGAGCGTCGTGTTCCCCGTGTTCGTCGACTGGATCTCGTAGTCGATCGTGTCACCGACCTTCACGGTGATCGTCTGGGCCGTGAACGGACCCGTGGAGCCGTCACGCTGGAGCTTGATCACCGAGATCCCCGGCGCCGGAGGCGTCGGCGGCGGTGACGGCGGCGAGTTGACCACCGACTGTTCGCTCGTGACGTTGCACGCCGAGGTGAACGCGTTGTTGTTCGCGTCGCCCGAGTAGCTCGCGACCCACTGATACGTGCCGGCGGCCGACGGCGTGACCGACGGCGATGCATAGCTGCCATCACCGTTGACCGACACCGGTGCGGTCGTGAACAGCGCGGTCGTGCAGCTCGTTCCGGCTGCGTAGACCTTCCAGGTGATCGTCCCGGTCGGCGCAGCACCGCCGCTCAGCACCGCCGTGTCGCCGATCGACTGCCCCAGCGTCGCGGTCGGGCTCGCCGTCGTCGAAAGCGACGGGCTCGCCGGCGAGACCACCGACTGCTCACTCGTGACGTCGCACGCCGAGGTGAACGGGCCGTTGTTCGCGTCACCCGAGTAGCTCGCCACCCACTGATAGGTGCCGGCGGCCGTCGGCGTATACGTCGGCGAGGCGTAACTGCCATCGCCGTTGACGGACACCGGCGTGGACGTGAACAGCGCCGTGGCGCAGTTCGTGCCCGCTGCGTACACGCTCCATGTGATCGAGCCGGTCGGCGCAGTGCCACCGCTCAGCGTCGCCGTGTCGCCGATCGACTGCCCGAGCGTCGCCGTCGGGCTGGCGGTGGTCGACATCGCCGGACTCGCCGGCGACACGACCGACTGCTCGGCCGGATCCGTGCACGACGAGCTCAGTGGGTTGTTGTTCGCGTCGCCCGAGTACGTCGCCACCCACTCGTACGTCCCGGTGGCGGACGGCGTGTAAGACGGCGAGGCGTAGCTGCCATCACCGTTGACCGACACCGGCGTCGTCGTCATCAGCGGCGTCACACAGCCCGACCCCGCGACGTAGACGCTCCAGGTGATCGGCCCGGTGGGCGAGTCGCCGCCGCTCAGGACCGCCTGATCGTTCACCGAGCCGCCGATCGTGCTCGACGAAGCGGTCGTCGCGATCGATGGACTCACCTTCGTCACGATCGATTGCTCGTTTGGATCGTTACACGCGGTCGAGGCCGGCAGGTTCTGCGAATCCCCGGAATACGATGCCACCCACTGGTAACCACCGATCGAGGGCGGCATGAAGTTCGGCGAGGTGTAGGTGCCGTCGCCGTTGACTGTGTCCTGGACCGTGCCGAGGGAGGTCGAGCACGTCATGTCGCTGGCGAGGTATACGTTCCAGACGATCGTTCCTGTCGGCGAGTCGCCGCCGCTCAGGGTCGCGACGTCGTGGATCGCCTGTCCCGCCGTCGCCGAGGCCGCGTTGGTCGTGATCGTCGGCACCTGACAGTTGACCCAGAATGTCTTGTGCTTCTGAGGATCGGCGGAGAACTGAAGCTTGAAGTGGAAGCCCTGACCGTTCACCGGGGCGTCAGCGTTGGCGATCGCGTTGTCGATCAGAGTGCTGACCGAGATCACATCCATCACCTGCGCCCCACCAGTCGACTGGTTGTAGCTCCACGTGGAGGCGTAGTCCTGCTCCTGGAGCCCCGACGGCGGCCAGCCGTCAATCGTGTAGGTGCCCGACGAGTCAGCGACATCGTCGCCCCACAGGTTGATGTTCTGGCAGGCGAGATGAGGATCCATCTCGTTACCCGGCCCCGCCGGCTGGCCAACGTTGTCGACCCACACGTCGCCGGCATTGGGATCTCCCGCCGCCAGCGCCGACGCTGTCGGAATCAAAACGAAAGCGGCAGCACAGGCGACTGCGAGCAGCCGCAGAAGAGCACGATGAGACATCCGATCCTCCATGACACTTACCCCACCGCTGGCGACGCATCTGCGTCGAGCGAGCCCCGGGGTCTCCTTGACCGTTACGACTATACCGAACGAATCGCGCGGTTTACCGAAAAACGGCTGGTTGGACAAATGTCGTACTAAACGGCTCGCGCGCGGTGTCGCGACGGCCTTCTATAGGGCCGCCGCGAGCTGCTCGGGCGTGCTCACCGGCGCCTGGCAGACGAAGTGCTCGCAGACGTAGGCGGCCGCGTGGCCGTCCACGGGGGTGCGCCCCTCCAGCAGCGGCACCCCGTTCCGTGGCTCGTCGCCGAGCCTCGCGGCGAGGACCAGGTGCGGGCGCAACTCTCGACGGACGGCCCGCAGCAGTGCCGCGGCCTCATCCGGAGGACCGACGATCGCGACCTCGCTCACCGGCGAGACGTAGAAGTCGGCAGCCCGCAGCAGGTGCGCGAACGCGAGCGGGTGTCGCACCGCGAGCGGGAACAACAGACGCAGGACTCCGAGCGCGTGCCGCTCGTACTTACCCTCCCCGGAGAGCAATGCGAGCCGTAGCAGGGCGAACGCGGCTGCCGAGTTACCCGACGGGATCGGCGAGTCCTCGAGGTCCTTGCGTCTCACCGGTAGCTCCAGCTGGTCCTCGGCGGTCGTGAAGAACCCGCCTCGCTCACCATCCTCGAACCGTCGGATCAGCACGTCGGCGAGCGCCACCGCTTCGCGATACCAGCGCACGTCGAACGTGTTCTCGTAGAGCGTGATCAGAGCGTCGAGCAGGAACGCGTAATCCTCGAGGTACGCGCCGATCTGCGCGCGCCCGTCCTTCCAGCTTCGAAGCAGTCGCCCGTCGGCATCACGCAACTCTGAGAGCACGAACGAGGCACAGCGGATCGCGGCGTCGGTGTAGCGCTGCTCGGCGAGCACCGCTCCAGCGCTCGCCAGCGCCGAGATCATCAGCGCGTTCCAGCCGGTCAGCCGCTTGTCGTCGAGCCCCGGCCGCGTCCGCCGCGAGCGCGCCTCGAACAGCCTGCGGCGAATCTCAGCCCTCGCGGCTGGCTCGGGTCCCCGCGCTTCGAGGACGTTCAGCCCGTGCTCGAAGTTGCCGCTCTCGCTCACCCCGAAGTAAGCGACCGCCTCCTCCGCGAGCTCAGGGCCGAGGACCGCCCGCAACTCGGCGAGCGTCCACACGTAGAACTTGCCCTCGACACCTTCGGAGTCGGCGTCGAGCGCGGCACAGAAGCCGCCCTCGTCTCCGCGCAGCTCGCGCAGTGCCCAGTCGAGCGTCTCGCCGCAGACCCGTCGAAACAGCTCCTCGCCGGACACCTGCCAGCCGTGGAGATACGCGCGGGCCAGCAGCGCGTTGTCGTAGAGCATCTTCTCGAAGTGGGGCACGGTCCAGGTCGCATCGACGCTGTAGCGGGCAAAGCCACCCCCGAGCTGGTCGTAGATCCCACCGCGCGCCATCGACTCGAGCGTTTGCAGCGACATCTCGTGCTCGCCTCGAGCAAGCAGCAGCTCGATCGCGCTCGCCTGCGGGAACTTCGGCGCGCCGCCGAACCCGCCGTTACGCGAGTCGTAGGCCCCGGCGATCGAGCTCGTCGCCCGCGCGACGAGCTCCTCCCGGATCGGCTCCGGTGACGGCTCGAGTTGGGACGTCGCTCCCAACGAGCGCAGGACGTCGGCCTCCTGAGCGCGGATCTCCTCGCGCCGGTGGTCCCACGCTTCGGCCACCGCGTCGAGCACCGTCCGCCAGCTCGGCATTCCGTGCGCGGGCTGCGGCGGAAAATAGGTGCCGGCGTAGAAGGGGACGAGCTCCGGGGTGAGGAACGCGTTCAGCGGCCAGCCTCCGTGACCGGTCATCGCCTGGACGGCCTCCATGCACATCGCGTCGACGTCCGGGCGCTCCTCGCGGTCGACCTTGACGCACACGAACCCCCTGTTCATCACTGCGGCGATCTCGTCGTCCTCGAACGATTCGTGGGCCATCACGTGGCACCAGTGGCAGGCCGAGTAGCCGATCGACACGAGCAGCGGCCGGTCCAGCTCCCGCGCGCGGGCGATCGCCGCGTCTCCCCAGGGGTACCAGTCCACGGGGTTGTCCCGATGCTGGAGTAGGTACGGCGAGGTCTCGGCCGCGAGGCGGTTCGGCACGACGTTGAGCCTACCCCCCGCCTACCAATACGCTTCACGCATATGGGAGCGGTCCGCGAGACGATCAACGCGCCAGACGCCCCGGCAGCGGTCGGGCCATATGCCCACGCCGTCCGCACAGGTGACCTGCTGTTCTGCTCAGGGCAGATCCCGCTCGACCCGCGCACCGGCGACCTCGTCGATGGTTCGGTGGCGGACCAGACGGGCCGCTGTCTGGAGAACCTTGCTGCCGTCTGCCACGCGGCCGGAGCGACGCTCGGCGACGCGATCCGGCTGACGGTCTACACGACTGACATGGCGTCGTTCAGCGCGATCAACGAGGTGTACGAGTCGTTCTTCGAGTCCGATCCGCCGGCGCGGGTCGCGATCGGCGTCGCGGCACTGCCCCGGGGGGCGATGGTCGAGATCGACGCGGTGGTGGCGATTCCTGGCTGAGACGCTTCCAGGCCAGTCCGCACGGACCGAGATAACCGTGCAGGACATCCGCCGCGCCGCGCAGGCCGGGGCGGGCATCGTGAGGCAGACGCCGGTGCTCAGTTCGGCGACGCTCAGTGCCCGGGTCGGGACCACGGTCGCTCTGAAGGCGGAGAACCTCCAGCGGACCGGATCGTTCAAGCCTCGGGGCGTCGCGGCGAAGCTCGCCGCGCTCGGCGATGACGCGGCGGGCGGCGTCGTGACCGCGAGCGCCGGAAACCACGGCCAGGCACTGGCATACGCCGCGCGCGCCCGCGACATCCGCTGCGAGGTGTTCATGCCCGAGACGGCGCCGGTTGCCAAGATCGAGGCAGCCGAGGCCCTAGGCGCCACCATGCATCTGCTCGGTTCGACGCTCGACGAGTCGCTCGCGGCCGCCCACGAGCGGGCCGAGCAAGAGCACCTCGCGTTCGTTCATCCGTTCGATGACCCCGTGGTGGTTGCGGGCCAGGGGACCCTCGGGCTCGAGTTGCTCGCCCAGGTGCCCGACATCGCGGTGGTCGTGGTTCCGATCGGCGGGGGAGGGCTTGCGAGCGGCGTCGCGATCGCGCTCAAGTCCCAGCTGCCCGACGTCCGCGTGGTCGGAGTGCAGGTGGCGGCATGCGCGCCGTTCCCCGCGTCACTCGAGGCGGGCGAGCCCGTCGCCGTCGATTCCGCGCTGACGATCGCCGACGGGATCGCCGTCAAGCGACCCGGTGAGGTGACGGTGCCGCTAGTCAAACGGTGGGTCGACGAGATCGTGGTCGTGCCCGAGGACGAGGTCGGGGAGGCGATGGTGTTCCTGCTGGAGCGGTCCAAGCTCGTGGTCGAGGGCGCCGGTGCGGTCGGCGTCGCGGCCCTGCTCGACGGGATCGTCTCGCCTCCCGCAACTGGAACCACCGTCGTGATCCTGTCGGGCGGGAACGTCGACGCGGGGCTGCTCGCCCAGATCATGCGCCGGCACGAGACGCAGGCTGGGAGACGGCTCGTCCTGCTCGCACGGATCCATGATCGCCCCGGCGGTCTCGCAGCGCTCGTGACGCTCGTCGCCCAGCAGGGCGCGAACCTGATCGACGTGATCCACATCCGCGAAGGCCTCGATCTGCACCTCCGCGAGACCGCCGTCCAGCTCGTGCTCGAGACGCGCGGCCAGGCCCACGCCGACCGGGTGACGAGCGCGGTCCGCGCCGCGGGTTACGACGAGCCGCGCGCCTGGCGGTAGGCCGGTTCCAGGACCGCCGCGTCGCGCTCCTCGCGGTACGCGCGGGCCGCCTCGACCAACGCCTCGTCACCGGTCGCCTCACCGTTCATCGAATCTACCCAGCGCGCAGGACCGCACGCTGGACCTTGCCACTCGCGGTCTTGGGCAGCTCGGACGCGAATTCCACGATCCGCGGGTACTTGTACGGCGCGGTCTGCTCGCGCACGTGACGCTGAAGCTC
>Ga0073928_10006423_pt1 | contig 15838 bp, 13 predicted proteins | sample PaiPotPPA55metaG_FD_76969 | JGI IMG/M metagenome (GOLD analysis project Ga0073928, IMG submission 76969) | Iron sulfur acid spring bacterial and archeal communities from Banff, Canada, to study Microbial Dark Matter (Phase II) - Paint Pots PPA... ... | reverse complement strand
TATCCGGCATAATGAGGTCATGCGACGCATCGCGCTCATGGTCATGGACGGTGTCCGGATGTTCGACATCTCCGTCGTCACCGAGGTCTTCCGCAACGACCGGGTCCCCGGACGCAGGGACCTGTTCGACCTGCGCACCTGCGGCGTGGGCCGGGATCCGGTCGCGCTCGAGCACGGCGCGAGCATGACGCCCCGTCAGTCGCCGGCCTTTCTTCGCACCGCCGACCTGGTCATCGTGCCCGGGGTCACCTCGCCGATGACGCCGTTCCCCGAGCCGGTGCTCGCCGCTCTGCGGTCCGCGCACCGCCGTGGCACACCGATCGCCTCACTCTGTCTCGGCGCGTTCGTGCTCGCGCAGGCCGGACTGCTCGACGGGCGGCGCGCGGTCACCCACTGGAACGCCGCCTCCCGGCTCGCCGCGCTCTACCCCGAGATCCGGGTCGAGCCGACCGCGCTCTACGTCGAGGACGGCGGTATCTGGACGTCCGCCGGAGTGGCCGGCGGCATCGACCTCTGCCTTCACCTGGTCCGGATGGAGCACGGCGCGGAGACCGCGGCGAGCATCGCCCGGGCCATGGTCGTCGCGCCGTACCGCACCGGCGACCAGGCCCAGTTCGTCGATGCGCCGATCCCCGTGCGCGACGAGGGCGGCGACCTTCTCGCGGCGGTGCGCGAGCGGGCGCTTGGCGAGCTCGACCGTCCGCTGACCGTGCCCCGGCTGGCCGCCTGGGCCGGGCTGTCCGAGCGGACGTTCGCCCGCCGTTTCCTGGCCGAGACCGGCACCACGCCCGCGCAGTGGCTCATCGCGCAGCGGGTGGTGCGGGCGCAGCGGCTGCTGGAACAGACCGACCTGCCGATCGAGCAGGTCGCGGCCGACGCGGGCTTCGGCAGCCCGGTCACTCTGCGGCAGCATTTCGTCGGCCAGGTGGGGGTGGCGCCGCGCGACTACCGCAGGTCTTTCCGACGCGCGGCCTGAGCGCGAAATCGCCACCTGGCGCCGACTGGCGCAAGCGGCCGGGCGGGAGTTAGGTGGGGGAAGACCCCTGAATATCCGTATCGAGAGGCAGTGTCATGAAAGTCACCGCAATCGCTCCGGGCTCCCCCTGTTGGGCGCAGCTGGCCACCACGGATCTCGACGCCTCGAAGGCGTTCTACGGCGGACTGTTCGGCTGGACCGCGGAGACCGACCCGCGCCCCGAAGTCGGCGGGTACACGATGTTCCTGCTGAACGGCGCCCCGGCCGCGGCGGTCGCCCCGCGGATGAGCGAGCAGCAGCCGGTGGCCTGGCTCATCTCGATCATCACCAACGACATCGACGCCGCCACGGAGGCCTCGCGCGCCGCCGGGGCGCAGGTGTGGAACGAGCCGATGGACGTCCTCGACATCGGCCGCTGGTCCCTGCTGAGCGACCCGACCGGCGCGGCGTTCGCGCTGTGGGAGGCCAAGGGCTTCAGCGGCTTCGGCGTGATCGACGAGCCCGGCGCCTTCGGTTGGATCGACCTGTCCACCCGGGACACGGCGGGCGCGGAGAAGTTCTACACGCACGTCTTCGGCTGGGAGGTCACGCCGAGCGAGGGGTACCCGATGGTCGGCCTCGGCGGCAACATGTTCGGCGGGATGATGGACGTGACCGAGATGGTGCCGGCCGAGGTGCCCGCGAACTGGCGGCCGTTCTTCGTGGTCGCGGACGTGGACGCGTCGGCCGAGAAGGCGCGTTCGCTCGGCGGCCAGGTCCTGCACGGTCCAGAGGACGTGCAGATGGAGCAGGGCCCGCGCATCGCGGTCATCAGCGACCCGCAGGGCGGCACCTTCGGGATCTTCAAGCCGGCCGCCGGGTAACCGCGGACGCGCTTGCTTCTCGCCGCGGGCGGGCACCTCGTGCCCGCCCGCTCCGACGGCTCAGGTCACCGAGCTGTACGCCACCACGCCGCGGCGGATGAGGCCGACCGCCTCGCGCGCGGCCTCGCGCACTCCGCTGCCCTGGTCCGCCGCGGCCGCGTCGGCGATCTGCCCGAGCAGGTCGATCAGCTGCTTGCACCAGCGCACGAAGTCGCCCGCCGGCAGTCCGACCTCGTCGAGCACCGCCTCGAGCCGGTGCCCGGAGGCCCAACGGTACGCCGCCCAGGCGAAGCCGGTGTCCGGCTCGCGCTGGAAGTCGACGTCGTAGTCGGCCTCAAGGTTGTGCGTCTCCAGCCAGATCCGCATCGTGCGCTCGATCGCCTCGCGCGCCAGGCCCTTGGGCACTCGCGGCGGCGTGGCGTCGTCGCTGATCCGGGCCTCGTACACGAGCAGCGACGCCGCGCAGGCCAGCTCGGCCGCATCCAGGCCGTCCCACACGCCCTCGCGCAGGCACTCGGCCGCGACCAGGTCGAGCTCCGAGTAGATCCGGGCCAGCCGCCGGCCCGGATCCGTGACTTGCTCGCCGTCCAAGTAGCCGAGCACGGTCAGCACCGAGCACACGCGGTCGAAGGTCCTCGCGATCGAGTTCGTCCGGCCGCGCACCCGACGCTCCAGCTGCTCGGTCTCCCGCTGCAGCCGCCAGTATCGCTCGGCCCAGCGCGCGTGGTTCTCCCGGTCGTCGCAACCGTGGCACGGGTGGCGCCGGATCGCGTTACGCAGCCGGATGATCTCCGCGTCGTCGGCCGCATCAGCCCGCTGACGCCGCGGCCGTTCCGCCCTGACCCCCTCGGCCCCGGCCTTGGTGCGCAGCGCCGAGGCCAGGTCCCGACGTGACTGCGGCGACTTGGCGTTGAAGGACTTCGGGATGCGCATCCAGGCCTGCGGCTCCACCGGCACCGGGAAGTCGAGCATGGAAAGCCGGACCACCTGCCGCTCCGCGGTGAGCACCAGCGGGCGCGGGCCCTCCTTGCCGGTGTCCAGACCCGGATCGAGCACCACCGCGAGGCCGGCACGGCGTCCGGACGGCACGGTGATGACGTCGCCCGTCTTGAGCTTCTCCACCGCCGAGGCCGCCGCCGCCCGGCGCGAGGAGGAGTTCAGCCTGGAGAGCTCGGCCTCCCGGTCGGACAGCGCCCGGCGCAACGCGGCGTAGGCCTCGAAGTCGCCGAGATGGCAGGTCATCGACTCCTTGTAGCCCTTGAGCGCCTCGGTGTTCCGCTTGACCTGCCGGGTCAGGCCCACCACCGCGCGGTCCGCCTGGAACTGCGCGAAGGAGCTCTCCAGCAGCGCCCTTGCCCTAGCCGTGCCGACCTGGCCGACCAGGTTGACGGCCATGTTGTAGGACGGCTTGAAGGAGGAGCGCAGCGGGTAGGTACGCGTCGAGGCGAGACCCGCCAGGGCGCGCGGATCGAGGCCCGGCCGGTAGACCACGACGGCGTGCCCCTCGATGTCGATTCCGCGCCGCCCCGCGCGCCCCGTCAGCTGCGTGTACTCGCCGGGAGTGACGTCGACATGGGCCTCGCCGTTCCACTTCACCAGGGACTCGAGCACGACCGAGCGGGCCGGCATGTTGATCCCGAGGGCGAGGGTCTCGGTCGCGAAGACCGCCTTGACCAGGCCCTGGACGAACAGCTCCTCGACGATCTCCTTGAAGGTGGGCAGCATGCCCGCGTGGTGCGCGGCCACGCCCCGCTCGAGTGCATCGAGGAAGTCGTGGTATCCCAGGACATTGAGGTCCTCGCGGGGGATCTCGGCCGTGCGCGCGCTCACATGCGCGCGCACCTTGAGCCGGTCCTCCTGGCTCAGCAGCCGCACGTTCGAGCGCAGGAACTGCTGCACCGCGCCCTCGCAGCCGGCCCGGGAGAAGATGAAGGTGATCGCGGGCAGCAGCCCCTCGGAGTCGAGCCGGTCGACCACGTCCACCCGGCTCGGCTGGCCGGATCTGCCGCGCCCGACGCCCGCGGATCGTCCGCGCCGCCCGCCCGGCCCGGTCCGCTCCTCCTGCCGGCAGTAGCGCACCAGCTCGGGGTTGACCCGTGCGGCGTCCGGGGTCTCCGGGTCCACGCCGTTGTAGAGGTCGAAGATCTTCCCGCCGGCCAGCACGTGCTGCCACAGCGGCACCGGCCGGTGTTCGGACACGATGATCCGGGTGCGCCCGCGAACGGTCTCGAGCCACTCGCCGAACTCCTCGGCGTTGGAGACCGTGGCGGAGAGGGAGACCAGCTGCACCGACTCGGGCAGGTGGATGATCACCTCTTCCCACACCGCGCCGCGGAAGCGGTCGGCGAGGTAGTGCACCTCGTCCATGACCACGAAGCCGAGGCCGTCGAGGGCGGAGCTGCCGGCGTAGAGCATGTTGCGCAGCACCTCGGTGGTCATCACCACCACCGGCGCGTCCCCGTTGATCGAGTTGTCCCCGGTGAGCAGGCCCACCTTGTCCGCGCCGTGCCGCTTGACCAGGTCGGCGAACTTCTGGTTCGACAGAGCCTTGATGGGCGTGGTGTAGAAGCACTTGCGGCCCTGTTCCAGGGCGAGGAATACGGCGTACTCCCCCACCACGGTCTTGCCGGCTCCGGTCGGCGCGGCCACCAGCACTCCGTGGCCCTCGTCGAGGGCGCCGCAGCCTTGGATCTGGAACTCGTCGAGCCCGAACGGATAAAGAGCGGAGAACTGCGGGAACGGCGAGGCCATGTTCTTCATCCTAGGGCAAGGGCCCGACAGCGGGAGATCGATTTAGGCGCGCGCCCGCCACCGAGGGGCCGCGGCCGACGACGGGGCGCATGAGCCCTCCCGCCATCGCAATTAACACCGTAGAAACATGCACGAAACATTACGGAGCGCACGATGTCTGCTTCCCCGGCGGCCCGCCGCCGGGCCCGAGAGCAGCGTCGCCCCTCGGCCCTTCCCCGTCGCCCCGTCTCCCCCGAAGGGATTCGCATGGCAGAGACCGAAGCCGGCTCGCCGCCCGTAGTCGACCACCGAGTCGAGCTCACCGATCCCGCCGCACTCGACGGCAGCCGCTACGCCAACAAGGACCTGCTGCCGGTGCCGCTGTCCGAGCGCACCTGGACCACCTACAACTACTCGGCGCTGTGGGTCGGCATGTCGCACAACCTGGCCACCTACGCGCTGGCCGGCGGGCTGATGGCGGCCGGCATCGGGATGAGCCCGGTGCAGGCGTTGCTCACCATCGGCATCGCGAACCTGGTCGTGCTGCTGCCGATGCTGCTCAACAGCCATGCGGGGACCAAATACGGCATCCCGTTCCCGGTGTTCGCCCGAGCGTGCTACGGCGTGCGTGGCGCCAACTTCGCGGCTCTGCTGCGTGCGATCATCGCCTGTGGCTGGTTCGGTATCCAGACCTGGATCGGCGGCGAGGGCATCTACGTGATCGCGGGCGCGCTGTTCGGACACGGTTGGACCGACGCACGGGTCGTCGGCGGGCAGCCGTGGACCCTGTGGCTGGGCTTCGCACTGTTCTGGGTCGTCCAGATGGTGATCATCGTACGGGGCATGAACGCGGTGCGGATCCTGGAGAACTGGGCCGCGCCCGCCGTGCTCGTGGTCTTCCTCGCGGTGCTCGTCTGGGTGATCTACCGCGCCCACGGCTTCGGCCCGCTGCTCTCCCAGCCCGGCTCGCTCGGCTGGGGCGCGAAGTTCTGGCCGGTGTTCTGGCCCTCGCTGATGAGCATGATCGCGTTCTGGTCCACCCTCTCGCTGAACATGCCGGACTTCACCCGCTTCGCCAAGTCGCAGAAGGGCCAGATGACCGGCCAGGTCCTCGGCCTGCCGACGACGATGACCTTCTTCTCGCTGATCGCCATCCTGATCACCTCGGGCACCGAGATCATCTACGGCAAGGCGATCACCGACCCGACCGAGCTGGCCGCGCGCTTCTCCAACCCGGTCGTGGTGGTGATCGGGCTGCTCACCGCGCTGGTCGCCACCGTCTCGGTGAACGTCGCGGCCAACACCGTCAGCCCCTCCTACGACTTCTCCAACGCGTGGCCGGGGAAGATCTCCTTCCGCACCGGCGGGATCATCACCGGCGTGCTCGGCGTGGCGATCATGCCGTGGAAGCTCTACACCGACCCGCACGCGTACATCTTCAACTGGCTCGGCTTCTACGGCGGCGTGCTCGGCGCGGTCGCCGGCGTCCTGGTGGCCGGCTACTGGGTGATCCACCGCACCCACCTCGAGATCGCCGAGCTCTACCAGGACCACGGCCGCTACTGGTACCTCGGCGGCTGGAACTGGCAGGCCGTCAGCGCGACCGTGCTCGGCGCCGTGCTCGCGGTCGGCGGCGCGAACGAGGCGGCGAACGGCGCGCCCTTCCCGCCAGGCGGCGTCATCCCGTTCCTCAAACCCCTCGCGCCGTACGGCTGGGCGGTCGGCTTCGCCACCGGATTCCTCGCCTACCTGCTGCTCAACCTCAACAGCGTCATCAGCTCCAGCGACAACAGCGCTAGCAAGGAGTAAGAACATGCCGAACTTCGTCAGGGCGGCCCTGGTGCAGACCAGGTGGACCGGCGACACTGCCTCGATGCTCGACCGGCACGAGGACTACGCGCGGCGGGCGTACGCGCAGGGGGCGCAGGTCATCGGCTTCCAAGAGGTCTTCAACGCGCCGTACTTCTGCCAAGTGCAGGAGCCCGAGCACTACCAGTGGGCCGAGGCGGTGCCCGAGGGGCCGACCGTCCAGCGCTTCCAGTCCCTCGCCGCCGAACTGGGCATGGTGATGGTGCTCCCGGTGTACGAGAAGGAGAAGCAAGGCTTCTACTACAACACCGCGGCCGTGATCGATGCCGACGGCACCTACCTCGGCAAGTACCGCAAGCACCACATCCCGCAGGTCAAGGGCTTCTGGGAGAAGTTCTACTTCAAGCCCGGCAACCTCGGCTGGCCGGTGTTCGACACCGCCGTCGGCAAGATCGGGGTCTACATCTGCTACGACCGCCACTTCCCCGAGGGTTGGCGTGCGCTCGGCCTGGCCGGCGCGCAGCTGGTCTACAACCCCTCGGCCACCAGCCGCGGCCTGTCCGCGTACCTGTGGCAGCTCGAGCAGCCGGCGTCGGCCGTGGCCAACGAGTACTTCATCGCGGCGATCAACCGGGTGGGTACGGAGGAGTACGGCGACAACGACTTCTACGGCACCAGCTACTTCGTGGACCCGCGCGGCCAGTTCGTCGGCGAGGTGGCCAGCGACAAGGAGGAGGAGCTGGTGGTGCGCGACCTCGACTTCGACCTCATCGACACGGTCCGCGAACAGTGGGCCTTCTACCGCGACCGGCGGCCCGAGGCCTACGGCCCGCTGACGGAGGTGTGAGTCTACGATGCGTACCCTGATTCGCAACGGCCTGGTGATCACCGCGTCCGACGAGCTGCCGGCCGACGTGCTGATCGAGGACGAGCAGATCGCGGGGCTCGCGGCCCGCGGCAGCACGCTCGCGCAGGCCTGGTCCGGCGGCGTCGATCGAACCGTCGACGCCACCGGCCTCTATGTCATCCCCGGCGGTGTGGACGCTCACACCCACATGGAGCTGCCTTTCGGCGGCACCTTCGCCTCAGACACCTTCGAAACCGGCACCCGTGCGGCGGCGTGGGGCGGCACGACCACGATCGTGGACTTCGCGGTCCAGTCGGTCGGGCATTCGCTGCGCGAGGGACTGGACGCGTGGCAGGCGAAGGCCGAGGGGAACTGCGCGATCGACTACGCGTTCCACATGATCATGTCCGATGTCTCAGAGAGCGTACTCAAGGAGATGGACACGCTGGTGGACGAGGGCGTCACCAGCTTCAAGATGTTCATGGCCTATCCCGGCGTGTTCTACAGCGACGACGGCAGGATCCTGCGGGCCATGCAGCGCGGCGCCGACAACGGCGGCCTGATCATGATGCACGCGGAGAACGGCATCGCCATCGACGTGTTGGTGGAGCAGGCGCTCGCGGCGGGCAAGACAGACCCGCGCTATCACGGCGAGGTGCGCCGGGCGCTGCTCGAGTCGGAGGCCACCCATCGGGCGATCCAGCTCGCCCGGGTCGCCGGCGCGCCGCTCTACGTCGTGCACGTCTCGGCCGCCGAGGCCGTGCAGGAGCTCACCAGGGCACGTGATCTGGGTCTCAACGTCTTCGGCGAAACCTGTCCGCAATACCTTTTCCTGTCCACGGACGATCTGGCCAGGCCGGACTTCGAGGGTTCGAAGTACGTGTGCTCGACGCCGTTGCGGCCGGCCGAGCACCAGGCCTCGCTGTGGCGCGCGCTGCGTGGGGACGACCTGTCCGTCGTCTCCACGGACCACTGTCCGTTCTGCTTCAAGGACCAGAAGGAGCTCGGGCGCGGGGACTTCTCCAAGATCCCCAACGGGCTGCCGGGCGTGGAGAACCGGATGGACCTGCTGCACCAGGCCGTCGTCGACGGGCACATCTCCCGGCGTCGCTGGATCGAGTTGGCCTGCGCCACCCCCGCGAGGATGTTCGGCCTCTACCCGAAGAAGGGCACGATCGCGCCCGGCGCGGACGCCGACATCGTGCTCTATGACCCGCAGAGCCCTTACGTGATGTCCGCGGAGACGCACCACATGAACGTCGACTACTCGGCCTACGAGGGCAGGCGGGTCGCCGGGCGGGCCAAGACGGTCATCTCCCGCGGCACGGTCGTCGTCGAGGACGGCGAGTACCGCGGACGCGCCGGGCACGGCCGGTACGTGCCCCGTTCCACCTGCCAGTACCTGCACTAGGAGTAGAGCATGGAATACGGAGTCGTCCTGCAGAACGACCCGCCGGCCAAGGTCCTGGTGGACCGGATGGTGCGGGCCGAGCAGTTGGGCTTCACACACGGTTGGACCTTCGACTCGACCGTGTTGTGGCAGGAGCCGTTCGTCATCTTCGAGCAGATCCTCTCGCGCACCGAGCGGCTGCGGGTGGGGCCGCTGGTGACGAACCCGGGCACGCGCGACCTGTCCGTGCTCGCCTCGCTGTTCGCCACCCTCAACGACTGCCACGGCAGCCGGACGGTGTGCGCGATCGGCCGGGGCGACTCGGCGCTGCGGGTCGTGGGCCGCAAGCCGGAGACGCTCGCCTCGGTGGCGAGGGCGATGCGCGTGGTCAAGGACCTCGCGGAGGGACGCGAGAGCGAGCTGAACGGCGTCACCGTGAAGATGCCGTGGGTATCCGGCGGCAGTCTGCCGATGTGGATGGCGGCGTACGGCCCCAAGGCGCTCAAGCTCGTCGGCGAGCAGGCGGACGGGTTCGTGCTGCAGTGCGCGGATCCGGATATCGCCCGCTGGACGATCGGCGAGGTGCGCGCGTCGGCAGCGGCGGCGGGCCGCGACCCGGCCGAGATCACGGTCTGCGTGGCGGCGCCCGCCTACGTCGGCGACGACCTGGCGCACCAGCGGGACCAGTGCCGATGGTTCGGTGGGATGGTCGGCAACCACGTGGCCGACCTGGTCGCCCGCTACGGCGAGAACGGTCCGGTGCCCAAGGCGCTGACGGACTACATCAAGGGACGCACAGGCTACGACTACTCGCACCACGGCCGCGCCGACAACCCGTCCACGGACTTCGTCCCGGACTCCATCGTGGACCGCTTCTGCCTGCTCGGCCCGGCGGAGGCACACCGCGAGCGGCTGGCCGAACTGGCCGACCTCGGCGTCGACCAGTTCGCGCTGTACCTGATGCACGACCAGATCGAGCCGACGATGGAGGCTTACGCGCAGGAGGTCATCGGGCGCTGAAACGCAGCGGTCCGGCTCCGCGATGCGGGGCCGGACCGTTTATTGCATCACGCAATGTGATTAGAGGATGTCTTCGAGTGACTGCGCCTCTTCGACCGGCTGCGGCGTGAGGTCCAGCTCCGTGGCCTCGTCCGGCGACAGGTTCGCGCCCGGCGCGTTCGCACGGCGGCGGGCCCGGCGACGGTCGTTGAGCTCGGAGATGCCGACGGCGGCGAAGTAGAGGATGCAGATCGGGATCGCCAGCGCGCTCATGCCGAACGGGTCTCCGGTCGGCACGGCGACCGCGCCGAAGATGAAGATCGCCAGGACGATGCCGCGCCACCACTTACGCATGGTCTTGGAGCTGAGGATCCCTATGAAGTTGAACAACACCAGGATCAGCGGCAGCACGAAGGAGACGCCGAAGACCATCATCATCTGCAGCACGAAGGTCATGTACTGGCCCGCGTCGAGCATCGTCGACGCGCCGGTGCCGCCGAGGAAGCTCAGCAGCACCTTCATGATCACCGGGAACAGGAAGTAGCAGACCACCACGCCGCCGGCGAACAGCGGCACGGCGGCGAAGATGAAGGAGAGGCTGTACTTCTTCTCCTTCTTGTAAAGCCCCGGCGCCAGGAAGGCCCAGACCTGGTAGAGCCACACCGGGCTGGCCAGCACGACGCCCACGTACATGGCGATCTTGAAGGAGAGTCCCACCTGCGCGGTGGGGCCGTTGAAGACGAGCGCGCCGTTGGGGCACTGCGGGGTGCCCTTGCTCACTCCCTGCAGGCCCTTGATCTGGCAGACCGGCCCTTCGAGCAGGTGCAGCACGTGCCCGCGGAAGAGGAAGCCGATGGTCGCGCCGATGATGATGGCCAGCGCCGCCTTCACCAGGCGGTTGCGCAGTTCACGGATATGGTCGCCGAGCGGCATCCTCGCGGCGTCGTCCGCCGAGCGCCCAGCCTTGCCTGCCACGTGTCGTTGCCTGCCTTATCCGTCGCGTCGGGCGAGAACGTCCTCGGGCTGGGCTTCGACCACGCGCCGCTTCGGCAGCGGCACGTCGTCGCGCAGCGCCTGCGCCTCGGACTTGAGAATACGGCGCGCCTTGCCGAGATCCCGCATGGCCCCGGGCAACCGCCGCCAACCGAACAACAGCAACCCGACCATGATGATCAGGAAGAGAGACTCTGTGCGCAGCAGCATCGGTCGCGGCTCCATCGAAAGGGATCTGCCGGCAGCCCGTGGGCGGCCATACGTGACAACAAGGTTTCAGCGCGGGCCGGACTTTGTCAACGCCGTACGGATGAACGCCGCTCCGTCGCGCCCTGCGCCGCCCCCATCTGGTCGAGGGCCCCGGTCAGCGGCTCGGACGCCTCGCCGAGGGTCTTCGCGGCCGCGCCCAGCTGCTGGGTCAGCGCCTTGCCCGCGCGCCACACCGGCAGCGCGCAGGCACCGATCGCGACCAGCGCGAGGACCCCGAGCACGACGAACACGATCACCCACGTCATCACCCGCCGAGCCTACCGCGCGCGGCTGCTATCGCAGCGGTCGACCGGCGAAGTCGTACGCCTGCGCATAGTCGACGACCAGTCGCGCAGTGCTACCGGTCGGGTGCACTCGGTAGGGGCTGAAGGTGTGGATCGGGATGAGCACCTTCGGATTGATGGCCCGGACGAACTCGTGCAGGTCGTCCTGGTAGGCGTGGCCGGAGCAGCCGATCCGGCGCAGCGGCACGCCCAGCTTGGCGAGCCAGTCCACGAACAGCTGCCAGCGCGGTTCGAAGGGACCTAGCGGCTCTCCGTTGGCGTGCACGAACACACTGCGCGGGCCGAAGGGCACATCCAGCAGGCTGGGGATGTCGTCGGGGTCGAGCTGCACGACGTAGCCGCCCGGCGCCTCGTGCACGGCGTCGAGGCCGACCTCGGCGACCGAGAGCACGCCGTCGAAGCCCGCGGCGGTGAGGAACGCGGCGGTCCGCTCCGGCCACAGGATCCGCCGCCCGGCCGCCTCGGCGATGGCGGTGAAGTCGCGCACCCGGTCGAAGTCCCTGGCGTAGACCGCGAGCATCACCAGGTCCGGGTTGCCGTCGAGTTCGGCCTCGAACATCCGGTTCACGTGCACCTCGGTGCGCAGCGGGTGGATCTCCTCCCAGCTGAGCGTGGTGCCCTCGGTCACCAGCACGTCCGCGCCGGCCACCGCCTCGGCGAAGCCCCAGGACAGCTCGGGCCGGTGGCCGTGGAAGCGGAAGTCCCCGGTGAAGGCGAGCACCCCGTCGCTCGTGGTGACCCGGTAGCCGCTCGCGCCCGGCACATCGTGGTCGACGTCGAAGCGCTCGACGGTCATCGGTCCGACGCGGACCGCTTCGCCGAGCGCGACCGGCCGCCAGGCGCCGTCCCCGGTGAACGAACGCGGCCCGGGCAGCGCCTCCTGGCCCTTGTCCAGCGCGGCGAGCAGCGCGATGGTGTCGGGCGAGGCGTGCACCGGAACTTCGGGCCGGACGAAGCCGACCAGGCCGACGTGGTCGATGTGCGGGTGGGTGACGAACAGTGAGGTCGGTTCGACGCTCTCGCCGAGCGGATCGGCCGCGGCGAGCGCGGCCGGGTCGAACAGGCCGGGGATCGCCGGGGCCGCGCCCACCCGCAGCCGGTCGGACAGCTCGCGGCCGGGCCGCGGCGCGGCCGGCACCCGGAACAGGTCCCCGTCCTTCGGGATGTCAAGGCCGAGGTCCAGCAGCACCCGGTGGCCGCCGTCCCTGATCAGCACCTTGCTGGAGCCGATGACCCCTACCCCGCCCCAGAATTCGACACTCGCCGACACCGCGTTACTTCCTCACTGTGCTCAGGTTGCTCAGGTGGTTCCGTAAGGACACGGCCCGGCGCCGTCCGTCAGGCCGCGCGCACGGCGGCGGCCTGCGGGTCGGCGACCCAGGCGTGGATCGCGGGCAGCAACTGCTCGACGACGGGGGCTGCCGCCGTCGCCGGGCCGTCGGCTCGACCGAACCGGTCAATGTACCCCGCGGCGGCGCCGATCTCAACCGCGGGCGCGATCTCGTTGTAGTAGTGGTCGCCGAGCGAGAACAACCGCCAGGGCCTGGCCAGCAGGTCGGCGCCAAGCTCGCGCTGCAGCAGCCGGCGCAGACCGTCCGGCTTGCCCGCGCCCGGCACCACCTCGTCGAAGGCCGCTGCGACACCCATCCGCTCGAGCAGCGGGGTCAGGCCGGGGCGCGGGCTGTTGGTGGCCAGCAGGACGCGAACGGCGCCGCGCAGTTCGGTCAGTGCGCTCACCAGCGGGGCGACGACGTCGAGTTCGCAGGAGGGGTCGAGCATGTCCCGGCGGGTGCCCTCGAAGGCCGCCTCGATGACGTCACGGGAGATGCCGTAGCAGCGCGCGGCCACGTTCATCGCGGCGCCCCAGTGGTCCACCGACTCGCGCAACGCGGCCGCCTCCACGGTGTCCGCGCTCTGTTGCGCCGCGGCCACGCCGCGCGCGATGTAGCGCTCGAAGACGGCGAGGTACGCCTCTGCCTCGGCGGCCGGCAGCGAGCCGGAGATGCGCTGCGCGTAGCGGCGGGCGGGGGCGTCGCCGCGGTAGACGGTGCCGTCGAAGTCGACGACGAGGAGCAGGTCGGTCATAGGGGGCTACGCACGTTTCTAAGGCTCCGCCGGCTCGACGACCGTCGGCGGCGGGAGGTGGGATCGCTGTCTAGTTCCTACTTCACGGAGCCGGCCGCGTTCATGGCGCCTCGGATGAACTGCTTCTGCAGCAGCAGGAACATGAGCATGATCGGGATGGTGGTGAAGCAGACGGCCGCGCTCATCGCGGACCAGTCGGTGCCGTTGTCGGTGGTGAACGAGGCCAGGCCGACCTCGATCGGCTGGCGGCTCGGGTCAGTGACCATGACCTGCGGCCACAGGAAGGAGTTCCAGGAGGCCACGAACACGTTGATGCCGATCAGCAGCAGCGCCGGGCGTACGGCGGGAATGCCGATGTGCCAGAGGATACGCAGCCGTCCGGCTCCGTCCACCGCGGCGGCGTCCATGATTTCCTGCGGCATCGTCAGGAAGAACTGGCGCACCAGGAAGATCCCGAAGACGCTGGAGCCGAACGGGATGATCTGGATCCAGTACGTGTTGAGCAGGTGCAACTGGTTGGCGATGACGTAGTCCGGCACGATCAGCGTGACCGTGGGCACCATCAGCACTGACAGGATCAGACCCATCAGCACCTTCTTGCCGGGGAACTTCAGGACGCCGAAGGCGAATCCGGCGAGCACCGAGGTCGCCAGGCAGAGCGCCACCGTGCACGCCGCGATGAAGACCGTGTTGATGAAGTAGCGCGGCCAGGTGGTCAGGTCCCAGGCGCGGGAGTAGTTCGCCCAGTGCCACTGCGGAACCAGGTCCAGCGGCCAACTGGAGATCGACGTGCCCTTCTGCAGCGAGATCACGAAGACCCAGTAGAAGGGGACGAAGAAGAGCGCTGCGAGCAGCAGCGCGACTATCCGGCGGGTCCACGACCAGCCGCGCCAGGACCCGACGGGACCGCCGCCGGAGCCGCGGCGCGCCGCGCCGTCCCGGGGCTCGGTGCCCCGGGACGACGCGCGCGTGATGAGCGGGAGGGCCATGCTCAGCCCTCGGCGCTCTGCTTGGCTGCGCAAGCAGACTGCGCGGTCTGTAGGGCGGATGAAGCGCTGGTGCCGCTCAGGGCCGAGGAGACGGCGGTTTCCAGGTAGATCCCGCACTCGGTGACCCAGCCGTAGGGCGGGTCGGTGAAGGCGGTGTTCAGATTGCTGATCGTCTGCTCGATCCACGGGTTCTTCGACAGGTAGCTCGACGACATGTCGGTGAGCGCCTGCGAGGTCACCGGGTAGTAGCCGATGCCCTGGGACCAGGTGGCCTGGGTGGAGGGGCTGGCCAGGTACTGCAGTAGGTCCCAGGCGGCGGCGCGCTGCTGCGTGGTCGCGGTCGAGTAGACGACCAGGTTCGCGCCCTGCATCTCCGACTCGCCCGGCAACGCGGCGAACTCGAGCGTGTCTCCGCTCGGGGCCTCCTCGTAGTTGACGCCCGCGGAGGAGGTGATGTCCTCGACGCCGGTGCCGCCGGTCAGCGCGCTCTCACCGGGGTAGAGGTTCGTGGTGGAGCCGCCGACGGCCAGAGCGCCATTGGTCTTCTCGGTCTGCAGGAACTGCAGCGCCTTGACCGCGTCGGCCGAGGTGAACTGCGGAGTGCCGTCCGAGGCGTACAGCTTCTCGCCGTAGCCCGCGGCGAGTTCCTCGAGCAGGGTCTCGCCGCTGCCCATCGGGTAGACCGTGAGGCCCGCGAACTTCGGGTCGGTGGCCTTCTCCTTGGTGGCGACGGCCTCCAGGTCGGTGGCCCATTCGGCCCAGGTGGTCGGGGCCGAAGTGATGCCCGCGGCGGTGAGCATCGTCTCGTTGATCGCCTGGAGCTGCAGCGACTTGCCGAGCGGCCACATCCAGGTGTTGCCGTCGGAGAGCTTCAGGTCGTTCTGGACCCCGGTGTAGAAGGTCGAGAACTCGGCCGGCGTGTTGGTGCCGGCCAGGTCCTTGATCGGCACGATCTTCTGGGCGTTGGACCAGGTCTGCGCCTCGCTCTCGTAGGCCATCCCGATCGTCGGGGTGGTACCGGCGGCGACCTCGGCGTTCTCCTTCTCGAACAGTGCGGTGTAGTTGGAGGAGGCCTCAAGGTTCACCTTGATGTCCGGGTACTTCGCCTCGAACGCGTCGACCACCTTGGTGATGGTCGCCAGCTGCGACTTCGAGCCGTACACCTCCTGGAAGGTGATCGTCACCGGTCCGGTGACGGAGGGCACCGGGGAGCCGGTCGACGTGGTGCTCGTGGTGGACCCGCCGCCGGCGCAGGCGGACGCCGCCAGGCCGAGCGCCGCTATGAGGGCAGCCCCGGCGGCCAGGCGCGGCCGGTTCCCGGAGAACTTGGCTGGGTTTCGCATGGTCTGCGAATGCTCCTTATTCAGGGGTGAGGGTTTTCGGACCGTCACGCGGTGGCGGACGGCTCGGTGCCGGCCCCGACGGACGTACGCCGCCGGACGAGGGAGAACAGGACGGTGATGGCGAACAGCACCACCGCCGCGGCCGCGGCGAAGCCCAGGGTGGGCGTCTGGCCGCTGGCGTTCTGGAAGATCAGGAAGCTGAGGGTGACGGTCGAGTTGGCCGCGCCCTGCAGCTCGTAGAACTGGGTGAAGGCCTGCAG
>Ga0073928_10006422_pt1 | contig 15838 bp, 12 predicted proteins | sample PaiPotPPA55metaG_FD_76969 | JGI IMG/M metagenome (GOLD analysis project Ga0073928, IMG submission 76969) | Iron sulfur acid spring bacterial and archeal communities from Banff, Canada, to study Microbial Dark Matter (Phase II) - Paint Pots PPA... ... | reverse complement strand
GCACCAATGCTAGGCTGGCTTATTTTCAATCCCAGAATGGTCACTTGGACCTGGTGTCCGAGCGTGTCTTCCCCAGTCGTGAGCACAGCGAACTGGGCGAAATTGTGAACCAGTTTCTGGGCGATTCGAAGACTCTGCCCGAGGTGGCGTGTTTCGGGATCGCGGGTCCGGTGCGTAACGGGCGCGTCGAAACCTCGAACCTGCCCTGGGTGATCGAGCAATCGCGGCTCGCGAAACAGATTCGTCTTCCCGCAACGCTGCTGATCAACGATCTGGAAGCCAGTGCTTGGGGCATCGCGGCGCTATCTGCCGCAGACCTGGTTTCTTTGAACCGCGCCAGCGGACCGGCCACTGGCAACCAGGCTGTGATCGCGCCGGGAACTGGACTGGGAGAGGCCGGCTTGTTCTGGGATGGAAACCGGCACCGTGTTTTCGCATGCGAGGGAGGCCATACCGACTTCGGGCCTCAGGGAGAGTTGCAGATCGAGTTGCTGCGGTTTCTCAGAACCCGCTTCGAACATGTGAGCTACGAGCGCATTCTTTCCGGCCCCGGCTTAGTGAACGTCTACGAATTCCTAAGGGACTGCGGATGCGGGAAGGAATCTGCGGAGTTTGCGGTCGCGCTTAAGGAAGGCGACCCCGCCGCGGTGATTTCGCGAGGAGCAGTGGATGGAACTCAGAGTCTAGCGGTGCAGGCCCTGGATTTATGGGTCTCCGTCTACGGGGCGGAGGCCTCAAACCTGGCACTTAAGGCAATGGCGACGGGAGGTTTGTTTCTGGCTGGAGGCATCTCTCCTAAGATTCTTGCCAAGTTGAAGGGGCCGATTTTTATGCAGTCGTTTCTCGAGAAAGGCCGTTTGCGGCCACTGCTGGAAGCGATACCTGTACAGGTCGTTACCAACGAGAAAGCGGGTCTGATGGGAGCAGCCCGTTGTGCAGTCGCCCGCGGCAGGCATTAACAACTTCAGCACCGGACGAGACATAGGCGAAGCGCCATGAGTTGCTCCGAAGAAATTCGAACGCTGACCACCCCGCAGGAATTGTTCGCAGCTGCGGCGGAAGAGGTTGTGCGCGCCGCGAATGAGGCGGTATCCCAACGCGGGCGCTTCACGGTTGCCCTTGCGGGCGGCTCGACCCCTAAGAATCTCTACAATTTACTGGCTACAAATGCGCGCAACGCCCTGCCTTGGGACCGCATGTTTTTTTTCTGGGGAGACGAACGTCACGTGCCCCCTACCGATCCGGACAGCAACTATCGCATGGTGGACGAATGCATGCTGTCCAAGATTCCCGTAGCCGCGGCAAATGTATTCCGCGTTCCGGCTGAGAATCCGGACGCTGCGGCCGTTGCTCAGGCGTATGAGCAGACTCTGCAGAAGTTTTTCCAACTGCAGCCCGGACAGTTTCCAACATTCGACTTGATCCTTCTGGGCATGGGCCCGGATGGGCATACGGCCTCACTGTTTCCCGGAACCGCCGCGCTGCAGGAAAAATCGCGCCTCGTGGTCGCCAATTGGGTGGAAAAACTGAAAGCCCATCGCATTACCCTGACGCTCCCGGTTCTGAACGCGGCTCGCCGCGTGATCTTCCTGGTCAGCGGAACTGACAAAGCACCTGTACTTCGGGCAGTGTTGGAGGAAGATGTTCCGGGCGAGCAGTATCCGTCGAAACTGGTCCGGCCTACGCAGGGAGAGCTAATCTGGCTGCTCGACCGGGCGGCGGCCAGCGCCCTTTCGGGCAAAGGCTGAAGCGGAAACTACTAACTGCGCCAATCCCCGATTTCCTTCAAGCCCCTGCCGCGGGCGTGTTCGAAAAGCCTTACCAGATGGCGGGAGTGTTCAAACTCGTGGATATCGGCCCACACTTCGGCCTCCCAGCTTTTAGCGTGGGCGGCAGACTCGCCACAGGTTGCGCAACGGGTGTGAAGTGTGACCGGAAGCGTCTCGGCGCCAACCGGAGTGGCTCCAGGTAGTTCAACAAAGATGCAGCGCACTTCCTCAACCTGTTCGCGCTCGCCGAGAATGTGCTCATAGCGCAACAGATAGCCGAAACCAAGTTTCCGGGCTTCAATTTCGGCCTCACTGCGAGTGTGAAACGGACCGTACTCCGCCCTCAGTTGCTCGGTGGAGTCGCACGTCATCCAAAAAAATTCTTTGTAGGCCATCGCAGGATTCGCCTGGGGGGGTCGCGAAGCGGCTCATGGCAGCTTTCGAGCCCGCACTTGGCAGATCTACCTCTCCAGTGCAATTCCCCTGCCGCCACCGCCACGCGGCAACATATTGCTGGACATAGCTTTACGAAGATCGAGGTTTGGGAGGTCCCCACTGCCGTGAAAGATTTTGCAGAGTTTGAACGTCAGTTCGAACCGGATCTCAAGAGGCAGAAGCGTGGCCTAGCCCCTGCCAGAATATGAGGTAGAAAATGAAGAATAAGAAGGGCCTGCGACATGACAGCATTATTACTATTGTCGGACTCCCGAAACCTGGGTTAATCCGCCCCGACGGCCCGGCTGTATGGCATGCCCAGGCGCTCAATCTCGGGAGGCCACTGCTTTCCGCCGTGGCTGGCTACGTACATCGCCAATTCCAGTCGGCTCCAGACTCCAAGTTTATCGAACGCGCTACGCAAGTGGTTTTTGATTACTTGTTCACTGGTGCCGACAATCTTGCCAATTTCGCGATTGGTAAGGCCTTCCCAGACTAGAATCGAGATTTGAATTTCCTTCGGCGTTAGGCGTTCACAGGGTGTCATCATTGCGCTTTCTCCTTTGTAAATACGGCGATCGCCAACTTCACGCGCTTGCGGCCTTCGCGGATTCCGGCGCGCAAAAATAGGGTGCGCAAGTGCTGTTTTACCGTGCGCGGACTGATATTCAACTGGCCCGCGATTTCTTTATTGCTGCAGCCCTGCACCAGTAAGTTCAAGACTTGCTGATCGCGAGGCGTGACTTTGACTTGATCGAGTGTGATCATGATTTGTTCCTCCTGCTGACTGGATCTCTAACATGAAGTTTCCTTAGCACGGCTTTCGCCAATTGTTCGCACTGGCCAGGGAGGGCGGGCTAAGTGCTTGGGGGAATGGTACTTAGGGACGGCAACCACCGTTTTCATGTGGCTTTCAGAAAGTCCGTGGTAGGCTATCCCAGTTCCGTATTGGTCCGAGCACGTGATCCATGCGAGCGCCCGCGACACATTTGCTCCCTCCTTGCGCTTCCGGCAGCGGACCTGGGCGGTAGCGAGCCGAATCCCCGCGCCGAATTCGGGGTTTAGCAATTCCCCTTGTGGGCAAGGGTTTTCGTCGTTGTGTAATCCCGCGGTGCTTTCGAGGTATCCTGTGAAGACGCGTCAGAAGAGCCTGTTTACGATGCGAGAAATGCCTTCCCATATTGGGCAGTACGCAAAAAGCTCGTTTCCCATTTTGATCCTGCTAGCGTTTGGGTACTCGAGTTTTGCACAAATGACGTTATCGGCACAGAACCAAGGCACGAACGCCACTCCCACAAGCGGTGCTCCGCTTACGATCACCTTGCAGGATGCGCTGCAGCGAGCTCGCCAGAACGATCCCCAATACCGCTCAGCGATCACTGATCTCGGTCTGGCTCGCGAAGATCGGGTGCAGGCGCGTGCGGGATTGCTGCCCAGCCTGAATTACAACACTTCATACATCTATACGGAAGGCACTGGACATCTTCCTACTAATTGCGCGACCAGCACGCTGGGATGCCCGACTTCCAAGTTTATCGCCAACAATGGCGTGCATGAGTACATCAGCCAGGCGGATGCGCATGAGGCTCTCTCGCTCACCAATTTTGCGGACTATCGCCGCACTGCGGCCGCTTTAGCGCAAGCGCGAGCTAAGGCCGAGATCGCCGCGCGCGGCCTGGTCGTGACCGTGACCCAGGCGTATTACGGCTTGGTCGTGGTCCAGCGGAAATATTCCACGGCGCAACGCGCCGCCGCGGAGGCAGCCCGATTTCTGGACGTCAGCCAGAAATTGGAGAACGGAGGCGAAGTGGCGCACGCCGACGTGATCAAGGCGCGAATTCAGAGTCAGCAGCAACAGCGCGATCTGCAGGAGGCTCAACTCGCAATGGACCGCAGCCGCTTGGATATAGCCGTGCTGCTGTTCCCCGACTTCAACCAGAACTTCGCCGTGGTCGACGACTTGCAGACTCCCGAGCCTCTGCCGACCTTTGTCGAAATCGAAGCGACCGGCAAGAAAAATAATCCCGATCTGCGAGCGGCTTTGGCGGCCTTCGAAGTTGCGAAATACGAAGTGACGGCGGCATGGGGTGGTCTGTTGCCATCATTAAGCCTCGATTATTTTTACGGCATCGATTCCAACAAATTTGCCATCCGAACCGATGGAATACGGAACCTGGGATATTCCACGGTGGCTACCTTGCAGATTCCAATTTTCAGCTGGGGAGCAGATCGCAGCAAGCTCAAGCAGGCCGAGTTGCGGCGGGATCAGGCGCACGTCGAGTTGACCTTCGCGCAACGGCAATTGCTGGCGCACCTGCGGCAGTTTTACAGCGAGGCTGAGATCTCGCGTCAGGAAATGGATTCGCTGGCGAGCTCCGCGGAACTGGCGGCCGACAGCATGCGGCTTACCACTTTGCGCTATCAGGCCGGTGAATCGACGGTACTCGAAGTGGTCGACGCACAAAACACCCTCACTCAGGCGCGCAATGCCTACGATGATGGCCAGGCACGCTTTCGGATCGCTGTGGCAACCTTGCAAACCCTGACAGGAACCTTCTAGCCGAATGCATTCCCACGACAGCCTTTGCGTGCAGCTTCGGAATGGGGAACCCGGTTTCCGGCGGCGTTGCGTGCTGGCAATCGCCCTAATGGCGGCCCTGGGTTGCTTGTTAATCAGCGTGGGTTGCTCCTCAGACAAGGGCGACCAGGAACCTACGGTTACCGTACAAGTCGCAGCCGTAGAGAAAACCACGATTCAGCACACGATCAATACGCAAGCCATTTTGTTTCCGCGGCAGCAGGCTGCGATTGTGCCCAAGATCAGCGCCCCGGTGAAAAAGTTTCTGGTAAAGCGCGGCAGCCCGGTTCGTCAGGGACAACTGCTGGCCGTGCTGGAAAACCGTGACCTGAGTGCAGCCGCACAGGAAAATAAAGGCAGCTACGAGCAGGCTCAGGCCAGCTACGAAACTACGACCGCCGCCGGTCTGCCGGAGGAGATCCGGAAAGCCGAGGCTGACGCGCAGCAGGCGCAGCAGACGCTGGATGCTCAGGAAAAGGTGTTCGAGAGTCGCCAGCAACTCTTCACCCAGGGGGCTCTGCCGCGGAAAGAACTCGATCAGTCACGGGTCGACGTGACGCAGGCTCGCAACCAGGCCGCGATTACAAAGAAGCACCTCGACACACTCATGGCCATCGGCAAGCAACAGGAACTCAAATCCGCCGCCGGCCAACTGGAATCGGCCAAGGGCAAGTATCTGGGCGCGGAGGCGCAACTCGGATACTCGGAGATTCGCAGTCCAATGGACGGCGTGATTACCGATCGTCCACTGTATCCGGGCGAAATGGCCGCCGCGGGCACTCCCTTGCTGACGGTGATGGACATTTCTTCCGTCATCGCCAAGGCCCACATCCCGCAAAATGACGCTGCCGTTCTGAAAGTGGGAGACCAGGGAACCATGACCGTGCCGGGAATCGAAGAACCGATCGAAGGCAAAGTCACGGTGGTCAGCCCCGCCCTCGACCCCAATAGCACCACCGTTGAAATCTGGCTGGAGGCCAAGAACCCGAAGCATGAATTGAAGCCGGGAACGAGTGTGCAACTCTCGCTCACGGCACAGACTGTCAAAGACGCTCTCGTCGTTCCGGCCAATTCGGTCATCACTACTCCCGAGGGAGCCACGGGCGTTATGCTCGCAGGCGGGGATGGGCGGGCTCATCAGAAGGCGGTGAAACTCGGAATCCGCAACGGCGACGACGTGCAAATTGTCGAGGGCGTTACCGAGACCGACAAAGTTGTTTCCACCGGCGCTTACGGATTGCCCGACAAAACCAAGATCAAGATCGAAGCAACTCCCGCTGAAGGCTCGGCCGAGGGATCCAAGGAGGGATCGAAGGCTCCCGGTGAGGGATCGAGTGAAAAATAACCCCTGCGGAGCATGTGCGTGAACTCACCGAAGACCGGCCCGAGTGACGGAGGTTCGAGTGATCAACATTCGCCTGACCAGCATTGGATTGCGCAACATTCCAGGCCCGTCATCTTCCTTATTCTGACCTTCGGCCTGCTGGGCGCCTATCTCGCCTTTACCATTCCAGTCTCGGTATTCCCGGACACCAATTTCCCCCGTGTGCTGATCGCGGTCGATAACGGCGTGATGCCCATCGATCAGATGACGGTCACCGTAACCCGTCCCATCGAAGAAGCGGTCAACAGCGTGCCCGGACTCCTGACCGTGCGGTCGATCACCAGCCGGGGCTCGGCGGAAGTCGATTTGTATTTTCGCTGGGATGTCGACATGTTTCAGACCTTGCAATATGTGAACGCCGCAATTTCACGAGTGCAAGCCGAGCTTCCGGCTACAGCGAAAATTGAGGCCCACCGCCTGACTTTTGCCGCGTTCCCCGTCATCGGTTACAGCCTGACTTCCGACAACATCCCGCAGACCAAGCTATGGGAGATGGCGACGTATGAGATGAAGCCGCGCCTCAACCGACTGGACGGCGTCTCTACGGTGATCGTGCAGGGTGGGCAGGAGCCTGAATTTCACATCACGCCTGACCCGGCGAAGCTGCTTGCGGCCAGCGTCACCGTTTCCGACATTCTGGACGCGGTGCGGCGCACCAATCTTGTCGATTCACCGGGACTGCTGGAACGCAATCATCAGCTCTATCTTGGCTTAGTAAACGGCCAGGTCAAGACGCCGGAAGAAATCGCAAACGCGGTGATCAAGAACACGGCCGCAGGAATTCCAGTACGCATCGGGGATATTTCCACCGTGGCCCCCGCCGTAAAACCCGTCTATACCGTGGTCACGGCAAATGGCAAGCCCGCAGTCCTGCTCAACATTAATCGGCAACCTGACGGTAACACCATGCAGGTCGCTCAGGAAGTTCACGACGAAATCGATCGGCTCCGGAAGACACTGCCGCCCGGAGTCCATATCCAGCCCTTTTACGATCAATCGATCATTGTAGGCGAGTCGATCAAAAGCGTACGCGACGCCATATTGTTGGGGCTGATTCTGGCGTCGATCATTCTGGTCGTGTTCCTGCGCGACTGGGGAACGTCGCTGGTCGCGGGGCTGGTGATACCGGTCACCGTCATGGTGACGTTCATCGCGCTGAAAGTGATGGGCCAGACCTTCAACCTGATGACGCTGGGCGGACTGGCGGCGGCCGTGGGACTGGTGATTGATGACGCGATCGTGGTGGTGGAGAACATTGTGCTGCATCGCGACTCGGGGCAAGGACGCCTGGAGGCAATCCGCAGTGCGCTGAAAGAAATCACCATTCCACTGATCGGATCGACCATCACGCCCGTGGTCGTTTTTATTCCGCTGATCGTGATCACTGGAGTAACGGGAGTCTTCTTCCGGGCGTTGGCAGTGACTATGACTGTGTCGTTGCTCACATCGCTGGCGCTGGCGGTGACCTGGACTCCAACTCTTAGTCAATACTTCATCAGGGGACGGCACGAAAAGGACGGCCATCACGACGAGGAATCAGGAACTTCTTCGCCCTCTGCGTCGCATTCCGAAAATCACAGTGAGTCGGCCGACGAAAAAGAAGATGCGCTGAAGCTGCTCGCCGCTGAAGAGAAACATTTGAGCGGGTTCTTCTTGCGGGTCGTCAACTTTCACGAACAGTGGCTGCGCCGCGCTCTCGAACGCCCGCTGCTGCTCGTAGTCTTCAGCGTCGCGCTAATCGTCGCAGCATATGTTTGTTACACATTTTCAGGCTCCGACCTGCTGCCGGAAATGGACGAGGGCGGATTCACCATCGACTACATCATGCCCGCAGGCAGTTCGCTGGCAGAGACTAACCGGGTTGTAAGTCACGTCGAGGAGATGCTTCGCGAAGTGCCTGAAGTGGAAAGCACGTCTCGGCGCACGGGTTTACAACTCGGTCTGGCCGCGGTCACGGAAGCGAATACCGGTGACATCCTGGTGAAGTTGAAAGCCAAGCGTAAGCGGACGATCGATGACATCATGTCCGACATACGAGCCGACATCAAGCAACAAGAACCCGCTCTCGATGTCGATTTCATACAGGTTCTGCAGGATATGATCGGCGACCTGACTTCCGCCCCGCAGCCCATCGAGATCAAACTGTTTTCGCAGGATCCGAAGCAGTTGGAAGTTTGGGCGCCGAAGGTAGCCGACGCGATCGGCAAAATCAAAGGCGTAGTGGATCTTCTGAATGGTATCGATAACACCATCAGTGGGCCGGCAGTCACTTTTCAGGTCGATACCAGCGTGGCCGCTCGAGCCGGATTCACCGCCGAGGAAGTGGCGCTCGATGCTTCAGCAATTCTAGAGGGCGAGCCTGCACCAACCCCGGTGGTGACCAACGATCGCGCCTACACCTTGCGGGTACGCTTTCCTGCCGCGAACCGGGCATCTCTCGAGGCCATGCGCGATACTTTGCTGGTCAGCAGTACGGGGCATACCGCCACCTTGGGAGCGCTTTCGTCCGTCGTGGAGAGTCCGGGACAGACCGAAGTTCGCCGAGAAAACCTGCAGCGCGACGTGGCAGTCACCGCTCGCCTCGAAGGTCGGAGCCTGGGCAGCGGCATGGCCGACGTACAGAAAGTTGTCGCCGGATTGCACATCCCATCCAGCATTCGTGTGGAATACGGGGGAACATACGCGGAACAACAGCGTTCGTTCCACGACCTGGTCGTTGTGCTGATCCTTGCGGTCCTGCTGCTGTTTATCGTACTGCTGTTCGAGTTTGGAACTTTCGCTGCTCCGGTGGCAATTCTCTCGTCGGCGTTGCTCTCGACTTCGGGTGTTTTCATCGCTTTGCTGATTACTCGCACTACGTTCAACATTTCGTCATTCATGGGAATGATTATGGTCATCGGCATCGTGGCTAAAAACGGCATCCTGCTGCTCGATGCCGATCAAAAGATGCGTGTCTTAGGTTTCGACACCGAGAAGGCGATGCTGCAAGCCGCACGCCGACGATTGCGTCCCATCGTGATGACCGCGCTGGCAACGATGGCCGGGATGCTGCCGCTGGCCTTCGCCCTTGGCGCCGGATCGCAGATGCTGCAACCGCTGGCGATCGCGGTCATTGGGGGCGTTCTCATCTCCATGGTGCTCTCGCTCATCATCACTCCGGCCGTACACTTCTATCTCAGCCGCAAGAGCGAATCTGCCACCGAGCTTCCGATTCGCGCATCCGTATAGAAAATTACTGAACCGGCGTGCAGATTGTTGCAATGATGTGGTTACCCGAGGGTTACCTGGCTCAGCCCGCTCTTCCCGCTGTGATTCCACTCGTAGGAGCGACGCCTTCGGCGTTAAACTGTTGATAGATTTGAGCGCTCCGCCAGTGTCTCAAGGTGTTCGATCTTCTGAAGCTGCGACCCCTTCTTCCTCTTGGGAGATCTATATTGGCGGCGAACGTGCTCCAAGTAGTCGCAATCCCGCCAGCGGGCCGATTTGCGCCTTAGGTCGGGTTGTGGGAAAAGAAACCGTGTCCGAGGAAAAAAACAGACCAGTTCGCGACGAGCAGACTCTGGCGAAGGTGTTGGAAGCCGCCTACGTGCTGCAAGAGCACAACCGCGAACTGCGTAACCAGAAGGCCGACCCCAAGCTGACAAGAGATCGGCTACTGGCGGAACATCGAACTGACTCGTCCGCTGGTTTGCAACAAACTGTCCGGCAGACGCAAACCGCTCGGCCGACCGTCCAGGCCGACTGCGCCACTGCAAGTCCCGCGCTTACTCTGGCCAGAATCGTCGAGATCCAGCAACTGATTCAGGTACGACATTTGGAGGTAGAGAACGTGATGTCGCTGGTCGCCGAACGCCTCAGCCAGTTCGCCGGGGCGAGCGGGGCAGCGATTGGCATTCTCGAGGGCAAGAGAATCCGCTACCGGGCGGTAGCGGGCCCAATGGCGCTGCCTGCCGGAACGGAGGTACCGTTGGAAAAAGCGCTCTGCGTTGACTGCCTTCGAACTGGCAATGTTCTACGTTGCGCAGATGTTAACTCGGAAGTCCAACTCAATCAGGACGAGTGCCGACGCCGCGGTATCCGGGCTATGTTGGCGGTTCCGGTTTTTCACGATGGGGTGGTTGTCGGGACTTTGGAACTCTATTTTCCCGAAACGCGGGCTTTCACTGAGGAAGACGTTCACACCTGCCAACTCATGGCCGGACTGGTAGGCGAAGCGCTGGCGAGAAATGAAAAGGCTGATTGGAAGAAGTCTCTCGCCAACGAACGCGCGGTTATGTTGGACGCCCTGGAAAAACTGAGGCCGAATCTCGCGGCCTTCGCCGACATTCCCGCAACAAAAGATTTGGCGGCCATCTCCCGAACGACGTTCACCCCAGGTGCCGCCGCGTCAACTTTCTTCTGTCGATCTTGCGGTCACGGACTGGTAGGGCAAGAGCAGTACTGCGGGAACTGCGGATCGCCCCGCAGCACCGAGGACAAAGCACCCAAAGTGCAGGAGACGATTTCGCAGCCGTGGGACGTGAAGGAGGCGATAGAAAAAATTCCGCACCACACTGGCCACGCCACCCCCGATTTCGTCGAAGATCAATCGCCTGAGTCTTTTTCGGCCACAGAACTCCGGCGTCCCCAGGAAATCGAATCGACGGAAGTGGCTCAAGAACCCGTTAGCACAGATTTTGAAAACGTTTCCCACGCGGATCTCGAAATCCCACCGCACTCGGTTCCAGAAGAGGCTGACGATAAACAGGCAACAAAACCGACAGCTCTCGCAAAACCGGGACGGTCGGCGGCGTGGAATTCCGCCGCCACCACCCTGGACTTTTTTCGGCAGTTGTCCACGGCTAAGAATCGCGGGGCCTGGCTTGACTTCTGGAAACGTCGGCGAGGGGACATCTACCTGGCAATTGCCGTAATCCTATTCCTGGGCGCAGTTCGATGGGGACTGTGGTCCAATCATTCGGTGAGCGCAATCGGCAATCCGGCAATTTCGACGGCGCACCGAAAAGCGGCTCCCGAGGCCGATCTTTCGCTTTTCGACCGAATCCTGGTGAAGCTGGGCTTGGCGGAAGCGCCTGATCCCCCGGAGTACAAGGGAAATCCAGCGACTCAAGTTTGGGTCGATCTGCAGACCGCGCTTTACTATTGCCCGGGCGCGGATCTTTACGGAAAAACTCCAAAGGGAAGATTCAGCTCTCAGCGAGCAGCACGGTTGGACCAGTTTGAGCCTGCCTACCGCAAGGCTTGCGACTGAAGCAAACCCTTGAGCGGGGTCGAGTCAACTTTCAGCGGGTTTAATTTGACAACCCTTGGCTGCCGGAGTGCAATCATACACATAAGTCCGCCGCTCATTTGATTAAGTCCTAACAAAGGGAGAACCTTATTTGTCCCCAAAAACGGAACATTCAGAAGAGCCCAGCACTCTGCCACCTCCGGAGCTGAATCCTCTGCTGAATCCCTTGTTGGCGGATAACATGGGCCGTTGGGCTCAGGTTTATTTTACTAATCCGCCTGAAAGGCGCGACGCCGCAGTACATGATCTTTTGCGTCAACTGGAGGCGGAACATTCAACGCGCACGCCGGCAGGGACCACAGCTTCCTCGCCCTCGGCTTGCCCCCCGAGCGCTTCATCCGCAGCGGTTCCTTCTTCAGTCACTGGGCCAAGCCCGTCGACCCTGAGTTCGCCTTCCTCCAAGGAACCCCAGGTTCATACCACTTTGGTTCGCTGTCTGGCGTGCGGCCGAAAAAACCCTTCCACGCAGAGATTCTGCGGCCTGTGCGGCACTCGTCTGGGAGAAGAAGGATCAGTCGCGACATTGCACCGGGACGATCTGCCGAACGGCGCCCTGCCCCCAGAAGATGTTCAAACTGCAAGCCCCCAAGGTTATGCTCGCAGTGATCCTTATGAATCCACCGCCTATGAATCTCCGGCGAACACAAACAAGTTATCTCTGTTCCAAAGTAGCGGCGGCCACGTCAGTTACCACAACGAAGACTCGGACGAGATTTTTTCCGCGCCAGGCTCTTCTGGCTCATTTCGCATCTACGTCATTTTCGTAGTGGCAATTTTCCTGGGCGCTATCGCGTATTTGGTATGGCGAAGCGGCCAATCGCAAGCCAAGCGCCCAGAACCGTCGACTTCTTCAAATAGCACGGATCAGCCATCGGATTCTGCGCCCAGTCCGACTAGTCCGTCGAAAGCCAATGGTGCGAAGGTCGATATACCGGACCGGACCCCGCCAACAGAGAATTTAGCGACCGGCCACGAGCGTGGGGCAAAACCAAATCGAAAAAAAGAAGAAGCCCTAAGCCGACCGGAAAGGGCAGCCGCGACTTCGCCAACAATCGCAAGGCCGCCGACAAACCCTCCAACTTCAGCCTTAACAGGGGGCGGCGCGGCTGAACTGGCGGTCGCACAAGGCTATTTAAGCGGTGCGAACGGGCAGGGTCGCAATAGCGCAGAAGCCGCGAAATGGCTATGGAAGGCGATTGCCAAGCACAATGCCAACGCAACTTTCCTTCTGTCGGATCTGTATCTGAAAGGCGATGGCGTATCGAAGAACTGCGACCAGGCGCGTGTATTGCTCGATACCGCGGCACTCAAGGGAGTAAAAGGCGCAGGAGAACGCCTACGCCATCTTCAGGCTTTTGGATGTCAATAGTTTCCGGGGTTGAATCGGCCGGTTTGACCTTCAGGAAGACGACACTACCGGACGAGGACGGCGCATTTTCCGGCGACGTCCTCGGCCAGCGGGATGAGAGATAATTACTGGGTTAACAGCATCGACGGACTGCGCCGCGACTCATACCAAAGCGCCAGTTCAACGCGGTTCCAAAGTCCAAGTTTGTCGTAAATCACCCGCAGGTAATTCTTTACTACGTGTTCGGTCGTTCCGATGGCATCCGCGACTTCTTTATTCTTTAAGCCTTGGGCAACGAGTTGGATGACTCGGTGTTCACGCTCATTTGGGACACGGGTGCCATACCGTCCATTTGACATGCTTGCCTCCGATATAACAGGGTCGCGAGTTTCACTCGCTTGATACCACCGGTGATTCCGAAACGCAGAAATAAGCGGTTGAAATGAGCTTTTACGGTTCGCCGGGCCATCTTGAGCTGACTGGCAATCTCGGCATTGTCACAACCTTGCAAGAGTAGCTCGACAATCTGCTGTTCGCGCGGGCCCAGCCGCACCGCTTGTTCCTTCATCGATTCCCCCCCCTTGGTCATTACCTTGGCAAAATTGGTGCGCGGATGAACTTACCGAATCCCATAGCATCCAGATTGCCATTTTGCCCTCGATATTGTCTGTGACGCCCAAACAGCATTTTCCACAGGCACTTGCAGATAATTTCACCGCCCCTGAGAATTCGGAAGCATTCCTGAAAGCTTCGAAAACAGGCTTTTGCGCAATTTCAACCGCTCTCGTCGCAGTTCAGGACCAACAAAATTGGCTATCCCCTCTCCGTCCATTTGGTGTCCGCGTCCAAAGGCATCCTGGAATGCGTCTCGGCAAGCTCAAAAAAAGAAGTCCGTGGCTGGATTGGGAATAAAAAGCGATAAAAAGCGACAACGAGGCCTTCGCTAGTCAGGTGAACACCTTAGCCGAAAGTTCCCGCCCTACAGCATCCATCGGCACAAATTACACGATCCGCTCAGGGGTGGTTCCCCTCGATCTGTCTTGCCTGCCCGAGTCAAACTGAGACGTTTTTCCTATTGATGTTTTTTCCCATTCTGGCGTTTGCATTCAGATCGCTGTTGGCCTTATGCATGACCTTAGCTCACTTCATATTGTCGAGGATGGAACCGACTATTCCGCCGACCACGCCCCCTTGCACCGTCTCTCTTCGAGTTTCATGGGGCATGTACCTCCCAAGCGCATGAGCCAGTCTGGCAATTGGAAGGGTCTGGAGCCAGATTCTGCCCGGGCCGGTCAGAGCAGCCAGAAAAATTCCGTCACCGCCGAAGATCATATTCTTGATGCCAGGCACGGTCGTGATCTGGAACGAAACGCTGGCCTGGAATGCGCCCACGTGGCCGGGATGAACCCTCAAAGTTTCGCCGGGGTGAAGATCGCGAACCACGAGTTCTCCAGAAAGTTCGAGCCAAGCCGTACCCAATCCGCTAACCTTTTGCAAACAAAAAGCCATCGCCGCCAAAAATTCCCGCGCCCAGTGATTGCTGGCCAACGCCGATTTGAATTTGCGGAGTCGCGCAGAGGAAGCCGTGGCGGTGAATCATATACTCATGTCCGGGCGAGACTTCGATGGGTACGATATGACCCGGGAGTTTGGTCGCGAAGGCTAGATCGCCCGACGCGCCGAAAGCCCGGTACTCAGTCATAAAAATCGATCCTCCGCCCGCAACCCGCTTGATCACGCCGAAAAGACCTCCGCCCCCGCCAAATTGGGTGTGCGTCATCATCTGGATTGAACTGCTCATCCAGGAGAGTTCTCCAGCCTCGGAGACAATGGTCTCGTTGGGTTCCAGGGTAAATTCCAGAACCGGCATGGTTGTCCCGGTAATGCGGCTTTGCATGGCAGATATCCTCCGTCAACGTTGGTTACGAGTCGATGTTGGTTACGGTTGACGCGTGAGTTGGTTCCATCTGCGGGAAGCCCATGAGTATACATCGGGTCGCGCAAAAAGCAGATCGGCGATCTGAATCGATGCGTGGAAGAGCAGTCTAATGCTGGCCAATTCGGCGCTTCGAACCTTGCTGAGGGTACAACATTCCACATCGCAGCAAGGCACAACTCAGTTGGGAATGATGCGGAGGGCGACGAGCGAGGATTTTCCGGGGACTGAGTTCTCGACGGTCGTCGTCAGCAGAACCTGGAAGCTCGGTGGTATTGTCTTGTGGTCAGAAGAAAGGTCAAGGAGCAGTTTCCGGAGTTCCGCCATGCGCTCGGGGTTGGTGAGATATTCGATGGCGGCCTGAGAACCTTGCGTGTAGATGCCATAGATCAGAAGAACGCGCCGTTCCTTCCTTTCGTTGGGCAGCATCAGCACTAACGCGTAGTCCCGCGTTAATTGGTTGGTCAGCGGATCGAACTCGGGTTTGTATACCTGTTTCTCGCCAGGCTGGGGATTGCGATTGAGAATCAAGCCACTCTGAAATTGAAAACCCTGCACGTTAAGAAAGACTCGACCGCTCCAGGACTGATTGCCCCCCAGAAGAATCGCGTTGTCACCTTTGATCTCCTCGAAATTGACTAGGCGGGAGGGCTGCACACGGCAACCTTGGCCTACGCTGGCGAACATCTTGCACAGATTGACCACCCCCAAGGTTTCGCCAACGGAGGTGAAATCGGTCAGGCTGGGAACGAATACGAATCGGTTCAATTCGCGGAAATGAATTGTGACGCGGAATTCGGGCAAACTCGCCTTGGGTATCTCGTGACCTTCGCTGAGAGTCTGGGCGCTGTCCCCATCGTGAGCCGCGCGCAACAGTGGATGATTCGGGATGGTGATCAGCGGTGCTTCTGCTGGGGGAAGAAACGGGCGCCAGAACCACTCGATGCCTTCCGGCAAGCTGGTGAGTTGTGCTCTTGCCGGGGCGGTTTGTCCACCTTTCCAGAAGCTTAGAACAAGGAGTGAAGTAAGCACGATGCAGAGCGCGCCCAAAATCAGAGTGACAAGATGCAGGCGATTGGGAACCTGCACTGGCATGTC
>Ga0073928_10006420_pt1 | contig 15845 bp, 12 predicted proteins | sample PaiPotPPA55metaG_FD_76969 | JGI IMG/M metagenome (GOLD analysis project Ga0073928, IMG submission 76969) | Iron sulfur acid spring bacterial and archeal communities from Banff, Canada, to study Microbial Dark Matter (Phase II) - Paint Pots PPA... ... | reverse complement strand
GGTCGACCTGACGCTCGATACCTCGCTGCGTGCGGGCGACGTGATCGCCACCACCAACGGGCTGGTGGCGTATTCCGGCATCAAGGTCGGCAACAACCAGACCGCGGAATTCACCCCGGTTGCTTCCTATCCCGGCCTGACCGCCGAAGTGCGGGCCCGGCTCGGCGAAATGAAGGTGGCGCCGGTGGCTGCGGAAACGGTCGCCAGTGAAGCGCCGCTGCCGGAGAGCAGCCGCGACGTCGTGCGGCCGGCAACTTCGGTGCCGAAGACGGTTTCGACGCGCGCCAAGCGCGCCGAAGTGAATTAGCGACAGCAGATTGAGATTGTCATTCCGGGGCGATGCGAAAGCATCGAACTACGATGTGCAATTGCACATCGGAGAATCTCGAGATTCCCCGATGCGCAATTGCGCATCTGAGGTCTGGTGCTAACGCACCATCCCGGAATGACGGGGCAGAATTGGTCGCGCCATGACGGATTGATCGAGCGCCTCACCGCCCGACGATGACGCCGATCACGTTCGGCGCCGACAGATATTTTTCCTCGATTTGAGCCCGCGCCGCGGCGCGGTTGTCCGGCGTCAGCAGGCCGCGTTTCTCGGCCAGGATCATCCAGCAATAGCCCCACCAGTCCGTCAGCATGCCCTCGTCGTCGACGAGGTCGTAGCCCTGCTCGGCGGCGAAGATGCGCGCGTGTGCCTCATCCAGCGAATCGAGAAAGGTGTGGTCGGCGTCGGAGAACAGCTCGTCGCTGAAATCGTCCGTGGTGTAACCCCACACCGACAGGCAGACGGCGTTGAATTCCCGGTCGATCGCGTCGTCGTCGACGGCTTGCCGGCGGGAGGCCTGATGCAGCCGCGACAGCGAGCGGGCAAAATCGGCGATGCGGGTGAGTGCGAAGGTGTCGAAGGCGATGGTGGACATGTAGTCCTCGAAATCTCGGATAGACCCTAGATATTGTGTTGGCACTGCGCCGAATCACTATGATATATCAAAGACTTGCTAAAATGTTCTTAATTTGTTCTAGTTCATCCCGTCGTCCCGGCGAAAGCCGGGACCCATCGATCAGCTACGGCATTCTTACCGTCTAGTGCAAAACGGCATGAGCACAGGCAGGTATTGGGTTTACATCCTCGCGAGCCGCAAGAACGGCACTCTATATGTCGGCGTCACCAGCAATTTGCGGATCAGGCTTGAACAGCATCGCAGAGGTCACGGCTCCGAGTTCGTTCGGAAATACCTTGTACACCGCTTAGTCCGCGTCGAAGAATTCGCATCGCCACAGGACGCGATAGCACGCGAAAAGCAGATGAAAAACTGGCGGCGAGCGTGGAAAATTCAGTTAATTGAAAAAGAGAATCCAGACTGGGTGGACCTGTCCCACCTACTTTGATGTCTCAACTATGGGTCCCGGCTTTCGCCGGGACGACAAGGGTGAGAAACTCGCCGATGGCAGTTCGCCACCATAACTCACGCCAAATTCCCCACCAAATCGGCCCGGTTTTTGCATAAAAATCATGAATGCAATGCACCATCGAGGCCTGCGGTGGGTTTCGATCGGGGACCAAGACGGGTATCATTTGGTAGCGTTCAGTGGGGGATACCCAAGTTGCCCGATCAATCTTTCCCGGTGAATGTTCCAGCAGCCGGTCAGCCCGTCGATGAACTGGCACTGGCCGAGATCAAGAGCGCCATTCTCGCCAAGCTCCGGCTTGCCATCGGCAAGGACGCCGGCATGGCGACCAAGCACGACTGGTACAAGGCAGCCGCGCTGGCGCTGCGCGACCGCATCGTGCACCGCTGGCTGACGGCGGAAAAGCAGAGCTACGACGCCGGCGCCAAGCGGGTCTATTACCTCAGCCTGGAATTTCTGATCGGCCGTCTCTTCACCGATGCCCTGAACAATATGGGGCTGCTCGCTGTGTTCGAGGCGGCGCTCGGCGATCTCGGCGTCGACCTCTCCGAATTGCGCAAATGCGAGCCGGATGCAGCCCTCGGCAATGGCGGCCTCGGGCGGCTGGCGGCATGCTTCATGGAAAGCATGGCGACGCTGGCGATCCCGGCGATCGGCTACGGCATCCGTTACGATTTCGGCCTGTTCCGTCAGATCATCGCGCAGGGCTGGCAGCATGAATATCCCGATGAGTGGCTGAGCTTCGGCAACCCCTGGGAATTCCAGCGGCCGGAAGTGGTCTATCACGTGCATTTCGGCGGCGGCGTCGAACACGTCGAGACCACGGGACGCGACCGTGCGATCTGGCATCCGGCGGAAACCGTGCAGGCGGTCGCCTACGACACCCCGATCGTCGGCTGGCGCGGCCAGCACGTCAACGCCCTGCGGCTGTGGTCGGCGCGTTCGCCCGATCCCCTGAAGCTCGACGTCTTCAACACCGGCGACTACCTCGGCGCCACCGCCGAGGAGGCGCGCGCCGAATCGATCTGCAAGTTCCTGTATCCGAACGACGAGAGCCCGGCCGGGCGCGAACTGCGGCTGCGCCAGGAATATTTCTTCGTCGCGGCCTCGCTGCAGGATCTGATCCAGCGCCACCTGGCAGCGGATGGGCAAGTTCGCGGCCTGGCGGCGAAAGTCGCGGTGCAGCTCAACGATACCCATCCAAGTCTCGCCGTCACCGAGCTGATGCGTATTCTGGTCGACCTCCACAACATCCGCTGGGACGATGCGTGGAAGATCACGGTCAACGCGCTGTCCTACACCAACCACACGCTGCTGCCGGAAGCGCTGGAGACCTGGCCGGTCGAACTGTTCCAGCGGCTGTTGCCACGCCATCTGGAGATCATCTACCGCATCAATGTCGCGCATCTGGCGCTCGCGGAGACGCGCTGCCCCGGCGACGTCGATTTCCGCGCCTCGGTCTCGCTGATCGACGAGAAGTCCGGCCGCAGGGTGCGGATGGGGCAGTTGGCGTTCGTCGGCTCGCACCGCATCAACGGCGTCTCGGCGATGCATTCCGACCTGATGAAGGAGACCGTGTTTCACGATCTCAACCACCTTTATCCCGGCCGCATCACCAACAAGACCAACGGCATCACCTTCCGCCGCTGGCTGATGCTGGCCAATCCGAAGCTCACCAACCTGTTGCGCGAGGCCTGCGGCGAGGCCGTGCTCGACGATCCGACCCGGCTTTCGCATCTCGAGGCCCGCGCCAGCGACAACGCGTTCCAGGAAGCGTTCCGCAACGTCAAGCACCACAACAAGATCGTGCTGGCGCGGCTGATCGGCGAGCGCCTCGGCATCCAGGTCGATCCGGCAGCGCTGTTCGATGTCCAGATCAAGCGCATCCACGAATACAAGCGGCAGCTGCTCAACATCCTGGAAGCGATCGCGCTGTATCACGCGATCAAGGACGATCCGCAAGCCAGCTGGGTGCCGCGCGTGAAAATCTTCGCCGGCAAGGCGGCGGCGAGCTATCGCTACGCCAAGCTGATCATCAAGCTGATCAACGACGTCGCCGAGGTCGTCAACAACGATCCCGTCATCGCCGGCCGCCTGAAGATCGCGTTCCTCGCCGACTACAATGTCAGCCTTGCCGAGGTGATCATTCCCGCCGCCGATCTTTCCGAGCAGATTTCGACCGCCGGCATGGAGGCCTCCGGCACCGGCAACATGAAGCTCGCGCTGAACGGCGCGCTGACCATCGGGACGCTGGATGGCGCCAATATCGAAATCCGCGACCATGTGGGAGCGGAAAACATCGCGATCTTCGGCATGGAGGCGCTGGACGTGGTGGTGCGGCGCAAGCAGGGGCTGGATGCCACCGACGTGATCCGGCGGTCGCCGGGCCTGTCGCGCGCGATCAACGCGATCGGGAGCGGCGAATTCTCGCCCGGCGACGCAAGCCGGTTCGAATCGGTGGCGCACGCCCTTCGCCATCTCGACCATTACATGGTGAGCGCGGATTTCGATTCCTATTACGCGGCCCAGCGCGGCATCGACGCACGCTGGCAGGTGGTACCGGCATGGACGCGGGCGTCCATCCTCAACGTCGCGCGGATGCCGTGGTTCTCATCCGACCGCACCATCCGGGAATATGCCCAGGATATCTGGAACGTGCCGGTACGCGGGACCTTGCCACAGGCAGCGCTGGAGCCGGGCGCGCATCGCGGGGCAATCGGCTGATCCAGTCAGCCCGGTCATCGCAAGCCTACTTCTCACGTCATTGAATTGCGCGCCGAAGACATCAGCCGCGTTCTTGCCGTCGCCGACGCCAACATCTTTCACAGAAGTTATGGCGACCAGACCGGCGCGCTCTGGTCGCCGAACGGGCGGCCTGCTCGCAACCACCACCCAGATTGCGTATTTCAAGGCCTGAAAAAAGCGGCCTCGCGGCCGCCCTTTTTTCCGTCATTCCGGACGCTCCGTCTTCGGAGCGATCCGGAATCCAGAAGTTACTTGCAGCGAGATTCCGGGTTCGCGCTTCGCGCGCTCCGGAATGACACGACGCGGTCACTCCGCCGCGAGCTTCACATCGGGCGCGGCGGCGCGGATTTCGGCGTCGACCACGCTCTCGAACTTGGCGAAGTTTTTCTGGAACATGCCGACCAGCGCCCGCGCGGTCTTGTCGAACTCGGCCTTGTCCTTCCAGGTGTTGACCGGATTGAGGATTTCGGTCGGCACGCCCGGCAACGCGGCCGGCACCGCGAAGCCGAAATACTTGTCGGTGCGGAATTCGACATTGCGCAAGCTACCGTCGAGCGCCGCCGTCAGCAGCGCGCGGGTCACCTTGATCGGCATCCTGGAGCCGGTGCCGTATTTGCCGCCGGTCCAGCCGGTGTTGACCAGCCAGCAATCGACGTCGTGCCGGGCGATCAGCTCGCGCAGCATGTTGCCGTAGACCGAGGGATCCAAGGGCAGGAACGGCGAGCCGAAGCAGGTCGAGAATTCCGGCTGCGGCTCCGAGCCGAGGCCGCGTTCGGTGCCCGCCACCTTCGCGGTGTAGCCGGACAGGAAGTGGTACATCGCCTGCGCCGGCGTCAGTTTGGCGATCGGCGGCAGCACGCCGAACGCGTCCGCCGCCAGCATCACCACGTTCTTCGGGTGGCCGGCGCGGCCGCTGCGCGAAGCGTTGGGGATGAAATCGAGCGGATAGGCCGAACGGGTGTTCTCGGTTTTCGAGCCATCGTCGAAATCCGCCACCCTGGTAGCCTCGTCGAGCACCACATTCTCCAGCACCGCGCCGAAGCGCCTGCTGGCTGCAAAGATCTCAGGCTCGGCTTCCTGCGACAGCTTGATGCATTTGGCGTAGCAACCGCCCTCGAAGTTGAAAATGCCGTCCCTGCCCCAGCCGTGCTCGTCGTCGCCGATCAGCGTGCGCCTGGGATCGGCCGACAGCGTGGTCTTTCCGGTTCCGGACAGACCGAAGAAGATCGCCGCATCGCCTTTGGGTCCGACGTTGGCCGAGCAGTGCATCGGCATCACGCCCTTTTCCGGCAGATAATAGTTCAGCGTGGTGAACACGCTCTTCTTCATCTCGCCGGCATAATAAGACCCGCCGATCAGGACGATCTTGCGGGCGAAATCGATCGCTACCACGTTCTCGGAGCGCACGCCGTGGCGTTTGGGATCGGCGCGGAAGCTCGGGATGTCGATGATGGTCAGTTCCGGCACGAAGTCCCTGAGCTCGGATATCTCGGGGCGGATCAACAGCGTGCGGATGAACAGCGAGTGCCAGGCGAGTTCGGTGAAGACCCGGGTCTTGATCTGGAAGCTCGGATCGGCGCCGCCGTAAAGGTCCTGCGCGAACAGCGTCATGCCTTCGGCGTGCGTGAGGAAGTCGGCATAGAGCGCTTCGAATTGTTGCGAGGTGATCGACTGGTTGCCGGCCCACCACATGTTCTTGTCGGTGGTCGCATCGCGAACCGTGAACTTGTCCTTCGGGCTGCGGCCGGTGAAGTCGCCGGTGTCGGCGCACAACGCGCCATCGGCGGACAAAACCGCTTCGCCTGCGGACAGCGCGTATTGGTAAAGCTGCGGCGCTCGGAAATTCCAGTGCACCCGTTTGAGATTTCTTAAGCCGAATTTATCGGCACCGAAGGCACCGTTGCGTATTCCCGTCTCTTGCACTGAACAATCCTCCTCGACCCCGTAAAACTCGATCGCGCGAATGCCACCAGACGCGCCTCTGTCGCGGTGACCGTCATTTCAATATAGCCGCCTAGCCTTGGTCCGGCGACCTATTATTGATGAACTCCGCGCTTGCCAAGCCGATCCCTTCCCATTTGGTTTATTCCAAGGCGGATCACTGATCCGGCTTAAAAATTAACTGCGGCAATGCGGCCTTGAGAGGGCGAGCCAGCGCGGATTTCCAGCGCGACAATCGGCCGCGATCCCAGGCCATTCCGCCCGAACACTTTATTGCGGCGCACAATCGGCTGAATCTAGCTGGCCGCCCCTTCGCTGATCGGGGCAAACGGGCCCCAAAAATCGGAAAGCCGCGCGTGCTTGACCGTCGTCTCGCCGGCATCAACGCCGCGATGAATGGCGGAGGCGCAGCACCGAGCAGAGAGCGAGCTACTGCTTCGCCCGCGCCTCTTCCGCCAGTTTGACCAGCACCTTCCGCAACTCTCCCGGGCCGGTGACCCGCTCCGGAAAATCCAGCCGCAAGGTCTTAGCCCCGGCCTGCAGGTCGATCCCATCGGGATCGCACCCGGTGCAGCGCCAGTCAGCCGGCTCCGCGCCAAGCAGCTTCGTCGCATAGAGGCTAGTCGCGTCACGATGATCGGCGTTCATGTGGTCAATGGCGCCCTGCTCGGCTTCCAGCAATGCGCCGGCATCGGAAACATCGGTCAGGAACTGCTCCGGCTTCAGATCCACGATCCGCCCGAAACCGGCCACTAGATGCGTGCCGCTCGGCCGGATCCTGAAGAAGGAAAAATCCGCGAAATTGACAAAAGCTTCGGCGGACGGATGGGCGCTGAGGTAGCGCCGGCGCACCATCTCCAGATCCGCGTCTGCGGCCTGCTCGGCCCGGCCCGTCAGCATGATCCGTGCTCCCTCCAGCGGATCACCCTCGGCGCGCTCGTCCAGCATCAGGGAGACCCTGGCATCGCCGAGCAGGTTTCGCGTGTGCAGCGCCAGGCGTGAAATGAGCAGGATCGGCGAGCCATCGGCGTGGCTTGCGACATTCACCAGCGAGCAATAGGGATCGCCGCTGCCGGCCATCAGGGTCGCCAACGCCCCCTGCCGGCTGCGGCGCAGCAGCGATCGCGCCAGCCGGCCGGCGTCAAAATCAGCGGCGGGTTGCATTGGTCACCTCGGCACATCTCATTGCAATAAGGGCCTTTTCCCGGCAAATGTGGTATCTATATAGGATGGAACCCGAGACTTAACTCGGTCGTTTGCGGAACTCGGTCACACTTCAGCCCAGCTTGCATTGCTCGTTGACCTCGTTCGAAGCCCATTTACGCGGCGTATCACTGGATTGCTCGCCGTTTCAGTCACCTAGTACCTGAAAGCAGGCTCATGCCCACAATCGCCTTGGTCGACGACGACCGCAACATTCTCACTTCTGTCTCGATTGCGCTCGAGGCCGAGGGCTATCGCATCATGACCTACACGGACGGCGCCTCCGCGCTTGACGGCTTCCGCACCAGTCCGCCGGACCTTGCGATCCTCGACATCAAGATGCCGCGCATGGACGGCATGGAAACGTTGCGGCGGCTGCGGCAGAAATCCGACCTGCCGGTGATTTTTCTCACCTCAAAGGACGAGGAAATCGACGAATTGTTCGGCCTCAAGATGGGCGCCGACGATTTCATCCGCAAGCCGTTCTCGCAACGCCTGCTGGTCGAGCGCGTGAAGGCCGTGCTGCGCCGCGCGGCGCCGAAAGATCCCACCGCCGTGCCGAAGGAAACCGATGCCAAGGCACTGGATCGCGGCCTGTTGCGCATGGACCCTGAGCGCCACACCTGCACCTGGAAAAATGAGCCGGTGACGCTGACGGTGACGGAATTTCTCATCCTGCAGGCGCTGGCCACGCGCCCCGGCGTGGTGAAGAGCCGCAACGCCCTGATGGACGCGGCCTATGACGACCAGGTCTATGTCGACGATCGCACCATCGACAGCCACATCAAGCGGCTGCGCAAGAAGTTCAAGGTCGTGGACGACGATTTCGAGATGATCGAAACCCTGTACGGCGTGGGATATCGCTTCAAGGAAACCTGATTGGCGAGCACTTCACGCGCGGTTTGTTAACTGACGCCGCCGCGCGTCTGGGGTAGGATGCGACGGCAATACGCATCGCGGGACCTTTCGAAACAACCGGCGGTTTTGGCCATTGCTTGATCGAACGCTGCCTGATCCAAGCCTGAATGCCGAGGACGCTTCGTCTTCCGTCGTTCTGGATACCGTTGCCCCCGACAGCCTGCCGGTGCCGGGCTGGCTGCGGCCGCTCGGCTGGCTGCGCCGGGTCGGTCAGTTCTTTTTCGCGCTCAGCTTCTCCAGCCTGACGCGCCGCATCGTTTCGCTCAACCTTGCCGGCCTGGTCGCGCTGGTAGCGAGCATTCTCTATCTTTCGCAATTCCGCGCCGGTCTGATCGACGCGCGGGCGCAGAGCCTGCTGGTGCAGGCCGAGATCATCGCCGGCGCGATCGCGGCATCGGCGACGGTCGAGACCAACACCATCACCATCGATCCCGACCGGCTGCAGGATCTGAAACCCGGTGAAACCTACGGCGCGCCGGACGAATATTCCGGGCTGGATTTTCCGATCAATCCGGAGCGCGTCGCGCCCGTCCTGCGCCGGCTGATTTCGCCGACCAAGACCCGCGCCCGCATTTACGACCGCGACGGCGGCCTCATCCTCGACAGCCGCAATCTCTACGGCCGCGGCGACGTGCTGCGCTTCGAATTGCCGCCACCGTCGGTGGAGAAGCCGGGCATCGCCGAACGAACCATGATCGCGGTCCGGACCTGGCTCAATCGTGGCGACCTGCCGCTCTACCGCGAACTCGGGCCGGAGAACGGCAACGGTTACCAGGAGGTCGGGCGGTCTCTGAACGGCCAGAAGAGCAGCATGGTGCGCGTCAACGACCGCGGCGAGGTGATCGTTTCGGTCGCGGTGCCGGTGCAGCGCTTCCGCGCGATCCATGGCGCGTTGATGCTTTCGACCCAGGGTGACGACATCGACCAGATGGTGACCGCCGAACGCCTCGCGATCCTGAAAGTCGGCGGCGTCGCTTCCGCGGTGATGATCGTGTTGTCATTGCTGCTGGCGAGCACCATCGCAGGCCCGGTGCGCCGGCTTGCCGACAGCGCCGAACGCGTCCGGCGCCGGATCCGGACCCGGGTCGAAATTCCGGATTTCACCGGCCGCCGCGACGAGATCGGACATCTCTCCGGCGCGCTGCGCGACATGACGGACGCGCTTTATAATCGCATCGAGGCGATCGAGATGTTCGCCGCCGACGTTGCCCACGAGCTGAAGAACCCGCTGACGTCGCTGCGGTCCGCGGTCGAAACGCTGCCGCTGGCGCGAAACGACAACAGCCGCTCGCGGCTGCTGGCGGTGATCGAGCATGACGTCAAACGGCTCGACCGGCTGATATCCGACATTTCCGATGCCAGCCGGCTCGATGCCGAACTGCAGCGGCAGGATATGACATCCGTCGGTCTTCGCCGTCTGTTGACCGCGCTGGCCTCGGTCGCGAATGAAACAAGGCGCGGCAACAATATCGCCGTCGAGCTGCGCTTCGAAGGGCGAGCCAACGACACGTTCCTGGTACCGGGTCACGATTCCCGGCTCGGACAGGTGATCTCCAACCTCTTGTCCAACGCCCAGTCGTTTTCCGAGGCCGGCGGCAGGGTGCGGATCGTATGCCGGCGCGTACGGTCGGAAATTGAAATCGTCATCGATGATGACGGGCCGGGGATTCGCGAAGATGCGCTGGAGCGGATCTTCGAGCGCTTCTACACCGACCGGCCGCACCAGGGTTTTGGGCAGAATTCGGGTTTGGGCCTGTCGATCTCAAAACAGATCGTGGAGGCCCATGGCGGACGCATATGGGCCGAGAATCGCGCGGGCCCGTCCAGCGTCGGCGAAGTAACCATCGCCGGCGCGCGTTTTGTGGTCAGGCTCCCCGCGCCATGACGGAGGCCGGTGGCGCCAGCATCCACGCCTCCGCGGTGCTGGTGGGAAACCGCGCGGTGCTGATCCGCGGGCCGTCGGGATCCGGCAAATCACGCCTCGCCTTCGATCTCATCCTGGCCGGGCGCTCCGGGCAAATCGCCCCGGCCATGCTGATCGGCGATGACCGCGTCCATCTCGGGGCAAGCGAGGGTCAACTCATGGTACGGCCGGCGCCCGCGCTGGCCGGCCTGATCGAAATTCGCGGGCTGGGTATTCGCCGCTGGGAGTTTGCCCATGAGGCCGCTGTCGGCCTGGTGGTCGATCTCGAGGCTGCGGATGCGGAGCGGCTGCCGGCGCCCGAAGCCTTGCTGACGCAGATTTCAGGTATCGAGTTACCGCGAATTCCGGTAGGCAAGGGCTTTTCGGCGATTCCGCTGGTCATCGCGGCCCTGATCATGACCACAAGTTCACCTTCCAGCCCCCTTTCGGCAGATTGTTCGAAGGGAATTGGTAACCATATAACCCTCACTATCGCGACCGAATAGACCGGCGCAGGCTCCCTTCCCAACCGTGAATTTCCGGGAGAATCGCGAAGATCCCCTCTTGCGCAGGGGCTCTGGATGGTCAAAGTGGCGCGTTCGTGCGGTGCACCAAAAGCACCCGCGAGGAGTTTCCGATGATTGGTCTAGTACTTGTGACCCATGGGCGCCTGGCCGACGAGTTCAAGGCGGCGCTGGAACATGTGATGGGTCCGCAAAAACAAATCGAAGCCGTCACGATCGGCGCCGAGGATGATGCTGATTTGTGTCGGAGCGACATTATCGAGGCGGTCAATCGCGTCGACAGCGGCGATGGCGTCGCCATCCTGACCGACATGTTCGGCGGAACTCCTTCCAATCTCGCGATCTCCTGCATGAGCCGCCCGAAAGTGGAAGTGCTCGCGGGGATCAATCTTCCGATGCTGGTCAAACTCGCCAAGGTCCGCGAAGAGCGGTCGCTGCCCGACGCCATCGCCATGGCGCAGGAAGCCGGCCGTAAATACGTGACCATCGCGAGTCGGGTTCTCGCCGGCAAATGAGCGACGACACGTCGCCCGAGAACATCCCCGGGCCGAGTGTCCCGGCAGGCGCCGTTTCTCGCGAACTTCCAATTATCAACAAACGCGGCCTCCACGCGCGTGCCTCCGCAAAATTCGTGCAGATGGTCGAGCGCTTCAATGCCGAAGTGTGGGTGACAAAGGGCGGTGAGACCGTCGGCGGCACATCGATCATGGGGCTGATGATGCTGTCCGCGGGCCCGGGCACATCGATCGTCGTGTCCGCGATCGGACCGGAGGCACAAACCGCCATCGACGCGATCACCGAACTGGTTGCCAGCAAGTTCAATGAAGAGGGCACGTGACTTCCGCGATGTTGCGCTTGGTCGTTCTCCCCCGTGTCATAGTCATTCCGGGATGGTCCGAAGGACCAGACCTCAGATGCGCAATTGCGCATCGGGGAATCTCGAGGTTCCAGGTTCGCGCTTTGCACGCCCGCGGAACGACGGACAATCACTCACTTCGCCGGCGGCACGACATAGATTTTCCAGGTGATCGCCGGACCGGGGTGTCCGTGGAAGAAGCGCTGCGTGGTGATCGCAATCTGCTCGGCGTCCTTGCCGTTGGCCGCCATCCAGGCCTCGCAGACCGGCAAGCGGCCGTCCGACGTATCGCAGATGCCGATAAAGCCAAGCCGCCTGGCCTCCTCGAGCGAGGTCAACCCCGACGACCAGACTTCGCCCGGCGTGAATGGCGCCGGATGATCCGCACTGTAAAACGTCATCGGCTCACCGACCTCGGTGGTGCCGGCGACCACGGCCCAGCGGGTGTGAAAGCGCATATGCCACTCCTGCGTCAGTTCGCGGGCAAGCTGGGAGCGCGCGCCGTAGCTCGAAGCGGCATTGGGACTTTCCGCCATCTCGCGCGCGGCGATATAGGGTGAGGCGACCAGCGTTGCCAGCGTGAGCAGAAGCCAGATCGCGATAATCCGAAACAATGCCATCTTCTGCAGGCGCAGCGCGGGAATCGCGACCAGCGCCAGCGGGGTCAGAAAGAACAGCGAGATACCCCAATCGGTCTTCATGTAGACCGTGAAGATCAAACCGCCGAGCGGCGGCCCAACCGCGACCACGATCTGGATGAGCCAGATATTGAGCGCCTGGGACCTGTTCACGCCGAAGTTCGCGCCGCGCGACCAGATGCGTGCCAACACCGCCGACGGACGGCGCAGCAAAGCCGTCCCGGCGAGCGCGAGCCCCGCCAGCGCCACCGGCACGGCGAGCAGCGCCAAATTATGACCGATATAACCGAGGACGAGTTCGGCGCTCTGCGCGCGGTTCGACAATCCATAGACGTCGCCGGCATAGGTCAGCGGCACGAAATCCACGCTCCGGAGCCATATCAGATGCGGAATCATCGCAACGATGGCCACCGCAATCGCGACCCACGGCGCCGGCGAGCGCAGGAACTTGAGCCGGTCAGGATGAATCAGCGCGGCGAGACCGACCGCGCCGATCATGGTCAGCACCCAGTATTTCGTCATCAGCGCCAGCGCGCCGGCGAGGCCGAGCCACAGGCCCGAGCGCGCGGTGCGCTTCTCGAACGCATCCAGATAGGCCAGCACCACAAGCGGCAGGGTGACGAGCTGCAGCAGGTCCGGATTGTACTTGAAGCCCTTGAAATTGAAGATCGGATAAAGTGCGAGCAGCACCACGACGAAGAATGCGCGGCGGTAGTCCACCACGCGCAGCGCAATCAGCCAGCAAATCACCAGACCGCAGCCGACGGTCGCCATCGCCAGCGCGTAAGTGGCCCAGTCGGCGACCGGAAACATTTGGAACCAGAGGCCGGCCACCCATCCCGCCAGCGGCGGGTGCTTGCCGTAGCCGAGCTGGAATTTCCGGCCCCAGGCGAAAGCTTCGGCGACATCCATGTGGACGTCCTGCGCCGCCTTGAGATTGATCAGGATGAAGGTCCAGAGCACCGCATGGGCGGTGGCAAAGCCGATCACCAGCCACGGCGCGGCCTTGCGGTCGGACGCCGACGCGGCCAGCCACGCCGCCAGCCGGCGCAGGCTTGGTCGGCGGCGGCGGCGCGCACGCAAAGCGGCGGGCAAAGATGATGCAGTTGACATGCCTCTCCTTCAAGTCGGCGGCTCTGCTGCGTAGCGCGTTTTTCGAATAAGTGGAATCAGCTTGGCGTGAAGAAGCGCCGCCAAAGTGGCGTAATATGGTTGCCGCATCGGGGGGCGGATGCTATCCCGCGCCCATGACATCGATCCCTATTTCCAACATCCGCAACTTCGCCATTGTTGCGCATATCGACCATGGCAAATCGACGCTGGCCGACCGCCTGATCCAGACCACCGGAGGGTTGCAGGCGCGCGAGATGAAGGAACAAGTGCTCGATTCCATGGATATCGAGCGCGAGCGCGGCATCACCATCAAGGCGCAGACGGTGCGGCTGACCTATCCGGCCAAGGACGGCAAGACCTACATCCTCAATCTGATCGACACCCCCGGCCATGTCGACTTCGCCTACGAGGTTTCGCGCTCGCTGGCGGCCTGCGAAGGCTCGCTGCTCGTGGTCGACGCCAGCCAGGGCGTCGAGGCGCAGACGCTTGCCAACGTCTACCACGCGCTCGATGCCGGCCATGAGATCGTGCCGGTCCTCAACAAGATCGACTTGCCGGCGGCCGAGCCCGACCAGGTCAAGCAGCAGATCGAGGACGTGATCGGCATCGACGCCTCCGACGCGGTGATGATCTCGGCGAAAACCGGGCTTGGCATCGACCAGGTGCTGGAAGCCATCGTGCACCGGCTGCCGTCGCCGAAGGGCGACCGCGACGCCTCGCTGAAGGCGCTGCTGGTCGACAGCTGGTACGACGTCTATCTCGGCGTCGTGGTGCTGGTGCGGATCGTCGACGGCGTGATGAAAAAGGGCCAGCGCATCCGGATGATGGGCACCAACGCCGCGTATGATGTCGAGCGCGTCGGCTTCTTCACCCCGAAGATGACGCAGATCGAGGAACTCGGCCCCGGCGAGATCGGATTCATCACCGCCGCGATCAAGGAAGTGGCCGATACGAGAGTGGGCGACACCATCACCGACGACCGCAAGCCGGTGACCGACATGCTGCCGGGATTCAAGCCGGCGATCCCGGTGGTGTTCTGCGGCCTGTTCCCGGTCGACGCCGACGATTTTGAAACCCTGCGCGCGGCGATGGGCAAATTGCGGCTCAATGACGCGAGCTTCTCGTTCGAAATGGAAACCTCCGCTGCGCTCGGCTTCGGCTTCCGCTGCGGCTTCCTCGGGCTGTTGCATCTGGAAATCATCCAGGAGCGGCTAAGCCGCGAATTCGATCTCAACCTGATCGCGACCGCGCCGTCGGTGATCTACAAGATGCGCCTCACCGACGGCCAGGTGATCGAGATTCACAACCCGATCGACATGCCCGACGTGGTGAAGATCGCCGAAATCGAGGAGCCGTGGATCGAGGCCACGATCCTGACGCCGGACGAATATCTCGGCAGCGTGCTGAAACTGTGCCAGGACCGGCGCGGCGCGCAGAAGGAGCTCACTTACGTCGGCAACCGCGCGATGGTGAAATACGAGCTGCCGCTCAACGAAGTGGTGTTCGATTTCTACGACCGCCTGAAGTCGGTCTCGAAGGGTTATGCCTCGTTCGACTATCATCTCACCGACTACAAGCCGGCCGACCTCGTCAAGATGCAGATCCTCGTCAACAACGAGCCGGTGGATGCGCTGTCGATGCTGGTGCACCGCCAGCGCGCCGAGGGCCGCGGCCGCGCCATGGTCGAGAAGATGAAGGAACTGATCCCGCCGCACATGTTCCAGATTCCGATCCAGGCCGCGATCGGCGGCAAGGTGATCGCGCGCGAGACCGTGCGCGCGCTGCGCAAGGACGTCACCGCGAAGTGCTACGGCGGCGACATCACGCGCAAGCGCAAGCTTCTGGAGAAGCAGAAGGAAGGCAAGAAGAAGATGCGGCAGTTCGGCAAGGTCGACATCCCGCAGGAAGCCTTTATCGCGGCGCTGAAGGTGGATAGCTGAGGTCGTTGTGACGCGCACTCTGAGCAAGAACGAATTGGAAACTCTCGAAACGCTACCAATACGAATCCCTGACTACACGGGATCACATCCGTTTTCTTCTGGCCTCTCAATCAAGGTCTATGACCAAGAAGAGTTGAAGAAGAAAAGCGTTACCAAACACGCTAGAACGGATTGGTTCGAAAAGAATTTATTCGCGATTTGGCGCGAGATCGGCAAACCTGTACCCTACGCCTTCCGAACGGCTGACGGAACAATCCGTTCGATGGATGCTGGGTGCCTAGGTTTTCTTTTCAATCGCGCGCAGCCGGAACTTGTGGTTGAGAGCGATCCAGATACCGGCGAAATCGTGGCAGTAGAGCCAGCCGGACAATTGAGAACCCGCTACGAGCAACTGGAAGCGAGTTTACGCAGAGAGGTTCGCCCCGAAATCCCAATTCGTCCTGAATCTGCTCAAGGCCAAACAATCATCGAAAGCAGCACGACAACTCCGAGCGAAATATCCATCCTCGAATTGGGCTTTAACTTGGATGACCCGCCCGATGAGCGTCGACGCGAATTGTCTAAAGCGTGATGAAGTTAGGTTCGTCCGTATCCTGAGTTTGCCAGATAGCTTGCGCATTCTTCAGGCGTGAAGAGCTGCAGCGCCTCGCC
>Ga0073928_10006419_pt1 | contig 15847 bp, 9 predicted proteins | sample PaiPotPPA55metaG_FD_76969 | JGI IMG/M metagenome (GOLD analysis project Ga0073928, IMG submission 76969) | Iron sulfur acid spring bacterial and archeal communities from Banff, Canada, to study Microbial Dark Matter (Phase II) - Paint Pots PPA... ... | reverse complement strand
GGTCGGTGCCCGAGCCCTACACCCTGTACCGCGGCATTCGTGCGCTGCCGCCCGGGCATTGGCAACGTTTCAGCACCGAGCGCGCCGGGCGGCCGGTCCGTTTTGCGAGCATCGTGGATGCGCTGAGTCGCCTGCCCACGGCCGCCGGCGCCCAAACTGACGCGGCGCTCGATCAGATCGCCGCAGCGGTCAAGCACAGCGTGACGGAGCACATGGTGGCCGACGTGCCCGTCGGCGTCTTCCTGTCGGCCGGACTGGACTCGACAATGCTCGCGGCCTGCGCGGCGACGGCCGGCGAGCTGCGCACGCTGACCCTGGGCTTCAGCGAGTACGCCAACGGTCCCAATGACGAGGCGGCGCTGGCCGGTGAGGTGGCCGACCTGCTGCAGGCGAAACATGCGGTGCACCGCATCTCGGCCCGCGATTTCGAACAGGACCGGCAGCAGCTAATCGCCGCCATGGATCAGCCCTCGATTGACGGCATCAACGTCTGGTTCGTCGCCAAGGCTGCCGCTGCGGAAGGGCTGAAGGTGGCGATCTCGGGGCTCGGCGGCGACGAGCTGTTCGGCTCTTACCCGAGCTTCCGGCAGGTGCCGCGCTTGGTGAAGCTGATGCGGCGCGCGCCGGTGGGCGGGCGCACCGGCCTGCTGCTGCGGCATCTGGCGCTGCCTTTCGCCTCGGCACTGCCGTCGCCCAAATATGCGAGCCTCGCCGAGTACGGCCACAGCCTGTCGGGGGCTTATCTGTTGCGCCGAGGGCTGCACATGCCCTGGGAGCTCGCGCGCCTGATGGACCCGGCGATGGCCAGAGACGGCCTGGAGGAGCTCGCGACCATCAACCGCCTCGATGCCAGTATCGACGGTCTGGAAAGCGACCGGCTGGCCGTGTCCGCCCTTGAGATGCAGTGGTACATGCGCAACCAGCTGCTGCGCGACGCCGATTGGGCCGGCATGGCGCATTCGCTTGAGATTCGTGTGCCCTTGGTCGATCTGCAACTGCTGCAACAGTTCGTGGAACTTGCGGACTTCGACGCGAACAGCGAAAAGCGCACCATCGTCAGGCGCGTCGCGCCCGGGCTGCCCGAAGGCGTGCTGAACCGGCCCAAGACCGGCTTTGCGGTGCCGATCCATCAGTGGCTCAATCCGGGGGCGGGCAGCACCGTCACGCGGCATCGCGACTGGGCGATGGTGCTGTATCGACACTTTGCCGCGGCATGAGGTGACGCCAATGAAGTTGCTGCACCTGATGCCCACCGTCGACCCTAGCGGTGGCGGGCCCATGGAGGGCGTGCGCCAGCGAGGGTTGCGGCTGCTCGAGATGGGCCATCAGGTCGAAGTGGCCTGCCTGGATGACCCCAATGCGCCTTGTGTGGAGGCCTTTCCGCTGCCCGTGCATGCACTCGGGCCGACGCGCGGCGCCTACCAGTACACGGCGTCACTCCGCCCCTGGCTGCGCGCCCATGCCGGCGACTACGACGCCGTCATCGTGAACGGACTCTGGCAATACCACAGCTTTGCCGCCTGGCAGGTCATGCGCGAACTGCGGCGGCCCTATGTCGTGTTCACGCACGGCATGCTCGACCCCTGGTTCAAGCGGACCTATCCCCTCAAGCACCTGAAGAAGTGGCTCTACTGGCCGTGGGCCGAATACCGGGTTCTGCGCGACGCCGCCGCCGTATTGTTCACGAGCGAGGAGGAGCGGCAGCTGGCGCGCCAGTCGTTCTGGCTGTACCGGGCGCGCGAGGTCGTCGTGTCCTACGGCACGCAGTTGCCGCCGCAGGACGCGGCCTCGCTGCGGGAGGACTTCCTGGCTGCCCATCCCGAGTTGCGCGACAAGCGCGTGTTGCTGTTTCTCGGGCGGCTGCACGTCAAAAAGGGTTGCGACCTGCTGGTTGAAGCGTTCGCCCGCGTGGCGGCCGGGGAGCCTCGCCTGCACCTGCTCATGGCCGGGCCGGACCAGACCAGTTGGGTCAGCCAGCTCAAGGCACGGGCCCAGGCTTTGGGTGTGGCCAATCGGATCACGTGGCCGGGCATGCTGCAGGGCAACGCCAAATGGGGGGCGTTCTACAGCAGCGAGGTCTTCGTGCTGCCCTCGCATCAGGAGAATTTCGGCATTGCGGTCGCCGAGGCCATGGGTTGCGGCCTGTCCGTGCTGATTTCCGACAAAGTCAATATATGGCGTGAGGTTCACGCTGCCCGCGCGGGTCTTGTGGCGGAGGACTCTCAAGCGGGCACGCTCGAAAACCTGCAGGCGTGGCTGGCACTGCCAGCGGAAGACCGGGCGGCCATGGGAGAACGCGCACGTATCCTGTTCGCGGATCGATTCAGTGTCGACCGGATGGCGACCACGCTGATCGATGTCGTGAGCGCAGTGCACTCGTGAGGCCGGCAGGATTCGATCGGAGAACATCCGGGGGCGACGCCGAACGAGCCTTCTTCAAATCGCATTACCGGCGCCGCGGATGGCTCCGGTGACGGCGAATAAGGTATCGCGGCGCCGAACCCGCTCGAACCGGTTCTATCGATGGTATCCGTGCTTCCTGCATCAATCCGTGCTGGAACCGGTGCTGCTGATGGGCGGACGCATGTGATTTGCCGCCGTGCGATTCGCCGATTCCGGCCTGCGGCGCGTGCCCGTCGTGACTTGTTCGATCGAACGGCCCGAGGTTGCCGGTGGCCGCCGACGAATGACTGCCCCCGCTGTTTGCTGCGAAAGCGCCAGGAGCTCGCGTTCGAGCACCGAAATGATCGAGACGCGATCCCAATTCTGCTTGGCGCGAAGCCGTGCCGCATTTCCAAGACGAGCCCGCAAAGCTTCATCCTCGGCCAGCGCGATGACTGCGGCCCCAAGCGCTTTTGCGTCACCTGGAGGGATCAAGAGCCCGGCGCCAGCCGTTTCCTGGGCGATGCCCGTTTCCGGATTGGCCATGGCGACGATCGGCCGCCCGGACGCCAGCATGCCCGCAAGTTTGGATGGCAGCAGCAGATCGGAGACCTGGGCTTTTTGCGGGAGAAGGTGAATGTCCGCAGTGCTGAGGAGTTCCGAGAGCCGCTCGATCGGCTGCAGGTCGATGAAATGTACGTTGCTCAGGCCGTTCGCGGTTTGGGTCAGCGCTGCCTTGAGCGGCCCGCCGCCGCAGAGAACGTATTGCAGTGACGGATGGCTGTCTCTGGTCGCGCCGGCAGCTTCGATAATCAGCTCCAGCCCCTGCTTGTTTGACATTGCCCCGGAATAGAGCGCGACAATGTCGGTTGGCTTCAGGCCTAAACTCGAGCGAAGCGGTGTCTGAGCGGAGCCGGGAACGATAACACTGGTATCGACCCAGTTTCGGAACTCCACCAGCCTATCCGGCGACAGCCCCTTCTGCTTCAGCCGGCGTACCATCTGGGGTGAGATCGTCGATACGCGGTCGAACGCGCTCAGTATCGTGCGCTCCAATCCAAGCATCACCTTGCGCGTGGTGCCGTTTTTCAGGAGCCCGAGCTCGAACGCGACATCGACTTCCATATCCTGGATATGGAGCCACGATGTGGCCCCGATCATCTTTGCGGCCAATGCCGCAAGCGGAGCCGAAAGCAACGACGGCGCGACGGCGAACACAACGTCGGGGCGCCATCGAACTGCGTGCGATAGCAGCGGGCCGGCGGCAGACAGCAGGAACGACGCGTGGTGAACCAGCCGTTTGGCGCCCGAAGGCCGGCTCGGCACATAGATCGGCGCGCGGGTGATTTCGACGCCGTTGAGGCGTTCGCGCGTATACCACGGGGAACGATATTCGGCCGGGACCTTCCAGTCGGGATAATAAGGCGGCGCGGTGACGACCCGGACCTCGTGGCCGCGGGCGGCCAGGCTCTCACAGAACTCGGCGTTATATTTCGAGACGCCGATCAGATCGGGCGCGTAATTTATTCCAAACACCAGGATCCGCATGGAGGTCCTCTTTTCGAGCCGAAGAGGATCGTCTCGACGGGCCGTCGGCCCCTCGCTCGGCTGAAAAAGTCATGCGGTTGTCCGTGGCGCCGGAAGATCGGCGGCGACCACCTCCTGAACCCAGGTCCTGAAACCCGGGTCAAACAAAGCTTGACGTCCTCAGCGCGCCTCCCCAGCGCATCCCCAAGTCAAGCTGATATCATTTGATATGCGACGATATGATAACAATGATAAGTTACCGAATGTCGGTGCATGGATATCACGTTAGCGACTGGCGAGGACGGGCCAGAATGCAAGTCTCGCCGGTCAAAACTTATCACATCATGTTATTGATTCGATTTATGTTATTGAGCCGCCTTGACGCCGCGCGCTGGCAAAAATAGCGGCTTTACGCGAAACCCCGCCGGACCGCGTCGGCAAAATCCGGGATCGGGGTCAGGCGGGAGCCAGCGAGGTTGCGCTCGATATGCCCGGTATCGAACATCGATACGACCACGACGCCGTCGGGGTTGTTTGAAAACGCAAAACGAAGCAGCAAGTCATTGGGCGACTTCAGGAAGTCGATCCCGTGGCGCTCCGCAAGCGCCGTGAGCTTTGCTCGTTGTTGCGCGTTCACGCCCGCCAAAGCCTGGGTGAGACCGGAGCCGAACACGCCGTGCGTGACGAACATCGGCGCCGGGGGCGGAAGGCTCGCGCGCAACATTCCGGCCGCGTTGGTCAGAGGCGTATCGGGGAATTGCGCGATATCGATCGGCCGGCCCGCGCGAACGGCCGCTTCAATGCTCTGTGGATCTCCGGCGATGGAGACGGCCCGAACCACTCCTCGTTCGACCAGCCGCCGCAGGACATCGAAGATTTTCCCATTCACCGCGTCCTGCGGCGTCGGTTCATGGACGGTCAATACGTCGATGTAGTCGGTACGCAACGATCGCAGGCTTCTGGTCACCGAAGCTTCGATCGTCGCGGGGTCGATCGGGGCGCGCTGCCCGATCGGGCGGGCTCTGGCGACGGCGCCACGCAGCTGCGGAAACGCAGCGATGGTGCGCCGGGCCAATGGTCGGAGGAGCCGTGCCGCGAGCGGCACCGCTGCAGGCGCGATGCCGAATTTCGTGCAAAGAACGACCCGGTCACGCCGTCCTCGCAGCGCCGCGCCGAGCAAGGCTTCGGCCTGGCCGTCGCCGTAGGACGGAGCCACGTCGAACCAGTTCAGACCAAGATCGAGCGCTCGTGCGATGGCGCGCCGTCCGTCCGCCGCCGAAATACGCGATCCGAGCGACGCGCAACCGAAGCCGATGGCGGATACGTCGCGGTCGAGCCGCGGAACACGAACCACTCTCACGCTGCGGCCTCCAGACTGGTTCTGCGCGATTGCCCCGCAAGGTGCGCGGCCAACCGCAGTGCCAGTGCGACCGCCGTGAAGGTTGGATTAGCCTGGCCGGAGCTGGGGAATACTGAACTGGAGGACACATACAAATTGTCGACCCCATGGACGCGACACTCGGCGTCGACCACGCTGTCCTGCGGCGTTAGCCCCATGCGCGTCGTCCCGATTTGATGGTAGCCGTCTCCGGCTTGCCGCAAGATACTGGCGATCCGAGCTTCGGGTGGTTCGCGATAGTCGAGACGACCTAATCCGGCCCGTCGCAGCGATTGATCGAGCAACTCGTGGGCCCGCAGCACGGATCGCGCATCCCTCTCCGCATAACGCAGCTCGATGTCGAGAAAGGCCAGTCCGAGCGCATCCTTGCGGTCGGAGAGCCTGAGCCGCGATTCATCGTTCGGTGCGTGTTCGGCCAGGTAATGCAGGGCATAGCGACCGTCCGAGCTTCTTACCAGGAAGCCCGGCCTGCGGGGCGACGACAGCAGGCGGGCGCGCAGAATGGCCGCGATCTGCCGGGTCGTCGAGAGCGGTGAGCGCGTGACGTTCGAGGCGTGGCGCCCCCATCGGCGCGGACGAGGTCCGACGTGGCTGACGCGGACACCCTCCGCAACGAGCAGCCGGCCGATCGGGGCGATCGCGAGCGCCAGCCAGACCAGCGACAACAGTCCGTTGCCATGGCCCGGTAAATGGAAAGGCGGATTGTCGGCCCACAACGCGATGTTGAGCAGTTCTTCCCGCATCTGCGCTTCCGCCTTGAGCGTGAAGCGGCGACGCGCGAAGACACCCTCGTCGAGAAAAAAGTCGTGAACGGCCACGGAAGCGGGATCAGCAAGGACGAGATCTGCGATTTTTCCGGAAATGTGCCCCATGTATCCGCGGCCAAGCGGACCATCGCGGCCGCCAAAGAGGCGTGGCCGGGCTTGTTGCGCTTGCAGAAGCAGTCTGGTTGTTTCAAGGCCACCGCAGGCGAGAACAACTCGGTGCGGTTCGATGCGCGCTTTCCTTTTCGCATCCTTGACCGTCAGGGCTGCGACGGAGCGGCCATCCTCCGCCAGATGCACCTCAGTGACGGTGGCTCCGAGCAGCACGCTGACGCGCGAGGACTGCGCCAGCCGCGAGCGGTGTCGCCGTCCGGCGTTGATTTCCGGCGTCCAGCGTTCGAGGCGGTCGCAGCGAACGTCGCCGAATTCCGTCCAGGGCGCGACCCCGGCCGTAAACCTTGCCGGTTCAATCCCGAAAAACGCCGCGGCGGCCTCATACCATGGTGCGATCTCGGCCTCGGCAATGGGCCAGGCCGCGCCGGGCAAATGCGGGCGCCGGGCGAAATCGATGTCGTCGAGCGGAACGCAGCGCCCGCCCCACCAGCGCGAGGTTCCGCCGAGCCCGCGGCACATCGCGATTTCAGCGGCCGCATGATGTCGCGCGTTCACGGCATGACCGGCGGTAAGCGCCGCCGCGAACCGGTCGGGCTGCTCCTGGCCGGACTCCAGCACCAGCACCGACAGGCCGTGGCGCTCGCACGCCAATGCCAATGCGATGCCGACCGGCCCGGCGCCGACCACGCAGACATCGCAGTCTGGAATTTGGCTTAGGTTCGAGAAAGGGATCAGCATGCGAGCAAAGCCCGCATCGCGAAACTCGGAGATCGCTCGCCGCGCGTGTGGCTGAGAAGTTGAGGCGAGGCGCGTGAGCAAGAGTGTGACACCGCAAGTCCCCGATATGTGCGGCGCCGTGATAGCGCATTCGTATTGGAACGGGCAATCCCCGGATCATGTTAACTTGCGTTATGTCCGGCGTAATTAACGAGCGCTTGATGCGTATCCGGTCCACGCGAAATGCAGCGGAATCCGTTGCTGCATATCATGTATTGACATATCGCGGCAGCGTATCGTTAAACTGTAATGTTCGACTGATAGACCCTCGCGGAAGCTTAACAGGGGGAATTTGGCTGAAGTTTTCAGGGGCTATGCAAAGTGTCGAGCCGCCGATCAACGGACGCTTCGCGGGCGGGCTTTGGGCTGACCGGGTAACATACGATGTCGATCCGGACCACGCCGCGCGCAAGGCCGTGCCGGTTGCTGCTGCGGGGAAGCCGATTGTATTCCGGCCGTCGGACTCCTGCCGCGAGTTGATCTGCTCGAAGCCGCCGGCAGGGGCCTTATGAATTTGCCCAGGCTGCGCTGACGCCGAACTTCTCACCTCACTTCCTTCATCTCGGAATTTTCCGAGAAGCCTTTCCGAGAGGAGGCGTTGCCATGGTCTTTACGTTTCCATCGTCATCAGCGGCGTTACCGGTGGTGGAGCGCGAAGCGCCGGCCGCCACTGCCGTGAAATGGCATAGGCCGGTCGCGGCGTTCGTCCTGGTGTTTGTGGCGGTGTGGTTGTCGCTGTACGCCGCCTATGTCCTGCTGTCATTCACTCGACCGGGCTCCGTCGTTATCGCAGATGCAAAATTCGAGACCCTGGTGAAGGGCAACATGTTCGGTCCCCAGGACCGGAATCGGGTGATGATCTTCGGTCACAGCAAGGTTCTCACCAGCGTGCGTCCGAGCCAACTCGACGCTGCCGTCGGACCGGGATTTCGATCCTATAATCTGGGCCTTCCCGGAGAGGTTCGATTCCTTCCCATCCTGGAGGCCGCGTTGCAGGCCGGCAACGTTCCCACCCACGTGCTGCTGACGCTTCCGTGGGACGCCAAGCCGGACAAGGATGGCTTGATCGATGCTCTGCGAAACGATTCCGCCATCGCAGCCACCCTGTTTCCGTTCCGCAGCTTGCCGCGCGACATGACCCTGTTTGTTTTCGAAAACAGAAGGCGATTGCCGGAGGCGGTCCGCGATGTCGCTGCCCAGCGCGAGAGGATGCTGGAAGATCGCGGCTGGTATTTCGTCAGGTCGCAGAGCCATTACGCAGACGATCGGCTGCCCGACGACTACGTTCTGCCGACCGATCATCCAGCGCAAACCGATGTGCGGACGATCCCCCAAAGGTCCTTTACCCGTGCACGCCTGGAGCAGCTTGCTGGGCGATACGGTTTTCAAATACTGTTTATTCCGGTGTTTTATCGTAACGGCCAGTTCGCTCCTGCTCCGGCCGCGGACAATGCCCGGTTGGCGACCCTGTCGGATCGACCGCTCATTCGCGTGTTGGGGCCGGACTATTGGAGCTACCCGCCCGCGCTGTTCGCCGATCCCCAACATTTTAATCCGCGCGGGGCGCAGGCCTACACCGCCGATCTCGCCAGGTTGTTGAAGAACAGCGGAGCGTTCGACTAATGCTCTTCAACTCTTTCGAGTTTTTCGCGTTTTTCGTAACGTTTCTGGTGGTGTTCTTTTCGCTGCCGCCGCGAACCCAGCCGTTCGTGCTGCTGATCGGCAGCTATATCTTCTACATGGGCTGGCGGCCGTCTTATGCCCTGCTGCTCGCGCTGACAACGGTGGTGGATTACACGACCGGGCTGATGATGGCGCGGGCCCGTACCGAGTTGCGGCGCAAGACGGCAATGATCATTGCGCTCTCGATCAACCTCGGCGTGCTTGGGACGGTCAAGTATCTGGATTTCATGATCGCGAACGTTATAGGTCTCGTTGGAATATTCGGGTATCAGCTGCCTGATTATGCACTCGGCATTATCCTGCCAGTCGGCATCTCGTTCTACACGTTTCAGTCCATCGGCTATACGCTTGACGTTTACAATCGCCGGATCGAGGCCGAGCGGAATTTCATCACCTATGCGCAGTATGTCTCGTTCTTCCCGCAACTGGTTGCCGGCCCGATCGAGCGGGCACCGCATATGTTGCCGCAATTTCGCAGGACGCATGCGCTGAGCTTCGAGAACATTCCGCCGGGGCTCTGGTTCATCGGCTACGGGCTGTTCAAGAAGATGTGCGTCGCCGATGCGCTTGCTCCGATCGTCAATGGAATTTTTGCCAACCCGCAGAATTATTCCGGCTCCTACAACCTGCTGGCCGGCCTTGCCTTCATCGTCCAGGTCTATTGCGACTTCTCGGGATACTCAGACATCGCGGTCGGCGTGGCGCGGATCATGGGCTTCGACCTGATGATCAATTTCCGCCAACCATTCTTTTCGACCAGCATCAGTGACCTGTGGCGGCGGTGGAATATCTCGCTGATATCGTGGTTCCGGGACTATCTGTACTTTCCGCTCGGCGGCAGCAAGGGAGGCGAACTCAAGACCACCCGCAACATCATGATCGTGTGGCTGGCGAGCGGTCTTTGGCACGGCGCGGCATGGACCTACATTGCCTGGGGTGCCTATTACGGCTTCTGGCTGATCGTCGAACGTCATGTGACCAGAAAGCTGCAGCCGGAAAAATGGCTGGGGACGAAACTGTCTTGCGTCCTCGGCGGGATTTGGGCCATCGCGTGCTTCACCGTCGGCGAGATCATCTTTCGTGCGCCAAGCTTCACGAAAGCCCTGATCATGCTGCAGAGTTTTGGCGATTGGGGGCCGTTGTCTTACGGAACGTTCAAAGTCCTTGGCTTGCCGAGTTTCGAACTGGCGATGCTTTGCATATCGCTGTGTATCCTGTTTATCGTGGATTATTATATCGCCTTCCGGCCCGAGCAGCTCGCGAAGCTTGCAGTATTTCCACGGCTGCCGGTCGTGGCAGGCGTGGGTCTGGCCCATTATGTCCTGCTGTTTGGGGTGCTAGGTCGCATTGAATTCATTTACTTCCAGTTCTAGTCCGGAGCGTGATTCGGAAAAGTCGAAACCGGTTTTCTGAAACGATCAGGCTCAAGCAAGAAAAGAAAATTAGGTCGTCATTCAACTCGGTGGAATCAGGATCTGGCACGTAATCAGATCGTAGTCGCGCCGTGCTGCAGCTGTTGGATCACGTCGGGGCCTGTTACGGGTGCGCTTGATCACGACCTTATCATATGAATGTACGTCACCTCGCCGTCCCTGATGCGTAAGCTTGAACTACAAGCTGTTGGCGACCAGGCGCAACGCGGAAAGGCGATAGCCGGCAAAGCGCGGCCCCATCATGGCGGGCACGCATCGGCCAGCAGCTTTTCGTGTTCGCCCTTCACCAGGAGGTACCTGCCCAGGCAAATTGCATCGAGCCCGGTTCGCAGGAAACAGCTCATGGCCTGCTCGGGAGTATCCACGATCGGCTCGTTCTCGTTGAAGCTGGTATTCAATACGATCGGAATCCCGGACAATTGTCCGAAACAGCGGATGAGCTCGTAATACAGGGGATTGGTGTCCCGCTCGATGCTTTGCAGTCGGCCGGTGCCGTCAACATGCGTGATCGCGGGCAGCCGCTCGCGCCATTCGGGCCGAAGTTTCACGACATGCATCATGAAGGGACTGAATACCTCTTGTTCAAAGTACGTCGTTACGGCCGGCTGCAAGATGGAAGGTGCAAAGGGCCGAAAATTCTCCCGTCGTTTGATTTTCGCATTGATCACCTCCTTCATGTCGGCACGCGTGGGATCGGCCAGGATGGAACGATTGCCGAGTGCGCGAGGACCCCACTCGGCTCGCCCCTGATACCAGCCAACCACCAGTCCGGCGTGCAACAAGGAAGCGACCGCCTTCGGAACGTTCTCGATCGGCAATTCCCGCATTGGCGTCTGCGCCGATTCCGCAGCGCGGCGCATGGCGTCATCCGAATGGGCAGGCCCCCAATACGCATGATTCATATGGAAGCGCTCACGTCCTCCCGCGACATTATGCCAGGTCCACAAGCCGGCACCGATACAAAGTCCATCGTCCGATGACGCCGGCTGCATATAGGTCTGTTTGAATGGTGTATCGCGCAGCAGGCGCGCGTTCATGACGCCGTTGAGGGCGCACCCTCCGGCATAAGCGACCTGAGCGCTCGGCACCAGGTCATGCAGCTTCTTGAAGCAATGGAGAGCGACGTCTTCGAATCGAACCTGGCAGGAGCGTGCGATGTCCTTGTCGCGTTGCGTCAGTTCCTGACCGCGCTGGCGCGGCGATCCCAGCTTGTCGCGCCATTTTTCCGTATACAGACGCAGCATTTCCATCCGGTTCCGCTCGTCCATCCTGCCGATTTCACCGCCGCGGTGCATGCCAAAAAAGCCCTTGGCGAGCCTGAACCAATGGTCGGACGGCGTTTCGACAAGTTCGCGCATGACATCGGCAAAGCTGTCGTTGCCATAGGGCGCAAGCCCCATGACCTTGTATTCCTCGCCAAACTCATCGAATCCGATGAATTGACAGCATGCGGTGTAGAAAAAACCCAAACTGTCGGGAAGATGGACACGATCGAGAATCTCGATCCGCGTACCCTCGCAACGCGCCGCCATTGCGCCGACGAAATCACCGCTGCCATCATAGGAGAATCCAGCCGTGAGGCTCTCGAACGGCGAGCAATAATAAGAGCTCGCGATGTGGGACAGGTGGTGTTCGACATTCACGATCTTGGCCGTGACCGACTCCGGCGCCTGTCCACAGGCTGCGCCGACCTTTTGGCTGATACTGAGGTCGACCTCGGCCCGCCGCATGTGTTCCATGGCTGCTCGGCCGCCGGTGATGGGATTGCGCAGGACGTACGAGATTTTGGCAGCGCGATTTTGGGTGGTGTCGCGGGCAATTGCGATAAAATCCAGTTCCTTTGGCACGATGCCGCCGATCGACAGGACCGATTGGATCGCTTGCGCGGGGAATGAGGGATCGTGCTTGATCCGTTGTCCAAACCGTTCCTCGGCAACAGCGGCAACGACCTTTCCGTCCAGGATGAGGGCCGCGGAAGCATCGGGGTGGTTCACGTTGAGGCCCAGTATCGCAGTCATTCGAGCAGTCCTTCAAGTTTTGGGTCGCGAATGCCGCGAGTCGGTTAACGTCGGGGCATTTGCAGCAAATAGTTTTTCGTTATCAACATAACATATCATTACGGTGACTTGCCGCCGTGGTACGAGGCGTGACGATTGCCATGTCCGGGCCGCTTGGGGGAAGGCGGTCAAGCGGCGCGGGAGGAGGGGCTATTTGGAAATACGGCGCTCCTCGACATTGCGGCGACCGAGCCACGACGCGACGCCGCGATCTACCAGCAGTCCCACGCGTGACGCCCCGATCGTATTGGCCTCGACGACGACATCGCGCACGCCCGGTGAGGCGGCCGAAAAGCCGGCTATTTCGATATGGGCGTCCTGGTCGAGTCGATTTCCGCGAACGATGACCGCCTGCACGAGTGGCGGTCGCCCGGCGGTGGTCGCGTTCTGGTTGGCCCGGACGAAAATCGACGCCTCGTTCGAAATCACATCTCTGTCGGGTCCCGCCCGATATACATTCCCCTCGAGGATATGATTGTCGAGGATCTGGATCCGCCAGCTCGGTTGAAAATGCCCGTATGACAGGCCGATCGCGGCAAAGCCGCTGGTCCTGGTGGATCGGTTCCCGGCGATGACATGGCCCAGCCCGGTTCCGTAACTCTGCGCCGCCACGCCGGTGTCTTCGAAGGAATTGTCGACGATCAGGTAATTCTCTTGGGCCTGGACAATCGTTATCTCCGAAGTCCGGTCGAGAGGGACCTGAAGTGCTCTGTCGAGCGTGATCGACATTTTGGGCGGGGTGCTCGCGAATGCCGCGACACGGCCGTATTGACCGGAACCACGGCCATTCACCACCATGACCATGGCTCCGGCCCAATCCGGGGTGGCGGGATAGGGGTCGGGAGCATCGAGCAACGACAGGCCGTTGGGAGACACGCTTGCAGCATGGCCGAAATAGTAACCGCCAGGCCCGTCCGTCGTCATCGCTTCGCGATCCCAGCCATAGATCGCCTTGAATGTGTTGCCCCCGACAAAGATATTTTCCGATGCGCTGACATATTTCGACAGCGTGGTAATTCCGCCGCCAGTCGCCTGCAGGTCGGCCGCAGTCACGAGATTGTTTTCGAATATGACCTGATGAGATCCCATCAGGGAGTAGCTGCCGTACCGTCCGTTGTTCAGGATATTGCCGGAGACGACCGCATTGGTCGCCTTGAAAAGACGGAGAGAATGGCCGGATCCGAGGATGTCGCAATCGGACACTTCGATTCGGTTCCCGCTCAGTCGAATGGTGTCGGGGACAGTGTCGGGAAAAGTCCGGTGGAAATCGTTCATTCGTTGAATGGTGGCTTCCGGATCCATCAGGCCGCGAAAAGCAGAGGCGCGAATGCGAACGCGTCTGATGGCAATGTCGGCCGCGTCCGGCGCCTGGGCGTCACGGAACACGAAGCCCCCGGAGATGATGTGCAGGTGATTGGAGGCGTAGATCGTCAGGTCTTCGATTGAAAACCGTGACGTCCCCTGGAGCAGCGCAGGCGGGGGACTGGAAAAATCCGGCCAGACGAGATTGACCAGATCAGTGCGTTCGCCCCTGATCCTGACACCAGGCGGAATAACGAGCATGTCCGAAACCAGATAACGGCCGCGCGGAAAATAGACCGTCCCGCCGCCAATTTGCCTCGCCGCATCGATGGCGGCGTTGATAGCGCGCGTGCTGTCCACCTTGCCGTCGCCGACCGCGCCGTAGGCGCGAACGTCGAAGGACTGGGCCGGCTCCGGATCGGGTGCGCGAACCATAACACTTCCCGCATCGACCCACTCGCTATCGCCTCCGTCTCCATTGGAGAGACGCAATCTGTACTGCCCCTGTGGCAATTGGTCCGGAACGCGAAATGCGCCCCGCCACATATCGCCTTTGGTCAACGGGGCTGCTATCGGCGCAGCTCCGCCGTCCGGCACGAACACGAGCCGGGCGCGCTCCGCTCGACGGATGATGTTGCGACCAAAGACCTGGATCCAGCCGGCGGGAGACACGGCTGCGCCGAGGTTTCCCTGCGCCCAGTATACGGTCGGCAGATTGATCCGGCCGACAAGTGATCCTTCTGCGTGAGCCAGAGTGAAACGGTAAATCCCGGGAGTGAATTCCTTCGGAATCACCAATTTCAATGACAACGGGTTGGCCTGCAGTACGGCAACGGACGTCTCTTCCTCCGCCGCCGATGTCGACCCCTGATCGTGAATCCGGGCGACCGTCGCCGACTTGATCTCGTTGAGATCGGATCCGGTGACCAGCACGGTTTCGTCGGGACCGACAGGGTCGTTGAACCAGAATATCGCCGGCTGCGCCCCCGCGTTTGCGATCCAGAGAAATTGAGACACCGCGAGAATGGCGATCCATCTACAAGTCATGTCTGCCACCTTTTGCCGGCGTTTCGGGATTTCGCGGGAGTGGAAACCGATCAGGGATCGATGGCGAGACCGGTGAGGCGACGGAGCTCGGCGCGGATCAGCTTTGGATCGTCGATATCCGCAATGGCGGCTTCCAGCTCCTGCACTTTCGCGCCGACCAGAAACCGGTACCAGAGGCCCTGCAGCCCGTGATAAACGAGGCCCTCCTTGCCGTCGAGAAATCCAAGCTGAAAGATCATGCGAAACAGGAAATAGGCCGGCGTGCTGACCTGATAGGGAATACGGTTGTAGACCTTTTCCTTGATCCAGCGCTTGATCTGCGCCTGCCGCGAGCCTTCTTCCTTGGCGAGATCGTCGCGGCTGAACAGGCGGCGGCGCTCATTGATGACGTCGATCGCCTCGCGCGTCGCATATTTGTTGTGCTTGTCGGTGAAGAAGGTGAGATCGTTGAGGTTGTGGTCGGCGAATCCTCCCTCGAATGTCACGTTGCGGCCACCCCACAGGATCATGTGCTCGTCCATCCAGCGGTCCTCGATGCGGCCGTGGCCGCGGCGCCAGATGCGCAGCAGCACCAGCGGATAACGACCGCCGTGGCGAATCCAGCGGCCGAGGAATATGTGTTTGCGCCTGAGGTTGATGCCGACGACATCGTCGGCGAGACGCGGCAGTTCATTGCGAATCCTGGCGGCGAGGTCGGCTTCGATCACCTCGTCGGCATCGAGCCGCATGATCCATGAGGCGGTGATCGGGGCATTGTCGAGCGCCCACTGGAACTGCTTGGCGTAGTTGATGAACTTATTCTGCAGCACGGTCGCGCCCTGGGCCCGCGCCAACTCGGCGGTTCGATCGCTCGAGAAGCTGTCGACCACAAAGACCTCGCTGGCGATGCCGGCGACCGAGGCGAGGGCACGCGAAACGTGCCGCTCTTCGTTGTAGGTCAGGATGATCACGGCAAGGCTCATATCCTACTCCTTGCCGTGATGATGCGAGCGCCGGGCGAATCCGGCAGATGCCACTGCGGCAAACCGCGCCGCGGATCTGCGCCGCGCGCGCCTACTTGACGTTGGGTGCCCCTTTGTCCGCGACATTGGGCTGATCCATGCGCTCGATCTTCGCCTCTGCGCGCACTTTATCGACGAGTTGGATCTGCGCCGCATTGGAGACCATCGTCGCGACCCGATCCCGAATTTTTTCGTACTCAATCGGTTTGCGCGTGCGCTGATCCTCGAGCTTGATGATATGCCAGCCGACCATCGTCTTGATGAGCGGCGACACCTCGCCTTTTTTCAACTTGAAAGCGGCGTCGGCGTATTCCTTGCCCATCATGCCCCGCACGCGCCAGTCGTAGTCGCCGCCTCTGGC
>Ga0073928_10006417_pt1 | contig 15853 bp, 7 predicted proteins | sample PaiPotPPA55metaG_FD_76969 | JGI IMG/M metagenome (GOLD analysis project Ga0073928, IMG submission 76969) | Iron sulfur acid spring bacterial and archeal communities from Banff, Canada, to study Microbial Dark Matter (Phase II) - Paint Pots PPA... ... | reverse complement strand
CTTGGAAATCCCGCAAAAAAACGCGGGATTTCCACATTCCCACAGCGACCACGACGTCTGGATTACGCTTACCCCAAAACCGAACCCCAAAACCTCAAAAGCCAAACCCCGGTAAAATTGAGGACCTCGTCAGATTCTCGTGTAGAGCGTGCAAACCTGAACTCGGACCAGAGCGTACCTGGTAACGTCAGTCTTCGCTTGGATCGCAAGTTGGTAGCGCGTCCCGGTTCGCATTTTCATGTCTGTCACCCCGAAGTATTCTGTTTCATTTCAATACTGTGATTCGCGTTTACCATGGTAAACAGCAATCCCGACCCGATCGTAACCCATACTGCAACATCCAGCGCCGGAGTCCACCCGCGATGAACTGCAATCGAGGCGGTCACTGTGGAGGAGACAACTCCGCCGATACTCCCCACGGTGTTCATCAGGGCGGAGAGCGATGCGGAATACCCAGGCGCCAGGTCGATGCACGATGCCCAGAAATTCGCCGCCGCGAACATGGTGAAACCCGCTGCCATGGCGATCATCGGCAGGGCAATCACGGTGAGGCTGAGATGGTTCCCTGTGTGCAATAACAAGGCTGCAACACCCATGCCAACCCAGACCGCGGCCAGGCGTCCCTTGCGACGGTCTGAGACGCGAGCGACACGGTCGGAAAACCATCCCCCGACCGGGGACAACACCGCCATCGCCAGAAAAGGCGTCGAGGTCCAGGCCGCCGCGTGCATAAGGTCCAATCCGCGCATTTTCACGGCATAGAAATAGAACCAGTTGTAATAAACGTAAAATGCGTAGCCCTGAAAGCCGTAGCCCAGAATTAAGGCCCACACGGATACGCTAGAAAACATTGTCATCCAGGGGACCTTCGTCGCAACTCGCTGCGGCCGTCCGTTGGCTGTCTCCCATCCTGGATGAATAGTCCGCAGCTCTTGCTCGTTCACGCGCGGATTATCTTCCGGCCAGTCGGTCGCGTACCGCTGCCACAGCGCAACCACGACGAAGGCGAGTGCCGCGGAAATTGCGAACGAGACTCGCCAGCCCCAGTGAACCATGGTCCACGCAATGGCGATGGGAGTTAGCGTTCCACCCAGGCCCAAGCCGCACACCTGCAAACCGCTGGCGAATCCGCGTTCGCGCAGCGCAGTCCACGATGCTATGACGCGAGTTACGTTGGAAGAGACCGCCGCTTCGCCCACCCCGGTCAGGAAGCGCACGATTCGAAAGATCGCGAGAGCACCGATCCCCGTTGCTCCCGCAAATCTGGGTGCAAACACCATCGCTCCGGATCCGACCGCGAAGCAGAAGATGGATGCTGTCAAGGTTCTACGTGGGCCGATGCGATCGCAAGCATATCCCCAGGGAATCTGAAACAGCCCATATCCCCAGAGAAAAGCACTGAACACACGTCCCATGGAAATCGTACTGAAGGAAAACTCCTCTTCAATGTATTTCCCTGCGATGCTCAGGTTGAGGCGATTGAGCGCAGTGACGGCCATGATGGCCATGACAATGCTCATTACTACCCAGCGGACGTGCGTGCCCACGACGGCTTCGTCTAAGCAGTCGGATTCACCAGTTGGCTCGTGCAAGCGGCTTTTCATAACGGATGGCGCCTGCTCCCTTCCGGGCGATTCATTGTTGTTTAGACCGCCATCGCAACTGCGACCCTTGGCCCTGCGTCTCTACGTCTGGACTGCCGACGAGAGTGTTAGAAGCGGGAGACCGAAACCTCGTTAGGCCTCGCGTTATTTGGCTGCTAGAAAATTACTTTCAACCCCAGCTGAATCTGTCGCGAGGTTGTCGAAGTCTGGTTCAAAGCCGTAGGTAGCGAGCTACCGTTGAAGTCGTAAACCGAGTTGTTCTGGCCGAATGTGTTCAAGAAACCCGGTGACAGGAAGTTGGTGTGATTCAGAATGTTAAAAAATTCTGCTCGGAACTGGATGTTGAACGCTTCGGAAATACTTGGGATGCGCGTGTTCTTGAAAATCGAGAAGTCCACCGTGGTAAGCCGGGGCCCATAGAATTGATTGCGACGGGTATTGCCCAGAATGTTGGAACAGAACTGAGTGCCCGTAGGCGCCGATACAGGCGAGGACGGGTAGGAATTCGGCGCACAACCATAAGGGTTTGCTGCAGTTGCCACAGTCAATGAGGCAGGCGCCGTCGGTGGCGTAAAGCAATTTGTATTCAAGTAATTGATGCCGCCGTGAATCGGGTTACACCCGGGTGTCAGGCTGGCAAAATCCATGGAGAAATCGCCGTTGAAACCCGTGCCTAAAGGATCGTTGCCGTCGCCGACTGTGGCGGTGAACGGTGCTCCGCTGTACGCGGAAACGATGGTTCCCAATTCCCAACCGCCGGTTATGGTCGATAGCAAGCGGGAGCCAGGCTTCATCGACGGAAGGTCCCACATCAGAGTACCGGAAAGCACGTCCCGAATATCAAAGTCGCACGGTCCTAGTCTCGCGGACTTGAGTAGCAACAAAGGTACAGCAATCGAATTGAGGAACGTATCTCCGGTCACTGGGGCAGAGCTCAAGTCCTGGCATTTCCCCAACGTGTAAGAAATCTGACCCTGAACCCCTTGGCTGAGGCTTTTCTTCAGTTGCGTCTGCAAAGCGTTATACGAAGCTGCACCGTCGTAGAGCACGGGACGAATGCCGGATCCGCCCCCCCAGCTTGGATCAATGCGAGTGCCGGTTTGCTGATTGGCGCAGGTGTTACCCGCACTCAACAGCGACGGATTGCAGGGAAAAACTAATCCAACCCCGCTCACTGCCGTCGGCTGAACTAGGTTGATGTCGTCGGCCGCGGCTGAAGTGTGCAGGGACCGCGATCCTACATAGCCGACCAGGAGCAGGTAGCCAGGCGCGAGTTGGCGCTGAACGTTCGCGTTCCAGTTCATGACATACGGCCGTTTCGGATAAGCATCAATGAAGCGGTTCCGAATCTTCTGTTCATTGAAGTTGACGCTGTTGCTGATGCCAGCGCCCAGCGTAGCGCCCGGAGCTGCACCAATAATCTGGAAAGGAGCGGTGGCGGCCGTGTTCAGCCCGAACTCATAGGGAAGGGGCAGCACGTCGAACATTCCGAAGCCGGCGCGCACCGAGGTTTTCCCATCCTTAAATGGATCCCACTCCAGCCCAAGACGAGGTTCGAAATCTTTGGTGGTTGGGTTCTGCAGAAGCGGACTGTTTACGCCGACGGGACCGCAAGCGGTGGGACTCGAGAGGCAATTCGATAGGCTGGTTATTTCCTGGAACCCGGCCGAGGCCACGGTGTAGCCATTCACGGTATAGCCCGGGATCGTGTTTGCGTCCGTTGGTTTGCTCGTCGCCTCATACCGCAGTCCCATGTTGAACGTAAGATTCGACTTGGCATGCCAATCGTCTTGTATGTATCCGGCGAAGAGTTTCTCGCGCAATCCCACTTCGTGGGATCCGCCAGGCGCCAACGCATTGAGTTGATCGCCTTGGTTGGTAAGAAAGTCGGCAAGGCTGCCGTATGTGTTCATTCTGCCATTCGGGCTTAACTGTTCGAGAACGTTGTACTGCATGTACTCAAAGGCAAAGCCGAACTTAATGGAGTGTGTGCCTTTGGTGAGGAAAGCGTCATCGGCAGCCTGCAACGAGTTCCACGCGTGCGTGAAGCGGTTAAATCCGCCTAAACCGTACGCCGTTGTGAGCCCGGGCACGGGAATCTCGGGAGGAGCGGCGGCTCCGGGCGCGACGGCGAGCGCGGCATCTTTGGATACGGCATCGCCCGACACCGGGTTGTTGATCTTTCCCAGGGCTCGGTTCATGCCGAGGCGGACGGTGTTCACTAACGATGGATTGAAGATATGCGTCTCTTCGAAACTGCCCATCTGTCGGCGCGAGAACACCTGGTGTACTGTGTTCGCCAACGGATCGGCTTGCGATTGTGGGCCGGAGTCGAAGAAGTAGCTGCCGGTCAGGCTGTCGGAATTTGAGATCCGATGATCGAACCGGGTAATGAAGTTGTTCTCGTTGGCAATGGTGGCCACGTTCACATTGAAAGTCTGGATTCCAAGGCCGTTAACCGTATCGACGATTTTGTCGGGTGCACTGGTAGGCGCCACCGGCCACAAGGCCAGATATGGCTGAATCGCAGGAACGGCAGAGGCGCGTGAGGCTGCGTCCGGCACATTGATGGTTCCAGAAGCCTGCTGGCTCTGGCGGAATCCCTCATAGGAAGCGAAGATGAAAGTTCGGTCTTTCACAATTGGGGCGCCGGCGGAACCTCCAAACTGGATGCGGCGGAAGGGGGCAATCGTCGGTCCGTCAAAATAGTTTCGGGCGTCGAAAATACTATCGCGGTCGAAGAAGAATGCGGTTCCGTGTACCTCGTTGGTGCCTGATTTGGTAATCGCATTGATAATCGCACCGGATGTTCGCCCGTATTCCGCAGTGTAGCCCGTGGTAATAACTGAGAATTCCTGGACTGCATCTACTCCCAGATTCAGTCCCGTGGAGCCGCCGGGGGCCGCGTTGGTGTAGTCGTTAATGCTCACGCCGTTGAGACGGTAGCTGTTTTCGTTGGGACGGTGACCCGAGTCGCTCAACTGGTTTCCAAAGCCACGATTTCCCTTGTTGGCATTGAACGACGTCGTGGCCTGGTTTGGGATGTTGACGACGCCCGGCTCCAGGGTTGCCAAACTCGTCCAGTCGCGACCGTTCAGCGGCAGTTCGCGGACGGTTTTGGAATCTACGGTCGAACTGACCGCCGACGACGAGGTTTGCACGTCCGGCGGGGTGCTCATCACTTGGACCGTTTCACTTACCTCCCCCGGCTTCAGCGCGATGTTGAGGGACTGTTGCGCGCCGACTGTGAGAATGATTCCTTTCTGCACCGCTGTCGAGAATCCCTTACTAGACGCAGATACTTCGTAAGATCCAGGCAAGAGATTGGGGGCTGAGTAGAAGCCGTCGCCATTCGAGGTAGACTCGCGAACCTCTCCGGTGCCGAGGTTCTTGATCGAGACTTTGGCGGTGGCGATCGTCGCCCCGGACAGGTCGGTGACCGTGCCAGAAAGAGTGGCACCCGCGACCTGCGCTTGGGGTTGCGCCGACCAGAACACGCCGACAAAAAGTACGAGCACCCAGCACGTCCTGCAACGTACCACTGCTCCCAATCTGTCTTGGATTGTCATAGTATCCTCGCTTCGCGGCTAGGAAGGAATTTGTGGCGCTTTTTGCAAAGTGCTGCTCGAGTTCTTGCAACCACCTTGCTCGGCGCCCCACAGGCACTGAGCATTCAGAAGCGCACTCAAGCGAGCCCGGTCACTTTGCCCACTGCGAGGCTTCCGGCGCAATCCTTGAACAGTCCGATGCGGGACCTTTCCACATCACCGTGCTTCTATCTGAAAATAAAGAAGATGCTACTTTCTCTCTCCGATTTTGACGTTGAGAGTTGTAAGGGGATATACTCGCCGACGGCACTTTCGGCCCCATGGGTACTCCTGCCCACGTCGTTAGGATTCTCCATTTCGGTGTTTTTGAGGTAGACCTCAAGGCCTGCGAAATCCGTAAGCACGGGGTCCGGCTCAAACTCTCCGAACAGCCTTTTCAAGTCCTCGCCGTACTTCTCGAGAGCCCGGGCGAGATTGTCACCCGAGACGACTTGCGCAGCCGGCTTTGGCCCGGTGACACATTCGTCGATTTTGACCACGGACTGAACAACGCCGTGATGCGGCTCAGGGAAGTCTTGGGCGATTCTTCCGAAAACCCCCGATTCGTGGAAACAATCCCGCGGCGTGGGTATCGGTTTATTGCGCCGGTTGCGGGTCACTTTCCCTCGGGAAAGTTCCAGAGTCAGATAGGGAATGGGCTCGCTCCCGTCCCGGTGGAGGAGCCGGACAGCGCTGAACCGCTGCCGGAGGATGATCGCTCGGAGCCAGCAGGTCGGCGACGGCAGCCTACCGCGCGTTTTCTGATTGTCGGCACCGCGATCCTATTAGCCTGCGTTGTAGGTGCGACCGTGCTCTACCGTTACCACAGGGCGGGCGCCAGTGAGATACTTCCACCGCACAACAAGTCGCTTGTCGTGTTGCCGCTGGAGAATCTTTCCGGAGATAAGGATCAGGAATACTTCGCTGATGGCATGACGGACGACTTGATTGCCAATCTGGCGAAGATTCATTCTTTGCGAGTGATTTCGCGCTCGACCGCGATGACCTATAAGGCCACGCACAAGCCCCTGTCGCAGATCGCGAGTGAACTGAACGTTGACGCGGTCGTCGAGGGCACGGTTCTTCGAGTCGGGGATCGCGTCCGAATCACGGCAGAACTAGTGCAGGTGTCGACCGACCGCCATCTATGGGCCGACACTTACGAAAGCCAGTTGGGCGATATCCTGGCGCTGCAGAATCGTGTTTCTTCCGCCATTGTCAACGAAATCCGAATCAATCTAACGCCTGAGGACCAGAAACGGCTCGCCAAGAACCCCGCAGTAGCGCCAGAGGCCTACGAGAACTATCTCAAGGGGCGCTATTATTGGGACAAGAGATCGGATGAGAACCTGACCAGAGCCATCGGATACTTCGAAGACGCCACGCGTCAGGCCCCAAATTATTCGCTCGCATATGCTGGCCTTGCCGATTGCTATGCTATTATCAGCGCCGAAATTTTCGGGACCATGTCAGCGGAGCAAGCGGCTCCGAAAGCCAAAGCTGCTGCCCTGAGGGCTCTTGAACTCGATCCCACTCTGGCGGAAGCGGAAACTTCGCTTGCTACGGTGAGTTTTAACTACGATTGGGATTGGGGTGCCGCCGCGGCTGGCTTCGCCAAGGCGATTAAAGATAATCCGAGTTATGCGACCGCTTACCAGAGATATTCACTTTACTTGATGGCGATGGGTCGGCCTGACGATAGCGTCGAGCAGATCAACAAAGCGCGAGAACTCGATCCGCTCTCCATCAGCATCAACTTCAGCCTGGGATGGCGGTTCTACATGGCACGACAGTACGACCGGGCCATCCAGCAGCTTCGCGACACTCTTGAAATGGATCCGTCCTACGAACTGCCGCATCTGGTTCTCGGTATGTCGTATGCAAAGAAGGGCGATTTTGGTCTCGCTATTCCAGAATTGCGCAAAGCGGTCGAGCTGTCTCACGGAACGCCGCTCATGACCTCGGCCTTGGCGAACGCTTACGCCCGCTCGGGAAACGTGGCGGAGGCCCAGAGACTTCTTGCAGAGCTTTCTTCGGAGTCGAAACAACAGTACGTCTCTCCGTACTACTTCGCGGTTGTATACGTGGGTCTGGGGAAACCTGAAGAAGCCATCGATTGGCTAGAGAAGGCTTTCTCTGACCGATCCAATGGTCTGGTGTTTCTGAAGGCGGAGCCCGGACTCGACGACCTGCGTTCAAACCCGCGTTTTGTCGCCCTACAACAGAAGCTTAACTTTCCAAAATGATGCTTCCGCTAGAGAAAGGCAAGTGGTCCACTTCATCCTCTTCCGCCGGGCAGAAGGACAGAAACGGGCGTCGCGGTGCTTCGCAAATTCCCATGCGCCCCGAACCTCGGCTCGCGTCCATTGCCTCTGTCGCTAGCTGTTGTTGCCGTTCGTGATTCTGTACCTACCCTTCAGCACAAGCTCCACTCCTCCGACAGGTGCGTTGCTCGAACGCTTACCCTTACCCTGCAAGACCATTTTGAAGTGCTTGTCCCCTACGGATATGAGAACGATTGCGGAGGCTTCGGCGACGTGATCTTGAACGTGAAAACCCGCCCGATCACGGTTGAACGCAACGATCGCTTCGAAGATTACACACCCTCGAGCTACGAGGTTTAGCCATGGCCCATCGTTCACGCACGCAGAAAGCAGTGCCAGGAAATTCGGCGGCAAGGCTGAGGATTATCTTGCCACTCACCCTTGGTTCGACGAATCAAAGGCCTTTTTCACCAACTTCCGCCACCGCGCAGCTGCCGCAAATCGCAATCCGAAGATAAAAGTACCCAAAAACGGAATGCCGAATGGTCAAGGCCAGATTTATCCCCGCTAGCTTCTGGTTAGGTCGTGATCCCGAAGTAATCGCGATCTGGCTACTCGACTATGCCTGCATACCGAGCGATTCGTTGCGCACCGGCGAAGATGCTCACCGTCCCGGTTCTCGCTGCAGTGGGCTGTCGGGAGCTGTTGAAGGTTCTTCGTCACCGGGATTTTCAAGATAGTTTCGTAAATTAGTAGGAGCGGACCAAATCTATAGAAAGTCACAGCGTTGCTTGCGAAGCAAGCGTCGGCGGATTTCAGTGGAAGCTGACAAACACGATAATTCAAGAGCGAAAAGCTGCCATCCTGACCGGGCATAATTGTTTTTAACTAGCTACGATCCAATCGGATACAAGGGAAGGAAGAGATCACATCCAGATGCATTGACACACCAGTTCTTTGGGATCACAGTTCGCCGGATATAGAGGTGGCGCTCGCGGATTGCCGCCCGAGTGTGGCGCTTGAAATCTTGAAATGACGGTTGAGGCGGTCAAGGTCCGGCGCGGCAAGGAGTGATCGTGAAAGTCAACGGCAACGTGGCTGGTCTGCTCCTGGTTCTGGTGTCAGTGCTCTCCGTGACTGCAACAAGCTACGGACAGTACCACGTCAACGGCACGATCACCGGGACAATTGCGGATTCTTCGGGTGCAGTGGTCTCGGGCGCTAAGGTAACGGTGGCCGATCCAGCCACCAGCGTTAGGCAGTCGACGACGACGAATCAAGCTGGCGTGTATCTGTTTACGGATATGCCGCCCGCCTCTTACACGGTGACCGTGACGAAGGAAGGATTCAAGACCTGCCAAGGCACTGGTGTGCTCTTGCAAGCTTCGGACACGCGAACTTTTTCATGTCCCATGCAAGTCGGCAATGTAGCGGAAACCCTTACCGTGCAGGCCGATGCGTTGCAGGTGGAGACGGACACATCTCAACTGAATGGCGTCATCAATTCCACTCAGATCGAGCAACTTCCTGACAATGGCCGGAATTTCGCAAACTTCCTCGCCCTGCAACCCGGCGTGGCCGGAATTGGCTTCGACAGCTTCAATTCCATGAATATCTTCGCTACGCAGGGCGTGTCCGCTAACGGTTTGCGCGACAGCGATAACAACATCTTGATTGAAGGCGTGTCGTCGCAGCGGACACGCGATAACGCGGCAACGACCGCAGCGCCGGCGATCGACGCAATCCAAGAAATTAACGTTGTTTCAACAGGATACATGCCAGAATATTCGCGCGGTGCGGGCGCCCAAGTTGTAGTCCAGTTGAAGTCGGGCACAGATAGATACCATGGCAGCCTGTACGAATACAACCAGAACACGGCTTACGATTCGGCCGCTAATTCTGCCGTAGGCACGCAAGGGAACAAAGCTGGCACCATAAACTGGAACAACTTTGGCGGCACGTTTGGCGGGCCGGTGCCCGGCACTCACAAGAAGCTCTTCTTCTTCTACTCCGAAGACATTACGCGGCAGCCAGGAGCCAGTCCAAACAACGTGCATGTGCCCTCGGCGCTGGCTCACCAGGGGAACTTCAGCGAATATTGTGCCGCCGCGATCGCTTGCCCTGCTGTTCCCGCGTTTTTGGACGGTCAGTCGGATCCAAATACCGGGCAGACTCTTGTCAAGGGTCAGCCCTTCCCGAACAACACAATTGCTAAGCAGTTTTGGAGTACCAACGGTGGCGCATTTATGGGCGTGTATCCCATGCCGAATCTGGCCGGCGGGACGGTCGCCAACGGACAAAACAACTACTACTACCTGTCCCCAAACCCCAACAAGAATCACACTGAAAGCTTGAAGGTCGACTACATCATCGACAAATGGAAGTCACACCTGGCGGTCTCCCTGCGCCATTACCGAACCGACTCGTTCTCCGACAATTTCGGGGGAAGCCCGCAGCTGCTCAACTGGAACATTCAAGAACCGGAACGCGGGGCCACGATCGATTTTGCGACTACATTCAGCCCAACTTTGGTAAACGACCTCACGATCGGCTCAACCGAAGATATCGTGCACGTCGCATTGCTGCCGGGGCCTTTAGGTAACGGGTTGAATCGTTCTGCGTTTGGCATCACTTTTCCCTATATTTTTGGAGATGCCAGCAAGGACGTGCCGGGCAAAACCCCCACGATCTCTTGGGGAGGTCCCAACAGTAACATCGACACCTTCAACACTAACACTGACGCGTACCCTTCCCACAGTGTCGGAAAAATCTTCCAGTTTTCCGACACGTTGACGAAGACTTATGGCAAGCACATCTTAAAGTTTGGGGTCTGGGTCGAACAGGACGGCGAAAACGACGATGATCAGTTGATCATCGGCGGACAAAACCTGAATGGTACGTTCACATTCAATGCGACGAACGACCCGCACTCGACCGGCCTCCCACTGGCAGACATGCTCCTGGGTGCGTCCCAGAACTACGCCGAATATGGCTACCGGAACTTGACCCCGTGGGTCGCGTGGCAGCAGGGCTACTTTGGACAAGACTCGTGGAAAGTCACTCCCCGCCTGACCATCGAAGGCGGTCTACGCTGGGACTATTTCCCGAACTACCACGCTCGCTGGTGCAATTTCTCGATGTTTGATCCGTTGAACTATTCCACAGCCGCTGGGAAGCAACAGACGATCGACCCCGCCACTGGCCAAATCAACGGCGGCAATTACTACAACGGGATCGCCGCACCTTGCAACCAGGTCCCCAGCAGTGGTTACGGGCACTTTGGCGTGTTGGGGGAGGGATTCAATTCGAGCACGGCAAGCACTCTGAACCAGGAACTGATGAGCGTCGGTGTGTTAGGACATTTCTCGCCGACCATCATTCCAAACCATCACAATGCTTTTCAACCGCGGCTGGGCTTCGCCTGGGACCCGATCGGCGATGCCAAAACAACGATTCGCGGCAGCGTGGGAATCTTCTTCAACCACGAGACGCTTAGCGATCAAATCCAAATGGGCAGAAATGTGCCTTTTCAAACGAATGCGGCGCCCAATAACGTCAACGTAGATTGTCCTGGCGTTGCCCAAAACGTCTCGCAACCCGGATCCTTTGGTTGTGCGGGAGGAGGGTCAGTGTTTACGCCGGGTGCCCTGGTGGTTCCAAGTCCGACAAGTGAGCAGCTTCCCATCCCGATCACCGGACAGGACATAAAGAGCCCACTGCCCGTCGTTTATAGCTTTCACTTCGGGGTTCAGCACATGTTCCCACAGAATACGCTGGTCGAGATCGGATATGTGGGCACCCAAGGGCGCCACTTCTCCGTACTCGAAAACTTGAACGAACTGCAGACAGGAACATTTGGAAACTGTACTTTAGGGGGAGGGGCGGTAAGTGCCACCAATCCTGCCCTTTGCGCGCCTGGTTCTCCTTACTTGTACAACAGCGCTTCCACCCAAGTTGCGAGCATTGTTCCCTACCCGGGCTTTTCCAACAGCAGCTTTACCTACCAAATCAACAACGGAAGCTCGGGCTATAACGCATTGCAGGCCAGCGTACGGCGCAGCATGACTAAGAACCTGATGTTTACTGCCGTATACACCTATGCTAATGCTCACGACATCGGCTCGGAGCTGCAGTCGTCCATCATTGATCACTACAACCCGGCCTATAATCGCGGGAATCCGGACTGGTTGCAGCATCACAACTTCACGATGAGTTACGTATATAGCCTTCCTTTCTATAAGAACCAGCACAGCTTCCTTGGCGCCGTGGCCGGGGGATGGGAAGTGAGCGGCGTATTCATCATGCGAAGTGGCAGTACCGGTGGTCCTAATGGACAGTTCACCGTGACTGACGCCGGCGAAGACTTGGCGGGATTAGGTGTGGACAACGGCGAACATGCCCAGCTCGTTTCCGGCTGCAATCCAAACAGCGGCCCTCGAAAGATAACCGAGTTTTTTAACACCGCATGCTTTACGCTGCCCGCTCCGGGGACTTTGGGAAACGCTCCGAGAAACTTGATCTTCGGCCCGCGGTTCTGGATTTTGGACATGGGCTTGCACAAAAACGGCCGGATCATAGGAGAGAAGCTCCAATATCAATTTCGGGCGGAGGCTTTCAACGTGCTAAACCATCCGATTCCGAACCAGCTTGATTCGGGAATCACCGACGGCACTTTTGGGGCCGTAACCAGCGTCTATAACAATAACGGTGACCAGCGAGTGATGCAGCTCGGGCTCAGATTGGTTTTCTAGCGCCCAAGAGTGCGAGGGGGCGTGTGGGCGCGCCCCCTCGCTGCATTTGGGGCCATGGACGGGCGCTTGCGGGTCTCGTCCTTCTGACATCGGACTTCTTGAAACCCATGCAACAGGTTTCCTTCACGGACAACAGCGGATAAGATGCTGCCATGTTCGTTCACCCGGGCTTCCAGAGCAGATGGGCCGATCATTGGGTGCCGTTGAGCGTCACCCTTCTTTTGTGGTTTTTGCTAATGACGGAGATCTCTCCGTTGGCGGCGCAGGCGATCGAGGAGAATGGTCACACCGAGCGTCGGAGCCCGGAGCAGTTGAGAACCACTGCAGAATCTTATGAGAATTTCCTGCGCGGACCGTTAGCTCCTGGGACTCCTCCTTGGAAAATAGTCGAGACCCGAGCGCAACTAGGCGCCGTGTATTTCTTGCTTCATCGTTACCGCGAATCTCTCGACGTGCTCAGACCTCTCCTCTGCGAGCAGCAGACCTCGAACGTATCAGAAGCGGAGCCAGTGGAAAGTTCAAAAGATGTTTCTCTACAGGCTCAATCCTGGCTCGTGAGCGGCCTTGACCATTTGGAGCTGAACGAGGCTACTGATGCGATAGGGGCGTTGCGGCACGCTTTGGCCATGCAGCCTGAGAACGCAAATGCGCGACTGGCTCTGGGGGACGCGCTTGCGCGCAGCGGCCGGATGGGGGACGCAGCGAACGAGTATGCCGCACAGACCAAACTTACTCCCTCACTGCCGGATGCGTGGTACAAGCTCGGCCTGGCAGACAGTCAGCTCTCCGTTGAGGTATCTCGGTCGAAGGTGAAGGAAGTCGACAGAAGCATTACTCAACAGCTCAGTGCGGAAGAGCTAATGGCTAAGGGAGACAACCTGAATGCGGCTCGAGTTCTCTTTCGCTTGCTCCGCCAGGCCCCCAGCCAGCCGGAAGTTCATGGCGAACTGGGCACGACGCTGCTGGCTCTCGGGTATGCGAAGGCAGCGGAGGATCACTTCCAGCAAGAAATAGCCAAGGACCCGGACTCCCCGCGGTCTCACGTTGGTTTGGCTGAGACCGCTGCCCTTCGAGGTGATTGGGCGGAGGTGAACGGGCAATTGGGATATCTGAGCAGATCACAGCCGCGTGAATTGACGCGCCTTCTGGAATTTCCTCCTGCTGGCTTGATTCTTCAAGCGTGGAACGGAGGCCAGATGAAGCCAAGTGAGGATTTCGCTCAATCAGCCGCGGGAATACTTTGGAAAAGTTGGCTCACCGATTCAGGTGTCAGCGCGCGAATCTCCCCGAAAGGAGACGGAGAATCTCAAAACACATGCAGCGGCAGCACCTCCAGCGCCATGGCGAAGCCGGGGACCTGGCTTAGCCAACAATGCTATGAAAGTTTGGTGCGCCGGCTGAGTCTGAAGAAAGCGCTCTCTGCGGCCATGAAAGCGAAGTTGGCGGAAGCCAATTTTCGGTTAGGACAGTATGATGGCGCACTTCGCGCCGCCGAACTCTTGCACGATACCGACCCGCGTAGCGGGTGGGGCATTTATTGGCTGAGCAAGAGTCATGACGCGATCGCGGAGGACTGCTTCCTCAAAGTCGGTTCTCTGAATCCTGATTCTGCGCGCGTGCACCAGATGCTGGGGGAACATTACGCCAAATTGTCTGAGTATCCCAAGGCAAAGTCAGAATACTTGAGCGCCCTCCGATTAGCCCCAGACTTGCCGGACCTTCACCTGGGACTGGGAACGGTGCTGTCGCGAACTGGCGAGTGGGCGGAGGCTGAAAGGGAGCTGAAGACGACACTCCAATTGGCCCCGGAGTCGGACTTTGGGCACTACCAACTCGGCCACGCGTACCTACAACAGAGCCTGTGGCGGCAGGCGATCGAACAATTGCGAAGGATCTCCGCTTCTTCGACGGTGTTGCTAAGCGCGCGGCTTGATTTGGCCAAAGCAGAATCGCAAACCGGTCAGATCACTGAAGCCATCCAGGATTTGTTGTCGGTTGCTGCGCTCGACCAGGACGGCGAGGTCTACTTTGATCTGGCCGCTGATTATCGCAAACTGGACGATCAGCCGCGTGCTCATGAAGCACTAGCCACCTTTAAGAAGTTGCGCGCGGCGTCACTTCAGACCGATGGAGACGAATTAAGCGCCCTCGAAAAAGAGCAAACCAGCACGCTCCCCGAATCACCCCAAAGATGAAGCTTGAGTATTCAAAATCGGGCGGCCCGCTCAATCGCCGCAGCTTCTTGCGGCAGTGTGCGAGCGCCCCATGTTTTCTGATCCCTCTTTTCCGTAACGGAAAGCTCGGGCAACCGGTTCTGGCTCCGAGTCCGTGGTTCGTCGACATCGCAAACAAAGCCGGCCTTGCGCCGTTTCGAAATGTTTGTGGCAGTGCCGCCAAGGATTATCTTGTGGAAACGCTGGGCAGCGGAGTGGCCCTTTTCGATTACAACAATGACGGCTTGCTGGACGTTTTTTTGGTAAACGGCTCTTCGTTTGAAATCCTGGGGAATCCGAATTTGCCTCGGTCGTCCAGCAGGCTGTTTCGAAATAATGGTGACGGCACGTTTACGGATGTGACTAAAGAGAGCGGATTGATCAATGAGGGATGGGGCGTCGGGGTGACGGTTGGTGACTACGATAACGACGGTTACCGCGATGTATTCATCACCAATTTTGGAACCAATGCGCTATTTCATAACAATGGCAACGGAACATTCACGAACGTCACCAAAGACGCGGGAGTCGAAGGCGGGAATTGGAGCACTGGTTGTGCCTGGGGAGATTACGACAGGGATGGACGACTGGATTTGTATGTCGCTCGATACGTCGATTTTGAAAAAGGGCGAATACCGACGCCGGGCGCAAACACTTATTGCAATTATCGCGGTGTGCCTGTGGCCTGCGGTCCGCGCGGTTTGCCAGGCCTTCCGGACCTTCTCTATCACAATGAAGGAAATGGGAAATTTCGTGAAGTCAATGCCGACACGGGGGTTCGCGACACAATTCGCGGATACGGGCTGGGCGTGGTCTGGTTCGACTTCGACAACGACGGTTGGCCGGACATCTTTGTGGCCAACGATTCGATGCCGAACTTTCTTTGGCACAACAAGCGCAACGGAACGTTCGAGGAAGTTGCGATCGAGGCGGGCTGTGCACTAAGCGGGGATGGGCGGGCACAGTCGAATATGGGCATCGCCGTCGGAGATTACGACAACGATGGCTGGCTGGACCTTTTCGTCACACATTTCTCAGAGGACTACAACACCCTCTATCACAATGGCCACGGCCAGTTCGAGGACGTTACTTATCGGGCAGGCCTCGGTACAGTCAGCTACAGACAGCTGGCCTGGGGCGGGGGTTTCGTCGATTTCGACAATGACGGGTGGAAGGAACTTTTCGTCGCGAACGGTCACATTTATCCGCAGGCGGACCAGGCGGGCAATAGCTACTTGCAGGAGAGCCAGTTTTTCCGGAATCTACATGACGGGCGATTCTCGCTGGTGCCGCGTCAAGAAAGTGGCTTCGTTAACGCACGCAGCAGCCGCGGAGCCGCCTTTGGAGACTTGTTGGGGGACGGTCGAATGGACATTGTCGTAAATAACATTGATAGTGAGCCGTTTCTGTACGAGTTCGCCAAAGCGCGATCAG
>Ga0073928_10006416_pt1 | contig 15853 bp, 14 predicted proteins | sample PaiPotPPA55metaG_FD_76969 | JGI IMG/M metagenome (GOLD analysis project Ga0073928, IMG submission 76969) | Iron sulfur acid spring bacterial and archeal communities from Banff, Canada, to study Microbial Dark Matter (Phase II) - Paint Pots PPA... ... | reverse complement strand
TGCCGTCGTCTTGGAGCACGGCCGTACCGCCGGGTGCGTAGTTAGGACCCATGGCGCCGATGTTGCAGACGACGTTGCCGTTTGCGTCCTGGAGGCTGATGTACCCCTGCGACGACCAGTCCAGTTGCGTCACCGGATTTGTACCAGGGGTGAGTTGGTAATAGGCGGTGCCGCTGGCCCAAAGCGCCTTGCCTTCGGTCCCGTTGCTGTTGCGCGCGTAGATCACCAGGTTTCCGTCGGATTGGAAGTTGAGGATGATGGAGCTGGAATTCCAGGTGTGGGGGCCCGGCCCGCCGGCGAGCCAGTTGGGCTGCGAATACGTGAAGTAGGCGCAGATGGTGTCCGCGTAGGCGTTGCCGACCGCGAGAACAGTCGCGGCTGCGGTGACACCGCAGACGGCGACGGCTCGCGCGAACTTGCTGCGTCCCAGGAGTGTCCTCACAAGAACCGGTCCTTTCGAGTCGGGGTTGTTGTCTCGCCGCGTCGAGTCTCGACGCGGCGCCGCAGGCGAACACTGCGGCAAATCATGGCAAGGACCGGTGACGTCTCAGCGACGTCGCGTCAGGCCGTGCGGCTCGGTCATCGTCGGCGGTCTCGAGCGTGACGGATTCTCGGCGAGTCCTCGCACCGGGCGTCAGCAGAACGGGCCGACACTCACATTTCCGCTGATCGGAAGGCTCGGCGCAGCGATCGTGATCGTCGCGTCCGCATCGATGCAGCGTCCCGCGCCGGGCACGGAGACCGGACCCGCATAGTACTTGTAGTAGTTGTTGTCGCTCTTGTCGTTGTACGGATTGCCTACTTCGAAGATGTCCACTGACATCCACTTCGAGGTGCCCCAGTCGCCGGAGGCGGAGTTGAGGACGGCGCAGTTCTCGCCCGTGCTCGAGTCCCAGTAAACGTTGAGGTAGCCCAGCACCGTTCCGTCGGCGTTCCCCTGGGTCTCGACGACATTGCTCGCGCTGATCAACTGGCCGACGCAGTTACCGCCGGACGAGGTCGCCGATGCCGCCGGAGCGGCGACGACCACCGCGCCACAGGTCGAGAGGACCGCTGCGATTGCCGTTGATGCTCTGATGAACTTCATGAATGCGACTCCCAAGAGGGTCTCGAACGGACGGTTCGGGTGGGCGCCCTAGCAGACCTCTGAGGAATAGGCGGCGTGGCTGTCGGAGTAGATTCCGTCGGGGCCCCAGCCCTGGGCTTTAGTGCAGTCGTTGACCGTGTTCGTACCGAAGGACCAAACTTCGACCGGGTTGGTCCCGCCGCAGTTGAAACCATCCGTCGCACCGGTGTTCAGATCGGTGACGTCGGCGCAGACCGACCAACTGCTGTGCGTGTCGCGCCAGCCCTGCCACACGTAGACGTAGCCCCAGTTCTGGCCACAGCCGACGAACTGCTTGACCGAGGCGAAGGTCTGGCCGTCAACGACCACGTAGCCGGTCGAGCCGATCTGCACCGTGCTGGAACAGCCGGGCGCCGACTCCGCGTGTGCCGAGCCGGTGATGAACAGTACTGCGGGCCCACTGAGCGCGAGCGCCGTGAGGGCGCGGACCGCGCGACGCGGGCGGTGATCGTTCTTTCCAGCGCATGACTGCCTGAACTCCAAGTCTAAAGATGGAAAATGCGTGGGCTGATTTATTCATCGGCACGCAGTTCGCCCTTTGATGTGCCGGGCATGCGGCGATCCCGACGGCGGCGTGCACACCTGATTCTGCGCCACACCTCTTGGCGTTCAGATAGCATCCTGATAACATCCCGATCACCTCGCTGCGGGCGAGCGTATGGCTGGGTATCCGGGGGCGGGCCGTGGAGTTCGGAGTGCTGGGCCCGACCCTGGTGCGGGCGGGCGGGCGCGACATCGTTGTACGGGGCACCCGGCTTCGCACGCTGCTCGCCGTCCTGCTTGTGCACGCGAATCAGACCGTTCCCACCGACCGATTGGCCGAGGCAGTGTGGGATGCAGGCTCCCAGGCCGGCCGTCGCGGCAACCTGCCCAGCTATGTGATGCGCCTTCGTCGTGCGCTCGGCCCCGAGGCGGGCGAGAGGCTGGTCACCAGAGCCCGCGGATACGCGCTCGAGGTGGACGCCACGGAACTCGATCTCCTCCAGTACCACGAGCTGTGCCGGCAGGCACGCGAGAGCGCAGCGGCACACGAGTGGGGTCCCACCCATGACCAGTTGAACGCGGCCCTGAGCCTATGGCGCGGCGAGCCGCTCGCCGACGTGCCCGCGGCCGGGACGCTCAGCCGGGACATCGACGTGCTGCTCGCCTCCCGCCGACGTGCCAGGCAGCACCTCATCGAGGCCGGGCTCCACCTCGGCCGGCACGCCGACCTGCTGGCCGACATCTCGGCGCTGGCAAGGGAGCACCCCTTCGACGAGCAACTCCAGGGACAATGGATGCTCGCGCTCTACCGCTGCGGACGACAAGGCGATGCGCTACGCGCTTACCAGGCGATCCGCCGCCATCTGGCCGACGAGCTCGGCATCGACCCCACATCGGCTCTGCAGGAGCTACATCAACGCATCCTCAATGCAGATGCCTCGCTCGACTCGCCCGGAGACGCGAGGACACAGACTCTGCCGACCGCCGAGCCGACGCCCGGTACACCGGCGGGTCCACGCCAACTGCCGGCCGACCTCACCGATTTCACCGGCCGCGCGGCGCAGGTGGCCAGCTTGGAGGCGTTGCTCACCAAGACCACTGTCCGCGGCGGCCCGGTCGTGCTGTGCGCGCTCGTCGGAGCTGGCGGCATGGGCAAAACCTCCCTCGCCGTCCACGTCGCCCACCGCGTCTGCGCGGCGTTTCCGGATGGGCAACTGCAGGTCGATCTGCACGGCGCCGAGGAGCCACCCGCCGAAGCAGGCGAGGTGCTCGGCAGATTCTTGCGCGGTCTCGGCGTGCGAAAAGTGGATGTCCCCGCAGAGCTCGAGGAGCGCGCCGCGCTGTATCGCAGCACCCTGGCCGGGCACCGCGTCCTGGTCCTGCTTGACAATGCCCGCGACGCCGCACAAGTTAGACCTCTACTTCCAGGCGCAAGTGGCTGCGCGGCGATTGTGACCAGCCGCAGCATCCTGACCGGCCTCGACGGCGCACACCGCCTGTCCCTGAGCATCCTGGAGCCCGCCGAGTCGATGCGCCTGCTCACCCGCATCGTCGGCGATCCCCACGCCGACGGCCCCGAAGCCGCCGCAGTCCTCAAGATCTGCGCCGGTCTGCCCCTGGCCATCCGGATCGCCGCTGAGCGCGTCGCCAGCGAGCCCGGGCTGACCATGGGCATCCTCGCGGGGCAGTTGAAGAGCGAGCGCTCACGACTTGACGCACTCGAGGCCGAGGATCGAGCGGTGCGCGCGAGCTTCGCCGCGAGCTACCACAGCCTGCCGCCGCTACACGCTCGCGCATTTCGCTTGCTCGCCTTGAACGAGGGCCCCCACATCAGTCTGCCGGCCGCCGCGGCTCTCCTTGCTCAGCCGGCGCAGCAGACCGAGCGAATCTTGACCACCCTGACCCGCCTTCACCTTCTGCAGTCCACGGGGATCGGACATTTCACGCTGCACGACCTGCTGCGCACCTACGCAGGCGAGCGTGCTCAACTCGAGGAGGCTGACGGGCAGCGCATGCAAGCCACCCTCCGGTTGCTGAGCTGGTACCTGAACACGAGCGCAGCAGCAGCCAGGATGATCGGCCCGACATTGCGGCACGTCGCACTCGACCCACCACTGCCCGATTGCGCGCCCCTCGAGTTCGCCGGGTTCGATGAGGCGCTCGCCTGGTCCAACGCCGAACATGCGAACATGGCTGCGGCTGCGGCCTCGGCAGCCGCAGCAGGGATGCACGAGATCGCCTGGAAACTGCCGATCACCATGTGGCACCAGATCCACTCACGGCACCAATACGGGGACTCGATCGGCGTCACGAATATCGCTCTGGCCAGCGCTCGCGCTCTGGGCGACGAGGCCGCCGTAGCATGGGTGCTCAACCTATTGTCCACTGCGAACCAGCGCTCGGGCCGCCTCGACGAAGCAGAGGATTGTCTGCGGCAGGCGCTCGAGATCCGCCGCCGACTCGACGACGAACGCGGGCAGGCCTCCTGCCTGGTCAACCTCGGGTATGTGCTGATCGAATCCGACCGGGCCGCCGAAGCCGTCGGCGTGCTCGAATCCGCCCTGGCAACCTTCCGCAGCCTATCTGTGGGCGGCGGCGAACACGTCGCCCACGTCAATCTCGGCGAGGCGCACAAGGCACTGGGAAATCTGGAGCTCGCTCTCGCGCACTACAACTCTGCATACGCGATCAACAGGGACGCCGCGGATCTGACGCTCGTCGGCAGGGATCTGGTCAACCTCGCCGACATACTGTGCCTGCTCGGCCGAATGCCGCAGGCCGCCGAATACGCCGCCCGCGGCTACACAACCTGCGCAGAAGCCGGAAACCGCCTTGATCAGGCCATTGCTGCAGATGTGATCGGCCAGGTGCAAGCCGCGGCCGGACGCAGCATCGAAGCCCTGGAACACTGGCGCGAAGCACGCGACATCCTGCACGACCTCGGCCATCCACGAGAAGCAGAGATCACTGCACGAATCAGACAAGTCGAGTAGGGCGACGCGCCCAGCCCGAAGACCCGGCGGCAGAGCGCCGATCGAGCGCTCAGTACACGCGGCGCCGCGCGGCACTTGGCCGAGGCGAAGCAGCGCTCGCTCTACCGCCGAAGCGCACTCCCAGCGCCGATAAGCATGCACTGCCAGAATTGCGACAGGCGTGCGAGGAACGTCGCGCTCACAATCGCATCGGTCGCCGAAACCATCAGTTCCAGCAACGCCAGGATCACTGCGATGCCGAGCGAGGTCGGCCCGCCTACGAGGTAGGCAGCGACAAATCGACGATCTCAAGTAACCCGAGCCGAACCGGTCGCGCGCGCTATGCCGATCTGATCACACGAGCAGCGGACTGCTCCGCGCGACGCGCCCCATAGTTCGGGCGGCCCTCAGCTACCCGCCCAGTCCCCGCCAAGGTTGGCGTCAGCCGGAGGGTTGACGGGGCTTAGGCCCCTGCATTGGACGAGAATCGGAGCTGGCCACCGAGGGCGACATGGTCGAATTATCAGACCCCTGCGTTGGATAGATATTGGTGTTGATCTTGGTGAGTATTCAGCTGAGGACTGCACGGATCGGCAGCGATCCACACAGTCCTGCAGCGTTCTACCTCTCGTTCCTGAGCGCCCGGCAGCCGCGGACGCCTGCCCACATGAGCGTGATAAGTTCCCGCTCCATTAACACCGGACACCAGATGGCAGCCGGTGGGCGACGAACCGTCCTGAGCCCGTTGAACTGCGAAAGTGCGTGGTCGAATCGGGCCGTGGTCGCTTTCGTCCAGCCCCGCGCTCTCGAAGTTTCGTCACGGCTCTGTCTTGCGGGCGCGTAGCGCGGCGACGGCCTGGTCGAGTCGGCGTTGCCGGGTCTGCGTGGTCTTGGCCTGTTCGATCGGGAGCACGAATCGTTGCCGGTGGCTGTGGGAGAGGGAGTCGAAGAACCGGCGTGCCTCGACGTCGAGCGCTGCGGCCAGGTCGGGCGGGACGGCGAGTTCGCGCGGGGCTGTGTCCGGTTCGAGCGTGACCTCCACCTTGTCGCCTGCCGCGACTCCGGTCACTGCGCGCACGTCGCTGCTGACGCTGAGCAGATACCGTCCGCCCATGACGCCGACGGTGGTGCGGTAGCTGTATCCGTTGATGGTCACCTTGACCGCAGGGCGCTTGCCGCCGCCCAGTGCCGCGATCAGGTCGGCGGGCACCTCGATGCCGGTGGCGGTCTTGCGGGCGAGTTGGACGGTGGCTTCGAACTTCATGACAGGCTCCCGTCCGCCCTGCGGTACAGGTGCAGGGACACGGCGGCGAGCCAGGCGAACGCCAGGATGATCGCCGCCCAGAATCCGAAGATGATCGAGGCGCTGCTCGAGCCGGTCGTCACACCGGCGAATCCGGCCGCGAACGCGATGCCGGTGACGCGCGAGAACCAGGCCCAGCGCTTGTCCCCAGTCCGGGCAAAGGCGGCCGCCAGGACGAAGGTGGCCGCTATCAGGCAGAGGAATCCGAGTCCGCCGGCGGCGATGTGCGCCGACCCGTGGACGCTGGGATGCGCCGGCCGGCCGTTGGGAGTGCCGAGCGGGAATCCGTTCATCGGATCGGCGACGAACACACCCGCCGCGACGAGACCGAATCCGTACCCGGCAAGCAGGCGCGGCCCCCAAGTGCCGCCGGGACGTCCGGCCAGCGCCCGGTGCATGCCGACGGCGGCGCCGACGGTCATCGCTCCGGTCAGCACCATCACCGTGATGTGGATCCAGCCGAGCGGGCCGTTGGCGAGCAGGCTCAGGTCGTCATGCGCGATGTGGAAACCGGATCGGGTCGACGCCTCGATCAGCCCGGCGACCAGGTAGAACGGCCCGGCCAGCAGGCCGTAGCCGAGCAGGGACCTGGTGACCGCGACGCGTCGGTCGCAGCGGTTCACGGGAAGGGCGGTCTGGGTGGACATGCCGAGTCACCTCAACTCTTATACCGTACGGTGCACTTATGCACTGGTCGGTATAGTAGGCATGCTGCACTGTAGAGTGCAAGAGATAGGCGCACAAAGTTCCGACGGGAGGAACGCCATGCCGGCCCCAGAGCCGACCGCGCACGAGGACGTCCTGATCCTGCGCATCGGAGCGGCCGCGCCCCGAACAACCGACGCCCCCCCGCGCACGGAGCGTGGGCCTGACCCCCGCGTTGCGCGCACCAGGGCCGCGGTGGCCGAGGCCGCCACCACGTTGTTCCTGCGCAATGGTTATCAAGGCACGAGCGTCGACGAGATCGCCGCGCTCGCCGGGGTCGCGAAACGCAGCGTCTACAACAACTTCGCCGACAAGCAGACGCTGTTCACCGAACTCGTGCTCGGTTATACCGCGACCGCGGAGGAATTCGCCGACCGGCTCGTCGCCGGCCTGCCCGACGCCACCGACGTGCCCGGCGCGATCCGCGATCTGGCGGGCCGACACCTCGCCGCCGTCGCGCGACCTCAGGTGCTGCGGCTACGCCGACTGATCATCCTCGAAGCCGGCCGATTTCCCGACCTCGCCGCCGAGTACTACCGCCGCGCACCCGGACGCGTCATCACCGCACTGACCGAAGCGTTCCGCAAACTCCACGCGCGCGGCGAACTGGACGCACCCGACCCCCAACGAGCCGCCGAGCACTACTCCTACCTCGTACTCGGTGCCACTCTCGACACGGCGCTCTTCAACCCCGCCGGCCCGACACCGTCGCCGGAGGACCTGCAGCAAATCGCTGAGCAGGGTGCGAACGCCTTCCTCACCGCATACCGACCGGCCTGAACCAGCGAAGCAGCTCACTCCCCGACGACCTCCGCCAAGCACTCGACCGCATCCACCATCGAGGTGCGAACTAATCTGAGCCAAGTCGGGTCTCAGCACCGTGGTGGATGGCCTCGCGGTGAATGTGCATGATGCGCTTCGCCATCGCCGCATCCGCATACTGCGTTGGCGCGATCGCCCCCTGCGGCCGAGTGAGTCCCGCAGCGCCGGGGCTACGCAGTTCGCTGACCCATGCATCATGCCCCTCATCGAGCTGGCGCAACGCTCCCTCGGTCGTGCCCGAATAGCCATCGACCGGGTCGTTGGCGCGCGAGCCGGTGAAATGGGACGCCGCCGGGGGCCTGTTGTTTACAGATCGGAAGTGCAATAGCACGCGCACCACCGTCAGCGCCCAGCGCGCTGTAGGCACGTGATCGCAGGCAGGACGCCGAGGGTCGGCGGCGACCAAGGGCCATGGTGGCCAGCAGCGCAGCTGGACCTCGATCCGCGGGGAACGGTGGGAGCGGGAGTGACTGACCGCCACGTCACGGAGGTACTCAATCGGATCGTTCCCCTTCGCGCAGGCAGGAGGTAGGGAGCAGGCTCCTCTTATTGCTCCCCGCCGGCTCCCCCGTCGCTCCACCTCGATCATTCCTCGGCCGCTGGCCTGGTCCGAGACGCCAGGAACCACTCATCAAGTACATAGGTGCAGGTCGAGCATCACTGGAGTCAAGCATGGGGGCGCCGGTGGACACCGCGCCGACCTCCGCCGAATCAAGGCTCGAAGTGGGGGGAAAGTCGCGAGCAGGAAGCAATTAGAGTATGAACATCAGCTGTAGAAGTGTTCAGGCCGTCCACGGGGCCGACGGGGAGCGGAACCGGGGAGCAGGCAGCCACGGCAACGCCGTCCAACTGCTCGCAACTGCACCGAACTGGAGACGCGACGAGTCGTCAGATCTACATACCTGCACGTCAGCCACCCGCAACGAATTATCTCGATCCGCAAATCGCGGGCTGATCTCTTAGTTCACACCGAAGAGGTCACTGGTTCGATCCGAGTATCGCCCACCATGACGGGCTTACTCCAACCCTGGCCCCACGAGGACAGGGCGAGTGAGCCGGTCACGGAATCCCGAGTGAGAGCGTCGTACTCAGCAGTGGGTACGGCGCTCTCGTACGTCTGGCGCTCGGCCACCGTCGTACCTGTCCGGTTGATCGTGGAGACGTGGTACGCCTGCGCAAGCACGTCGAAGGGCTCGTTCAGCTCGTGCCCGACGATCTTGCCGCCGTCCACGTAGAGCCTGGTAAAGAACGCCTTGTTCAGGATCGAGCGCACCGCTTCGTCGCCGTGCTCGTAGGCCGCTTGGGGAGCCTCTAGCAGGGCAAGCGCGTCATGGAAGACTGCCCGACCTCGGTCAAGGTGCTGCTCGGCCTGAGCAAGGGTCTCCTCGATGTCCTTGCGCTCAACGCGGATGCCGGTGATCTTGGCGCGGAGCTTGTCTTTGGGCCAACCTTCGTCGGCCGCCAGGTCGAGGAAGTAGCTCTCTTTGCGGTCCAGCGCGTCAAGTCGCTTGGCGTACTGCTCACGAAGCGCGTCGCTCAGCTCGTGGTGGTCGCTGACTGCTTCGTCCACGCCCGCGCGCACCTGAGCAAGGTACTCGGCAGGCAAGGTCACGGCGTGGCCGTAGTAGCCCGCTACCGCGTCTTCCATGACTTCTACAGGCATGAACGGGAGGTCGCAGACGCCTTCCTGACGACCTCGGCAGAAGAAGTAGTAGTACTCCCCACCTTGCCGCCCAACTGCCCGTTGCACGATCAGGCGGTACTTACAGCGTCCGCACCACAACACACCCTTGAGATAGTGGTTATGGGAGCGGTGACGCGCGCCTGAGCCAGAGTGCGAATCGAGGATGCGCTGTACCCGGTCGAACAACTCTTCAGAGATCAGCGGCTCGTGTCGGCCTTTGTACTCGATGGTCTCGTACGTGACGTAGCCGAGGTAATAGCGATCACGCAGCAGTAGGCGAAGCCGTTCGATCGAGATTGGCGCGCTGGGCTTCTTGGCAGTCGCAGGCATCCGGAAGCCGGCGCTTATGAGCTTGTCGCGAAGCGAGGTGACCGTTTCCTGTCCGGTGGCGAATAGCTCGAAGGCCATCGGTATGTAATGGGCGCGGTCAGGGTCAAGCGCGATGGTGTTTACCTTGCGTCCGTCGATCAGCTTCTTTTGGTTGAGATAGCCGACCTTCGCCCGTCCGATCGTGCCACCGTTGCGAGCTTTGTTTGCCATCTTGATTTTGATGTCCTCGCCACTCATGCGAACTTGGAGCCAGTTGAACACGTCCGTGACGGCTTCCATTGCCTCGGCCATGATGCCTTCGCCGAAGTCTTCTTTAGCTGACACGAGCTTGACGCCGAGCTTTTGAAGCGCAAGTTTGGTGTTGCCCGCATCAACATAGTTGCGGAAAGCCCGAGAGCGCATGTAGATGATGACGCAATCTACGTCGCGCTGTTCGTTGATGCGCTGCATCATCTCGCGAAAGACTGGACGCTTGGCTATGGTCTGCGCTGAGTTTCCGGGCTCAACATATTCATCGATAATCACCATGCCAGCCTGACGGGCTTTTTCGTGGCACACCTTACGTTGGGTGTCTATCGAGTTGCCGTCAGGATCAAGGTCGGCATCCGTATCCATCTGCCGCTTGGACGAGACGCGCAAGTACAATATGGCGCGCTTGACGGGCATAGCTGCCGCATCGCGAACTCGCGTATTGAGCGATGCCTCGCTCATCGTTCCTCCTTTTTAAGGTGCTAGGCAGCGATCGGGTATGAGTCGAACTCAAGCCCGGTTTTGGTATCGCCAGTAGTACGACGGAAGTAGTCGCCTATCGGCCGCTTCGGCTCGTTGGTCAGCCCGAGGTACTTCAGTCGAATGCGCGTTGCAGTTAGTGAGGTCGTAAACAGTCCGGCTAGTGCTTCAACATCTTGGATGCCGCTGGTCCAAGCTTTCTTGACTGCCAAACGTGGCATGAGCAGGCTTGCGGCGAAGTGGTCACAAATACGCTCGATCTGACGGTCTCTCTGGCCTTCGTCGCCGTAGCCGAGGTGGGCATAGGCGACACGGTAGATCGAGTGGTCAAGGACGTGTTTGAACTCGTGGCCAAGGCTGAACCGGCGACGGCCGAGCGTATCATTTTCGTTGATCGTGATGAGCCAGTGCCCATTTTCCCAGTGGTGCGACACGCCCGCGATTTCCGAGATCGGTCCCACGCGCGCAATATCGGGCATCTCATGGCGTGGCTTGACGTCGATGACAATCTTCGGCAAGTCGCCAAGGCGATTGACATCAATCGGAGCCTTAGTAACTCTTAGCAGCTTGAGAAGTGCCACGGCTTGGCGTTCGGCCAATATATAGGCTTCGCCCAAGGTGACAGGTCTCGCGGGCATGATATCCCGTACGGACTTTATAATGCTCTGCGTTGGTACGTTCATGGTTTTCCTCCTTCCGTGAACAGTGACTATTGTGTACAGCAGTGCTGAACGTACCCCGGTTATCCGTAGATATGGTGGGTTTGCCCAGGTTAAATGCTCAATTCTTCAGCTATCGTTCCGTGACTACTTTTTGCGATACTTGGCTGTAATCTCTTCAATCGCCGCTTCAACTTCGATGATTCCTTCGTACGGCAAGTCGGTAACTTGGCGAAGGTAAACACGCGGCTCGGGCAAACTTGGCTGAATACCCAAGAAGGCGAGCAGTTCACCCGCATCAATTTTGAGTGCGCCAGCAAGGCGGATCAGATGATCGGGATTCGGCTTCTCGACCCGATCCTTCAGTAGTTGCGTAATTGGCGTTCTCGGCACCCCGCTCTCGGCTTCGAGTTGTCGAATACTCAAATCTGCCTGCTGCCGTGCGTGTTCGAGATATTGGCCGAGCGTCATGCCGTACCGCAGTGGCTTGTTGTCCATAAGCGTTCCTCCTCTTAATACCTCCATTGTATCGCAGTCGTCCCGAAAGCGGGACAGTAGAATAGACAACATTTTTGCCCTTATACATCACTCGCGCAACACCTGTACCAAATACTGAGCGGCTTCATCCGCGAGCACGACATGCAAGAGTTTGTCGGCCGGTTCGGGCAACCGATCGAGCAGTTCTTGTATGGCTTCCCGTCGCCCTTCGTCCGGCACGGTCACCAGCACGCGCGGAATCACGCCGTCAGGCCCGAGCTGACCGCGCTCAACGAAGTCGAGGTACATGACGAGCTTGCGCTTCAGTGTCGGCAAGCTCTCGGTCGCCCGGTCAACCTCGATCCACCAAGCGTCCTCGAACATCTCGGTCGTCAGCACCACGTAGGCGTCTGGCTTCAGCCACCCGCCCAGCCCGTTCGGTGTCCACGACACCGGCTCGGTGTTGAAGGCGTCGAGCTTCACGCCGGTCTCGATGCCCTTCTCGACCAGCCGCACGAACAGCTCCGAGACCGCGAGCGTGTGCCGCAGGAACAGCCTGCCGGGGGTCCACGGATGCCGTGCCCGTCGCGCGGTGTGCTCGTCGGCCGGAGCACCGAGGAGCGGCACGAGGTGTTGACCGGCAACGCCGAGAGCGTAGACCAGGCCCGCGCTGCCCGCCCGAACGCCACCGATGCGCCGGTCCAACGTGGTCACGACATCAAGCGCCGCCAGGCGAGCCAGGACACGACGACGGGTACGGTCACGACTGCTTACAGAAAGATCAAGGAAATGCAGACGAGTAAGTTGATCGCCAGTCAGAATACGTACGCGAGCTAGATCATTAATGATTGCTCGGTCTCGCTTGCTCAATGACTCAAGCAGCCACTCCGCCGCCGCTTGGCCCCGGCGTCCTTCCGTCATGACGTACCTCCGAAGGAAGGTACGTGTCCTCCTATGGAGGACACGTGAGTCGTTGGACGGGAGCCCCCACGGATGGGCTGTGACAGGGGCGAATACGTGGCATGACTCGACGCGATCGGGTGGGCGAGCGGTACAGCGAACGGGTAGGCACTCATGACTGGCCTCCCCGCGTTCGCCGGCCGAATCCAGTACTCGAACCGGACGCGCCAGGTGGGGTGATGCGTGCCTTGATACTCGTCTCGACCTCGGCCCGGAGAACGCCATAGCGCTCACGACTGACACGGGCCAACTCGGCCGGATTGTTCGAGGCGTCGTCCAGTGGCAACGTTATGCCGGTCACGGGTGCGAGGGTTGCGCCGTCTACGGAGGGCCGGGCAGCGATCTCGTAGGCACCGAGTCCCTTGAGGTCGTCCACCGTCAGCGGTGCGAACCGTCGCGCGAGCACCGTAGCGTCTTCGTGCTCCACGGCGAAGGTGACCTGTGTTCGCACAGTGCCGAGGAAGGCCGCCTGTACCGCTTGCGGAAGTTGGGCAAGGTACTGGTTGGCCAGCGTCAGCCCGAGCTTCAGGCCGCGTGCCTGAGCCAACATGTCCGCGATGGCCAAGGGCAGGCGCACGATGTCTTGCGCTTCATCAATGTAGGCGAAAACCGGGCGTCGTCGCTCGGACGTCACGCGCACCTGTGCCAGCGTGGTTTGCCAGAGTGCTGACACGAGCAGTGAGCCAAGCAAGTTGGCGGTCTCGGTGCCGAGTACGCCCTTGGCGAGGGAGACGAGCAAGCCCTTGCGCTCCCGGAAGACCTCGCCCAAGTCAAAGCCCTCGGACTGGCCGAGCATCAGGCGGATCGGCGTTCGGCTGACGAACGCCTCGACCTTGTTGAGGACTGGCCCAATGGCCTGTGCGCGTTCGCCGTCGCTCAGAGCTTCGTACCACTGCCAAAAGGCGCGCAGAGAGTCAGGTAGCCGCGAGTCGTTCACGACCACGCGGCGGAAGGCTGGTTGCGTCAGCAGCGGCACGATCTCGTGCAAGGTGAACGCTGAGCCGTCGTGCGCCCGGACACTGACGAGTGTCCCGAGGGTGCCACGCAAGATGTGATCGGAGCGCGGTCCCCAATACGCAGACCAGATCTCCCGGAAAATATGAACGACGTTGTCCACAGTCAGCTCACGGGCTTCTTCGTTGTGGGCCTGTCCCAGGATGTTGAAGCCGATCGGCCGGTCCCGCTTGCTTGCATCGAGCACGACCACCCGATCCATGTCGCGCTCATCCAAGCGAGCAAGGACATCGGTGATGAGGTCGCCCTTGACGTCGATAGCAACCACACCATGACCGGCGCGAATGTCCTGCAAGATGAGACTCGCCAGCAACCAGCTCTTACCTGAGCCAGTCGGCCCGAGGACGAACGTGTGCCGCAAGCGGTCTTCGGTCTTGAGCGCCAGAACGCGATTGGTCATGCCGGGATAGTTCGAGACACCAAGAATGGCACCGCGGCTTGGCATTGCTGGGCTCGGCGGCAGTTGTCGGGCTACACCGAGACTCAACCCCGGCAAGCGCACGCCGGCGACCGGAATACCGAGTAGTCCCGCACCTTCACGCGCGTTCAGCAGCAAGGGCCAGCGGGTTATAGGGAACGTGCGATTCGCCATTCGTGCCGCGACAACCGACGAAAACAGGATACGGCGACGCAACCGGACACCTGGCGCATTCAGAGCGTGCAGGTTGTTCCAAACTCGACCGAAGAGCGCGTGCGCGTGTCGATGGTCACGAGCAACCACGCCAACACGGGCAACCGAGCGCAACAGTGGTTCACGGCGCTTGAGTCGAGCGGCTTGAACAGCTTCGGCGTCTCTGGGCAAGGTGCCTTCAACCAGGTAACTGGACCACCACTGATCGGCCTGCTTCGAACTGGCGCTGTGTACGGGCTCAGGCGTGCCTGCGCTGGTCACGATCCACTGCATCCGAATCTCGTCACGACCGCTGACCGGCTGAAGCGCCGCCAACAGCGCGGCACTGGCACTCTCAGCTCGCTCTACGGCGAGCGGTCGTGCCTGGCTGGTCATGGTCAGTTCGGCCGCCACCCGGAAGTTCGGGCGACTCATGAGGTAGTCGGGCGCTTCCTCGATCCGTGCTCCTGGCAGCGTTGCCCTGAGTCCCGACAACAAGCGCGCCTTGGAGCGCTCGGTAACGAGCACGTAGTGCGCGATACCGCGTGCCGTCGCCACCGTTTCCAGTGCTACGGGTGGCAAGGGTAGGAGGGCAAAGCGCGTTGGATGGGTCGTGGCAGCGATGTACATTAGCCACGAGGCCGCGTCGTCGGGCTTCAAGTTCGAGGGCAAATGCAAACGGTAGGCGACTAGCGAACGACGCCAGGCGTCCATGTTCGACCAGCGGGCACCGAGTACGAGGCCAAGGATGCTGAGTCCGGCTATGGCGACTCCTATTGTGAGGAGGATAATCATGAGGGTTAGGCTCCTTTCTCTTCTTTTAGGGGTTCTTGATTGGCTGGTTCGGTGAAGCGCGCACGCTCCTGTTCCTCTTCGCGCAGTTGGTTTCCGAGGGCTATAACGGCCTGAATGAGCAGATCAACGTCAATCTCCTTCCGTTGTTTACCGCTGACACCTATGCGCCATTGTTGATCCATACCACCTCCTTTCAATGCTTGCGGGCGGGCAGTCTTTGCCACCAACCCCTACTTATTCTTATGCGTCCCGAAAACGGGACGGTCAAGCCGTAGAATTGACAACACCGCGTTTTATCAGCGGTCGTGTTGTGGATAACTCATACCTACGGCTCGGCTTCTGGGGGCGGAGCCCGCAGTTCCCGAAGCAGCTCACCGGCCACAGCGTTCGATACGCGGAGTCTCGTACGCAAGGCGTCTCGGGTGATCCGTCGTCCGTGTCTTTTCTGGTGCTCGGTATCGGCTTCTCGGGCGCGGGCAACCAGCTCGGGCGCGAGGTTAGGACCGTCCGGGACCGTCCCACTGTCGTCCTGGACGATGCCGGACGGCTCGGCGACGGCGGTCTTCGCGTCCGTGGTCATCCTCGTTAACGGCTCGTACGGCGTGGTCTCGATCGTGCTGGGCTTGAAGGTGCTCCCGTAGATCGGACCGTCCGGGACAGCGCTGTGTAGCAGCGCCAACAACCGGGGACCGACCTCAGACCAGCCGATGAGCAGCAGTGGCGCTATGGCGTCGAAGCACGCCCGTCCTACTTCTCCCGCGATGATCGGCCGAGCGGTGTTGAGCGCGAACGTGATGAGCCCGCACGTCACCAGCAGCAGACGCGGACCTGTCAGCCGGCCCCCGAGACCATGTGCGCGAAGGAACTGCACAGTCGCGAGCAGCGCGATGACCGAGAGGTCCACGGCCGGGGCGACCAAGGGTGCGATCCACCCTGGTACGCCGAGTTGGAGACCGAGCGCCCAGCCGTTGCCGAAGCCAAAGGCGAAGGCGAGGCTTGCGATGACGAAGACGACGGTCGTCACGGTGCGGCGGACCGCGCGAGCGGTGCCACCCGTGAAGACCGTCGTCGTGGTGGTGAACGCTGACATCTACCGTCGCCGTCCGAACACCACGGCGTAGATGCCGCTCAGGACGACGAGGGTTATGAGGACGGGCACCAGGGGCGCGAGCCATTCGGCGGCA
>Ga0073928_10006414_pt1 | contig 15855 bp, 11 predicted proteins | sample PaiPotPPA55metaG_FD_76969 | JGI IMG/M metagenome (GOLD analysis project Ga0073928, IMG submission 76969) | Iron sulfur acid spring bacterial and archeal communities from Banff, Canada, to study Microbial Dark Matter (Phase II) - Paint Pots PPA... ... | reverse complement strand
CTCGCTCGAGCCCAATCACAACGCAGTCGCGCACCTCAGCCTGCCCTCGCAGCGCCGCCTCCAGGTCTCCCGGATAGATATTCATCCCGGCCGGTGTGACGATCACGCTCTTGCGCCGCCCCTTGAAGTACAGATTGCCGTCCGCATCGCGCTCGCCCAGGTCGCCGGTGTGGAACCACCCATCCCGTTCTGCCACTGGCTCGAGCCGCCTCCCCTGCCAGTAGCCCGCCGCCACGTTTTCTCCGCGCACGAGAATTTCCCCGCTCTCGTCGAGCTGCACCTCGAACCCGGGCAGCACCTTGCCGATGGAACCCTGGCCCCGCCGGAACGGATGGTTCACGCTCACGAGCGAGGCGGTTTCCGTCAGCCCGTAGCCCTGGATCACCGCATAGCCCAGCCGGCCCCAGAAAGCCTCAGCATCCGCCGGCAGCGCGGCGCCGCCGGAAATCAGCGCCCAGAATTTCCAGCCGAACTCGCGGTGGATCCGGCGGAAGCGCCACCACCGCTTCAGGAAGTGCTCTCCGGTGGCCGATTCATAATCCTGCTGAAACTGCGGAAGCCGCCCCGCCGCCTCAAGGTCGCGCTTCACTTTGTCCCGCAGCGATTCCACCAACCGCGGTACGGTGACGAGCACCGAGACGCGCTCTCTTCGGATGGTGTTCACGATCTCTGCCGGGCTCAGCGTATCCAGAAAGATGACCGTGGCGCCCAGCAGCGGCGGAAGAAAAATCCCCAGCATCTGGCCGAAGACGTGGCTCAGCGGCAGCAATTCTAGAAACCGCAGGGGATGAAAGATGCGCTCGTACCGCCGGTACTTCTGGATCTCCGCTTCCAGCGGCTCGAGATTCGCCAGGATGTTTCCATGCGTCAAGACGACGCCGCGCGGCTCGGCCGTCGTTCCGGAGGTGAAGACGATCTCGAGCGTGTCCGACGGCTCAAAGGCCGGCGGAACATACTCTCCTCCGTCGCGATGCGCCACCGCTTCGGCAAGCGATTCCAAAGGCATGACGGGAGTCAGCAGGCTCTCTTCCGCCACCGCCGGCAAAACTTCGCCGGGGATCAGGGCGAATTTGCAGTCGACTTGCTGTGCCACGCGCCGGACGAATTCCGGCGCTGCAATGCGATCCATCGGCACCACCACCGCCCCACGGAGCACGCACGCCAGAAACGCCGCCACCCATTCCGCCGAGTTCTCTCCCCAGATCAGGACGCGGGCGCCTCGCGCCACTCCCCTCGCTTCGAGTTCCCTGGCGAACTGGCATGCCGTCCGCGCCACTCTCCCGTAGGACCAGCGGTCAATCCGGTAGCCGTGGCGATGCACAATAGCAATCTCTTCGCCGTGAGCGGCGAAGGATGGGAAATACTCGGCCAGGGACCGGCGTTGCATGGCTCTCCCGAAGTTTCTCTCATTCGAGAGAGCGATGGGAAGGGTTTCTCGATGGCCACGAAAAACAAAGTGGCCCGGCGAAGGATGTAAGCTTTCGCCGGGCCGGAAACGCGGGGGGGAGCCGCGCTACTGCGGTTGCTGTTGCTGCGGTTGTTGCGGCTGCTGTTGCTGTTGCTGCTGCTGTTCCTTCTTCGCTATGTCAGGTTGCTTCGCCGGATCGGCCGTCGCGTTCGCCCCGGGCCCGCCGAAGCGGGTCAAGAATGGGAAGAACGGCGTGACGGCAAACGGCATCTTGTCTCGCTGTGAGAACAGGACCGGTGGCTTGCTCTTCAGCAGTTCCACCTGGTCGTTCCACGGGTTCATCTTGATGCGCGCACCCAGGGGAAGGGCCGCGATCTGATCGAGTTTCGCCGGTTCCAGTTGGGGAGCCGCGTTCGCAATCTCCGGCGCCTTGAAGACGGGGTTGCCCAGGTGCGGGCTGATCAGGTTGGTCAGCTGCTTGGATTCCGTATCCAGCTGCCTCATGAACAGACCCACCGTCGCTAGCTTGTCCTTGTAAGGCGATTTCTGAAGCAGCTCGTAGCCTTTCTTCCCGGCTGCCTCCTCCTCGCTCTGGTTCGCGTGGAACGAGAGCCGCCGGATGCTTTCCTCCGTCGGGAACATCGTCTGGTCGTTGAAGGCGTACCGGTCGTCCAGCGGCTGTCCCAACAGGACGTGCCCCCTCTCATGGGCGAGCACCGCCGCCAGGTTCGCTTCGTCGGGCAGCACGTCGAGCAGCCCGCGGCTGATCACGATCGTGTGGCCAATCGAGAAGGTTTCGAGCGTCGAGGTCAGCAACACGCGGCAGCGGATTTCGGGCTGGATATCGATGTTGTTCGTCACCTCGATATTGTTCACCACCGTCTCCAGCACCTTGTCCACTTCGCCCGTGGGCGCGATCAAGCCCGCCCGAGTGAGCCGGTCAATCACGTTGATCTCGGCCTGCTGCTGCCAGGCGCGCGCCTGGTCGATGGGGGAATTATCCTGCCCTGCATCGGGCTGGTCCTTCACCGATGGCGCGTCTATCTTCATTTCGCTGAATTCCGATTCGTGTCCCGTGCCCTTCAAGGCATAACCCCACAGGCGCGTTTGCGAGCGGTAGCGAACATGCCCGAACACGAAGTCGTGCAGGTCGGTTTCCTCGCTATAGATGTATGCCGGCAACCACAGCCCCGGCGCCGCGTTCACTCGCCAGCTGTCGAAATGCAGGTTGAACCCGAACATGTGCACGGCCGGCTCGAACACTCCGTTGAAACGCACCGGTGTGTAGTTCTGGTCTTCCACCCACATCCGTCCCTTGAAGCGGCCGTTCCCGGAGTGCGGCAGCGGTGTGACGTCAAACACCAGGCAGCGCACTTCTCCCAGGAACTCTTTCCGCAGATAGTCGAAGTGGTAGTGCTGGCGATCGAAGCCGTTCGGATCGATAAAAATCATCTCCAGGAAGCCTTCGGGGACGTAGCCCGCCGAGAACAAGCCCGAAATCGGCTTCAACGGATTCAGCTTTTGCGACCAGCTCGTTTTCTTGTCCAGCATCGAGCGGTCCACCACGCCCTTCTTCAGGTCCGTCAGCCCAAGGAAATAGTGGTCCTTCACCGGGACCATCCCCATCTCCTTATCGGGCTTCATATCCTGAATGTAAGTCTCGATCAGCGGGTTGTATTGCCGGATCGTTTTCACTTCCTGCTGTTCCTGCTGCGTGATCCGGTCCACAACCTGGTCAATCGCAGACCCGGCCTGGTTCGAGTTCGCATTCTGGCTCGGTGCCTGGGCCCCCGCCCAGCCCGGCAGCGCAGCCGCAAGGGCTGCAACGACGAAAATCCTATTCAAGGAGCGCATGCTCTTTCTCCCTCTCTTAGTACGCCAGTTCGAAGACGATGTGGACCGTGGCGGTGGAATCCACGGCATGGCCGTCCTGTTGGGCCGGCTTGAATCGGATCTGGCGCGCCGCGGCGATTGCAGCTTCATCCAGACCATACCCCAGTCCCCGGGTCACGCCCAGCACCTCCACCTGCCCTGATGCCGAAAAGGCCACCTTGAGCAACACTTCTCCCTCGATGCGCTGGCGTCTTGCTTCGTCTGTGTAAACAGGTTTCGGTTTGTAGAGAATCTCGACCGGCAAAGTCCGCGCCGCCGTTGCCGCCTGGCGCACTTTCGGTGCTTCCGCCGTCGGCCGCTCGTCAGCGAACACGCCTTGCTTCACTGTTCCCCCGCCGCCGTTGCCCCCGCCTCGGCTTCCGGTCGCGACACCGTTGCCAAAGCCGGTGCTCGCAACCACTCCCTTTACCCCGTTCGCCCCGCCGGTCCCGTTCCCCACACCCGGGCCGTTCGGCAGGTCATAGGAACCCATCCGTGCAATATTCGGCGTGCGGTCGTTGTGGCCGTTCGCCGGCACACCGTTCGGATCGCCGAACCCGCCCGTCTGCACCGCTTCGCGCGGCCGCTTCAGTGTCGGCAACGCGGAACTGCCTAGGGCGTTCGGATGCGCATCGGGAAACGCCTTCGCCACGTCCGGCAAATCCGGCCTCGATGTGTTGCGCTTTGCAATCGACGGCTTCGCCACCGCCGCCGTGAAAACCGGCGATATGATCTTGGGTTTCGGCGCCACCACCGTCTCTATCGGCTTCGGGGCTTCCTTCACCATTTTCACTGGCGTCGGACGCACTCTCACCGGCGGTTGCGGTTTCCATGGCACCACCGGCGGCGCCAAAAGCGGCGTCGTCAGATACCGCTTCACCATCTCCATCTTCTGAGGCATCAAAATCGGAATCCAGATGATCAACAGCACAATCACCGCTTCCATGCCGAACGCCGAGCCAAACCACCGCCACGGCGGCCGCCGGTCCGGAAGTAGCTCAAATGCCGTTCCCCTGGAAAGTATAGTGGCTTGACTGGAACCGTAGGTCATGACCCTCACCGGACCTTCCCAAGAACGAGTGCGTGGCTGTCCACGCCTGCTGTAGGCTAGTACTAGAACGGAGGGCTGGGCTATAGAACTAAAGTACTATCGTGCGCGTCGTTTGACGTAAACGACACCGTATTCCCGGGCACCCGGAAACTACCTCTCTCGATCCGATTTTCCTCTTTTTTCTTCTCATCTGCCAGTCCATTTTTTCATGGTTTCTTTGACGCGCAAAGGAAGAAAACCCGCGAGCCGGGGAAAAGTTGCTCCGGCCCGCGGGCAGGGATCTGCATTTTTCTGCTGCTTCTCAGTGAGGTTCGACGACCACGAAGATGGTCGAGCCCCCGCGGTTGATGAGCATCAGAACAGGTTGCTTTCCGGAAGCGGCCAGCTCCCGCTTGAAGTCCGAAACACTGCTCACCCGTTTGCGGTTCACCTCCTGAATTACGTCCCCGCGCGCAAGGCCGGCCGTGGCCGCCGGGCTCGCAGGGTCCACCGACGTCACTACCACGCCGTGGGCCTGCGCGGATAGGTTCAGTTGGCCCGCAATCTCGGGCGTCAGCGTTTGCACCTGCACTCCGTCCATCGGTGCCCCGTTGCCTTCGCTGCGGGCTGTTTCCACTCCCTCTTCAGGAAGCTCCCCGAGCTTTGCGCTTACTTCCCGGGTCGTTCCTTGGCGGAAGATTTTCAGGTGGATTTCCGTGCCGGGGGCCGTCTGCGAGACTCGCATCCGCAGATCGTTGAAGTCGTTGATCGGCCGGCCATCCATGGCCAGGATGACGTCGCCGGTGGCGATCCCCGCGCGCGACGCGGGGCCATCGGGCCGGACATCTCCTACCAGCGCCCCGCCCCCCTGGTTCAGTCCAAACGCTCGCGCGAGATCCGGTGTCACCTCTTGGATTTGGATCCCCAGATACCCGCGCACCACTTTCCCATGTTCGCGGAGTTGGTCCATCACACCATGCGCCATGTTGATGGGAATGGCGAAACCCACTCCCTGGTTTCCTCCTCCGCCGTTCGAAAGGATGGCCGTATTGATCCCTACGCACTCGCCTTGCACGTTGATCAGGGCGCCACCCGAGTTGCCGGGATTGATGGCCGCATCGGTCTGGATGAAATCCTCATACCCGCCCGGTTCGATATTGAGGTTGCCGCGGCCGGTGGCGCTCACGATTCCCATCGTCACCGTCTCGCCGATGCCGAACGGATCCCCGATCGCCAGCACGATGTCCCCAACTTGCAGGTGCGAGGAATCCGCCAGCGGCAGCGTCGGCAGACCGCTGGCATTGATCTTCAACAGGGCCACGTCGGTCTTCGGATCCGTGCCCACCACTTTCGCCGTGAACTTGCGGTTGTCGTTTAGAAACACCTGCACGTCGGATGCACCGCTCACCACGTGGTTGTTCGTCAGGATGTAGCCGTCCGGGCTGACGATCACGCCCGAGCCCAGGCTGTTCTCCCGCTCCGGACGCGGCTTCATCCCCTGGCCAAATGGATCGTTAAAAAACTGCCGGAGCATCGGATCATTGGAAAAGAAACCGGGGATGTTCCCCGATGATTTCACCACTTTGGAAGAAGAAATATTCACTACGGCGGGAAGCGCGGGTTTGACCACGCTCGCAAAGCCGTTGGCAAAAGCGCCCAGATTCGCCGGACTGCTCTCGCGCACGGTCGCGATGGGGGCCTTCGAGGCGCCAAATACCGTACGCCCCATCCAGGACAACCCCCCAATTCCCAGGATGCACCCGCCGGAGAGCGCCAGCGCCAACAAAAGCGCCGCCACGCCCCGGCGTATCTCAATCACTTTATTGCTCATACCTTGCACTCCTTGTTTTGATTTCAGTTTTTTGGCACAGCAAGAGTCTTTCGCAACATCGCCGTCATAAAAAAGGACGCTTCCACAAAAAGAAAGTGAGCAATCCCTGAACAGATTTGCCCATGCAATCTCTCCATCCTTACTGTTAGATGCCGGCATCCGAAAATTCGTTGATTCGCGGTTCCGCCGGTTCTTGCCAGGGCTCTCAGGCTCTGCAACCCTTTGACACCGGGGAATGGCTTTGTCAGAATGCAGTTCCTTCATGACGGAATCTGCAACCATTGTTCCGGCCAGCCTCTTTCTCTTGCAAAGGAGACTTCCAGCATGATTCGCAGAATGCCTTCTCCGGCCGTTGCGACGGCTCTTCTTTTTTTCGCCGCCCTCGCCGCCGTCTCGTCTCCCGGCAGCAAGGAGCCTGCGTCGCCTGGTGAAGATGGAACGCTGAAGGCGCTCACCGCCATTGCGGGGAAAGGCATGATGAATTCGCACGCCTTCGACTTCCTTGCGCAGCTCAGCGACGATATCGGCGGCCGCGTCACCGGCTCGCCCCAGGCCGCCAAGGCCATTCAGTGGGGTGTGGGCCGCATGAAGTTCATCGGCCTGGAAAATGTTCACACCGAAACGTGGAATATTTCGCGGGGGTGGACGCGCGGTTCCGCGGAGGCCTCTCTCGTCGCTCCGGTGAACCGCCGCCTTATGGTGGATGCCATGGGTTGGGTCGGTTCAACCCCAGGGGGCGGCGTCGAGGCCGATCTCACGCCGGTGAATCTTTACCACCTGAAAGACGCGATGCAGCAGGACGCCGGCAAGTGGGCCGGCAAGATCCTCCTCATGGTCCCCAAAGGCGAGGCCCCCGAAAACCGCGCTGAGATGTTCGCGCAGTTCGGCCCCTTCCTCAAGGCCGCCTGGGCGGCTCACGCCGTCGCCATCATCGGCGGCCAGGGCGGCAGCAAGGCCATCGGCATGCACCTGACGCACACCGGCGCTCTCGGTTTCGATACCTCCTATGACATCCCTGTCGTCAGCATGGCCGCGGAGGATCAGGAACTTCTCGAGCGCTTTCTCGACCGCAGCATCCCGGTGCGCATCAAAATAAATGTACAGAATCACTTCACCGACGGTCCCGTCGAGTCCGCCAACGTCGTCGGAGAGGTTCGTGGCACCGAGCATCCCGAACAGGTCGTGGTCGTCGGCGGCCACCTCGATTCCTGGGACCTTGCCGACGGCGCCACCGACGACGGCGTCGGCGTCGCCACCACCCTCGGCGCGGCCGAGGCCATTGTTTCCTCCGGCTTCAAGCCGCGCCGCACCATTCGCTTCGTGCTCTTCACCGGAGAAGAAGAAGGTCTGCTCGGCTCGCTCGCTTACGCCAAATCGCATCAGCAGGAAATGGCCAACCACGTCGCCGCCGTCGTCCTCGACAACGGACAGGGACCGGTGGATAGCCTCGAGCTGGGCGGCCGCGACGACCTTGTCCCTTCGGTGAAAAAGTTTGCCGAAAGCATTCGCGCGTTTGGCGACGTCGAAGTCAACGACAAGACCAGCTTCGGCACCGACTGCGGGCCGTTCATTCTCGCCGGGCTGCCCGGCATCAACATGGGCCAGGATTCGCCCGATTACAAGTACACGCACCATTCTTCCGTGGATACGCTCGACAAGGTGCGCACCGACGTCCTCACGCGCGACGCCACCCTGATGGCCCTCACTTCTTTTTGGATTGCCGACCGCCCGGAGCGCCTCGCCTCTCCCTGGCCGGCGGAGAAATCCGCCCGTATGCTGGTCGAGAAAAAACAAGATAGCTTTCTGAAGGCTTTCGACCTCTGGCCGTTTGGAAGTCTCGGCGGCGAACCGGAGAAAAAGAAGCCGTAGGCGCCGCGCCGCTAACCGATCTTGATCAGCCGCGCGATGAAGAAAGCCGCCGCGGCTGCCAGGCCTCCCACCAGCACTGTCTGCATTCCCCCGCGCCACGGCCGCACGCCGGTGTAGTGCCCTTTCACCGAGCCGAAAACGAAGAGCGCCAGGATCGTCACTCCCACGGAGACCCAGAGCGCCGTATGGATGCTTCCCCCGAAAAGGTAAGGCGACAGGATGTATGGCGCCAGCGGGATCAGCCCGCCGGCGATGTAGGACCCGGCGATGGTCCCCGCGCTGCGGCCCGCCCGCGTCGGGTCCGGCGGCTCCAGCCCAAGCTCGAACCGCATCATGAAATCCACCCACCGCTGTTTATCCCCGCAGATCGCGGATACCACCGGCCTGAGCTGCGCTTCGTTCATCCCGTAACCGCGGAAGACCTTCGCAACCTCCTCTTCCTCCTGGTCGGGGATCTCGTCCGTCTCGCGCATCTCTCTTTCCATCTCCGACTCGTAGTGCTCCGAATCCGTCTTGGCCGCGAGATACCCTCCCAGGCCCATGGCGATCGAGCCCGCGGCGATCTCCGCCAGGCCCGCCGTGACGATGATGCCGCTCGCGTTCGCCGTCGCCGCCACCGCTCCGGTCAGACCCGCCGCCAGCGCAAACGGCACCGTCAGCCCGTCGGCCATGCCGATCACGATATCCCGCACCGCGGCGCTGGCCGTGAAATGCCTTTCGATGTGTCCCGCTGTGGGCATAGGTCGCTCCTTGGGCCGCCCGGACTCCGCAAACCTGCGGCTGCCCATTCCGGCCGCGTGGGTATATTATTATGGAGCCGTACTCTTAGGAGGATGAAAATGGCTCAAGAAGGAACTGCACCTCAGGCTACTTACCAGTTGCCCGCGCTTCCCTATCCGCTCGACGCGCTCGAGCCTTATATTGACGCGAAAACCATGGAGATCCATCACGGCAAGCATCACGCCGCCTACGTCGCCAATGTCAACAAGGCCCTCGAAGGCCACCCCGACCTGCAGAAGCTTACCGTCGAAGATCTGATCTCTCAGATCGACAAGGTCCCGGAGAACATCCGCACCGCCGTGCGCAACAACGGCGGCGGCCACGCCAACCACTCCCTGTTCTGGAAGATCATGAAGAAGGGCGGCGGCGGCGAGCCCGGCGGCGAGCTGGCCGACGCCATCAAGAAGACTTTCGGCTCTTTCGCCGATTTCCAGACCAAGTTCAACCAGGCCGCCGCAACGCGCTTTGGCTCCGGCTGGGCCTGGCTGATGATTCAGAGCGGCAAGCTCGTGATCGAGTCCACGCCGAACCAGGATAATCCCCTGATGTCCGGCGCCAAGCCCGTCATGGGGCTGGACGTCTGGGAGCACGCCTACTACCTCAAGTATCAGAATCGGCGCCCCGATTACGTCGCAGCTTGGTGGAACGTCGTCAACTGGGAACAGATCGCGCAGAACTACGCCCACGCTAAGAAGTAGTTTTTCTTCGGAAGGACTTCCTCACCGGTCCGCCCCGGAGAAATTCTTCGGGGCGGATCGCATCGGGCAACGCGCCCTGGATTCCGCCGCTGCCGAACCGTATCAGTGCGCCCAGATCTTCTCCGGGTCCTGTTCGTACGGGTAGACGTGCACCATCCAATTAAAGATCTGCGGCATCCAGCGGCCACCTGCCTCTTCGCAAGCGCTTTCCGTCGCGATGCTGCCGCCCAGCCCGAATCTCTTCCGGTCCACCTGCTGCGGCGGTGTGCCCTGGGGGGGCCGGCAGAGGTTGACGTGCTTGTGCCAGCGCGCCACGCTCAGTGGCACTCGTTCGTCTAGTTGTTCCTCGGTGTCCTTTCGCGGAGCTGTGTACATCGCTCCCTCCAGCTCGTAGCCGTTCCCTGTCTTCTTGTAGAGCAGCGAGGTGGGATGCTCCGGATTGAAGGCGAACTCCGCTTCGTACGCATAGCGGTAGTTCGTGAAATGGTAGTGCGGCTGCGCGACCTCGGGATGAAAAATCTCGAACCCTTCCTGCAGCGCCACATGGTAGTCCTTGTATTTTTCGATCGCCGGGCGCAGCGTCTTCAGAATCTCTTCGGCGCGTTTTTGATCGCCCGCTTTCGCGGGGCGCAGCTCCGTCATGAACATGTGCGGGTTCATGTCCATGTGCATGTCGGACATGGAAGCATTCGCGCTCGCTGCATCCGGCTGTTCGGTCGTATCGTGATGCGTCTGCCCCATATCCATGTGGCTCATGTCCGTGCCCGTCTGGCTGGGTTTCTGGTCCTGCTGCGCCGCACACCGCGAAGCGGAAAACGCCAGCAGCGCGGCCGCGCAAAGAATGATCCTCGCCTGTTTCGTTTTCATCTCACCTTCTCCTACTTAGCTTAACGCTCCAGCGAAGAAAAAGTTGCGTTGGGGCGAAACGGCATGCACCGAAGGTTAACTGCCCGCGCGCACAGCAAAAAGTAGGCGTCGAATCGGGTTGAATGGGCGCGCTCTTTGTGATATTCGACCTGTCCAATCCCGCTCCAAGAGGAAGCTCAGTGAAGAAAAAGATTCGCGTGATCCAGTACGGCGTCGGCCCCATCGGCGCTTCCATCGTGCGCTTGATGCGTGAAAAGCATGCGCTCGAGATTGCCGGCGCCGTGGACACCGATCCTGCCAAGGCCGGGAAAGATCTCGGCTCCATCGTCGGCGCCCCGGACGCTCCTTGGGGCATCACCGTCTCCGCAGACGCCGGCAAACTGCTCGAACGGCCCGTCGACGTGGTGATTCACTCCACCTCGTCTTATCTGAAGGACGTCGCGGACCAGCTCCTCGAATGTCTCGGCGCAGGCTGCTGCGTCGTCTCCACGTGCGAAGAGCTCGCTTATCCCTTCCGCAAGAGCCCGGAGCTTGCGGCTAAGCTGGACGAAGTCGCCAAAGAGGAAGGCGTGGCCCTCATCGGCACCGGCGTCAATCCCGGCTTTGTCATGGACAAGCTCGTGCTCACCCTCGCGGCCGCCGCACAGCGCGTTGACTCGGCGAAGGCCTTGCGCATCGTGGATGCCTCGCGCCGCCGCCTGCCACTGCAGAGGAAAATCGGCGCCGGGATGACGCCCGAGGAATTCCGAGCGCAGGTCGCGGCCGGCACCATCAAGCATCACGGCCTGCCTGAATCCGTCGCCATGGTTGCCGATGGCCTGGGTCTTTCGGTTGATACGATCACGGAGACCATCGAGCCCGTCATCGCCGAATCTTCCATCCGCACCGAATTCATCGAGGTCGCCGCCGGCCAGGTTTCCGGCGTTCACCAGATCGCCCTGGGCACTTCCGCCGGCAGCAAAATCATTCACATGGAGCTGAAGATGTACGTGGGCGCAAAAGAATCTTCCGACGTCATCGAGCTCGAGGGCGAGCCGAACCTCCGCCTCACCATTCCCGGCGGAACCCACGGCGACCTCGCCACTGCCGCCGTCGTCGTCAACGTGATTCCCGCCATCCTCGCCGCTCCCGCCGGCCTGCGCACGTCCCGCGATCTTCCCTTCGGCTTCTTCGCCCCCACCGCCCTGCCTTGATTCAAGGGCGCTGCCAGAAGCGCGCAACTGCGGCGTAATCCACGTCTTCCTTTGCGGCGTTTTTTACCGCGCTGTAAGCGCCATACGCCGCCGTTGTTGCCGGCAGCACCACGCCGTGCTGCTTGGCGAGGTCTAGCGCCAGCCCCATATCCTTGTGCATCAGCCGCAGCGGAAAACTCGGAGCGAAATCGTCTTTCAAAATCAGCGGCGCCTTTACGTCCAGCACCGCGGCCCGCGCCATGCTCGATTGCAGCACCTCGATCAGCTTCTCGCCCGGCACGCCCGCCGCGCCCACCAGCGCCAGCGCCTCGCACAGCGCCTCCACCTCCAGCGCCAGTATCGAGTTCATCGCCAGCTTCACCGTCTGCCCCGCCCCGTTCGGCCCCAGATGAAAGAATCGTTTGCCCATCGCCGCCAGCACCGGCTCCACTCGCTCCAGCGTCTCCCGCTTGCCTCCCACCATGAACACCAGCTCGCCCTTCTCCGCGCCCCACGTTCCGCCCGTCACCGGCGCGTCCAGAAACTCGGCGCCTCGCTCCGCACAAGCGGTGGCCGCGCGCTGGGCCAGCGCCGGTGACACCGTGCTCGAATCCACCAGCACGCTGCCGCGCCGCAACCCTCCAAGCGCTCCCTCGCGGCCCCACAGGATTTCCTCGAGCGCCGGCGGATCGCTGACCATCGTCAGCACCACGTCGGCCTTCGCCGCCACGTCCCGCGGCGAGTTCCCCCGGCGCGCGCCCAGCCGCACCAGCTCGTCCCCTCTTTGCTCCGTCCGGTTCCAGACCGTCAGCGCGAAGCCCGCTTTCAGCAGGTTTTGCCCCATGGGCCTTCCCATCAGCCCCAGGCCGATCAACCCCACCGCAGGTTTCATATGGGTGGCCCTCCGGCTTCCGAATATAGCTTTGGTGCGCAGGCTTGGGAAAGGGAATCCGGCGTGAGCGCGCCGGCAAGAAGGCCTTCTAGGAATCTGTCTCTGGAGGGTTCGTGGGCGGTTCGCCGGGACGATCGAGGACCAGATGCGGCATCGAAGCTGTCTTATTTCCGGTTTCCGCAAGCCGGATAATGCAGCGGTAGGGAATCCCGAGCCGCAGCGTCTTTTCGTTTCCCTTTTGGGAGAAGCGGTCCTCGAGGTAGATAAAAGTTCCTGAGTCCGCCGTCAGCGTGCCCATGGCCGTGAGGCGGATATCCCCCGCGCGATAATCAACCGTTATGCGTTTACCTATGAGTGAACAGAACTTCTGCACGGAGGGAGTCTCGGCTAAGCGAGGCGGACGGTCAATAGTACCTTTGTTTGCTCTGTGGAAAAGTTCCCTGCTCAGTGATGCGCGCCCGCGGGGCTGTGGCTCACCTCTGCATCCGCGTGCCCCGTCGGCGCGACGTCGCCCGCCGCTTTCAAGCGCAGGTCCGCCGTTGCCATCAGCACAAGCGGTGCGACCACGCTCAGCGCCAGAAATGCATACACGATCGGCAACACCCATCCCAGCAGGCTATCCGACGCCTCGGGCCGGGCCGCCCAGTGATACACGCCCGCCGCTGCCACCAGGCCCGCAATCACCGCGATATTTCGGCTCAGGGGGGAAATCTCCAACGGTTGCTTGCAGCCGGGGCATTCAATGTCGTTCGAGAATGCCACCACGCTCCCGGCGGGAACGGTCGTCAGACATGAAGGACACTTGCGAACCGCCATGTTTCCCTCCGCATGAACCGTGAACGATATCCCAACTCTCGCCGCGAAAAAAGCCTGGCTCAGGCCCGCGGCGGGACCAGCGAGAATTCCACGCGCTTCCGGAACGGGTCCACGCGGTCGGCGCGCACCCGCACGCGGTCTCCCAGGCTGAAAACGCGCCGCCCCCGCGCGCTCACAATCGCACGATCTTGTTCCCGGAACTGGAATCGCTCGCCCGCCTCCTGCTCCAGCCGGTCGATCGGGACCAGCCCTTCGACGAAAACCTCCAGCAGCTCGACGAAGAAGCCGAACTTCTGCACCGAGATGATCAGCGCTTCATATTCCTCCCCCAGATGGCTTTCCATGAACTGCGCTGTCTTCCAATCCATCAGCTCGCGTTCGGCCGAATCCGCGCGGCGCTCCGCTTCCGATGTCTCCGCCGCAATCGCTTCAAGCTCCGCGCGCCGGTAAGGACCCAGCGTCGCCGGAGGCGCGTCGTCCTTGCCGTGCTGCGCCAGCCGTGCGGGGCGCGGGGGCGCCGCGTCCGGATTCTCGAGTGCCCACTTCAGAATGCGATGAACCACCAGGTCCGGGTAGCGCCGGATCGGCGAAGTGAAGTGCGTGTACTCGTCCATTGCCAGCGCAAAATGGCCCAGCGGCTCGGCCGCGTAGCGCGCCTGTTTCAGCGAGCGCAACATCAGATAAGAAACGATGCGCTCCTCCGGCCGCCCCGCGATCTTCTCCGTCAGTCGCTGATACTGCTGCGGGCGAATGTCGATCTCCTCCCCGGCGGGGAGCGTCACCGCCATCGGGCGCATCCGGCCGCGGCCCGTCCGCGCCGAGCGCGCCGGCGCCTGCACCCGCCCGTGCCGCACCGGCACGCGCCGCTCCAGCAGATCGCTGACGCCCAGCGAATACCCGAACGCCTGCGCCAGCTCTTCGAATTCCAGCACCTTCTTCGGGTCGGGCTTCTCGTGCACGCGATGCAGCGACGCGATTCCGCGGCTCTCGAGCTCGCGCGCCACCGCTTCGTTCGCCGCCAGCATGAACTCCTCGATGATGCGGTGCGCGATATTCCGCTCGCTGCGCACGATCCCCGTCATTCTCCCCGCCTCGTCGAACTCGATCACCGGCTCGGGCAAATCGAAATCAATCGAGCCTCGCCCGTAGCGCCGCTTGTTCAGTATCAGCGCCAGCGTTCGCATGCGCTCAAACTCGCCCCGCAGCGCCCCATACCGCGCGCACGCCTCCGTTTCCCCTTCGAGCACCTTGGTCACGTTCGTGTACGTCATCCGCTCCGCCGAACGGATCACGCCGCTCGCGAATTCGGCGCCCTTCATCTTCCCTTCGCCGTCGAACTCCATCACCACGCTCATCACCAGCCGTTCCACCTGCGGCTTCAGCGAGCAGATGCCGTTCGATAGCTCCTCCGGCAGCATCGGCACTGCCCGGTCGGGGAAGTAAACCGACGTCCCGCGCAGCCGCGCTTCGCGGTCCAGCTGCGAGCCGCGCCGGACGTAGTGCGCCACGTCCGCGATGTGCACTTGCAGCTCGAACCCGCCCGCGCGCTCCGCCACGTACACCGCGTCGTCGAAATCCTTCGCCGTCTCCCCGTCAATCGTCACGATCGGCAGATCACGGAAGTCCCGCCGCCCGCGCCGCTCGTTCTCTCCCACCTCCGGCGCGATCGCGCGCGCTTCGGCCATTACATCCTCGGGAAAAACGTGGGGAAGGTGATGCTTCCGGATGATGATCTCGATGTCCACGCCCATCTCGCCCGGCCGTCCCAGGATTTCCACCACGCGGCCCGCCGGCGCCACGCCTCCCTTCGGGAAGCGCGTCAGCTCCACGTCCACCACCGCGCCATCGAGTTCCGGCAGTCGCGGCGCGCGTCGCCCCGCCCCGAGCGGCCCGATCTTCTGCCGCAGCTCGGGCGTCAATTCTTCACCCGGAGGAATCACCACCTCCTGCAGCAGCCGTATGTCATAGGGCAGCACCGTGTTGCCATGTGGGCCGTAGCGGAAGAGTCCCACCACCGTGGCGTGGGCCCGTTCGAGAATCCGCACCACGCGCCCTTCCGCACGGCCGTCGGCGCGCCGCCGCTCAATCCGCGCCGACACGCGGTCGCCGTGCATGGCGTCTCCCAGGTTGTCACGCCCGATAAAGAGGTCGCCTTCCATCCTCGGCACCGGCGCATCCGGCACCACGAATCCGTAGCCGTCGCGGTGCGTGACCATGCGGCCCGTCAAGAGGTTTGGATCGTGCGCCGGCGCCCGTGCCGGCCGCGAGTGCTCCCCGCCGCGTGGCGCGCTGCCCTTTTTCTTCGTCTCCGCTGGGCGGCCCGCCAGCCGGTAACGCCCGCCGTGTACTTCCTCCACCTCGCCCTTCCGCTTCAGCCGCGTCAGCATCTTGGGCAGCACTCGCCGTCCGTTGTGCCGCAGCCCAAGCGCGTGCGCAATTTCCCGTACGCTGGCCGGATGGCGTGCATGCGAAAGATGTTCGAGGATCGCGCTGTCTGTTACTTCCGGAGCAGGACTGTCTTTGGGAGTCATTCGTAGGCCTGGCAGTGGCACCGCCATTGTACGGCGGTCAGCGATTCCGGCGCCCGCAACTTTTTCGCCGCCGGCGGGTTTCTCTAATT
>Ga0073928_10006413_pt1 | contig 15855 bp, 15 predicted proteins | sample PaiPotPPA55metaG_FD_76969 | JGI IMG/M metagenome (GOLD analysis project Ga0073928, IMG submission 76969) | Iron sulfur acid spring bacterial and archeal communities from Banff, Canada, to study Microbial Dark Matter (Phase II) - Paint Pots PPA... ... | reverse complement strand
GTCGGATACGTCACTCGCCAATGCGTCGCCAGCCGATCGCAAAACACACGGCACGTCGCCCGCTTTCTCACAGGCACGCGCAAGGCCCAGGGCCGAATCTCTGGCGCGTTCGCGCTGGACGAGTTCGTCGGTAATGCGCCGGACATCGGCGCGTTGCTCTTCTCCTGGCGGAAGCATGGCCAGTTGCTGCCGGGCGGTGTTCAGCTCACCCCGCACCATGGCTGAGCGCATGGCGTCGATGGTTCCCATTACATCGATGGACGCGTTCTTCGTACCGGCTGGCGCATTGATGATGCCAGGCTGCGCAGCTCCAGCAAGGCTGTTATCCGCAAGCGGTGCGGTGGCGGGCTTCGCTTGCTGGTTGACATGCTCCGTGCCGCTATAAAGGTACGACGCACCCGTAACCAGTGCGATCAAGGCGGCCAGGGCAGCCCCGGCAAGTTTGAAGTGCCGACCCGACTGGCTTTTCGCCACGGAAGTCGAGGTTTCCGGTTCAGTCATGCTCGGATAGGGCGAATCCACCGGAGCCCGCTTTTCATAGAACCGGTCGGGGAACATTTCTTTGGGTGTTTCTTCGGGCGAGGGCGTCTCGGCTGCGCTCACGGCAGCGGCGTTCGCCCTGCATCGCGGACATACCGCGTCAGACGATGCCAGCGGGTTGCCGCATACCGGGCAATCACTGGCGGTGTTTTGGCTATCTGCGTTTAAGTCGGTCATCAAAGGCTTGGAAAAGCATTACGCGAGTCACGGTATTTTCTTACTGCTCTGCAGCAATTGGCGATAGCCGGGTGTATCCGGCTATCGCCCCGCGTGGATTAATCGGCGGCTCCCTGCCTATTTTCGCTCTAAAACGTTACTTTAACGCGGCACGTGCGTGAGCGAGATTGCGGGTTGCTTAATCGGCTCGCGAATTTGCAGTTTCTAACGGTTCTTGATCGTCAGGCCGGCAGTTTCCTGGGACCCGGCACGAGCGTGCTATCCGGATAGCGGGCCCTTCGGATAATGCGCTAAAGTACGCGATACGAGAATTGATCAAAGAGCCGAGCATGGCAAAAAGCGCGAGCGTTCTGGGGAAGGAGGCAGCGACGCCCAGATTCTGGCGTGACGAAGCGCTGCCATTTCTCGAGGCTCGTTCCATTCAGGATGGCCGTCAGGTTTGCTACGCCAAACACTCGCACGAGACGTTTTCGATTGGTGCCATTACGGGCGGCTACTGTACTTATCTCAACGGGAAGATGCAGGAGCGGGTGGGTGCCGGCGCGGTGGTGGTCATCAACCCGGAAGATGTTCACGCCTGCAATCCGATCGACAATCAGCCATGGTCATACCACATGCTGTATGTGGACGTTCCCTGGCTGCTCAACCTCCAGCATGAGCTGGGCGTGAGCCAGGGCCTCGATTTCCACGCGTTTTCAGCTACCGTGACCACTCGACCCGAGCTGTACGCAGGATTGAATCGGCTCTATGACCTGCTCACGAACGCGCAGGCTGATCCTCTGCAAAAGCACAGCGCAGCACTTACGTTTTTTGCAGATGTGCAGCGAACATTAAACCCGGGGCCTGCCACGGCCCGGGACGCTCATCACAAGCTCGCGCGCGCGGCGCGGTACATCAGGGAAAACTGCACGCGTTCGCTCAAGCTGGACGACATTTGTTCTGCAGCTGAGCTCTCCGCCTCATATCTGATCCGCTCGTTCCAAAGTCACTATGGCATGACGCCTCACGCTTACCTGATCAATCACCGCATTGAATATAGTCGGGCGCAATTGAGGCGCGGACGTTCGATTGCCGACGTTGCGCTCGACGCGGGATTCTCCGATCAGGCGCATCTGCAACGCACCTTCAGGCAGTTCGTGGCCGCTACCCCTGGGCAATATCGCGGGTGAGCCCAGACGGGGACCGGGGACCGGGTAGCGGTCTACGCTTCAAGCAGGTAGATCGCGCTAGCTGCAAGCAACAGTGCCATCAGCCGATTGAATAACCGCACACGCTTCGGGTCGCGCAAGTATTGGCGCAGGAATGATCCCGAATACGCCCAGCATGCAATCGATCCGTAGCAAATCACGAAGTACACCGCCGTGAATTTCCAGACCAGCACGCGGTCGCCGTCGGCCGCGTAGGCTCCCATACCTGCGAGGGACGCGAGCCATGCTTTCGGGTTGAGCCACTGCATTGCAGCGCCGGAGACAAGCGAGGGGCCTTTCGATGCCGTGCCCGCGCCGAGCTGCCCGTCATCAACGACGAGTTTATAGGCCATGAAAAACAAAAACGCCACGCCTGCCCATTGAATGCTCCTGGCTAGATACGGCCAGTGGCTTAGCAGTTCATGCAAGCCCAAACCGGTGAACAACAGCAACAACGCGAAGCCAAACGTCGCCCCGGTAACATGCCGCATGCTTGCCGCAAGTCCGTACTGTGCGCCGGCGCTCAGCGCGACAATATTGACAGGTCCGGGTGAAATGGATGCAGCGAGCGCAAAGGCCGCCATGGAAAGGAAAATGCTCATCTACCACCTCTCGTCTACTAAGCCGACTCCCTCATTAGGGAAGTCCTGAAGACCGAAGGTATAGGCGGCACGAGTCCCTGTATTGAAGAAAATTACCCTTTGAGTTTTTTAGAGCCGAGTCTTTGCAAGAAATATCCGCTCGTTAAACCCGGAGCAACATGCTCATTCCGATGCGCCATGCCGGCCTGCACCAGCGGCAAAGCGGTCCGCGCCGGCAAGTCCTTCTGCAAACACCGCCTCATAACCACCCGCGCCTTCGCGGCGCAGTGCGCCGGTCAGATCATCGCCGAATGCGTTGTCATAGACCGAGCGCCGGTCGGCGCGCATGGCCGCTTGCGGCAGCGCGGCCAACTCACAGGCAAGCGTTTCAGCGGCTGCGCGCGAACCGCCGTGTTCCACCACGCGATTCGCGAGACCGATCGCCAGCGCCTCGCTGGCATCGACAGGTCGTCCGGTAAGAATCAGGTCCAGCGCACGCGACATCCCGATGAGCCGAGGTAGCCGCAGCGTCCCGCCATCGATCAGCGGTACGCCGAAACGCCGGCAGAAAACACCCAGCACCGCATCCTCTTCGACAATCCGCAAATCGCACCACGCCGCGAGTTCCAGGCCGCCCGCCACAGCGTGTCCTGAGATTGCGGCAATGACAGTTTTGCCGAGCATCATTCGCGTGGGTCCCATCGGTCCGGGACCTGTGCCGTTGGCATGAATCTCGTTGCGCCGCGTGTCGTCATTCAGCGCAGTAAGGTCCGCGCCCGCGCAGAACGTGCCGCCCGCTCCCCACAGCACGGCGACCGCCAGCGAATTGTCGGCGTCGAAGGTTTCGAAGGCCGCGCGCAGGGCATCGGCGACCTGCCGGTCGACCGCATTGCGACGCTCCGGCCGGTCGAGCACAACCGTTGCAACGCGCGAATCCGTCGGATGCAATTCAAGCCGGACGTGGTCGCCGAAACGAGTGACAGGTGGCATGGCTTGGCTCCCGGGCAAACGGCGTTCAAGTTCGAAAAAGCATACGCCGCTCGCATCCACGTCGCACACGGGTGGGCGATGGTTCAAAAAATAATCGATGAGTGTTGTCGATTTCTGGGCGCGCTGTGCGTCGTGTGGATAGGGCCGTGATGCCAGGGCGGTGATCCGGCAATGCAACGCGACCCGGCCTGAGCAACGTCGCTTTGTGCCCCTAATTATCGATATCGAAATGGAGAGCGTTCATGACCTATGTAGATGGATTTGTCGTCGCGGTGCAGACCGCCAATCGGGAGACGTACAGGAAATTTGCCGAGGCGGCTGCGGTCGTCTTCAAGGAAAACGGTGCGTTGAACATAGTCGAATGCTGGGGTGACGATGTGCCGGAAGGGAAGCTGACGTCGTTTCCAATGGCGGTCAAGCGCGCGGACGACGAGACGGTGGTGTTCTCATGGGTCACCTGGCCGTCGCGTCAGGTGAGGGATGAAGGAATGAAAGCGGTAATGGCCGATCCCAGATCGCAACCCGACACGAACCCACTGCCCTTCGACGGCAAACGGCTGATCTACGGCGGCTTCGAGGTGATCGTGGACGTGTGAGTAGCGACCGGGCGGTCCGGTCGCGACAGAAAAAATATGGCCGCCCGTTCTACTTCACAGAAGCCCGGCGTCGCGCACCCATGCCGGGCAGCCACTTGATCACCCCCGTCGCAAGCGCCGTACCGATGAGAATAGTGACGCACGCCTTGATCATTCCGGGCGACACGTGCTCGGAGAGAAACAGCGCGCCCCACAGGATGCCGAAGATCGGGATGACAAACGTGACGCTGATCGTGCGTGCGGGGCCGGTTGCCGCGATCAGCCGGAAGAACAGCATATAGGCGATGCCGGTACACGCAACGCCAAGCGCGATCACCGCTTCCCACGACTGCGCCGAGATGGGCGTAGCCGGCCACCAGAACACCGCGAACGGCAGCAGCACGACGGTGGCGGCGGACATGGTGCCGGTAGCGACGACGAGCGAATCGACACCGGTGAGATTGCGCTTCGTGAAGCTCGCGGCAATCCCGTACAGCAGCGTGGCGCCGAGTGCAGCGGCCGCGGCAAGTGCGGTGGCGGCCGGCGTCACGCTCGCTCCTGTGCTGGCGCCCCCATCCATCTGATTCCAGACCAGCGCGACCACGCCGACAAAGCCAATCACGAGCCCGGCAATGCGCAGCCCGCTCAGGCGATCCTTCAGCCACAGGAATGCGACGATTGCGCCCCATAGCGGCGTGGTGGCATTGATCACCGATGTCACGCCCGCCGACAGCGTGAGTTCCGCGAAGGCGAAGAGGCAAAACGGCGCGGCCGAGTTCAGGATGCCGACAACAAAAAGCGGCCATGCATGGGTGCGCATGACCCGCAATGAGTCGCGCGCTGACCCGCGCATGAGCAGTACGGCCAGCAGGAACAACGCGCCGATGCCCACGCGCAACGCCATTAATGGCGCGACGCCAAAGTCGGTGACGCCGACGCGGATAAAAAGGAACGAGCCTCCCCACAGAGCGGCGAGGATGAGCAACTGGACGATGTTTATAAGATTCATTTGAGGGCGTCGAGCGCAGTGGGGTCGCGACGCGGAGCCATCGTAACGGTGCTGCGGCGCGAGATGGTTCAGTCCGGCGTGAAACGACAAAAGAGAACACGTGGTGGTTCGCTGTATGGCTGTCATCGTAGGCGTGGGGCCGGAACACGCCAAACGAACAATTCTCACGCCTATGTGAGAAAAATTACGATCAGGTTGCTCAGCAAGAGAAATCGGCCCATGACGCAGGCTGTTCTCAGGGTTATCTCTAGTATCTCAATAAGTTTGCAAATTTGTATGATGACCACATCACCCAACAAATAAGAGGCTGCATGTTCGAGAAGATTCCTGCGCAAGCCTTGAGCGACGCGGTCGCGCAGCAGCTTCAGTTGCAAATCGAAAAAGGCAGCTTCGTAAAAAGCGGCAAGTTGCCGACTGAAGCCGTGCTTGCCCAGGAGTTCGGGGTCAGCCGCACGGTCATTCGCGAAGCGATCTCGCGGCTGAAGAACGAAGGCATGGTCGAGCCGCGCCAGGGCAGCGGTGTGTTTATTGTCGAGCGGGCGGGGATCAGGCCGCTGCGGATCGATTACGCGCAAGCGGTCGAACCGGGCGCGGTCGTGCAGATCCTGGCGCTGCGCCGGGCGATCGAGGCGGAAGTGGCATCGGAGGCGGCCATGCGCCGGACCGACGCGCAGATGGACGTGATCGAAGCAAAGCTGGCGCAGATCGATGTTGCTGTTGCGCAAGGCGAGGACGGCGTGACCGAAGACGTCGAGTTTCATCGGGCGATTGCCAGCGCCACGGGCAACCCGTATTTCCTGACCACGCTGGCATTCCTGAACCAGTATCTCGAAGCGGGCACACTCGTTACGCGCCGCAATGAAGCGCTGCGAGAAGACTTTTCGCGGCAAGTCCGCGAAGAACACGCACGGATCGCGGCCGCCATTCGCGCGGGCGACCCCATGGCTGCGCGCAATGCCGCGCAGACCCACCTTTACAACGCCGCTCGCCGCCTCGCGGAAGCCGGCATTTGCTGACCAGTTGATTAAAAGGATAACTAAATGTCCAGAAATGTGGGAGTGATCGGCTTGGGCGCAATGGGCCTGGGCGTCGCGCGTTCGTTGTTGCGTGCGGGCTTCAAGGTTCATGCTTGCGACGTGCGTACTCAAGTGCTCGACGCGTTCGCGGGCGAGGGCGGCATTGCCTGCGTTACGCCTGCCGAGCTGGGCAGCCAGTGCGAGGTAGTGGTGACGGTCGTTGTCAATGCGGTGCAAACAGAGACTGTGCTGTTTGGCTCGCAATTGCAACCAGGTCAACCCGGCGCCGTCTCCGCAATGAAACCCGGCGGTGTGGTTCTGGCCTGTGCGACGGTGTCCCCGGCCTTTGCCATCGAACTCGGCAAGCGCGTGGAAGCAGCCGGCCTGCATATGCTCGATGCACCGCTGTCCGGTGGCGCGGCACGTGCCGCATCCGGCGAAATGACGATGATGACCTCAGGCCCCGCGTCCGCCTATGAAGCTTGCGAGGACGTGCTCGAAGCGATTGCGGGCAAGGTTTACCGGCTCGGCGATGAGCATGGCGCCGGCTCGAAAGTGAAGATCATCAACCAGCTTCTGGCAGGCGTGCACATAGCCGCGGCGGCCGAGGCCATGGCGCTTGGGCTTCGCGAAGGCGTGGACCCGGACGCGCTCTACGACGTCATTACGCATAGCGCCGGCAACTCGTGGATGTTCGAGAACCGCGTGCCGCACATTCTTGCGGGAGACTACACGCCGCTGTCAGCCGTCGATATCTTCGTGAAGGATCTCGGCCTCGTACTCGATACTGCGCGTTCGTCGAAGTTTCCGCTGCCCTTGTCGGCTGCGGCGCACCAGATGTTCATGATGGCGTCGACGGCCGGGCACGGCGGTGAAGACGACTCGGCGGTGATCAAGATCTTCCCGGGCATCGACGTGCCGAAGGGAGCCCAACAATGACCAAGGCCCTGCTTGGCTGCATTGCCGACGACTTCACCGGCGCGACCGATCTTGCCAACATGCTCGTGCGCGGCGGCATGCGCGCTGTGCAGACCATTGGTGTGCCGGCATCGGATACAAGGATTGAAGCGGATGCGCTGATCGTCGCATTGAAATCGCGCACTATCCCCGCGCAAGAAGCGGTTGAACAATCGCTGGCGGCGCTCGAATGGTTGCGTGCGCAGGGTTGCCGGCAGTTCGTGTTCAAGTACTGCTCGACCTTCGATTCCACCGATAAAGGCAACATCGGTCCGGTCGCCGATGCACTGCTCGACGCGCTGGGTGAGGACTTCACGCTTGCGTGTCCCGCGTTCCCGGAGAACGGCCGCACGATCTTTCGCGGCAACCTGTTCGTGGGTGACGTGCTGCTGAGCGAGTCAGGCATGCAGAACCATCCGCTTACGCCCATGACCGATCCGAACCTCGTGCGCGTGCTGCAACGCCAGACGAAATCGAAAGTCGGGCTGATCGCTTATGACGTGATCGCAAAGGGGCCGCAAGCCGTGCGCGACAGGATCGCCTCGTTGCGCAACGACGGCGTGCGTATGGCCATTGCCGACGCAGTCTCGGATGCCGATCTCTACGTGCTGGGCGAAGCGTGCGCGGATCTGAAGCTGATCACCGGCGGCTCAGGCATTGCGCTTGGCTTGCCGGAGAACCTCCGCGCGGCGAACTTGTTGACCGAAGCGAGCCATGCATCGGATCTGCCCAGGATCGAAGGTAGATCGGTCGTGCTGGCGGGCAGTGCGTCGAAGGCGACCAACGAGCAGGTCGCCGAGTGGCGCGCGGGGAAGCCGAGCCTTCGAATCGATCCGCTTGCGCTGTCGCGTGGCGAGCCTGTTGTCGAACAAGCTATTGAATTTGCGGCGAAGCATGTCGATGAAACCGTGCTGATCTACGCCACGTCAACGCCCGACGAAGTCAAGGCCGTGCAGAAGGAACTGGGCGTTGAGAAAGCCGGGCATCTGGTCGAACAGGCGTTGGCATCGATTGCAGCCAGGCTTCGCGATGCAGGTGTGCGGAAATTTGTTGTCGCTGGCGGCGAGACCTCCGGCGCGGTCGTGCAGGCGCTTGGCGTGAAGTCGCTGCGCATTGGCGCGCAGATCGATCCGGGCGTGCCGGCAACGCAATCCATTGGCGAAGAACCACTGGCGCTCGCATTGAAGTCGGGCAATTTCGGCACGAAGGATTTCTTCGCGAAGGCGCTGAAGGCGCTCGACGGAGGCGTGTGATCATGGCGACGAACGAGAACCGTATCCGCGAGGAAATCTGCGAGACGGGCGCAAGTCTTTACGAGCGTCGTTATACCGTTGGCACGGCTGGGAACATTAGCGCGCGGCTTGACGACGGCTGGCTGATCACGCCGACCGACGCCTGCCTCGGCCGTCTCGATCCAGCCGATATTGCGAAAGTCGATGCAGCGGGTAACCACGTGTCCGGCGGCAAGCCGTCGAAGACGCTGGCGTTGCATCGCAAGATCTACGAGAACAATGGCGACACGCAGGGTGTCGTCCACACGCACTCCACGCATCTGGTCGCCTTGACGCTCGCCGGTATCTGGCGCCGCGACGACGTCTTGCCGCCAATCACACCGTACTTCGTGATGAAGGTCGGGCATGTGCCGTTGATCGCTTACCGGCGCCCGGGCGACCCGGCCGTCGCGGACCAGGTCGCGGCGCTGGCGTCGAAGGTGCGGGCCGTGCTGCTGGACAGGCTAGGTCCCGTCGTCTGGGAAAAATCGGTCAGCCACGCGTCATACGCGCTGGAAGAGCTGGAGGAAACCGCACGGCTTTGGCTCCTTGCGCGCTCGATCAACGCACCGGTTCCCGAGCCGCTCGACGAAGCGGCTATCGATGATCTGCGCAAGACCTTCAACGTGCGCTGGTAGCGCCCAACGCCCCAAGTCACTTCATTGACGCAACGGAATCGCTGAATCAACGAACACGAAACTGCTTCCCGGAGACCAAGCATGACCCCTGACCAAGCGGTGCCTGGCGGCCCGCGCACGCCTGCAGCATCTGCCTACGACAACAAAGAACTCACCCGCACCTATTCGAAGGTGTTCTGGCGCATCGTGCCGTTTCTCATGCTGTGCTACGTGGTGGCCTATCTGGATCGCGTGAACGTGGGGTTTGCAAAGCTGCAGATGTCGCAGGATCTCGGTTTCAGCGAGACCGTATTCGGTCTTGGAGCCGGCGTATTCTTCCTCGGCTATTTTATGTTCGAACTGCCAAGCAATATCCTGATGCATAAGATAGGCGCGCGTATCTGGATCGCACGGATCATGATCACGTGGGGCATTCTCTCGGCGCTCTTTGTGTTTGTGAAGACTCCCACGCAGTTTTATATCCTGCGTTTCCTGCTCGGGCTGGCCGAAGCCGGTTTTTATCCCGGCGTGATCCTTTACCTGACGTACTGGTTCCCGTCGCACCGGCGAGCGAAGATTGTTGCGGTGTTCATGTCGGCTATTCCTGTGGCGGGCATCTTCGGCAATCCATTGTCAGGCTGGATCATGCAGACCTTCTCGGACAGCCGGCACTTCGAAGGCTGGCAGTGGATGTTCCTGATCGAAGCGGTCCCGGCGCTGTTGATCGGTATTGCGACTATCCTTTATCTCGACAACAACATCCGCAGCGCGAAGTGGCTCAGTGAACGGGAAAAGCGCTTGCTGGAAGATGAAATCAGCGCGCAACCCCAGCATGCCGGCGACAGCACCAAACATTCCCTGCGCGCACTTTTCGCCGACAGCCGCATGTGGTGGATGTCGCTGATCTACTTCGCGTTCGTCACCGGGCAATACGGCCTGACGTTCTGGATGCCGACCTTCATCAAGTCCACGGGCGTGAGCGGGGCGTTCAATATCGGCTTGCTGAGCGCGATTCCGTTTCTGGTCGCCATCGTGGTGATGAACGTGCTGGGCCACAGCGCGGACAAGCGGCGTGAGCGTCGCTGGCACCTGATCGTGCCGGCGCTTGCCGCAGCAGTCGGCTTTTCCGTGGCCGCATCGTTCTCGGGCAACACGGCGGTATCGATTATCGCGCTCTCGGTTGCCGCCGCCGGTGTGCTGACATGCGCGCCATTATTCTGGTCGCTGCCCACAGCCTTCATGTCGGGCGCAGCAGCGGCCGCCGGAATTGCGGTGATCAATTCGATCGGCAACCTGGCAGGCTTTGCGAGCCCGTACATGATTGGTTACCTGAAGGACCTCACGCACAGCACGGCGACGGGCATGTACGTGCTCGCCGGGATGCTGGTGATCGGCGCCATTGCCACATGGCTCGTGCCTGCCAAGCTCGTGAATCGCTGAACTCATTCAAGGAGTCGATGTTATGCCCCGTTTTGCCGCCAATCTCACGATGATGTACACCGAGCACGCGTTCCTCGACCGTTTCGCCGCCGCGGCGAAGGATGGTTTCAAGGCCGTGGAGTTCCTGTTCCCCTATGACTTCGCCGCAGCCGAAATCAAGGCGCGGCTTGACGAACACGGCCTCACGCAGGCCTTGTTCAACGCACCGCCGGGCGACTGGGCGGCGGGCGAACGCGGGATCGCTTCGCTGCCGGGACGCGAGGACGAGTTCGCCCGCGCACTCGATAAAGCGCTGGACTATACCGCCGTGCTCGGCAACAAGACCCTGCATGTGATGGCGGGTCTGATCACGCCGGAACAGTCGCGCGAAAAACATCGCGTGGTGTATCTGAAGAGCCTTGAACGGGCGGCGAACGCCGCACGCGCAGCGGGCATCACGATCGTTATCGAACCGATCAATACCCGCGATATCCCCGGGTTTTTCCTCAACCGCCAGGACGACGCACAGGCAATCTGCGAGGAGATCGGCGCGCCGAACCTCAAGGTGCAATTCGATTGTTACCACTGCCAGATCGTGGAGGGTGACCTCGCGGTCAAGCTCAGGCGCGACATGAAACGCCCAAATGCGGGCATCGGCCATATCCAGATCGCGGGCGTGCCGGAGCGGCATGAGCCGGACCTGGGAGAACTGAATTATCCGTACCTGTTCGACCTGATCGATTCGCTCGGCTACGAAGGCTGGATCGGCTGTGAATACCGGCCGAAAGCCGCCACATCCGACGGGCTCGGCTGGATCAAACCTTATTTGCAACGTGCGTGAGGGCAGTATGAACATTCTCATTACCGGCGGCGCCGGTTTTCTCGGACAACGGCTCGCTCGCCGTCTTCTCGAACGCGGCACGCTGCTGGGCAAGCCGATCACCGGACTCACGCTGCTGGACGTAGTGCGTCCACCGGACCTGGGCGACAAGCGCGTGCGCGCCGAGACCGGCGACATTGCGGATCGCAGCGTGCTGGAACGGTGCATTGGCGCGGACACTCATGCGATCTTCCATCTGGCGGCAATCGTGAGCGGTCAGGCGGAAGCGGATTTCGAACTGGGCATGCGCATCAATCTGGACGCGTCGCGCCTGCTGCTCGATGTGTGCCGCTCGCTTGGCCACGCGCCGCGGGTGTTGTTCACGAGTTCGGTCGCGGTGTACGGCGGCACGCTGCTCGACATCGTCCGCGACGATACCGCGCTGAATCCGAAGTCATCCTACGGAACGCAAAAGGCGATTGCGGAGTTGCTGCTGTGCGATTACTCGCGGAGGGGTTTTGTCGATGGCCGCGTGCTAAGGCTGCCGACTATCAGCGTGCGTCCGGGCCGGCCCAATGCGGCGGCATCGTCATTTGCCAGCGGCATCATTCGCGAGCCGTTGAATGGCGAGCGCGCGGTGTGTCCGGTCGGCGGCGACGTGCGTTTGTGGCTGCTGTCGCCAAAGCAGGCAATCGAGTCGCTGATCGCCGGGTGCGAGCTTGAACAGGCCGAGCTCGGCACATGGCCGGTCGTCAACATGCCGGGCTTGTCGGTCAGCGTGACGGAAATGGTCGATGCACTGAAAGAGGTGGCGGGGGAAGAAGTGGCTGCATTGATCGACTGGCAACCGGACCCGAAGATCGAAAAGATTGTCGGGAGCTGGCCGGGTGCGTGGGAGACGCAGCGAGGCGAAAAGCTGGGGCTGGCGGCGGACCGCAACTTCAGCGATGTCATTCGCGCGTTCATTGAAGAGAGCAAATCCGGTGGCGCTTGAAGGTTCGCCCAAGTCGAGCGCTAAAGGCATCCGCTAAAGCGTCAAAGGCGAGGCGCCCGCTAAAGTTCCAGCCGATACCCCACGCCGTAGACCGAAACAATCGGTTCGCTGTCGGGACGCACGACCTGCAGTTTGCGGCGCAGGTTCTTGATGTGACTGTCGATCGTGCGATCGGTCACCACGCGGTGGTCGTCGTAAAGCTGGTTGAGCAGGTAGTCGCGCGGGAAGATCCTGCCCGGCGATTTCATCAGCAAAGCCAGCATGCGCAACTCGACCGGCGTGAGCTTCAACTCCTCGCCGTCGAGCCGTGCGCTATGGAATTGCTGGTCCACCTCAAGGCCCGTTGCCACGGGTGCGACGGCGGCTGCAGGTGGGGCTGCGCGGCGCAGGATTGCCTTCACCCGCGCGACGACTTCCCGTGGGCTGAAGGGCTTGCAGACGTAATCGTCCGCGCCAATTTCGAGCCCGCGCAGGCGATCGGCTTCATCCACGCGCGCCGTCAGGATGATCACCGGAAGCGTGGAGAACTGCCGTACCTCGCGGCATATATCCATGCCGTTGCGCCCGGGCAGCATCAGGTCGAGCAGCATCAGCGAGGGCGGGGTGGTACGAATGAACGGGATCACTTCGGCGCCGTCGCTGATCGACGTCGTTTCGAATCCTTCGATATGCAGATAGTCGGCCATGACCGCGGCCAGTTTCGGCTCATCCTCGACGATCAGGATACGAACGCCGCGTCGCTCGGTACTCATGCCACCACTCCTTCCGGTTCAAAATGTGCCGTTATCCAGACGCCGCCAAGCGGTGACGGGCGGGCTATCGTGGTCCCGCCGTGCGCGGTCACAATGGCCCGGCACAGTGCAAGGCCCAAGCCTGCGCCACCGCTCTGGCGGCTGCGCGATTCATCGACTCTATACAGGCGTTCGAACAAATGCGGCAACGCCTCGGCGGGCACGCCCGGCAGGGAATCCTGAATATCGAGCTGCCAGCCGTGCGGGCCGACGCTCACCGAGACGCACACGCTTCCGCCCGGATCGGTATAGCGCAATGAATTGAGCAGCAGGTTTTTAAGCAACTGCACAAAGCGCGCGGGGTCGACCTGGAAGACCATGCCCGTTGACTCAATTGCCAACTCATTCGCCAACTCATTTGCCGACCCATCCCCGGACGCTTCCGGCAGCGTCAGGCTCAATGCGATCTGCTTGGCCCTGAACGACTCCCGCATCGCGTCGACCGACGCGCGCACCAGCTGGCCGATATCGGCCGGCACCTTCCGGTAGCTCAACGCACCGACGTCGCTCAACGATAACTCGTAAAGGTCCTCGATCAATTTGTTGAGCATCGCGACTTCGTTTTGCAGCGAGGCCAGCGAATGGCGGTCAAACGCATGCACGCCGTCCTCGATCGCTTCCAGTTCGCTGCGCAACACCGCAAGCGGCGTACGCAATTCGTGCGAGATATCGGCAATGAAGTCCCGGCGCGAGCGCTCCGCGCGCTGCAGCGAATCCGCGAGCACATTGAAGTCGCCCGCGAGCCGGTCCAGTTCATCCCGGCGTCCGGCTGCCACGCGCGTGGTGTAGTCGCCGCCCGCGAGCCGGTGGGTTGCGATCATCAGGCGCTTGACCGGCGCCAGCACGATCCGCGCAAGCAGCATGGCAACGAGTGCCGCCACGATCACAGCCACGCCGGCAATCTCCCACGTCGCACGCGCCTGCTGCGCCTGGAACGCGATATCGGCGGCGTCCGAGAGCGTATTGGGCGCGTTGGCCGCGACCCAGCCGACTATCTTGCCGTTGTAGACCACCGGCTTGAGGGCGACGTCAGGCGGAGGTTCGGAGTCGGTGGTCGCGACCAGTTCATGGTTGGCGTCGAAGAGCGTGGCAGGCTGGGGAGCGCCACGTCCGCCGCGCCCTGGCGGCGGGCGTGGCGGAGGCGGACGGTCGTAGGGCGGTTCGTCGAACGTCACATTCGGTCCGACCCCACGGTCGCGGCTTGCCGCCACGCCGGAGTCGGCGAACGCCGGGGCCGGCAGCCGCATTCCCCAATGCGGCCCCTCTTCCTTGCCCGACAAAGGTCCGAGCATTTGCTGCACGCTGGCGCTGCCGGGGAAGGTGCGCCAGCTCGGCAGCTTGTTTGTCTGCGCCTCGACCATCTCCTGCCTGAGGGCCTGATCATGGGCGGCGTCGAGCAGCGTTACCCATTCTTCGGGATGCTGGCGCAGGAAATTCCAGCTGCCGTGAGCGGCGTATTCGGCAGTCACCTTCGCCATGACGGCGTTCAGCCGTCCGGCGTCGCGCGCGCGGACGTAGTGCAGGAAGCCGTTCTCGAAACTCAGGCGCAGCGCGTATCCCATTGTGAGCGAGATGGTCAGGCAGGCGATCAGCACCGCGAGGAACATCTTCCACGTAATGCCAAAGCGAATCTTGCCCGCCCGTGCCCGGGAGCGGGTTCCAAGTGCTTTCCAAATGTTACGCGAGCTGCCGGGCGGCGTTAGGGCCGTGGGTGAGACTGCCTGTGCGCCGAGGGCTTCGCCATGTGTTTCGCTGTGCATTCGCGGATTCTAGTGGAAACAGGGGAGCTGTCCCACGTTCCCGCGACGTTCCCGGCCAACCTCCACGATTTCTCCTTCTTTTGTTCATTGTCAGTGCGTGATGCCTGACTAGTATCTGATCCTGCAGATAGCGTCATTTATTCCGACTCGCTTAACTACCTACTCATCCACCTATTCAACCGCCGATTCACTGTCGATTCTGGAGAGAACACATGCATACCGCGTCGAGCGTTCAGCACACCCCGTCGAAGGTCTTCGGACGCGTTGCGGCGCCGCCCCGGGAAAAGGGTACGCGTTCGGCACCGAAAGCGCCCGAGGCCACTGCCGCGAGCGCTGCGCAACGGGTCATCAAGCTGCGTGGCGCCCGGGTGTCGGAAACGCTGCTGCGGCCCTGGGGCGTGTGCTGCAGGATCGTGGAATGGGTCAATCGCGAAGGCCAGTACTCATGTCTCGCGGTGCCGGGCGACGCGTCGGAAGACGAGATCCGCCATCGCATGCGCTCGCACAGGAACGGCCCGCAGTACCTCGTGACGGACGACCGCGAGTTGCCGGCGCGGGTGGTGTTGCCGCGTGCTTAGCGGCGTGAAGATAAAGGGCGACGCATCGCCCCGTTTGCTGGCGCTCATGGTGACGCCCAGGAAGTTCCTCAGGAAACACAGATGAAAACACGCATCTTTTTTGTCGAAGCCAATCCGGCAATCCACGGAAATCTTCGCGATGTCCTGGAAAGCCGCTACATGGACGTCCATACGCTCAGCAGCGGCCGCGCGTTGATCGGACGCATGCAGCACGACGTCCCGGCGCTGATCGTGCTGCGGGACGGCTTGCCCGACATGAGGGCGTCGGCCGTCCTGCGTGAGCTGGAACAGGCCGGCCATGACACGCCGGTGATCGTGATCGGCGACACGCTTGACTCGGTGGAACTGATCGTATGCCTTGAACTGGGCGCTGATGATTACGTCAGGATGCCGTGTAATCCCCGCGAACTGCTGTCGCGGGTCGAGAACGTGTTACGCCGCGCGCCGCACAAATCGAACTCGCCGGTGAGTGCCACGGGCCGGTGCGACATTGGGGACTTTGTCATCGATTTCCGCGCCCGCATGCTGACGCGCGACGGCGTGCCCGTGCTGTTCCACGACGAGGCAGTCAGT